>WNFM01303330.1_pt1 | contig 10730 bp, 10 predicted proteins | sample 5400271 | NCBI WGS metagenome assembly WNFM01 (sample SAMN13153352, study PRJNA577476) | soil metagenome | isolation source: 60 cm saprolite on Douglas fir-dominated hillslope | place: USA:California | collected 2013-09-17 | reverse complement strand
AGCTGCTCGGGTGAGCGACCGCCTGACCCCGGTGGTGCGTCTCGCGCCGGCGAAGCTGAACCTCACGCTGTCGGTGGTCGCCCGCCGGCCCGACGGCTACCACGCCCTCCACTCGGTCATGACGCCACTCCGGCTGTACGACCGGCTGAGCCTCGCGCCAGCGGCGGGTTCAGAGGACACGCTCCACGTGACCGGTGCCGAGACCGGCCCAACCGCCGACAACCTCGTGTTGCGCGCCATCGCCGCGGCCCGTCGAGCGGCCACGCAGGCGCACGGGCGAGGCACCGCGATCGGTCCGCTCGCGGCGAGACTCGACAAGTACATCCCGGTTGCGGCCGGCCTCGCCGGCGGGAGCAGCGACGCGGCCGCCGCGCTCGACGCGGCGATCGAGGCCTGGGCGCTCGAGCTCCCAGCGGACCAGCGCGCGGGGATCGCGGAAGAGCTCGGCTCGGACGTGCCGTTCTTCCTCGCCGCGAGCGCTGCGCTCATCGAGGGCCGCGGCGAGCGGGTGACGCCACTCCCAAATCTCACGGGAGTGGCTCCGGGGGTGCTGCTCGTGACGCCCGCCGTCGCGATCCGCACCGCCGACGCCTTTGCGGCCTTCGACGCGGGTGGCCCTGCCGCCCCGCCCGACCCTGGATCGACGAGGATCAGCTCGGAGCACCTCGTCGCCGAGCTCCGCGGCGGCCTCTCCGGTCCCGATCTGGTCCTGCGGGCCGGCGTGCTCGCCGCGACGAACGATCTCGCCGCCGCGGCGTTCCACCTCGTCCCGGGGCTCCTTCTGCTCCGGCGTCGCATGAGCCGCATCCTGGGCGTCTCGGTCGGGCTGTCCGGCTCCGGACCGACCCTCTGGGCGCTCTATCCTTCGCTCGAGGCCGCGCGTGACGCGGCCGGCGCCATCGAGGGCGCGTTCAGCCGCCGTGATCTCGAGGCGCCCGGCTCGGGTGCCCCGTCCATCATCGCCACCGAGCTCGGAGGGCCACCCGCATGACCCGAACCGCCGTGTCCACCACCGACGCCCCGAAGGCCGTCGGCCCGTACAGTCAGGGGATCGTCGCCGACGGGTTCGTGTTCTGCGCCGGCCAGCTCGGCCTCGACCCGGCGACTGGCCAGGTCGTCGAGGGCGGCATCGTCGCCCAGACCGAGCGGGCGCTCGGCAACCTGCGGGCGGTGCTCGCGGCCGCCGGCTGCACGTTCGCCGACGTCGTGAAGACCACGGTCTTCCTGGCCGATATCAACGACTTCCAGGCGATGAACGAGGTCTACGCGATGTTCATGGTCGATCCGTTCCCGGCTCGGTCGACGGTCCCGGCCGGGTCGCTGCCGAAGGGCGGCCTCGTCGAGATCGAGGCGATCGCCCGCCAACCCGGCAAGTAGAATGGCCCCCTGGTGACCCCATCACGTCGCGGGCCGGCGACGAGCCGGACCGTTGCGGTGATCCTCGCGGCCGGGCTCGGCACGCGGATGCGATCCCGAATCCCGAAGGTCCTCCACCCGCTGTGCGGCCGCCCGATGCTGGCCTACGTCCTCGATGCCTGGCAGGCCGCGGGCGAGGACGCGACCGTGGTGGTGGTGTCGCCCGCCACGGAGGCCGTCCGGGCCGTGCTCCACGAGGACGTAAGGATCGCGCTCCAGGCGAGCCCGAAGGGCACCGGCGATGCCGTCCGCGCGGCGCTGACCGAGGTCGCCGAAGACGTCGCGGAGATCCTCGTCCTGTCGGGCGATGTCCCGCTCGTGACCGCGCCGCAGCTGGCGGCGGTCCTCGAGCAGCGCCGCCTCGACGACGCCGCAATGGCTCTCGCCTCGGTGTTCGCGGCCAACCCGGGTGAGCTCGGTCGGGTGGTCCGAAGCGAGTTCGGGACGGTCGAGCGGATCGTCGAGGCCCGCGACGCGACCCCGGAGGAGCTCCAGACGAACGAGGTCAACGCGGGCGTGTACGCGTTCGATGCCGCCTGGCTTCGCCGCCGCGTCAGCTCGCTGAAGCCGTCGAAGACGAATCGCGAGCTGTACCTGACCGATCTCGTCCGGTTTGCCCGCGAGGACGGCCGGATCGTGAGCGCGGTCGGGTTCGACGACGACGGGACGTTCGACGGGATCAACGACCGGAGCCAGCTCGCCCAGGCGGAATGGGCCCTCCGCGTCCGGCTGAACGAGCGCCACATGCGCGCCGGTGTGACGATGCGCGACCCGTCCACGGTCTACCTCGACTGGGGCGTCGAGCTCGCCGAGGACGTCACGCTCGATCCGGCCGTTGTGATCAAGGGCGCGACGTCGATCGGATCGGGCAGCGTCATCGGGCCCGATACGACGATCGTCGACTCGACGATCGGTGAGGGCGTCACGATCCACCGAAGCGTGGTCGAGGCCTCGACGGTAGAGGCCGGTGCGTCGATCGGGCCGTACAGCCATCTCCGAGCCGGCAGCCATGTCGGGCCGGGGGCCGAGATCGGCAACTACGCCGAGGTGAAGAACAGCCACCTCGGCGCCCGCGTGAAGTCCCACCACATGAGCTACCTCGGCGACGCCGACGTGGGCGACGGCACGAACGTGGGCGCCGGCACGATCACCGCGAATTACGACGGCACCTCGAAGCGACGGACGACAATCGGAAAGGGCGCCTTCATCGGGGTCGACACGATGCTCGTGGCGCCGGTCGAGATCGGCGACGGTGCGCGCACGGGGGCCGGCGCCGTGGTCACGAAGGACGTGCCGGCGGGCAAGCTCGCGGTCGGCGTCCCGGCCGGAATCCTCGAGCCCAGCAAGCCGACCGACGGCACCTGATGGACTCGACGGTCGGCCAGATCCTGTTCCTCGTCCTGCTGACGCTGCTCGAGGGCTTCTTCGTGGCGTCGGAGATCGCGCTCGTCGCCGTCCGCCGGAGCCGGATCGACCAGCTCGTGGACGAGGGCAGCGCCCCGGCACGGCGCGTCCGCCGCCTCCTCGACGACCCCGGTCGCTTCCTGGCCGTCGCCCAGATCGGCCTGACGTTCATTGGCTTCTTTGCCTCGGCGTTTGCCGCGGTCAGCCTCGTCGACGGCCTCCGCAAGCTGCTCGAGAGCGCCGGCATGGAGGCGAGCGGGGCGTCGCTCCTCGCCCTCATCGTCGTGACGATCATCCTGTCGCTCTTCACGATCGTCTTCGCCGAGCTCGTCCCGAAGACGCTCGCGCTCTCGAATCCGGAGCGCTACGCCCTCGTCCTGGCCGTGCCCGTCGACTTCATCGCCCGCCTGCTCGGGCCGGTCATCGCGCTGCTGACGGGCGTGACCCGCGCCGTCACGGGCGTATTCGGCGTCACCCGGAACCAGGAGGCCGAGATCACGGCCGAGGAGCTCCGGCTGATCGTCGAGCGCGGCGGCGAGCAGGGCGTCCTCGAAGCCGAGGAGGAGCAGATGATCAACGCGGTCATCGAGCTCGGCGAGCGGCGGGTCCACGAGGTCATGGTTCCGCGGGTGTCGATCGCCGGCCTGCCAGTCGATGCGACGTTCGAGGAGGCGATCGACCTCGTCATCCAGGAAGGCCACTCCCGGGTCCCGGTCTACGAGGACTCGATCGACGAGGTCGTCGGGATCCTCTATGCGAAGGACCTGCTGCCGTACCTGAAGCCCGACGCCGGCGAGCGGCCGTCGCTTCGGAAGCTGCTCCGAGCACCCGTCCTCGTGCCCGAGTCGATGACGATCGACGACCTCCTGCACGAGCTTCAGCGCCGGAAGGTCCATCTCGCGATCGTGCTCGACGAGTACGGCGGGACCGCCGGCATGGTGACGATCGAGGATCTGCTCGAGGAGATCGTCGGCGAGATCCAGGACGAGTACGACGTCGAGGAGCCGATGGTCGTGAAGCTGTCAGAGACCGAGGCGCGGGTCGATGGTCGGGCCGATGTCGATGCCCTGAGCGACCTGTTCGACGACGTGACCCTCGAGCTCGAGGACAGCGAGGAGTACGACACCGTCGGCGGGCTCGTGTTCCACCGGATCGGGAAGGTGCCGACGCCGGGTGATCGGGTCCAGCTCGACGGGATCACGATCACGGTCGAATCAACCGACGGCCGTCGGGTCGGAAAGGTCCTCGTCGTCCACAGCCCCGGCGACCCGAGCGCCACCGATGCGGAGTCGGATCGCTAGCTTCGGGCCGATCAGGCGCTGATGACCGAGCGAACGATCTCCTCGAGACGCTCGCGGGCAGCATGCTGGACGACGTTCGCCGCCGCGAGCTCGGTGAGGGCGCGATCGCGATGCAGGGCGGCCTGCGCCCGGGTGTATTCGCGGGCGCCGACGTCCTCGAGGATCCGCAGGATGCCGTCGACCTCCGGCTCGCCGGGCTGCTCGCTCGCGTACAGCTCGGAGAGGCGAGCCCGCGTGGCGGCGTTCGCGTGCTCGAACGCGTAGATGACCGGCAGCGTCTTCTTCTTCCGGGCGAGGTCGGTCGGTTCCTTGCCGGTCGCCGTCTCACGGCCCCAGATCCCGAGCAGGTCGTCGTTCAGCTGGAAGGCGATCCCGAGGTCCCAGCCGAACGCCCGGTAGCGGGCGATGACCTCGTCGTCGGCGGTCGCGAGGATCGCCCCGGCCTCGATCGAGCCGGCGATGAGCGCCGCGGTCTTGCGACCGATCATGTCGAAATACAGGTCGACCGAGAGCGCGTCGGCGTGCTCGCTCATCCAGATGTCGAGGTACTGGCCCTCGCACAGGGCGACGCAGGTCTCGTCGTACATGCGGATGAGCCGGAGGACCGTGTGGTCCGGAAAGCCGAGATCGGTCAGGCGATGGATCGCGACCCGGCTGAGGCTGAACAGCAGGTCACCCGTGTTGATCGCGTGGGGGATCCCGTAGCGGGCCCACAGCGCCGGGCGGTGGCGACGCTCGCGATCGCCGTCCTCGATATCGTCGTGGACGAGGCTGAAGTTGTGCCCGAGCTCCACTGCGGCAGCGCCCGGCAGCGCCCGCTCGTGCTCACCGGTGATCGAGGCGTACGAGAGGAGGCCGAGAAGTGGCCTGATCCGCTTGCCCGACGGCCCGGAGCCATCGAGGCCCAGGTGGTAGCGGCACATCTCGTACACGCCGGCGGTGACCGGGTCGGTCCGCGCAAGCACGCGCGAGATCTCGGCCTCGGTGTCAGCGATGAGCTGGGCGATGTCCGGCCCGGTCGAGAGCGCCATCGGCGCGAGTGTAGCCGTTCAACGTCCAAACGTGCGCCATCGAAGTAGCGGGTTCGGGCCGGGCAGCGCGGGGGGATGTTCTGCTCCAGCACCAATCAGCACCGATCCTGTGAGTGCGAGGCCCGATTGGCTTCGGATGTGCTGCCAGTGCACCAGCCAGCCGGATTCAGGCCACGTCGGTGGGCGGCGAGGCCCGATTGGCTCCGGATGTGCTGCCCGTGCACCAGCCAGCCGGATTCAGGCCACGTCGGTGTGTGACGAGGCCCAAGCGCAGCCGATTGGTGCTCCGACAGCACATTCGCGTCACGCAACTGCCCTAGGAACGGCCACGACGGCCCGTCGCGGATGAATTGGTTCAACCGCAGCACATCCGGGGCACGAAACCTCCTTCGAACCGCCCAGACGGCCCGTTGCGGGTGAACTGGTTCAACCGCAGCGCATCGGTCGCGCGGTGTACCGTCGCAACATGCCCGCGCCCCGTCGCTACACGACCGATGCAATCGTCCTGTCGCGCTTCGATTACGGCGAAGCCGATCGGATCCTGACCCTGATCACGCCCGGCGGCGGCAAGATCAAGGCGATCGCGAAGGGCGTCCGGCGCCAGAAGAGCCGGATCGGCGGCAGCCTCGAGCCCTTCGGGGAGCTGCGGCTCGCCCTGGCCCACGGCCGGACGTTCGAGGTCGTGACCCAGGCGGCGGTCGTCCACGCCTGGCTCAGGCTTCGCGACGACCTCGTCTCATTCGGCACGGCGTCGTATCTGGCAGAGCTCGCGAACGGCGCGCTCGAGGAACGTCACGCCGCCGAGGGCGTGTACTTCCTGCTCAAGCGGGCCTACGAGATCCTCGACGTCGGGATGGCCCCGAACCGGGTCGCGCGCTGGTTCGAGATGCACTTCGCCGACGAACTCGGCGTCCGGCCCGAGGTCGACCGCTGCGTCGAGTGCGGCCGCCTCCTCGAGGCCGACGAGCGGTTCCGCTGGGTCCCGCCGCTCGGCGGGGTTCTCTGTCAGCGCTGTCCCGGCCCGCCGTACGACCGGGTCGAGCTTTCTGTGGACGCACTCAAGCTGCTGAAGGCCTACCAGCGGATGGATGTCGAGGGCCTCTCCGAGCTCCGGATGCGGCCCGAGGTCGAGCGCGAGGTCGAGGCCGCCATGCGCGAGTTCCTGGCGTACTCGCTCGATCGCCAGCCGCGTTCGCTGGCATTCCTCGATGAGGTCCGGTCGGGTCACGCGCCACGCCCGGCCGCAGAGCCGGTTCCAGTTCGATAACGGTGGCCCTGCGGTCCGGGGGATCGGGTCCACGTCGCGAGCTTGAACGGGCCTTCGGCGGGCGGCTGATCTGGCCCGGCCAGCCCGAGTACGAGACGGCCCGAGTCGTCGAGAACGCGGCGTTCGATCGCCGCCCGGCCCTCATCGCGCGGGCGACCGGCGGGGATGACGTCGCCGCCGCGATTCGATTTGCCCGAACCTCCGACTTGCCGATCGCCGTGCGATCAGGGGGTCACAGCATCGCCGGACAGTCGACTGGCGACGGGGTCGCGGCAATCGACCTCACGGGCCTTGCCGAGCTCGAGATCGATCCCGCTGAGCGTACGGCGTGGTGCGGTCCGGGCCTCCAGGCCGGGCCGTACACCGCGGCCGCTGATGGGTTCAGGCTCGCGACCCCGTTCGGTGATCACGGGACGGTCGCGATCGGCGGGATCACGCTCGGCGGCGGGATCGGCTGGCTTGTTCGCCGCGATGGGCTGACGATCGACAGTCTCCGAGCTGTCGAGCTCGTCACGGCCGAGGGCGAACGACTCGTTGCCAGCGAGGACGAGCATCCGGACCTCTTCTGGGCGCTTCGCGGTGGTGGCGGCAACTTCGGTGTCGTGACCAGACTCAAGCTGGCGCTCCATCCGATTGATACGGTGCTTCACGGCACGATCCTGCTTCGCTCGTCGCCCGCGGCCATCCGACAACTCCTCGAGATCGCCCATGCCGCGCCGGACGAGCTGACCCTGATGCCCGGCGTCATGGCCATCCCCCCGATGGAGGAGGTGGAGGCCGACCATCACGGGAAGCTAGGGCTCTGGATCGATCTCATGTGGGCCGGTCCAACGCCCGCTGGCCTCGCCGCGATCTCGGCCCTCAGAGCGCTCGGACCCGCGCTGCTCGATACCGTGGTCGAGAAGCGCTACCCGGACTTGTTTCCACCGCGCAGCGGGAATCGATCGGCCTGGACTTCTCGGTCGCTTTTCATCGACAGATTTGACGACGAGACGATCGAGGTCATCGAACGCCAGGTCTCGACCGCGCCGCCGGGGGACGCCCTCGCGATCTTCCGGGTGCTCGGCGGGGCCGCCTCCAGGGTGTCGGTCCTGCTGTGGATCATCTCCGACACCGGCAGCGACGACGCATCGATGATGCCCGAGATGACGGCTTGGGCGTCAGCGTTCCAGAACGAACTTCGAGCGTTCGGCTCAGCGACCTACGTCAACTTCATGGGCGACGAGGGACCGGCCGCGGTCGCGTCGGCGTATCGCCCGGACACGTGGGCGCGCCTGCGCGAGATCAAACGTCGGTACGATCCTGACAACGTGTTCCGGCTCAACCAGAACATCCCGCCCGCGCTCACGCCCCCGGCCCGATCATGATCTTCGACCAGGCGACAGAGCGCGGCGCGCACGCCCTGAATCGCCTCGACACGGCGATGGCCGCGTGGCTGACGACAGTCTCGCCTGAGGGCCAGCCGCAGTCGATGCCGGTCTGGTTCACATGGGACGGGAGCGAGATCCTCGTCTACGGCGACCATCGGGCTCGTCGCAACCGGAACCTCGAGACGAACCCGAGGGTCTCGTTCCACCTCCCCGACGACGGCAACGGCCAGGACATCGTCACGATCGAAGGGACCGTCCGGGTCGATCCCGAATTCCCGGGGCCGGGCGAGAATCCGGCCTATATGGCGAAGTACGGCAACTGGATCGACGGGATGGGCGGACCCGCCAAGTTCGGCCAGACCTACTCGATGCCGCTCCGCATCACGCCCACCCGTGGCGTCACCTTCCAGGGCTGACGGCTTCGACTCCTGGCGCGGCACTTCGCCGAGGCGGGCGACCGACGGGTGGTCCTCATCGAGGCCGGCCCGGACCTCCGGGGCTCGACGCCGCCCGACCTGCTCGACGGCTGGATCCTGCCCAAGCCGCCCGACTGGGGCTTCACGACGGAGCCCGACGCCGCCGGGGCAACCAAGCCCGTCCGCCGCAGCCGAGTGCTCGGTGGGTCGGGGTGGCTGACCCGCTTCGCGGTCCGCGGCGCCGCATCCGACTTCGATGCGTGGGCGAGGGCCGGTAATTCAAGTTGGGCGTTCGCGGACGTCCTGCCGGCGTTCCGGCGCCTCGAGGCCGACCTCGAGTTCGGCGACCGAGCCTGGCACGGTGATCGCGGCCCGATCCCGATCACGCGTTATCCCGACCACGCGCCCTCCGCCGCTCATCTCGCGGCCGCAGCCGCGCTCGAGGCGCTCGGCTTCGCCGCCGTCGAAGACCACAACGCGCCGGATGCCGTCGGGGTCGGGCGGATGCCAATGAGCTCCCGCGGTGGTCGCCGGGTGACGAGCGTCGATGCGTACCTGCCTCCGGATCGACCCGTGGCAAACCTCACGATCCGAGCGGATGCGCTCGTCGATCGGGTTCGGCTCGAAAACGGGCGCGCGACCGGCATTGGGCTCGCAGACGGGACAACCGTGAGCGCCGATGCGGTGATCGTCTCGGCTGGGACGTATGGGAGCCCGGCGATCCTCATGCGCTCGGGCATCGGGCCGGCCGAGTACCTCCGGTCACTCGGCATCGACGTCCGAGTCGACCTGCCCGGCGTCGGCTCGAACCTTGCCGATCATCCCGCGGCCGACCTGAACTCCGGCTGGCAAGGGGAGGGGACCGCCGGCCCGATCACGCATTCGATCGGAACGTTCAGGAGCGCCATCGCCGGGCCGGCCGACGGGCCCGACATGATGTTCTGGATCAGCGACCCCTCGGCGGAGGACCCGGCGTTGTACGTCGACCCGATCCTCATGCGGCCGCGTTCACGCGGATCCGTGCGCCTCCGGTCCGCCGACCCGGCCGCCGCGCCGATCATCGAGCTGCCGGGGCTCCGCGAGCCCGTCGACATCGAACGCCTCGTCGATGCCTACCGGCTCGGTATCGAGTTCGCGAACCACCCCGCATTCCGGCATCCCGCCGGAGGCGGCACGGCGCCCCTCGATCCCGGCGATCGTGAAGCGACCCGCCGGGCCGTCCTCGAGGGTGCGTACTCGATCCCGCACGTGGTCGGGACGTGCGCGATGGGCCCGTCGCCCGCGGACGGAGCCGTCGTCGACGCGCTCGGTCGCGTCCATGGCGTGGCGGGCCTCTCGGTCGTCGACGCCTCGATCATGCCGGAGCCGCCGTCAGGCTTTCCGCACCTGATCACGCTCATGCTCGCGGAGCACCTTGCTAGCATCACTCGACCGTGACGACCGACGCGATGCAGCCGCATGCCCAGGATGAGGTCGCGCCCGCCGTCGCCGACCTCGACACGATCGTGTCGCTGTCGAAGCGTCGCGGCTTCATCTTTCCATCGAGCGAGATCTACGGCGGCATCAACGCGGTCTGGGACTACGGCCCGCTCGGGGTCGAGCTGAAGAACAACGTCAAGCGGGCCTGGTGGAAGGCGATGGTCCAGGAGCGTGACGACGTCGTCGGGCTCGATGCCGGGATTCTCATGCACCCCCAGGTGTGGGTGACGTCGGGCCACGTCGGGAGCTTTAGCGACCCGCTCGTCGAGTGCGCGACAGACCATCGCCGCTTCCGGCTCGACGAGCTGCCCGGGACCGAGAAGCTCACCGCGACCGAGCTCGCCGACCCGAAGATCGTGGAGAAGCTCGGCCTGAAATGCCCGGTCGATGGCGGGCCGCTCTCGGCGCCGCGACGCTTCAACCTCATGTTCCAGACCCACATGGGCCCGGTCGAGGATGACGGCTCGGTGATCTACCTTCGACCCGAGACGGCCCAGGGCAGCTACGTGAACTTCAAGAACGTGCAGCAGTCGACGCGGAAGAAGATCCCGTTCGGGATCGCTCAGGTCGGGAAGAGCTTTCGAAACGAGATCAGCCCGGGCAACTTCGTCTTCCGGATGCGTGAGTTCGAGCAGATGGAGATGCAGTACTTCGTCCGGCCTGGGGATGCTGCGTCGGCCGCGTTCGAGGAGTGGTTGCCGCGGCGGCGCGCTTGGTACGAGCGGTTCGGTGTCTCGCCCGAGCGGCTGCGGACGCGTGAGCACCGGCCCGACGAGCTTGCCCACTACGCGAAGAAGGCCGTCGACGTCGAGTACCGCTTCCCGTTCGGCTGGAAAGAGCTCGAAGGCGTCCACAACCGCGGCGACTTCGACCTCTCGCGCCACGCCGAGGCATCGGGCGAAAACCTCGAGTACTTCGCCCCCGCGACCGAGGAGCATTTCATCCCGTGGATCGTCGAAACCGCTGCCGGGGCGGACCGGGCGGCCTTCACGTTCCTCATCGACGCCTATCGCGAAGACGAGGTGAAAGGGGAGCGGCGGGTCTCG
>WNFM01281523.1_pt1 | contig 10730 bp, 21 predicted proteins | sample 5400271 | NCBI WGS metagenome assembly WNFM01 (sample SAMN13153352, study PRJNA577476) | soil metagenome | isolation source: 60 cm saprolite on Douglas fir-dominated hillslope | place: USA:California | collected 2013-09-17 | reverse complement strand
CGAGGAAGAGAGGATGCCCTCTTTTCCCTCGCCGTTTTTGTGTTTTCCCAGGACTAACGATCAAGCTACTACCAGTATAACTCCCTCGCTACTGGTCTTCAATCCCCTGGTACTTCCGGTGGCATCTTCCCACCTGGTAGCACTGGCCTGTAATACGGTGCAAGCTCCGCATCAACCACCTGTGTCTTCGTCTCTCCTTCTCCTACCTGCTGGATATTGACCTGTACATTGACACTTGCACGTGTCTTGACCAGTTCCAGGAAACGGCTCACCTCCTCACGGTTATCACGCTGCTGTTCCTCCCGTGGCATGTTGAAGCCCGCCACGTCCAACAACTTTTCAGCCGCTTTGTAGCTCACAAACTCGCTCTTTGCCGTGTGCATCAACTGGTAGAGCACTGAGAGCGCGTCATCAATGAGCATGGAGATCGTCGTATGCCCCTGGTTCTTCGCCTCGCTCTGCAACTCGTTCTGCACCTCAGCATAGAGCGGGTCATTCAGGTAGTTTACAATACTACGTTCACTCACATCAAGCGCCTGGCCGCACTCAGTATTCGTCAACTTCCCACTCTTCATGTAAGCCAGCGCCTTGAAGACTGAGCGTTTCTCCTCTTCATCCTTCGGTGGTCGCCCTAGCTTCGGTGGCTTAGCGTCCTCTAGCACCCGAGCAGCCAGGGACAACTGACGAGCAGGAGTTCTTTCATCGTCGTCATCGTCAAGACGAGGCCTGCGGGCAGCCGTGGGCACACGTGGCATTATGAATATCCTTTCATTTTTGAGAGCCTGCTATCAAACACTCTTGACTTTTAGAAGTTGGTAGTATATACTCCTCGATAGTATCTCAGAATAGGAGAGGAGCACACATGTTGGTGAATCTCAAACAGTGGCGTGAGTATGTCCCAATGAACCAGTCACAGGTCTATGCGGGCACACTCCGAAGGGGGACGCCCGTCTCGATAACAACTATCTCAAATGCGGAACAAGGGAGGCCTATCTCGCGAGTGAAGGCTCAGGCAATCCTTGATGTTCTGAATGAGGAGTTGCTCCGACGAGGAAAGATTCGTGAGCCATTACGACTCGAAGATATTGAAGCACTCAAGATCGCTTAGCTAGTTATATATGAGATTTGCGTTCATTCACGCAAGTAAGCGCAAACATCTGGCTAATCACTCTGTATAATCGTACAAGGTGATCATTTTCACCTCGACGTGAAAAGCATCGGTGAAGTACTTGACAAATCGCAAGGGGGCGTCATATGACCTCCCCTTCTAAAGTGAGGATGGAAGCCATGTCAGAGATATCTCTCTCAAGAGAGTATCACATACCAGTGGAGCAGGATACTGTTGATTTCCACGGTTTTCCTGTCATCGGAGTACGCCTGGAAGATGGGCGCATCGGAGCATCACTACGTGATATGTGCGGGGCTATGCGTATCGACAGATCTGACCAGGTGCAGCGTATTTCTGGGGATGAGACTATTGCCGAGTGCCTTATTTCCGTGCAGATCCAGACTCGTGGTGGTGCACAGGTAACCGATATCCTTACAGCCTGGGCCATCCCTTACTGGCTCACTGGGGTAGAACTCTCGCGTATCAAGGATGTAGAGAAACGAGCTGCCATCCTGATTTTCAAACGGGAGGCCGCTGATATACTCTACCAACACTTCTCTCGTCGGAAAATCGATGTCCATGCACTCATCCCACAGGATCTTACCCAACCTGACCAGGCGGCTTCCCTACTTGAGTGGGCGCACTACTACGAGCGTATGGCACTCTACTATCGTTGGAAGCATGATACCGAGATGGCTGCATTACACGGGAGTGTGGAGGATCGCCTGGAAAGCCAGCAGCAGACAGTCAATATTATCTGGGAGATCGTCGAACGTCTGGGGCCAGAGACACTCTCCCCTGAACATCAGCGCAAAGTCCAGTACATGGTGAAACGTCTGCATGATGCCACTGGCAAAGCCTATGGAACAATCTATGATGACCTGAAGACAGCCTTTAGTGTTCCAAAGTATGCAGATATTCCTGAGACAGCGTGGGACCGGGTACTCAACTGGTTTGGGACAAAGGGAGACTAGGATGTTTTTATTAGTCGAGGGGTATCACCGTGAGCCGGCGCAGTCGGTTGGGCGCATTATTGCGACCCATGCTGTGACCGAAGCACAGCTAAGCGGGGCTATCCTTCGTCTGATGAGGACGGGGAGTAACACTGTGGTGGTTACTGAGATCAGCGAGGCCGTGTTTACCCAGTACTACCAGGAGATGGACAAGCACAATGCACAACTCAAGGACGAACGATGAGGATGAGATTAGGAGACACCTGGATGGTCTCACCTTCGCCTACCAGCAGTTCTGCGATGCAGAGGACTACAAGTTGCCACTTGGCTCAGAAGAGCGGCAGCGCATGATGAATGCCAATAGTACCCGGCATATGCAGGAGATGCGCTGGCTTCACGATCATGGCCTCATCGAGGGGAGAGACTATGACTACGACCAGGAGAAACGAGCGTATTTTCTGAAGAAGGGAGGGACATAACATGGATGCAGCTACGATCATTGGAACCATTATCGGTGCTATCGTGGGAGGTGCTGTTACCCGGTGGCTCAAGAAGAAAGGGAGATAGATAGCATGAGACCGCCATGGTCCGGGAGGAAAGGAGCAAGCTAAACTCACCGGTGGCGGTCATTTGCCGAAAGGAACAAGCACACCTGACTGCGACGAGCAACAAATGACACAGCATATGTCTCTCTGGTAGGATAGGAGAAGTTCTCACCAGAGCAAGAAAGTCAGTGTCAACCCAGGGATGAACCCGGATGGGATCACCCCACAGGTTGTTGTTGCATACTAGTCCAAAAGGTATCTGTCATGAGTAATAGTACCACATCCGCCGCTAGATATCAAGCGGCTTTAGAAAACAGCTCAACTATTGTAATTGAAAGGGGAATAGAGGGATGAGTAGCCAGAAGCAGCGCGATCCTGACACCGACTTCGGGTTCCACGCAAAGATACCCCGTATTGTTCGTACTGGCTATAAAAATCTGATCCCGCTCCAGAAATGGCTCTATACCTGCCTCAAAGATCTCTGTGGCGATCATGGCACCTGCTACCGTACGATCAAGGTGCTCGCTGAGGAGACGGGTCTTTCCACAGGACTAATTTCAGAGTCGATACCACTTCTCCACCAGGTAGGATTGATCCACGCTGAGAAAAAGAAGCGATCAGCGAACTCTACTAAAGCCGTCTGGCATATCACCATTGTTGATATCTGGGAAGCGAATGCGCTTATGCACCCTACCAAACGTTCACGTGGTGAACATTCCTCAGCACCTTCGGAGAATATTCACAGAGTGAACGAGAATGTTCACCACGTGAACGAACCCTCTAACGAATCCCCTAGAGAAAATTCACCTGGTGAACCAGAAAGTTCACAGAGTGAAACAGAAGGATTACCATCTTTAAGCAATGATGAAGGATTACCAGGGGAAGAAAAACAGGGGAAAGAAGCACCAGCTCCCCCCAATTCTTCATCCTCTGAAAATAATTTTCCCGTCGAGGAAAAGAAGCCAGTCCCTGTGAAGCAGCGCATTGAAGAAATCCATGCGCTCTTCGCTAAGTTCTTGGGGGCTACCCCTGTCTGGACAGAGGATGACCGCCAGGGGGCTGTGCTACTGGCCCAGGCAGGCAAGAGAGATCAGGAGATCCTGACTGTGCTCACTGCTATCAGAGATGATCCCGACCAGTTCGATGCAAAGAAGCTCACCCTCATGCTCGCTGCTAAGAGGATGAATGGACGGTTACTCTCAATCCATAGTGGTCACAAGGATGGGAAAAGGAAGCCTACTTCTTCCTCGTCGTCTCCACCTACTACATCTATCCGCCATCTGAGTGAGGCCGAGAATGATCGTAACACCCAGCGTCTCCTGGAGGGCGCTGCGAGAAAGAGAGAAACCCTTGGAGTCCCTACCTAGCATGAGACAACACATAGGTATTACCCGCAGGAGAGGGAAGGATACCCGTGAGGAAGCGCTCACCGTCTGCCCACAGTGTGGGACGATTGAGCCCTACTATGTTAAGCTCACCGGGCGCTGGCTGTGCCAATCCTGCCCATGTGAGGAGGAAAGGAGGCAGCAGGAGAGCCGGGAGCAAGCTAGACAGGCATGGCAGCGAGCGCAGGTGTATCGCACCTACGACTGGCTGAAGTTGCCCTGGAATGACCTGGCACTGGTAGAGAGGACGCTAGACAACTTCTATCCTCTACGTGAGGTACCCGATGAGGAGACAAAGCAACCCTACCTGGTCAACCTGGAGAAGCAGTACCAGATTATCTGTGCATTCTGCCTGAACCCCCAGGGGAATCTGATCCTACATGGTCCGGTAGGGACCGGGAAGACGCATCTGCTTGCAGCCATCTGCAACGAACTGCGTACCGCCTACGTTCCCAGCCGTTTCGCCTCAGCCTCTGACCTCTGCCAGGCTATTGCTGAGTGCTATCAACAGGGACGCGATCCCGAGTTTCTCTATGCAAATAGTATTAACACACCGCTATTAGCCCTTGACGATCTTGGGGCAGGAAGTTGGACGCAATCGCGACAGGACACCATCGAGAAGATCATGGATGGGCGCTCGAAGGCCAGACGTGCTACAATCGTCTCTACCAACAACCTGGACGAGTTAGCTCAGTTTATCGGGATACGAGCCTACTCACGGCTCTCCATCGAACAGGTGCTGGTACCAATGGATGGCCCTGATTACCGCAAGGAGTTGTGAGATGGAAGAGCGTATGGGTGAGGCGCAAAAGGCCGGCCAGATCAACTGCTGGCAGATTTCAGGGACCCTGCTTGATGATGTGACCTTGCGTATTGCCTCGACGGGCACAAAGATGCTCAAGTCGAAACTGATGCACCAACCCTCTGGGAAGAGTGCCACTCCGATGACTGTAGATATCACCGTCTGGGCAGGGAGCCTATCGGAAGAGGAGATAGCAGCCTTCCTCGCCTGGCATAAAGGGGATGAGGTGGTGGTAGAGGGAGAACTGAACTTCTGGAATGGTCGGTTGAGCATTATCGTACGGGATATTGACGAAAAGAGATGGTAGGATAGCATGTCCAAGAAGAAGCACAAGCAGAAGAAGAAAGAGAAGAAGCAGGATCTACCTCCCCTGGCAGCACCTGGTACACATACGGCAATTACTACTTCAGGGTCAGGGTACATAGGGTTTAAAGGGGCTAAGAACCTGATTCCTGCCGTGTTCACCCACACCTTCACTGCACCATCGACTACGTTCACCCTCTATAAGCCACAGACACAGGCAGACGAACTACTGGTCTACATACTCGACGAGGAACTGAACATTGTGCCTGTAGGTCAGCCTCGTGCCATCCCACGTAACCATCCTGAGTTGGAGAAGCTGCGTGCCTACCTGGCAGAGTGTGCAGAGGAACGGCGGAAGGTGGCACAGCAAAAGAATGGCTCACGCTACACCGAAACAGGCTTCGATAGCTTCTGGTTTCGGTAAGGAGAAGACGGTATGCCCCTTTTACCGGGCCAAAGCCCTGAAGTCATCAGTAATAATATTGCTACCGAGATCAACGAGGGCAAGAAGCCAAAGGCCCAGGCAATTGCCATTGCAATGTCGAAGGCTGGTAAGGCCAAACCAAAGGCAAAACGTGCGAAGAAAGCGCCTGCACGCTATACTGGCGGCAAGAAACAAAAAGGAGGTCGTAAGTGACCACTACTACTGCAACCGTAAAGAAACCCAGGGCGAAGAAAGCTAAGACCACAGAGCCGAAAACAACTCACATCATCTTTCTGCTCGACGAGAGTGGCTCGATGGGCGTTGCTGCCACCGACGTGCGTGGTGGCTTCAACACCTACACCGAGTCGATCAAGGGTGATGGCAATGTCTATTCGCTCACTGTGACCAAGTTTGGTGACAATGTACGTCCACTGTGGAAGAACCTACCACTAGATGAGATACCAAAGCTCACCGAGAAGGACTATCTACCGTTCGGCTCTACAGGTCTCTATGATGCCATCGGCTATGCGCTGGACCAGGCTAAGGAGTTGGGCACGAAGAAAGTCCCCTACGGGGAAGAGCCGATCATCTTTGTGATTAGCACCGACGGGTATGAGAACGCCTCGAAGAAGTGCACAAAAGAGGAGATCACTGCCAGGCTGAAGAGGCGGCAGGATGCAAAGAATTGGACGATTGTCTACATGGGAGCCAACGTTGAGTCCTGGCAAGCCGAGTCACTTGGCATCGCCACAGGCAATATCCTCACCCATGCCGGTAATAGCGCAGGTACTAACGCAGCCTATGGAAGTCTCTCTAGGAGCACTACAGCGAGTGCCGGAAGCGGTATGGGGCAGACCTTCAGGTTCTTCGATCCGAATGACCCATCGAATAAGACACCATAGCACTTCGGACACAGGGGGAGAAGCGTGTCCGAAGTGCGAATAGGGGGAACAGACCATGAGAACTAGTCTTACGACGAGAAAGAAAAAGCAGACCAGTGACCCATTACCCACACGTGCTGCGATCCTGAACACCGTCACCGAAAAGGCGTTCCAGCAGCAGGTCATCCGGGCAGCAACTCTGCTTGGGTGGCTCGTGTATCACACCTATGATTCTCGCCGCTCGACCCCTGGCTACCCTGACTTGACACTATGTAAGCCTGGTAAGGGCTTTTTCTTCGCTGAACTCAAGACCGAACGAGGTCACCTGAGTCATGCACAAAAGCAGTGGATCGAGGCACTACGCAGTAACGGGATCGAATGCTATATATGGAGACCCCGTGACTGGGAGAACATCGTCAAACGCTTTCAACAACAGTAATTTTTAGAGGAGAATCCATGACAACCTTGGTTCCAGTCCTATTCCAATTCGTATCGCCCGATGATGGTTCTGCCATCTCCACCATCGATATCGCACCACTTACCGCACACGTGCCAGAGCTTGGCGTCAACTTCACAAAGGTCTTCCCGTCTGACCCACTCACCGACAAGTGGGATAACCCTGGCCTGCTTTCCATCGTCTCCAGTGCACGACTAAGGCTTGTGCAGTTCGCCGGCAAGCGTGACTTCGAGACGGTCACAAAAGACGAGATGGAACTGAGCGACGAGGAGAAACAGGCCATCACACACTTTGGGAGTAGTATACTCACCGTCGATGATCGCACCCAGGTGACCTTCAAGATGCCAGTATTAGAAGAGAAGCCTGCCTGGGTCACAGAGGCCGAGCAGAAGCTTGACGAACTCAAAGGCTTCATCGAAGTAGGGCAGGCACACCCAGGGTGCTTACTACGCAACGTGTCCCTGGAATTGCAAGAGCCGGTCGTTGTGCCGGGAGTAGAAGTCCCAGAAATGGTAGAGGGAGAACCAGCACCATGACACTGAAGCTGGCTGTAGTGGCAGCCATTGTTATCCTCTCACTCGCATTCTTCGTCTGGCTGAATAGACGGCTCATCATCCACATGCCACTCCTGGCAGAGCCGGAGCCGGAGACTGAACCACTCAATGCCCTGGCCACCTGGCAGATCGAGGAGATCCTGAACGCACGCTAGCACCACACCCTGGTGGGGTAACAACCCATGCCAGGGTGATTTTGTGTGCCAGGAATACAAAGCCAGGGCAGGCATAGGATACACAACACGGCGAGAAAGAAAGGAGCATCACAATGATACAACAAATCAACCATCCACTTATCCATGAGCGAGCACGAGAGGCATTTGGCTGGACAGAGTTTGGCTACATCTCTGCTAGCCTGTACTTCCTGCACAAGGGCGATGCATTTCCAGGAATAAATGACGGGATCGCCGTCGCCGGAGATATGGTTATCGACTTCCATATGAACGGTGGACAATCAAACTCCTTCATGGAAGGGTGGCTACACTATCTTGCTGAGTGGAGAAGCGCTCACTCAGGGTGATATTGTACACGAAGCGTACAAACCCTGGTAAATTACCACGTTTTGAGGTATACTAGAGAATAGTTGAGAGAGCAAAACAGGCAAAAGGAGTACCTGTTTTGTATACTGAAAGGAGCAAGAACTATGTCCCACGTAACCCAGCCACTTATTGTCCTGATGTTAGATCCCATCATCCACACGGATGCACGCCCATTCTGCTATGGCGATCCAGACTGTCCCTGTCACTACGACCAGGAGGCCATTGGAAGGCTCAATGCCTTTGTGGCAGCAGGGCTACTCACTGAAGACGAGGCCCGTAATATCCGCTACGGCCATTCGCTAGAGAGGAGTGTGGCCTGATGGATGTACAGAAGACAATCCCGACGAGCGAAGAAACGCAAGCCGTATCACAGGCGCTGGACATCTTCTCCCTTGTGCACCCCTACATGCAGCGTTACGAGGGCAGGGATGACCGGTTAGCGCGAGCGATGCGCTGGTTCTGGCGCTGGCTGGAGAAGCGTACAGAAGGGAGTTTCTACGAATGAGTAAGCCTGACCCCTACACCGGGAGAGAAGTGCTCTCTCTTTCGGAACTCCAGGCCTTGAATAGCCAGGAGGTACCACAGACAGACCAGGAGAAGGCCTACTGGCGTGAGGTGACAGACTATGAGCTGGAGATATCCATCTGCACGCCATACGACCAGATTGACGAAGCGATGGCACGGTTCTACCCCAATGTCGTAGGCAATGGACATCAGGATGTCTGCCTCTGTCCTGCCTGCGCCCCTGGCGAATACGATCACGAGTACGAGTAGGTAGATGAACACGGCGAGCGAAGAGAGAGGGCTTCCTTTCTCTCCTCGCCGTCATTTATGAAAGGAGCAACTATGCCAAGCACAAAGACAAAGAAGAATGCCAAGACCGAGCAGGATACCCCCCTGCTGGAAGAGCAAACACTCCCTACTCCACTTCCACCACGCATCCTGATGACCATTCCCCTGAAGTGCATCCTCATACACGATGCACACCAGCGAGCATCTGATGCCAAGGCAATGGCGAAGGAGATGGCTACCCAAAACATTGGTATTCTCCATACCCCTATCGTCGAACCCTGGAGTACAAATGACGAGCACGAGCGCATCTTCCAGGTGGTGGTAGGTCGTACCCGCACAATAGCCTGGGGATTGAATGGCAATGAGCAGATTGAGGTGTGGGCCTATGTCTGGCCACTCACGCCTACACAGCGTACCAAAGTACGCAATATCGAACGGTTCCAGCGTAGTGACGACTGGCAAACGATTGTGGGGACACTCTACGAGTTAATGAGTGGCCCTGAAGCCCTGAGTGAGCAGCAGCTTGTCGATGAGTATGCCATCCCCAGGGAGAAGCTCAGGAAGTATATGCCTCTAGCGAGGCTCCCCTATGACCTGGTGCAGGCCATCGTTTCAGGAGAAGTCTCTCAAGGGAGAGCACAGCAACTCAAAGGCTTGTCACGTAAGGCACAGGAACAGGTAGCAGAGTTCGTGTCATTAGGAGAGAAGGTCACCGACAAGATCATCTCCGATAGTAAACGGGGCGATATGGCACCGGTGGCAGCCCTCTTAGAAGCCCCTGTGCAGCCACAGGATGAGCGGGAGCAGCCCCTGGAGGATTTCGAGATCACCTATATCCACGATATCGCCAACGGCATCAAGGCGCTTCGTCGCTTCCTGCGACCGAGCGTGCAGCCCCTGTGTGATATCCTGGAACGGGAGTTACGGTTAGTTGAGTAGCAGCGAAAGGAGCAAGAACTATGAAGACCTATATTCTCAAGACAACAGTAGTACAGGAAGATGGGAAGAGAACCATTTCCACTCTCTATGTAGGCAAGAACTGGCTTGCCTTCAAGTTCGCCTACTGGATGGCGAAGCTAAATGGACTCAATGCCTTTGTCTCGACGAAGGGATGGAGCAAAGAGGCACTAGATGAGGTCTATCCAGATGGAGAGCAAATATGAGCGAGGAGCAAGAGCGGAGACTACCTACCTGGCAGGAACTCTATGACTGGGCTTGCAGTAAGCCAGAGGATGAGTCAGTGGGCCAGGCGAATAGGATACACGATTGTCCAATTGCTCGTTACCAGCGTGAACTCTATAAAGAAGGATGGGTAGTTCGTTCCCACGAGGCACACCCCTGGGGAATGGGAGACACCCATTCCTATACTCCAGAAGCCTGGTATCACAACTGGGATTACCTCACAGCGAAGCAGTTCAAGGCCATCCTGGAGCGAGTAAAGGAGAAATACAACCTATGAACGATGAGCACATGCTCGACGATCCTGGCGAGCGCGGTTGCGGCTCCAGGCATCCTGGAGTTTACCTTTGTTCAGGTCTCTCGCCCTTTGGTATGCCCCTGGAGCACTTCCTGATCGACCCGCCGATGCCGGTACCTGAGTACCTGGACCTGCCCAACAAGTTCCAGTGGGTTGACCCGGAGAGCCAGCACCTGATGCACTGGGTCGGTGCTGAGTCATATCCCTATGTCTGTGACATCATCGAGGAAGGACGCCACAAAGGGTTTAGCTTCCGTGCCTCTCCCTCGCTTGACCTCTCCAGGCTGACACGAGAGAGTATGATGCTGGTAGCACACCCAAAGGCACTCAACGAACGCTGGTCGTTCCAGCAGATTCCCCAGTGTGACAAGCATATCGAGGGACATGATCAGATCTGGGCGAAGGGCGCACACGCACCACTCACCGGCCCCTGCCTCTTCAAATGCTGGAACCTGATCCCAGAGCAGGCAGCGGAAGAGGGAAGTAGGACGATGGCGCTCGACGGGAGTG
>WNFM01019340.1_pt2 | contig 10731 bp, 9 predicted proteins | sample 5400271 | NCBI WGS metagenome assembly WNFM01 (sample SAMN13153352, study PRJNA577476) | soil metagenome | isolation source: 60 cm saprolite on Douglas fir-dominated hillslope | place: USA:California | collected 2013-09-17 | reverse complement strand
ACGGCGAAGATCGCTTAGGCATCATTGCTTGTAGCTGGGATCGAGGCGCTCCAGCAGCCGCAACAAGGCCGCCCAGGCAAGATCATAGCCGTCTTCGTCAGCCAGCTGATTATCACCAATATCGCGGCTGGGATCGTTGAACTGGCGCTCGGTATGGGCACAGACCTGGTCGCTGGGCAGAACCAGGGCGCCGCCGGCCTGGGCCGCCAGTTGGATCTCGCAGGCCTTTTCCAGGTAATACATGCGCAAGAAAGCTTGCTGCGCGGTCTTGCCCACGGTCAGCAAGCCATGATTGCGCAGGATCAGGACCGGCTTGTCGCCGAGATCGCGGGTCAGGCGCTGCTGCTCATCGAGATCGAGGGCGATGCCTTCGTAATCGTGATAGGCAACGTTGCCGTAGAATTCCATCGAGATCTGCTGGGCTGCAACCGCGCAGCCGGCCTTGGTATGGGTGTGCAACACGCATTGCGCGTCCTGTCGTGCCCCATGGATGGCGCTGTGGATGACGAAGCCGGCCGGGTTGACCTTATAGGGGCTCGGTTCCACCGCTTTTCCCTGCAGGTCGATCTTCACCAAATTCGAGGCGGTGATTTCATCGAAGAACAGGCCATAGGGATTGATCAGGAAATGGTGATCCGGTCCGGGCAGGCGGACGGAAATATGGGTGAAAATCAGATCGGTCATGCGGAAATGGGCGATCAGGCGATAACAGGCGGCCAGTTCCTGGCGCAGGCGCCATTCATCGGCCCCATATCGGCTGCTGCCCGGATGATCGCCGGTCTTTGCCTGGATGACAGTCGCACTCATGATCCGTGTCCCCTTTTTGTGCCCGGACCACTTCGGCCCCAATATATTTAAAGCGGCATGTTTAACCTGCGCTGCGGCCCGATTTCCCGTTGCCGGGACATTTAACCGCATCTCGATCCGGGAAGTGTGGCACAAGGCTGGGCGCGGCAGAAGGGGACCAAAATGCCTTTCCTCTTGAAGCCGGCATGCGAATTGCGCATATCAGCGCCGGGTACCCGTTGGCGGGCGGCCCGGGTGACAGATGGACAGATAACGACAGAACGGGACTAGGAACAGGAACATGCAGATGGAAACTCATGGCTTTCAGGCGGAGGTGAGCCGCCTGTTGGATATCGTCGCTCATGCTCTCTACAGCGATAAATCCGTCTTTCTGCGCGAGCTTGTCTCCAATGCCTCGGATGCCTGCGACAAATTGCGCTATCTGGTGTTGACCGAACCGGGGCTGATCAAGGACGACCCGGAGCTCAAGGTCACCATTGCGATCGACCAGGCCAACCGGCAATTGACCGTCGCCGATAACGGTATCGGCATGAGCCGCGAAGACCTGATCAACAATCTCGGCACCATTGCCCGCTCCGGCTCGGCGAAATTCATGGAAGAATTGGCCGCCGCCAAGGCCGGCGGGACGGTCGATGGCGAGAAGAGCCTGTCCTTGATCGGCCAGTTCGGCGTCGGCTTCTATGCCGCCTTCATGGTTGCCGACAAGGTCGAGGTGCTGTCGCGCAAGGCCGGCGAGACCCAGGCCTGGCTGTGGACCTCCGATGGCAAGGGCGAGTTTACCATCGCCCCGGCCGAGAAGGTCGGCCGCGGTACCGACATCATCCTCCATCTGCGCGAAGATGCCGGCGACTATCTTAATGCCGGCAAGCTCGGCACCATCATCACCAAATATTCCGATCATATCCAATTGCCGATCCATCTGACCGGCGATGGCGAGCCGCGCAAGATCAATCAGGGTGCGGCCCTCTGGGCGCGCTCGAAATCCGAGGTGACAGCCGAGCAATATCGCGACTTCTACCGCCATGTCGCCCATGCCTTCGATGAGCCCTGGGCCACCTTGCATTTCAAGGCGGAAGGCAAGATCGATTATACCGGTCTCCTGTTCATTCCCTCGACCAAGCCGCTCGATCTCTTCAATCCGGATCGCAAGCAGGCGCTGAAACTCTATGTGAAGCGCGTCTTCATCACCGATCACTGCGAAGAGGTCCTGCCCCATTGGCTGCGCTTCGTGAAGGGTCTGGTTGATTCCGAGGATCTGCCGCTCAATATCAGCCGCGAGATGCTGCAGAAAAATCCCATCCTGACCTTGATTCGCGGCGGTCTCGTCAAGCGGGTATTGAGCGAGTTGGCCAAGAAGGCCGAGCACGAGGCCGAAGCCTATCGCGCCTTCTGGGACAATTTCGGCGCCGTCCTTAAGGAAGGCATCTATGAGGAAGTCGAGCATCGCGACGCACTTCTCAAGCTCACCCGCTTCCGCTCGACGAAAAGCAATGAGGGCAAGAGCGACGGCGACGCGCTGGTCAGCCTCGCCGAGTATGTCGGCCGCATGCAAGAGGGCCAGGACGCCATCTATTACATCACCGGTGACAGCCTCGATGCGGTGAGCCGCAGCGCGCAGCTGGAAGGCTATCGTGCCAAGGGCGTCGAGGTGCTGCTGCTGACCGATCCGATCGATGAATTCTGGATTCCCGCAGTCGAGAAGTTCGATGGCAAGGAGTTCAAATCCGTCACCCGCGGTGGCGCCGATCTCGATCGCATCAAGGCGGCAGCCGATGCCAAGCCGGCCGAGAAGAAGCCCGCTGCTGAAGGCATCGACAATCTGCTCGCCTTGATGAAGCTGACCTTGAAGGAGAGTGTCAAGGATGTGCGCCTCTCATCGCGCCTGACCGATAGCGCCGTTTGCCTGGTGGCCGATGAGGGCGACATGGATATGCATCTCGCCCGGCTCTTGAAACAGCACCGGCAGATGGACGCCACCCTGCCGCGTGTGCTCGAGATTAACGGTACCCATCCGCTGATCGCCGCCTTGGCCAAGGCCGTCTCCAGCGGCAACAAGAAGGACGCGGTTGGCGATGCCAGCTGGGTGCTGTTGGATCAGGCGAAGCTGCAGGAAGGCGAGAGCCTGAGTGACCCGACGGCATTTGGTCAACGGCTGTCGACGCTGTTACAGCAGGTGTTCTGAAGTGATGGCCGGAGTCCGATACTGGGGGTCCAACATAGGGACCCGACATAATTGACGGGCCCCGGTCAAACTTGTAACGTCCAACTGTTCCAGGGGAGTCCCGGCAAGGGGCTGAGAGGTCATTAAGCGCCACTGGCGCGGCATGACGACCCTTTGAACCTGATCCAGTTCATGCTGGCGAAGGGAGGGTCGTGTCTATCGTCTTTCAATCCATTGCCTGTTCAATATCCGTCGGCAACGCTGGGCCAGAGCATCTGTCGTTGCGGGTGGGCCCGTGACGCGGCCCGTGGCGCGGGTAGTCATCGCCGGTGCCGGTGTCGCTGGCCTGACCTGCGCCTTGGCGTTGGCCAAGCGTGGCTGTCACGTCGAGGTCTTTGAGCGCAGCGCCACGCTCGCCGGCGATGCCTGTTCGCGCCTCGCCGGCGGCATGCTGGCGCCCTGGTGCGAGCTGGAAAACGCCGAACCGATGGTCGCCACATTGGGCGTGGAAGCGATTGCCTATTGGCGCGCTCAACATCCGGGCACGATCCAGAAAGGCAGCCTGGTCCTGGCGCAGACTCGCGATTTGCCGGAGCTCGACCGCTTTGCACGCCGCGCGTCCCACTTCGAACGGGTTGACGGCGATCGTATCGCCGCCCTTGAGCCGGCCCTGGCCGGGCGCTTTCGCCAAGGCCTGTTCTTCCCGCAAGAGGCACATCTCGATCCACGCCAAGCCCTGCCCTCTTTGGCGCAGCGGCTGCAGGAACAAGGTGGGAAAATCCTCCTTGGCAATGAAATCCATGTCACGCAGCCGCCCCCTGCCGGCGCCGATCTGCTGATCGACTGCCGTGGACTCGCCGCACGCGACCGATTGCCTGATCTGCGCGGTGTCAAGGGCGAGATGGCGATGATCCGGTCGGCCGAGATTTCGCTCACGCGGCCGGTGCGCCTCCTGCACCCCCGCTTGCCGTTTTATGTCGTACCGCGCGGCGGCGGCCTTTACATGCTGGGCGCCACCATGGTCGAAAGCGACGATCGGCATCGCGTCACCGTCCAATCCCTGGTCGAACTGCTGAATGCCGCCTATGCGCTGCATCCGGCTTTTGCCCAGGCGCAAATCGTGGAGATCGGCGGCGATGCGCGGCCGGCATTCTCCGACAATCTGCCGCGCATCCGACGCCGCGGCACCACGATCAGCGTGAACGGATTGTTCCGGCACGGATTCCTGTTGGCGCCGGCGCTGGCGCGGCTGGCGACCGATGTCGCGCTCGACAACGCATTCTACCCGGAGGTCATGGATGAAGATCACGCTTAATGGCAAGGCGGTGGAGATTGCCGCCCCCACTCTGGCCTTGGCGCTCGACGAACTCGGCTATGGGCAAGCGCGGGTGGCGACCGCCGTCAACGGCGCGTTCACCCCAAAAAATTTGCGACCCCAAACCGTCCTGCAAGACGGCGACGAGATCGATATCGTCGCGCCGATGCAGGGCGGCTGAACCTTGGAGGATAAGGATGCGGCTCTATGAAACGGAACTCACCTCGCGCCTGTTGCTCGGCAGTGCGCAATATCCCTCACCGGCAATTCTGACGGCGGCGGTCCGCGCGGCCGGCACGGAGATCATCACCGTGTCGCTGCGCCGGGAATCCAGCGTGGAGCGTGCCGGGCAAGGCTTCTGGTCGATCATCCGCGATCTCGCCATCCGCATTTTGCCCAACACTGCCGGCTGCCACAGCGTGTCGGAGGCGGTGACAACGGCGCGGATGGCGCGAGAGGTTTTCGAGACCGATTGGATCAAGCTGGAAGTGATCGGCGAAGGCGACACCTTGCAACCCGATGTCTTCGGCCTGGTCGATGCCGCCCGCATCTTGATCGCGGAGGGGTTCAAGGTTTTTCCCTACACCACCGATGACCTGGTGGTTGCGGCGCGGCTGATCGATGCCGGCTGCCAGGTTCTGATGCCTTGGGGCGCGCCCATCGGCTCGGGCCGCGGCCTCAACAATATCTATGCCTTGCGCAGCCTGCGGGCGCATTTCCCGGATATTCCCTTGAGCATCGATGCCGGGATCGGGCGGCCATCACATGCCCTGCAGGCGATGGAGATGGGATATGATGCCGTCCTGTTGAACACGGCGATCGCCAAAGCCGGCCGTCCCGTCGAGATGGCCGCCGCGTTCAAGCTGGCGGTCGAGGCCGGGCGCCAGGCCTATCTCGCCGAACCGATCGAGCCCCGTGACATGGCTATGCCCTCGACCCCGGTGCTCGGCATGGCCTTCCGGGATTGAGCCGCATGTTGGAGCGCGTCTATCTGATCGCCGACGACGTCGCCTGGATCGAGCGCCTGCTGCCACATGGCCTGAGGCTGGTGCAGCTGCGGCTCAAAGAGACCCCGGATCACGAAATCATCCGCCAGATCGGCTTGGCCAAGACGCATTGTGCCGCGTATGACGCGCAGCTCATCGTCAATGATCATTGGCGCCAGGCAATCGCCTGCGGTTGCGACTTCGTCCATCTCGGCCAGGAAGATCTCGACACGGCGGATATCGCTGCGATCCGCCAAGCCGGCCTGCGGCTGGGGATCAGCACGCATGACGAAGCCGAGCTGGAGCGCGCCTTGTTATTGCACCCGCATTATATCGCTCTGGGGCCGATCTATCCCACGCAACTGAAGCAGATGAAATGGTCCCCGCAAGGTCTGCCCCGGGTGAGCGCCTGGAAACAGCGTATCGGCGATAGGCCATTGGTGGCGATCGGCGGCCTGACACCAGAGCGCGCCGCCGCAGCCCTGGCGGCCGGCGCCGATAGCGCGGCTGTCGTCAGCGACATCCTGTTGCATGAAGCGCCCATCGCCCGCCTCCGGCAATGGATTGCCGCGACCCGTCGATAGGCGCGCCAGCGCTCCGTCGGGCACCGACGACGGTGCCAGCTCAACTGCGCGCGGTCGCAGTCAAACGCTGCTTAGTGGGAGAGCTTCTGGACAATAAGTTGGGCGGCGGCGAAATCTTCCAGCGCCGTGCCGACGGATTTGAACAAGGTGATCTCGGCGGCATCGCGCCGGCCGGGATGGCGCTTGCGGGTGAGATCGAAAAGATCCGCCTGGATCGACGCTTCGGTGATGATGCCCGCGGCCAGCGGCAGGACGATATCGCCGCCTTCCTTCATGGCGCCGGCGCGGGTATCGACAAAGAGACTGGCGCGCTCGACGCAGCGATCATCACTTTCGCGCATCTGCGGCGTATAGGCGCCGATCAGGTCAAGATGCGTTCCCGGCTGCAGCCAATCGCCTTGGATCAACGGCACCGTCGACAAGGTGGCACAGCTGATGAGATCGGCCTCGCGGGCACTTTGTTCCAGCGAGGTCGCCACCTCGGCGGCAATGCCGAGCGCCACCAGTTCGGCAACCTTGGCGGCGGCCTTGGCGGGATCGCGGGCCCAGACCTGGACTGCACGGATCGGCCGCATCGCACGATGGGCCTCGACCAGCGGCACGGAGAGCGCGCCGGCGCCGACCATCAGCATGCGGCTGGCATCCGGCCGCAGCAGATAATCGCCCGCCAGGGCGGAGGCAGCGGCGGTGCGCCGCGCCGTCAGCGCCGGGCCATCGATCAGCGCCTTGGGCGCGCCGGTCAGGCCATCCAGCAGCAAATAGACGCCCTGCACCGCCGGCAGATGGCGGGGGCCATTGCCCGGCGTCACCGTGACCATTTTCATGCCGATCGCCTTGCCGGCATCCCAGGCCGGCATCAGCAGCAGGGTCTGCTCCGGCTCGCCCGACGGCAGCGGGATGCCGTAATGGTGGCGCACCGGCACGGTGAGATCCTGGGTGAATCCCCGGCGCAAGGCTTCGATGAGGGCGGGATAATCGAGCAGGCGCTCGACCTCGGCGGCGGTGACATAGGGGACATGGCTCATGATGCCCGCACCATAGAGCGCGATCGTTTTGGAGGGAAGCCGGTTGCTTCCATTCAAAGCGTGAATCGCCCTCTACTTTTTTTGCGGCGAGCGCGATCGTTTTGGAGGGAAGCCGCTTGCTTGGCGCTAGCGCAGACTATCGAAGGCGACGGCGGTGGCGCCGATGATCGGGCCATAGTCGCCTTGATTGGCGATCACGGCAGCGGCATCGGCCGGAATCGCGCCGCCGGCCTGCAGATTGAGCGGCAAAGCCAGCTGCCCGGCCAGGCCCGACCATTGGCCGAGCTTCTGAATCGAGCGCACGACATTGACCGCGGCGAGATGCTTGCCGGCATTTTCGCCGGCCAGGATATCGGTCTCGGTCTGGCGGCGATAGGTCATCAGCCACAAGGTTGCCGGCTTGGCCAGGCTGGCGGTCGGCAGATCGAGGAGCACGCGCCCCTCCTGGTCACGCACCAGGCGCAAGGGGCTCATCCGGGCGACCGGGGCGCTGTCTGCCAAAGCGGTCGCCAGGCGATCGTGATCGGTGCCGAGCGATTCGGCGCTGCCGGCGACGACCAGCTGCGGCGTATAGACCATGTTGCCGCCAAAGGCGGTGACATAGCCCAATTGCCGCTGGACAAAGGCCGGATCGGCCTTGCTGTCCCGCCAGCCGATATAGTCCCAGTAATCGACATGATAGGCGAGCACCAGCACCGAGCGGCGTACCGCCCATTGGCCGACATTGGCCTCGGCCGGCAGGCAGGAGGCGCAGCCTTCGGCGGTGAACAATTCCAGGACCACGGGTGTCGCCGTGGTCAGGCCGGGGATGGCGGTCAAATTGGGCGCCTGGGTCTGTGCCGCCGTCGGCGCGCTGGGGCTGGTTGTCGGCGCGGTCGCATCCGGCACCGGCGGCGTCACCAGGGACGCCGCGGGATCGACCGTGTTGCCGGTTGTGACCCCGCCGGCGAAAGCGGCCGGCGCGGCGGCTGGCTGCAAGGTGACCTGTTGGGCGGCCGCCTGCGAGACAAAGCCGCTCGACCACGCACCAGCCGCTCCGCCCCGGGCAAATCCGAGGCCGATCGCCAAAGCGGCAGAGAGGAAGAGAAGAGGTCGGCGTACCATAACCCGGGAAAATTAACGTCAGCAGCTTCGTCGCAGCTAATCACGAAGCAGTGAAAACCGCCGTTTGGCGATAGCGATCACGCATCTCTGATCGAAAAGCCCCTCAGAGGTCCCCCTCAGAAATCACTGACCCGGCCATTCCGCTCCCAATCGCCGTAGCGGGTCGGCTCCGGTCCACTGGGGCCGCCGATTTCGACCGGCCGGACCGTGGTCGCCGGTTTGGCCGGCTCGGATGAGGCCTCAGTCTGCCCCGCTATCGGCCCCGCCGACGGATTCACCGGCGCGGCCACGGCGCCGGGGCGGGGGATGGCGATCGCCTGTTTGGGGTCATAGCGATGCAGGATCGGCGCGCCCGGGGCACTGGGGCTTTTGGCGCTGGGGTCTTTGGCGCTGGGGTCTTTCTGGCTCATGGCAACTTATATAGCGCCGCGCCCGCTGCCTCGCCAGAGGGAGATAGCCCAGCCGATGCCTTGATCCGGTTGCCCGGCGACCCAACATAGCCTGTGCCGGTACGGCACGTGATAGCCGGTGCCGGCAAAGCTCGTGCCGGCATGGCAACGCATTGATGAGGTACCCGATGGGATATATCCGGACCGGTCTGCTGCTGGCGGCCATGACCGCCTTGTTCATGGTGGTGGGTGGGGCGATCGGCGGCCAGACCGGCATGCTGATCGCGTTGGGTTTTGCCGTCGTCACCAATCTCTTCGCCTATTGGAATGCCGATAAGATGGTGCTCCATATGTACGGCGCCAGGCAGATCGAGCGCGCCGATGCGCCGGCCTTCTACGATACTGTCGCCATGTTGGCGCAGCGCGCCGGCCTGCCGATGCCCAAGGTCTATCTGATGGACAATCCGCAGCCCAATGCCTTTGCCACCGGCCGCAATCCGGAGAACGCGGCTGTTGCCGCCACCACCGGCATCCTGCAGATGCTGTCGCGCGAGGAACTGGCCGGCGTCATGGCGCATGAGCTCGCCCATGTGAAACATCGCGACAGCCTGGCCATGACCATCACCGCCTGCCTGTCGGGCGCCATCGGCATGCTGGCGCATTTCGCCCAGATGAGCCTGTTTTTCGGCGGCGGCCAGCGCGACCGCGACAATCCTTTGGGTGGCTTTGGCGTGCTGATCGCCGCCATCATCGCCCCCTTGGCCGCCATGATGGTGCAGTTCGCGATTTCCCGCTCGCGCGAATATGAGGCCGATCGGCTGGGTGCCGAGATCTGCGGTCAGCCGCGCTGGCTGGCCTCGGCCCTGGTGAAGATCTCTCACGGGGCGGCGGAAATCCCCAATGCCGAGGCCGAGGCCCACCCGGCGACCGCGCATCTCTTCATCGTCAATCCGCTGCATGGCGGTGGCTTGGCCTCGCTCTTTTCCACCCATCCGGCGACCCAGGAGCGCATCGATCGCCTGCTCGCCATGCAGCCGTCGGGTTCCCGGCCCGTCATGGATGAAGCCGTGCCGACGGCGACGCCTGGCAGCAGCCTGATCCCGCGCAGTGGTGTCGGCGCCGAGTTCGGCGGCCGGCGCGGGCCGTGGGGCTGATGGACGGGGGTTGAGGGGCTGGGGTTGACGGGCCGGGGGTGATGGACTGGGCGAACAAGAATTAATTGAAAAACGGTTAACTCACCTGGAACAACATATCGCGACCGAGCAATCCAGGCGAGTCACACCGGCTCGCTCCCGGCATCTCGGCTCGAACAAGGCTTAGACAGAAAGCCGGGCTTGGGGCATAAGGGCGCCATGCAGCCCACCCCCACCCCACGCGCCCCCCGCGATCCCCATGCCGGCGAGTCACCTGACGCGCAGCTGGATGAGCAACTGACCGAACAGCCGGATGCCGCCACCGAGCCGAGCGCGGCGACGCCGATGATTTCGGCCCGCGCCGCCGCCTTGGATCTCCTGGATTCGGTGTTGCGCCAGCGCCGCCCGCTGGACGAGGCTTTGGCGACCCATCCCGATCTTGGCAAGCTGACCGGCCGCGACCGGCAATTCGTCCGCGCCCTCGTCACCACCACCTTGCGCCATCTCGGCCAGATCGATCACAGCCTGGCGCAATGTCTGGAAAAGCCGCTGCCGGCCCGCGCCATTGCCGTCCGCAACATCCTGCGCCTCGGTGTCGCCCAGAGCCTGTTCCTGCAAACCCCCGCCCATGCCGCCGTCGATACCATGGTCAACCTGATCGCCAAGCGTGGCGGCGAGGCCGGCTTCAAGGGCCTGGTCAACGCGGTGCTGCGGCGAATCTCCCGCGAGGCTGATCTCTTTCGCCAGGCCCGCCCCGGCAATGGCAATTTTACCGGCGCCATCAGCCTGCCCGACTGGCTGTGGCAGAGCTGGGTCAAGGCCTATGGCGTGCAGCAGACGACCGCCATCGCCACCGCGCATCTCGACGAGCCGCCGCTGGATTTCACCTTGCGTGAGCGCGACGGCAAATCCGATCCGGCGCATTGGGCGAAACTGCTGCAGGCCGAGATCCTGCCGACCGGCTCATTGCGCCGTCCCGCGCATCCCCAGGATCATTACCGTCCCTCGCCGCGGATCGAGGATCTGGCGGGCTTCGCCGAGGGCATGTGGTGGGTGCAGGATGCCGCCGCGGCTTTGCCGGCGAAACTGCTGGGCCGCGATCTCACGGGGAAGCGCGTCCTCGACATGTGCGCCGCCCCTGGCGGCAAGACCGCGCAACTGGCGGCTGCAGGTGCCCAGGTCACCGCCCTCGATCGCTCGCGCAAAAGGCTGGAGCGCGTCGCGGAA
>WNFM01337773.1_pt2 | contig 10732 bp, 6 predicted proteins | sample 5400271 | NCBI WGS metagenome assembly WNFM01 (sample SAMN13153352, study PRJNA577476) | soil metagenome | isolation source: 60 cm saprolite on Douglas fir-dominated hillslope | place: USA:California | collected 2013-09-17 | reverse complement strand
GGGCTGATCGGATTTACACCGTTGTTGGTATAGACCAATTGGGTCGTAAACCGAAACTTGATCTTCTTCGAAATATCAAAACCCAGATTCGTGGTAAGGTTAGTCCGGCTCAGTTTACCATTTATCAACGATTCCTGAACGTTATTCGACAGGGAGACCGAATAGTCTGAACCTTCTTTGCCCCCCGATAAGCCAATGTGATTGTTATAGGTAGTCGCAGTGTGGAACAACTGCTTAATGTGGTCATAGTACTGCGTGTTGTCTTTGTAAGGCTTGTTGTTTAAAGCCGCCGCATCATTTTGCCACGTAAGATTGGGCCAGTCCCCGTAACTATCCTGCGTCAGGAGTTTTCCCTTGGTGTTAACTATATCTCCGTTTGCATCGGTAATAAAAGAATGATTGAGGGGTTGATGCACATTTCCTATGTTTAATAGCTGGTCCGTGCTCATCCGTGTTGAGGCCTCGATTTTCATGGGTCCAACCTTTCCTTTTTTAGTAAAAATCTGGATTACACCGTTGGCACCCTGAGCACCGTATTGCGTTGCGGCTGCGGCGCCCTGGATTACTTCAACGCGTTCTACGTTATTCAGATCCAATGAATTGAGGGCGGTGGCAGCCATTTCTACTCCATCTACCATGAGCAAAGGTTGAGTGCCACCATTCAACGTATTAATACCCCTTAACTGGATGCTTACGGGGGCTCCAGGATTACCGGATACGGTAGCAATTTGTGCTCCGGCAATCTTTCCTACCAGGGCCTGGTCAATCGCTCCGGTAGGGGCTTGAGGAAGCTTGTCGCCCGAAACGGATTCAACGGCAATGGCCAGTCTCTGTCGTTCCGTTGGAACACCCGTTCCGGTTACGATCACTTCAGAAAGCTGCTTCACATCCAACGTCAGTTGGACGTCGACGACGGCCTTATCGCCGATCTGCACTTCCTGGCTTGCAAGTCCGATAAAGGAAAACACCAAACTACCTCCGGAACCGGGCACGGTAAGTTTGTAATTTCCATCCGCATCGGTAACGGATCCATTCGTAGTTCCTTTCAGAACCACATTTACTCCGGGCAAAGACAGGCCGTCTTCTGCAGACGTCACTTTCCCCGACACAACTCGTTCCTGCGCGCAGACGCTGAGCGCAAAAACGAACCATAAGAAGCACGCTAGTAATACCTTCTTCATAGGGTTAGGTTTAGGTTTGAATAATAGATTTAGGTACCCCAAAATAGGGGATTATTAAGAAAAAGTGAAAATAATACTAGGAAATTGTTAAATAATTGCGCAAGGAAGTACGGCTTGGGGGGGAAGACTGAATAGGCTTAAAGCAAACGATTGAGGGTTCATCTCAATTTTGGATTCGGCCCTATAGGGAGAAAGCGCACTTTTCAGCGCAACAATAAAAAAAGGCTGCTCTTGGGGCAGCCTTTTTTGAGAAAAATGAAGATTCCCTTCAATTAAATTTGTCAAAAATGACCCTGGGGGATCCTGAAGAATTATTATAGCTAAAATGAAATTCGTATTGATGAGCTGCCGGATCGGCCAATACAATGGTCGGCCCCGCAGTAATCGTTATTCCCGCGGCGGTAACACTGGCAGCATCGAACGTAAGTTTGAAATCGCTCAAGGCACCGCCACTACTCTGCTTAAAGCTCAAAACATAAGTGACCCCCGTGCCGCTATCCACTGTGATGGTTGTCGGACTACTCGGTGCAAATAAGGTCCCAAATGTTTGATCATAAGCGGGTGTTCCGGTTCCCGTAGAATTATTCCAGCGTATCCACTCCTGCGTGTAACTACCGGCTATCGGATTACCAATGGCATGAAAATAAATATGACCATAATTGGAACTTGTCTTGATGTCGCCATCATTGGTTGCTGTAACCGGTAAAATGTAATTCTGTGTAGGATCTATCTTGGAAGGATAGAAAATCACCTGGAATTGTACTACCGTCTTACCTGCATTGATAGCAGCCGTTGTCGGGCCTAAGAACGTGAACAACGAATCAGGCATAGCAAGGTACACGATGGAGTCTTTCGAATAGTAATCACTCTTGGCATTGGGATCGACCTTAAGCGTAATATTCAAATCCTTACCCAAGGTTCCTCCCTGAAGAGAAACCCAAAATGTGGCCGTATCTGCCAAATCAGCTGCCGGATATGTTAAGGCTGCATTGCCAAAATAACGCAATCCGGAATTAAGGGTAGTACCGGTATTTTTCAGGTCAACGTAGGACATAACCATCATGGTCCCACCTGCTCCCCCCGGTGGCGTGTTCATGTCGTCTCCCTTAAGACAGGAGGAAAGAATCGCTGCCAACGCAATAAAGTATAAGGATATTTTAATTAGTGATCGTTTCATAAGGGTAATTTTATTTAGCCCAAAAAATAGTTGACGTAAAAGGACTTATGCCGCCTGGATTATTGGCAGGATTATACTGTGCCTCAGAACTGGGATACAGTATCCTGGTTGGCAATCGATCCGGACGGGTACTCTGCGATACAATGGATGCAAATGTCCTGGTTGCCCCCGTGCCGGTGACGATTGGATAACCTGTCCTGCGGTAATCATTCCAACCTTCCTGACTATTAACGTAATTCAAAGCAATATACTTTTGAGTAATTATTGCTTCAATTTTCTGGTCTGCTGAACTTGCCAGGCTAAAATTCACAAGATAGGAACTGTTGTTGTCGGCGATATACGTTGCAGCATCCGCAGCATAATTTCCCGCATACGTTTTATCAGGCAATTGGTACAGGTATTGAAATGAGGCCGCAATCCCATCATCAAAATGGCTTGCAGCCGACCCACCCCCTGGTATGACTATGCCCGCCACCATGGCTTCGGCTTGCAGGAAATGGCTCTCCGCTGCAGTCAGTAAAGGGAATCCGGCATTCGGTCCTTTCAATACTCCTGTACTATCTCCCGCTGAAGCTCCTACCCTCTGGGTGGCGGGGAACCAAAAACTCCCCTCCGGACATTTCGGAGCATTAACCGTTTCAACTCCCAGTTGATTGCTCATTATTACCACTGTACTCACCGGCACTAAAAACCCCTTTCCGGTCCCGCCTATTTTCGTAGAATCTGCACTGACAACCTCGCCAGCAAGATAACCACGTGAAGCAAGTACGTTGACGGATTTCACTACCCCTGATGTTACCGTTATATCTGCTGTTCCAGTTCCCGACCCGCCCGTTAATGGAACTTTCTTATAAATACCGTCTTGGTATCCAACTCCGCCCGTAACGGTACCCAAATTATCTATGACACCAAACTTATAATAACTGGCGGTACCTCTCCACGGATCTTTCAAATTAGTGCCATCATAAAAACTCACCATCCAGGTAGTGGGTATCCAGGCTTTATTTCCGGCCGTTCCCGTATACGCCCAGGCCCAGGTATTCCACTTAGGATTTTGTCTGTTATTGTCACGGGTGTAACCCGGATTGATGAGTGCGTCCGTTGTCAGGAAACCAGCCGCATCGAAACCGGTATTGGCAAAGGTGACTTTGCCTTGTCCACGGATCAGAAGCCTTAACTTGATCGTATTGGCCAACTGCTTCCACTTATTCATGTCTCCCCCAAAAACAATATCATAATTGTCAATTGGGTTCTTGGTAGCCAGACTTTGGCCCCGGTTTATCCTGGCAACAGCAGAATCCAATTCCACCGCTAAACTTGCATAAATCGTCGCTCCCTTGTCATAGGCTGGGGTCAATGAGTTATCCCCTTTCAAGGCCTGTGAATAGGGAACATCATTGAATGCGTCGACCAGCAACTGGAAGCCATTCACTTTCATGATGGTGGCCGCTGCATTGAAATAGATATTAGCAGCATCCCCTGTCGTTTTATCAATAATGTATTGATAATCTTCGAGGTTGTCATAGGTGTTCGGCCAAAGATCGTTATAGTTGTTAGAGGTATAGGCGTATGAAACTAATTCATTAAAACCACCGTAACCACCGGCATTGGCGCTATACCCCCCGATTTGAGCACCGTAGGTATTGTACCGGTTAAGAACTTGAGCCGAGGCGGCCAAGGCTTGCGGCAAAATCAAATTCGGGGTTACCGAAGTTGGCTGGTTCGGGTTAGTATTGGTATCTAAATAGTTATTGCAGGCCACGATTACCATGGCCGCAACTATGAAGATAACTATGGATATTCTTTTCATTTTTTCAGTATTTAGTTTTTGCAAAATGAATATTTGTCAACGGCTATTCCTGATCCGGTCAGAACTTCAATGAGAAGGTACCGCCGTAATAGCGTACAGGCGGCGTTTGCCCAACATCATTGAGGCCTACCCCATTGTTGTTAACCCCACCGGAACTATACTCAGGATCTGTGTAATAGTTGTCTTTGGCCATCCATAAAAACAAATTACGCCCTTGAACACTTATGCTCCCTCCTTTGATCAACTTGGAGCCCATTTTTGAAATTACTTGTGTCAAATCGTAGGATAAGGAAATTTCGCGGAGTTTGACAAAATTACCCGAGGTAACGTAATTGGAGCTTACGTTCCGGTTGATCCCGTCTGACCAAAAACCGTTGTTCCCGTTGCCATTAGCGATGGCCACATTCGTATTGGGGACGTAAGAGCCATCCGACGCCTGAATAACTGAATTGGGGAAAACAAAGGCCTTGCGGTCATAAAGGCCCGTCCGATAGGATGTACCCGACCAGTCCATATTCGGTCCCATCCCATTATACACTTTATACCCTCCGCGATATTCAAACAAAACGGAGATCCGGAAGGATTTAAAAGTGACGACAGCATCCGTGCCAATTCGATGTTTAGGGGTGGCATTTCCCAGGATAGAAATTGCCGATGATTGACTCGGGAGTCCTGTAACAGGGTCAACAATGACATGTCCATTAGGGTCTCGTATATAATCATATCCCATGATTACCGGGAATGACTTTCCCGCTACGGCAACCGAACTTGCATTACCTGAAGTTGCCAAGGTTACATTCGGTACCAGAGCTGAAATAAAATTAACCCTATTTTCCAGGTAGGTATAGTTTCCGCCAACAGTTACGGTCCAGTCATTTGTTTTAATGGGAGTAACGTGCAACGTCCATTCAAGGCCTCGGTTCTGGGTCTGACCAACATTGGTCAACAAAGAACTGAAACCGGTGCTATTGGAGACAGCCGTGGATACCGTTTGATTATCCGTTTTTGTATCGAACCAGGTTGCCGAAGTCAGTACACGATCGTGCATCAGGCTTACATCAACCCCAAATTCAAATCCTTTGGTGATTTCCGGCTTTAGGCTCTTCGCTACTAAACCATTACTCAATGAATATCCTGCCAGGGAACCGTAGGGAAAGCCGTTGGCAGATTGATAGCTTGTGTTGCTGCTAAAGGTGGGCAAGGTATAGTAGGCGCCATAGTCATTAAAGTTAGCAGAAGCATTTCCCAGATTAACCTGACCTACTTTAGACACTCCCCCTCTTACCTTCAGCAAACTGATCAGGTTACTCTCCTTGATAGGGGCAATGGCCTCATTCAACAAAAGTGATAGTTCCGCTGATGGGTAAAAGAAAGAGCGATTGTTTGCATTCAGCCTTGAATCCCAGTCATTTCGCGCGGTACCAGTCAGGAAAACAAAATCTTTAAAACCCACTGTTGCTTTTCCATAGACTCCCCATAAATGAGTTTTATAATCCGATTCGAAATAGGAAGGATTACCGGTTCCATTGCTAAGGTTATACAGACCATTAACCACTAGGCCGCCAATGGCGGTTCCCATATACTTGGCTTGATTCTCGACAAGTTGCGTCCCGGCTACAATATTTAAATTAACGTCCGATATGGTTTTGTTGTATTGCGCAAGGAAATCAGATATAGATTGAATGGACCAGTTCGAGACCTCGCCCACGGATCCGGTTATATCCGTTTTAGAACTCTGATCTGTATTTTTAGCATACTTTGTATAGGCAAAGGCCCCAACGGTTGATTTTTGAAAATATTCCCTGCTGGCTATCCCTTGGCGGGCAATAAGATCAAGGCCTTTTATCGGGCTAACCCGTAGTTCGAGATTCCCGGTGAGATAATTGTTTTTATCCAGCTCTCTGAAGTTATCTGCCTGGAAATAAGGATTGAGGTACCAAGGATTATAGAAACCATTAGGGTTTGCAAACTCATTGTGCCTCCAGTCTTTGTAATTCGTGATCGGAACATTTTGGGGCATGTTCAGCATATTATCGTAGATCCCTCCCGTTTGTGAGGTGATGTCATACCGATTGGGTGCATAGGACACGGAATAGGCGATTTTCACGATTTCCCCGATTTTACGCGTTCCATTCACCCGTAAATTTGCGCGGGTAAATTTATCCCCCGGCGTGGTGCCGGTAACCGTAACGTATTGACCCGATACATATAAACTGGATTTGTCATCCCCTGTTGAAAAAGAAAGATCGGTCTGATTGGTCACTCCTATATCCCAGAACTTATTGTGACCATTCTTGAAATCATAAGTTGTATGATCCTGGTCCCCATTTTCGAGTGGCGGCCCGAGTGGCCGGTCGACACCATCAAAAGCCGGGCCGTAGGATTGATTTTCCAGATAATTAAAGAATGGGCTGCCATCCGGATTTATACCATAAGCGGAACCTCCCGCCCCGAATTTCGTCTGCATTTTGGGGAAAAAGGCAACCTGAGAAAGTGTTACGTTGTGAGAAACATTGATATCCGTTACACCGGCCTTACCTCTTTTGGTTGTAATGATCACAGCTCCATTGGATGCCTGGGAACCATAGAGTGCAGCCGCACCTGATCCATTTAAGATGTTTACCGATTCAACGTCATTCATATTCAAATTGCTCAACACGGCCGTGGGCACGATGACATTGTCCAGTACAACCAATGCCTGATTGTTTCCTGTCATGGAGCGTTGTCCACGAAGGATCAGCCTGTATTCCGGATTGACCCCGCTGCTCGTGGCATTGATTTGAAAACCGGCCACTTTCCCCTGCATAGCGGCTGCAATATTTACTGCTTTGCCGGCTGTGAGGTTCTCCTTTGTGAGAATCGTGTTTGCGGTACCAAGTTCCCTTTCCCTTGCCTGCAATCCGCCGGCAGTTGTCACGATCACCTCATTCAGTTGTGTTAGATTGGTAACCAGGGGAACATCAACAACCGATCGTTCACCCACCGCAACTTCCTGGGACTCCATACCAATAAACGAGAAAACAAGCGTGGCGCCGGAGGACGGTACGGATATTCGGTATTTCCCATCAGCATCGGTAACCGTTCCATTGGTTGTCCCCTTCACAATCACATTCACACCCGGTAATGCTGCTCCATCTTCTTTGGATGTCAGCTTGCCGGTCACCACCCGCTCCTGGGCCCAGGCACTGAGCACAAAAACGAATGAGAAGCACACCAGTAATAACTTCTTCATAGGCTTAGGTTTAGATTTAGAAAATAAGTTTGGTACCCCAAAATAGGGGATTATTGCGAAAACGTGAAAATTTTATTAGGAAATTGTTAGATAATTGTGCAGAGATGTACCGCTTGGGGGAGCAAAAAATGCGGAATTTGACTAAAACAAACGATTGAGGATGCGGTGACGACAGACTCACACAACCTGCCTGAATTTTACCGCTGCGGACATCATTCGCAGGATCAAACCATTCATATCGGAGTAACTCTTACCGATACGATTGAATTTTAATATTGCCTTATAACAAAAAAAGAAGCCATCCCTTGCGGACGGCTTCTTTTTCTAGGGAATGAGAGAGTGACCTCTTGCCTGTACTTCTAGTTTATCTGTGAAACTTGTATGTCCACTTATACGTGGTTCCTCCAAGGATATACGTATTGGTAAACGTAAGCGTTCCTCTGCATTGATCATAAGTTCCCGCTCCCGAAGCCTTTCCCCCTTCACCAGTAGTTTGGGGGGGCAGCGTTACAATTTGATCAAACGCCGTAGTAGAGGGAGAAAATATTATGTAGGCAGTGGCAAAAGTTCCGTTGCCAGTATCTCCAAAATAGTTATCCATTGTAAATTTATTAGGGTTAGTGGGATCCTGTGTAAAAATATTAGGGTCCTTACTTCCGGTTGGATTTACTTCATCGCCCGTCCAGGCGCCCGTCCAGGATGAAGCATTGAACGGGCAATGCTTGTCAATTACCGACACCATCAGGTTGTTATTGCCAGCAAACGTAAACTCCGGTGTACCCGAAGCGGCGTCATTCGGTTGGGGACTTGATTTTGACCAATCAACCGAGTAAAAGTTGTCCGGAATCAGATACAAGCCGTTGTTATCGTCCAAAACTTGAGCCAGGTATTTCGTACCCACTGATAAATTCGGCGGCGCGGCCGACCAGGTCGCACCACCATCGGTAGAAAACATCATCCTGGTATAGGCTTGATCTGCCTCAATTGTAGATCCAGCCAAATTAACTTTCGTCTGTAAGACAGGACCAATATCCGATGATTTGGAACACATCGCAAGCAATACTGGCAAGAATACCATTGCCAAAAATGACTTATATATAGTTTTACGTTTGTTCATAGCACTTTAGTTTTTTGTTTCATTCTCTCTTACATCAATTGTGAACAAGTTTATCATGAAGTACCCTGAACGTACCAGACGTGTTAGTGTACTGATAGTACAAGTCAAACGTTTTGCTAGCCGGATCCCACGTACTTGTCAAATTGGGCAATGCAACCAACGCATTCAACCCCGTGTCTGCAGTTGAAATAACAGTCACTATGTTGGTAGCAGGATCAACCTCGACATTAATGGTACCAAAGCCTCCATTTGAATTGCCTGCATGCAAACTACTTACGGTTGCATTAACAGTTGCTACTGCGGTACTCGGAAAATCCCACGGCGCTGTTGATGCAATAGTTCCATTTGGGGACTTAGTACCCGCATTCCACCCCGTATAATCCGCGGCAACGGTAAAATTCCACCGCGTACCAGTAGAATGATAGTCTCCGTCATACGGATTGTGATAGAAGTTAAACAAGACCACCCCATTATTGGCACTCACTAAGGTTTCGGGGCTTACACTCGTGACTCCGAGGGAAAGGACATAATTAACTCCCGGTGTAGGTAGAATCTTATTCGGATAAATGATCAACAGGAATTCAGCCGTTCGGTTGTCGTTGTTCAACCCATCTTTACCAGCCTTGATCGTGACAGAGGGAGGGAATGTATACGAATCCGATGGCACCGCTGTTCCGGCAACGTGGGACTTGTCGAGGTTATACAGATCAATTCCTGCTTGACTGAATCCCAAGTTGCACACCAAATCGACGGAAGTTGCATTAGGTCCAGCCTGGTGAATCCGAATTACGACAGTATCCCCAAGGGCACTGGTGGGATCCGCAAAAGAATGGGCTGTCGCATGGCCGGGAACCTCATCGAGGAATTCAATTGTATTCCCAACTGCGCCGAAGTTAACATACCGGTCATCTTTCAGACAGGCATTTACCAGGAAGACAAGGAATGCCACTCCTGAAACGGCGAATATTTTATAGATTATTTTTTTCATGTCGCTTCGATTAAATGGTTATGGTGTAACGTCCCAGAAGACCGGTTTGCTAAACTGATAATTCCCGCTAAGGCCTTCTTTATTCTCCTCCGCACCTACAGCGCCCGTGTTATTACTATATTCTGTTTGAGGATAGAACAGACGGATGGGCGGGGTTGGGTTGATCTTTGCTGCGTTTAAAGATTGTGGCAAATCATTCGGGTAGCCAAGCCGCCGCAAGTCCGTCCATGATTCCATCGCATCTACAACATAATTCGCTGCCCATTTTTGTATGATAATCGCCTTTAGCGCTGCCGCGCTGCCGGGTGCAGGGAAAGCCACTGCGGGCTGCCCTATGTAGGTTGTTGCACTTCCGGCACCCAGGAGTCGGAACGATTCCGCAATTCCCGATTCATATAATGCCTGCTCATCCCCTGTAAGCCAGCCTCTGTGGACTGCTTCGGCTTGCAAGAACTGACTTTCAGCGGCTGACAGAAAAGTCACCGGATCAGAAGGGGCTCCCATTACGCCCAAACCCCAACCACTGGTATTTTGCGTCACCCATTGGTTGGTGGGATCCACGCCAAACGGAATACCCACATAGGTACCGTTGGTTTTGTTTACGCCGGGAAGACTCGTAATGTCGCGGAAAATTCGACCCGTCCGAGGGTCGTTAAGGCCTTTGAAGAAATTAACTCCGTACTCGGAAGCCCGGTTATAGTCTCTTCCGCCAATATCGTTTCCGACACCCAGGCCATTGGTTTCCCAAAATGGATTTTGAAGACCGGTTGCCTTTTGATAACCTGGATTGATCCTGGCATCTGCGCCGGCCCCCAGGAAGCCTTGACCATTGGCAATTATTTTACCAATCTCACTTGTAATGAAGGTGTTCTTGGCTCCCCCAATTTCTGATTGGTGTACCAACAACCTAAGGTTCATGGTATTAGCAAGCTTTGCCCACAAATCCATTTGGCCATGGAACATTATGTCGACGGTCGATGCCGGGACGTTCCAGGTTCCATCGGCGCGCCCAGCAGCAATAATCGTTACCGCCGAGTCCAATTGATTGGAAAGGTCCTCGTAAATCGCAGACCCATCATCATATGTGGGTGAAAGCGAGGCGAATCCTTTGAGTGCCGAGAAGTATGGTATGTTTCCATAATTGTCTACCAATACCTGTACATCGTAAACCTTCATGATTTTCGCAATGGCAACATAGTAGCCGTACTTATCCCCCAGCGCACTCGA
>WNFM01262597.1_pt1 | contig 10733 bp, 7 predicted proteins | sample 5400271 | NCBI WGS metagenome assembly WNFM01 (sample SAMN13153352, study PRJNA577476) | soil metagenome | isolation source: 60 cm saprolite on Douglas fir-dominated hillslope | place: USA:California | collected 2013-09-17 | reverse complement strand
CCGTGCTCGCGGGAGATCCCGAGCGTCCCGCTTTGCCGCGGAGCTTCCCGGAGATCATCCGGTCGTCGGCGAGTGGTTGCCCCTTCTTCATCGACCCGGCGTGCAATGGTACTCCGTCTCACAAGGGTGCAGATTCGGAGCGATCCCGAAGCTCGACCGTCGTCCTAACGGACACCTGGGCTACTGGAAATAGCCGGCCACGTCCAAGACCATATGTACCGTGCCGTTCGGGCTCACGAATGCATACACCATAAGGTCTATGTTGGAACTCCCCAGCGCCACGAGCGACCCGTTGCCAAGGGCCGGCTCGCCCGCGTTGAAGTTCAGATTCGACACGATCGGCTGCGTAGTTCCACTCGGGTAAAGCGTCAGGTAGCCCTGCCCACTAGGACCTACCGCAGTGACATTCACCCAGACTGCCTTCGCCCCCACCGGCACACCGCAGAGCCCCTGGACGACAAAACCTCGCGCCGGAGGCCCGCTCTGCAGAATCGGACCGGCGTTCTGCCCATTCGGTAGTGTGCGGGTATCCGCGAGGCGGCACGGCGTCACCGGGTAGTAAGAGAGATTGATTGGGTCCGCTTGGCACGGCAAGGCCACAAGAGCCACGGCGGCCACAAGAACCGTCCAGGACACACCACGAACCACGGCAAACTTCCTCATTCCGACCTCCTCCTGCTTCTGATGAGAATGCACGACAGTGACTCGCCCAACTCGAGAAGGCGTCATTGGAAGTACCCGAAGTACCCATTTACGTCGATGATTACGTGCGCGGCTGATCCGAGCGGTGTTCCGAGGTAGGCCGACATCATGGCACTGGCACTCAGCGAGACAAAGGCGTTGTTACCGCGCGTCTGCCCGGCCGAGTAATTTACGGTGGCGATGGCGTTGACGGAATCTCCAGTTGGTTTGAGTCGTATGAAGCCCGTGGTGCTAGGCCCAGTGACGGTCACGTTTAGCCTGAGGGCCCTCGCGCCCGAGGGGATGCCGCATTTGCCGGTCACCGCGAAGTCGCGCGTCCGCATCCCCATGAGCATGGGGCCGCCGTTGTTCAGGTCGCGGGTGTCCACGAGCCGGCAGGGCGTGAGGATATTGAACTTGAGCCCGCGTCCCGGGTCCGTCCTCAGATCCACGATCACATCCACGTCGGTCGCGGTAAGGAGGGGGGCCGAGGGGGGTTGGACCTGTGCCACGTTAGTGAGCGTGGGTGCTGGTGGCGAAGCGCCTGACACCGTTCCGGTGGCCATGAAGGTGACGCTGCTCCCAACGGGCAGGTTCACGTTTTGGCTGATGTTGTTGGTACCGGAGGCGGCGGTGCAGGTGCCTCCGCCAGCACCCGCACAGGTCCATGCCACATTTTGGAAGTCGGCAGGGAAGGTGTCCGTCACGTTTGCGTTGTTAACGCTGGTGCCGGTGGGGTTCGTCACTTTGATGGTGTATTTCAGCCCCGACTGGCCGGGCAGGACAAGAGCGTACGTGTCGTCGTTCGTGATGGTCAGATTGGTCGCCGGGAGATCTGGCACCTCGTTGCGTACGAACAATACCCAGTCGCTCCCCGTCGCATCCAGTGGAGACGGTATCGTCCATAGATCTTCGCCGCCGGTGTGGTGGTCAGGGTCGTAGTATTCCGAAACGGCCGCGTTGCGTGGGTTCCACCACCGGACGTAGTACTTGCCGGCGGGCATCGCCTTGAGCCTCGCCCCTATGGTTGAGTGGTCCTGCGTGAAGAAGCACACGTAGTCCTGAGTGCCCGAGGTGTCGGCGGGATCGTGCGCCATGCAGAAGGGTTCGTCGGAAATGGTCAGATTCGCATTGGGATCAGTTCCCGCGAAGGGCTTGCTTCCGACGAAGTTCCAAGGCAAGCTCGCTGACCCGACCGGCGTCTCCACGAAGGCACGGATATTGTTGACGATAGGTGATAGCACGGCCGTGTGGTCCACGGGGACGTCCTCGAAGTGGAAGTGGCCCCCGCTGGTCACGATCGCCCACGCCATCTGGCGCAATGTGGTGGGATCGGTCGTGTGATTGCCGAATTCGTCGACGTTGATCGCCTTGTTCATGGCCCAGCGTGTCCTGATGTAAGTGTTGAGATGGTTGAGGACGAGCGGGTCGGGGTCTTGTGGGTGTAGGTTGACGATATCGACCTTGCTGCCGGCGTCACCCAAGGCATGGTCGAGGTCAGTCCAATTGGCGGGGTTGGGGTCGAACTGCCAGGGGCCGGCTGTACGTATGGATGAAGTTGGCCCAAGAGTTCATCCAGACACCGCCGTCGTTCTGGTTGTGCTCGTTCTCGATCTCGTAGATCACGTTGAGGGTCACGGTCCGGTCGATCATCGTCCGGACGTATGCCATCTGAGCCTCTCTGGCATTCACTGCGCTTGGGTAGTAGAAGTCGGGGTAGCCCGTGTGGTTAGGTTCGCAGGGAGGCAGCTCCAATGGGCCGATGTTGCTTGTGTTGTTTCCGGTTCCGTCATAGCGATCGCTGGCCCAGGGATTGTTCGTCCAATTACAGCCCACACCACATGGTCTCTGCTGCGTGCAGTTCACGCCCTGAATGTAGAGACAGTCTGGCCCCGCTGCATTCATGCCTGACTTGTCGAACAGCATGACCTCCGAGGTCATGCAGAAATCGGAAGCGTATGGGATCGCTCCTTTCGGTGCGACATCGCTAGTCATCCTGGGCCAATAGTTCACGTCGTCGCGGTTCGCGATTTTGTCGTTTCCGTCCTTGTTCAGGTTCCACCGCTTGCCCTTTATGTGATTGATCGGGTCTTGTTCATAGCAGGCGTCGGTGTTCGTCTTCGCCCAGGGCCAGTAGACCGTGTTCACCTTCCCCCATGGAAGCAAGTGCCAGATCCGGGTGTAACGGACGTTGTTCGTGGCCAGGAGATTGATATCGTCCGTATAGTTGAGCTCCGTTGTCGTGGGAGCGACCGTGCCATAGCTGGCGACAAGAACAGGCCTTCCTGTCGTAGCGTCCTGAAAGTAGTGGCGATTACTATGAAGCCGCAGATAGCTCCGAGCAGCGCCAGTGCAGGACGGAGACGGGAGGGCCAGGGGGATCGTGGGCTGTGGCGCAGCGGAGCAAGGACCGCAGGTAATGGAGGAAGGGCGCACCTCATCTGTCAAGCATTGGACCACCTCGCCGCAGTGGCCAGCACAAGCGTACCCACACCTGGGTTTGGGAGTGGGAGAGGCCGTTTGTGAGAACCCCCTGGGCAGTGGCGTGCCTAGCATCAGGGCCAGGAGACAGACGACGCGGTGCCAGGAACGTATGCGAAACCAATGGCCTTGCATCAGATTCCCTCGTAGGTTGCTTAAGCGTTGGCCGCTATTCAGGAGAACCAGGGAGCTCTGGAAGTTGCTCCGGCGAGTTATCGGCGCCAAGTAGGTACGCAGTGGGGTCGTCGATCCAACGGTGGGCTTGATGCGTCGGGAAGAGAGTGACATCGATCATTGGGAGCCGGATTCTTGACTTGAGTGGCGTCGGTGGCCCAATGGTTACAGAGAGGGGCAAGCCCGCTTGCGCTATCATCGGCCGCGATCCCATGGCCATTACGCAGGGTCCCCTGTCGGACCTCACGCGGCAGGCGTTCGAGCGGCTCTTGCAGCGGCTCGGTCCCGACCGGGAGGCGGCGGCCCGAGAGTACGAGACGATCCACCGGCGGCTCGTCGAGCTGTTCGACGGGCGGGGTGTAGCCTCGCCCGAGGTGCTCGCGGACGAGACGATCGATCGCGTCGCCAGGAGGCTCGACGAGGGTGTGACGGTCGAGCACCTCAGGGCCTACTTCTACGGAGTGGGAAGGCATGTTCTCCTCGAGTGGAAGAGGCAGCGGGCAATCGAGCAAGCGGCCGTCCAGGAGCCGCGACTGTCTGCCGTCGACTCTGGGCTGGACGCGCAGAGGGCCGAGGCGCGGATGGAGTGCCTGGAGCGCTGTCTCTACGAGCTTCCCGGCGAGAGCCGGGACTTGATCGTGAGCTACTACGAGGGCGCGGGACGGTCGCACCTCGAAGGGCGCAAGATACTTGCCGAGAGGCTGGGCATCAGCTACGCCACCCTCAAAACTAGGGCTCACCGCATTCGGACATGCCTGGAGGAGTGTCTCCGCAAGGGCTTTGGGGAAAGGGATTTGTAAGCCATGAGGGTTAGGGACCACACCAGGGAGAGAGCGGCTTCACGGGGATGAACGCTTCGCGCGACGATCAGGACATCGCCCAATACCTGCTCGGCACGTTGCCGTCGGAGGACCGCACGCGGATGGAGGAGCGCCTCTTTACCGACGATCTTCTCCATGAGCAGTGCGAGGCGGCGGCCGACGACCTGATCCACGCCTACTTCAGCGACGAGCTCTCCCAGCAGGAGCGCGCGCAGTTCGAAAGCCACTTCCTCGCCTCGCCCCGCCGCCGCGCGCGGCTCGTCTTTGTGAAAGACCTCATGACCACGGCAGGACGGATGACGCCGCAGGCTGTCGTACCTGGACCGCCGCCGCCGCTCAAAGAGCACGCTTCCAGCCGGTGGCGAGCCTGGGTCGCGGCGGCCAGCGTCCTCCTCGCTTCGGCCGCTGTAATCGCGGCCCTGCTCCTGGCGCCTCCACGGCGCCCGTCGGAACGGGTTCTAGCGTCTCCGGAGCCCTCTTCTGCACCCTTGTCCTCGCTCCCAGCCGGGAAGGCGCCCGTGGAAGCAGTGCAGCCTGCCCCGCGGGAGGAATCGGTTCGAACGGTTCGGCTGCCCCACTTCCCTGGGGGCCGTCCCACGGAAGTCCGCCTGTCGGCAGGGGCGCGCATCGTGCGGCTGGAGGTCGCGGTCGAGGACGGCGGTCCTCCCAGCTACGATGCCATCGTTCGGAAGACCGACGGCAAAGAAGCTTGGCGGGCGGAGGGCCTCGCCCCCTCGCATCCCGGGCAGCCACTCGTGGTGCCCATCCCAGCCGACATCTTTTCGGAAACCGAGTACGTGCTGTCCGTCGAAGGTGAAGCGCTCCGAAACGGAGGCCAGGAGGATAGTCGATCCGTCGAGTATCGCCTCCGCATCGTTCGCGAACGCTGAGCGCGCGGCGCTACTTCCGATCGCCCATGAGCTGAAAGCCCGCCCAGTAGAACGGATGCGACCGGGGGCCCTTCGCGCGAAGCATTTCCACCTGCGCCGACCTGAGGGCCTCGTCCTTCGCTTCGCCCCTCGCGAGGCGCCCATAGAAGCGCTCCATGAGCTCCGCAGTCGCCCGGTCCGACACGTCCCAAAGCGAGGCCAGCACCGACTGCGCGCCGGCGTAGAGGAAGGCACGCGTGAGTCCGAGGAGGCCCTCCCCGCCCATCTCTGCACCCACGCCGCTCTCGCATGCCGAGAGAGTCACAAGGTCGGCGCGGAGTCGCATCTGCTCCATCACCTCCCAGGCTTGCAGGAGGCCGTTGTCGACGCCTTCATGAGAGGATCCCGGCGGGCTTAGCGCCAAAGCGGAATCCAACGGAAAGCGGCGGTTCAGCAGGCCGTGGCAGGCGAAATGAAGGTAACGGGCGTCCTTCCCCAGCGCTTTGGCTCGCTCCTCGGTCGCCTCGTCGCCAACGAAGACCTGCGATCGCCCAGGGAAGAACGCCGCGATCGCCGCCACCTCGCGCCTCGTCGCGGGGAGTGGCCGCGACGACGACGAGTACAGCGGGTCGCCGAAGGCCAGAAGATCGTGCTTCCAGACGCGGCCCTCTCGATTCCGCGTCTTCAGGATCTCTGCGTACACCGTAGCCGAGGGCGTGAGGTGGATCGGCTTCCACAGGACGAGGGGTGCGCCCGCGCGCTGCAAGGCCGCGAAGGGCAGGAGGTGCAAAGGGCCGTCGGTTGAGATCAAGATCCTGGCTGCCGTTGCCAGTTGCGGCTCCGCGGGGCCCATGAGCAGAGCCTGGAGGTCGGCGGCCTCCCTGTCGAGACGAGGGCGGTCGCCTGCGGGGCCCCTCTCGATCTGGCGCCGGAAGGATTCGACCGCGAGGCGGAGCGAAGCCTCGCCCCTTGGGATTGTGTACACGGAGAGCCCGAGCCCGGGGCGCGCTTGTGATTCAACGACGAAAAGGATGGTGCGCTCCGGGCCAACGGCGTAGGCGAGCAGCACCGTGCCTGGCTCCAGGAGGGCGCGCGTGGCCGCGAGGTCGAGAGGGACCGGGTACCGGAGCGCGGCCAGGCGCGGGGACTCGATCCGGACGCGCTCGATCAGAGCGTCACGCCGATCTCGGGCCTCCCCAAGTCCCGCCAGGGCAGCTCCCAGGGTTTCGGGATCGCGCTCTGCGCCGGGCTCGGCGATCGTCTCTTGGAGTTTGTCGTACTCCGCTTCGAGGCGGCGCCGCTCCCGTTCCTGCTCGGGGGGGAGCCCGTCCAGGAGGACGATATCGCGTTCGGCGAGCACGTCGAGGAATGCTCGCGCCCGGGAACGCTCGAGGGTGTGGAACGCCTCCCCCGTGAGACCCTTCTCCAGGAGCATGTCGATGTAGTCACGATAGGTGGCGAGGGCGAGCGCACCGAAGCGGGTACGAGCCTCATGCGAGCCGCCCAGCCGACTGCGCTGCCGGTCGAGAGCGTCCACCGCGCGCCCCGAAGAGTCCAGGGCCTCGTCGAGTCGCCCTTCCGCGCGCCGCAGCTGGGCGACGGCGTGGAGAGATTCCGCCTCCCAGCGTGTCCCGGGCGCCAACCTCGCCCGGATGGTCAAGGCGCCGGTGAGATGCGTATCCGCGCGGGCCCGATCGCCTCGGCCCTGGGCGAGCTCGCCCAGGAGCTGCTGAGCCTGGGCCGTTTCCGGGCCATCCGGAGACAGGCGGCTCAGGACGGCGAGGGCATGAGTGGCCAGAGCGTCCGCCTGCGCACCCTCGCGCAACTCGGACAGGAGCCGCGCCCGCTGCGTCAAGGCCACCGCGAGCTCGATGCTGTCGGGCACCAGGCGTTCCAGCATGGCCACGAGGCGCCGTGATAGCTCTTCGGCCCGGTGCGGGTCGCCTGCCTTCATGGCAACTATCGCCAGGGTGGCCAGGGGCCACGTCACCTGGAGGCCTTCGGGGTTGACGGCCTCGGCGACGACGAGCGCTCTCTCGCACAAGGCTTCGGCCGACGGTAAGTCCCCCCGCTCCAGAGCCACCATGCAAAGACTAGTCAGGGGAATCACGACTGAGATGCCCCGGGCATCGACCTTCTCCATGAGGGCGAGGCTCCTACGGTAGAGCTGCTCGGCGGCGGCGAAATCGCCTTGGGTTGCGGCGACCGACCCCAGATTGTTGAGTATCGAGGCCTCGCGGCCGCCACCTGGCTCGAGCCGCCCCTGCAGGTCGAGAGCGCGCATCCAGAGGTCGCGAGCGCCCACGAGGTCCCCGCGTCGAATCGCGAGGCCGCCGTGGATGATCAAGCTGTGCGCCATGCTTTGGGATTCCGGGGCAAGGTTCTGGCACATCCGGAGGGCCCGCTCTCCGAAGGCCTCTGCCTCCTTCGTGCGACTGAAGGCGGCGATGAAGGCGAGCCGATCCAGGCTCTCCACGCCGACGAGGTTCTCGGGGACGGAGGACTCCGCGACAGCGAGCGCCTCGCTGTACAGTGCCTCCGCTACCGGCATGTCGCCTCGCAGGCGAGCAATGTTCCCGAGCGCGTTGAGGTCTGCCGCCGCGGCCAGGTTCAACCCGGGCAACTGCCTGCGGATCGCGAGCGCCTCTCGCAGCGCGGCTTCGGCATTTGCCGAACGGGGCGCCGTCGCGAGTCCCTCTGCTTCCGCGATCGATGCCCGATGCCCCTCCGTGCTGGCCTCCGCCTTGGCATCGGCCCAGGCTTGCAGGGCCTCCGTCCAGTGCTCCGCAGCGCTAAGGGCCTCGGCCGCCTGGGCCAGGAACCAGGCGGTGAGCAGTGACTCGGCCCGAGACCGGGCCTGTTCCGCCGCCTCACGGAAGAGCGCGATGCCTCCATCGAGATCCTTCCGCGAAAGCCGCTCGCGCGCGTCTTGGTAGGCGCGCAGCAGAGCGCCTTCCAACACGGGCCTGACCTTGAGGCGCCATTCGCCGGGTGCCAATGTGGCCGTGAGTGGACGACCGTCGCGTAGACCGGCGATCTGGACAGGCTGGACGGGTGCCTGGGTCGCCTCAACCTCCGCGAGGTCGAATGGCGAGTCGAGCGGGCCCTTGACGACTCGTCCTTCGATCTTTGGCGGGTCTACTGCGGTCCAGGTATGTAGCTCGTCTCCGGGACGCAGGCCTGCGCGGGCGGCGGTCCCTCCCGGCGCAGCTTCCTCAACGACAAGGCCGAGGGCGAGGCCGAGGAGGGCGAGCGGGTGGGTCACCCGGACACGGAAGTGAGACCTACCTCGGCGAGCAGGTGGCGGACTCCAGGGTGAGGCGCTTGCCGCTGCCTTCGTGCAGGAGCACGCAGCGCGAGCCGTTCTTCACCAGGCGGAAATGCTCCGGCTTCCCGGGATCGGGCTCGTGATCACCGCCGGCACGTCGCCTTGCGTCGCGGCCGTCGCGCATGCCGCCAGGCCCAGCAGGCCGGCCACCGTCGCTACCGTCAGCTTCGGGTGCACGAGGGCTCCCCGGTCAGCGCCGGTAGATCCGGTTCTCTCTCCACGGCGACTTGGGGGCCAGGCCGTCGGTCGCCGAGGCTCCGCGAGCCATCATCTCCGGATCGCTGGAGCTCGCGGCGGCGACCGGACAGCTCTGATCGGCGCGGTAGGCCAGGGCCGCCGCCAGGCGGCCTTCGGCCGGATCGCCGAGCCCACGGCTGAAGTCGTCGCCCACCGAGCAGCCCGGCACGGCAACCCCGGGGCTGCTCACGGTGTTCGCCGGGGAGAAGCCGTCCGGATAGTCGCCGAAGCCCTGGGCGTTGACGCCCTGGAACTCGATCGAGAAATAGGTGGTCCCGCAATTGTCCTGGGGGTAGAAGCCGTACGGCTTTCCGCACGTGGTGGTCCCGATCTGGATCACCTGCACGCCGACCCCCCGCAGGCCGTTGATGATCGCCTCGCTCGCCGAGCACGTGTTCGGGCTGGTGAGGACGAACACGCGCGAGAGGTTGAGGGTCGGCAGGGGCTGGTCCTTTGGGCCCGAGAAGCCCTGGGTCGTGTTGTGGAAGGGAACCGGGGTCAAGGTACCCCCGGCGACGGGATCCGTCGTCGGGTACTTGTCGTTGAAGAGCGTCTTCTCGAACCCCTTGCCGGCGGTCGGGCCCGGCCCGGCGATCATGTAGGCCACTTCGCTCGCGATGTCGAGGTACCCGCCGCCGTTGTATCGGATGTCGAGCACGAGATCGCTGACGCCTGCGCCCTGGAGCTGGCTGAACGCGCTGACGAGCTGCGGCTCGGCGGTGGCGATGTGGTCGTTGAACAGCATGTAGCCGACCGTTCCCGAGCGGTTGATCGTCTCCACGTTCTGCACCGGCGTCGAGGTGACGTTCGTGGCGACCATCGTCACCGTGCGGGGCGTGGACGCCCCGAGATCGAGGATCGAGAAGGAGTGGGAGACGCCGGGCGCGGGCGGGAACAACCCCGCGTTCAGCTTGTCGACGCTCGCGCTGTCGTTGGCGTTGACCAGGTCCACCCCGTCGACGGTCAGCACCTGGGCGCCCCGCGCGAGGTTGGCCGGCGGCGCCGTGGCCGGCGAGTTCGGCTCCGTGTAGGCCACCACGACCTGTCGTGGCGGCCGCGACGAGATGAGGACCCATTGCGCGCCGTAGCCCGCCTCCACGCCCGATTGCGACAGCGCCACCCACTGGGTGGTCGCGTAGGTGAAATGGAACTTGTCCTTCGGGTTGCCCGACGGCGTGGTGGCGGGGGTCTTCAGGGCGTTGAAATAGTCGGCGGTGCTGGACAAGGCGGGGTTCGTGTCGGGCACTTCGCGGTACCAGAGGTAGAGGTCGTGGGTCCACGACCGGAGCCAGTTGTTCTCCGCGACCGTCGAGCCCGGCTTGTCCGGGTACGCCTTGCCGGTGGTGGGGTCGGTGCCGGTGCGAGGCGTCGCGCATTGCGCGACGAACGTCGATGCCGGCTGGAAGGTGCCCGCGGTCCACGCCGTGGGCGCCGGCGCGTCGCCGCTGCTGCCGCAACCGTAGCCGCCGGCCACCGCCGCCGCGACGAGACAGGGGGTCAAGAGCCTCATGGTCCATCATAGCTCCCGGAGAGCTGTCCTCGCTATCTTCATCCTGTATTCCTTATCCTGTATTCCTTCGGAAGTGACCGTCCTCGCAAGCTGGCAGGTCCCTTGCTCCGTATCACGATGGGAAGGCCGTCCGGGGGCGTGGCCTTCACGAGTAAGGGAGCAAACATGACAACCTTTTACCGCCGTAACGGCCCTTTCACGAGCGGAGCGATTCTCGTCGCGTCGCTCCTGTTTGGGGCGTCCGCTTTTGCGGACGATGCCGTCCTCCGCCAACGCATCGAGGCGCGGCTCGCGAAGGCCGGTCTCCCCGAGCGCGGTCAGATCGAGGTCGCGGTGAAGGACGGCGCCGCCGTCCTCTCCGGCTTCACCCTCACCGTGGACGCCCAGCGGGCCGCGGAGAAGGCCGCCCGCAAGGAGACGAAGAGGGTCGAGAACCGCCTCCGGGTGTTTCCCGAGAAGAGGGCCGACGACGAGGTGCGCAAGGAGGTGGCGGACGCCATCCTCCGGGATCCGACCTACGGCGTGTTCGACAGCGTGGCGGTGGGGGTCGAGGAGGGCGTGGTGGTCCTTCAGGGCTCGGTCAACAAGCCGTGGCGCAAGGACGACCTGGACCGGCGGGTGGCCCGGGTGGC
>WNFM01245816.1_pt2 | contig 10733 bp, 10 predicted proteins | sample 5400271 | NCBI WGS metagenome assembly WNFM01 (sample SAMN13153352, study PRJNA577476) | soil metagenome | isolation source: 60 cm saprolite on Douglas fir-dominated hillslope | place: USA:California | collected 2013-09-17 | reverse complement strand
CTTGCTGAAGAATGCCCCGATCCTGTTGCTGGACGAAGCAACCTCGTCCCTCGATAGCGAGTCCGAGGAGGATATCCGTCAGGCGCTCAATCGCCTGATGTTCGGTCGCACGGTGATCGCCGTTGCGCATCGTCTGTCGACATTGCGTGACTTCGACCGCATCGTCGTCTTGCAGGCCGGCCGGGTCGTCCAGGATGGTGCACCCAACAGGCTGGTGCGGCAGGACGGCCTCTACCGCAATCTCGTCAAGCGGGAAATGGCGCGGCTGGCGGCGCATCCGGCGGATCAGGACGAGGAGCTAGCGCCGACCGGTACCTGACGTCAGGATCATGGTGGTCCGGCGATGATGCTCGCCCTGCCGACCAAGCGCAGACCAGTCACCGACCAGTCACCAGCCAGCCACGCCTTCAATCAATCTGGGCTCGCTGCACGGCCGGTCGTGCCGCCATGCGGTTCATGTGATCCTGTATCTTGGGAAAGCGCGCGGGATCAACCCCATCGCCTTCCAGCCAGCCGGCCAGAGTATAGAGATAGGGATCGCAGATCGTGTAGCTGTCGCCCATCACCCAAGGGCCGATCAGCATGCTGTCTTCGATCACCTGGAATGCGGCAGCCATGGTCTCCGGCACCTTGCGTTTCATGTCCGCAAGTGCAACGGGATCATTGGCCCAGCGTGTGCCACGCCGGTTATGGGCGTGTGCGACATGCACGGTGCTGCAGATGTAATTGTTGAAAGCCTGCACCTGCCCGAAGGCAAAGGCGTCATCGATCGGTGCCAGTTTGGCCGCTGGATAGCTTTGGGCGATGAAGGCGAGGATGGCGGGCGTCTCGCTGATGACGCCGCGCGTCGTCGCTAAGGCCGGCACTCGGCCCTTGGGATTGATTCTCAGATAATCCGGCGAGCGCTGCTGGTTGCTGGCGAAGTCGATCTTGACCGGCTCGTAAGTGGCACCGGCTTCTTCCAAGGCAATGCGCGAGGCAAGCGCACAGGTACTGGGCGCGTAATAGAATTTCAGCATGGGATCTCCGCTGGATGAGGGCATTGCGCGAAGCTTATCGTCTAAATCGGCGGAGGGAAAGAGTGGCGGACAAGCAATGTGAGGCGCGGTGGCGTGTCAGCTGGCCAGCACCCGGCTTTGACCGGCAAGGATCAGCAAGGGCGTTCCCGTTGGTTCGCAGATCGACAGGCTGTCCTGCAGCACGAGCAGCTGTCCCATGACCGTGACGCGGCTGCTCGCGGTGATGAAATGTCCGGTCCGGCAGCCAGAAGCACCATGAGCCGGCGGCAAGGGGCAGCCGGTGATGACACAAGCGCCGGGCAAGGTGACGACCGGTTGACCGCCAACCAGGACGCGCGAATTGGTTTGCGTCACGTGCGCCGAACCGCCATGACTGCAGGTGAGGGGGACGCCAAGATGCAGAAGTGGGCTGGACATTGCTATTGCCTCGTCAGGTGACGGCAAGGGCGCCGCTATTGAGCGATACCTCCGGTCCGACCAAGGCGATGCTCGCCCCCTGGCCGTTCTGGATGAAGATGCCGGCGCTATTGACGGCGATTTTGGCACCGCTCGGGCTCAGTAACAGAATGCCACCCTCCGGGCCCGGCGCATCGGAAATGACGATACCGGTCTGCCGCGCGGTTTCGATGACAAATCGGTCTCCTTGGCCCGCTTGACCCTGGGCGAGGCTCGGCATCTCACCGGCGGTTTGCCAGAAGCCGCCAACCCAAATCGGCCGATTGACATCGCCGGCTTCGAACTCCACCCAAAGCGGCAGTGCAAAGACACCCATCTGAGGGCCAGCGACCGGCAGGCAGGGCAGCGCCCAATTCGACATGGCCGTCCCCAGAACCTCCGGCACTTGCACTTGCAGCCGGCCGGTCTGTTCGGGATCGATGTTGTTCATGACGGTGCCGCGATATTTGCCGAAATAGCTGTGCGTGGCGGGCGAACGGGACATCCGGGTCGGTGGCTTCATCGGGAATTTCCTTGTCGCGCGGGGCTTGGCTGTCGTCCTCTGGACGCAGCCTAACACGCTGGCGATACGGGATGATATCACTGCAAGATCTGCTGCATTCGTTGGCGCAACACCGGCAGAATGTCAGTATCAAAAAACGGATTTTTCTTGAGCCAACGCTGATTACGCGGACTGGGATGGGGCAATGGCAGGACGGTCGGCCAGAAGCGGCGCCAGTTCTTCACCGTCTCGGTGAGAGTCTTGCCCTGTTGCTCGCCGAGATGCCACTCCATGGCAAATTGTCCAATCACCAAGGTGATGTCGATCCTTGTCAGCAGAGCCAGGGCTTGTTGCCGCCAGGTCGGCGCGCATTCCGATCGTGGTGGCAGGTCGCCGGCGGCAGTGGTGCCGGGATAACAGAAGCCCATTGGGAGAATGGCGAATTTGTGCGGGTCATAGAAGCTGGCTTTGTCGACACCGAGCCAGGCGCGCAATCGGTCTCCCGATGGGTCATCGAATGGCACACCGCTTTCATGGGCACGTCGACCCGGCGCTTGGCTGACGATGAGGATTCGAGCGGCGGGATCAAGCTGTAAAATGGGCCTCGGCCCCAATGGCAGACCCTGGCAAAGCGTGCAGGCGCGGATGGCACCGGCAAGTTCGGTGGTGGCTGGCAGCTGGCGCTTGATTGTGGTCATGACCCGGTGATTCCTGCCCCGATGCCAGGTTGACGGCCACCTACGGCGTATGGCTGGGCAACATGCTGCTGGTCGAAGAACTCAACATCACCGGCTGGCTATGATCGATCCCGCGATTCAAGGTCGCCAGTTTCGCATCAATGGCGGCGCTTTCACGGTCGATGGATTGATAGAAACGCTGATAAAATAGTGCAAATTGCGCTGGGCCGGGGGCTGGAATCCTGTCGCTATGATCGAGGTACCAATCGAGCGGTTTGCGTGCCGCGGCGATGCGCTGATAGAGCGCCGCGAAATAGGTGAGATTGGTCCGCAGGTCGAGATAGCGGGGATCAGCCAGGATCGCCTTGAAGTCGCGCTGATAGCGTCCCAACGGATCATAGAAAATCAATCGGGAACGGGTCTCATACAGATCGTTTTTCGGAATGACGGGTGCTACTTCGGCAAGACCGCCGGCCCGCATCGGCAGCCGACCATCGGCCAGCAATTTCGCGCGGGCGCCCTCATCGCGATAGAGCGCCAGCAGGTCATCGAGCGGCAAGTCATTGGTGCGCCGCATCAGGTTGACAAATTCATTCTTGGGCACCGGAAAGTCGAAAGCGGACATGAAGAAGGGCTCATCGACATCGACCGGCTGCCAAATCCCGGCCGCGGCCAAGGCATTATGGGTCATATGCGAGCAATTGTTGCTCAGCACATCCCATTGGAAATGTCGCTGGCCCGTGCGGTAGGGGTCGTTCAACTGGTTGAGATAGTTGACGACGCGCGACATCTGATCGCGCGACATCGGCACCCGGGCACAATACCTGTCGCGCCCGAAATTGATGGCATAATCGGTGGCGACGGAAATCTCATACATATACTCGCGCCGTGACATGCCCGGCGGCATCTTATCAAAAAATCGCTCGTGGAATTTGACGCCGTCGAGAATGCCCATCTTCATCGCCTGGGCTTGCGTCTGCCGATAGCCAGCTTGCGTGACCTGCGCGTTGGGGTCGAGGCTGCCGTAAAAGAGGAAGTCCTTGCCCTCGGTCGCCACCCAGTTGGTATTCTTGAAGTGGTCATTGACGCTGAGGCCAACCCCGCGTGTGCCAGGGGCTTCGCCGTCACAGATCTTGATGGTCGGATAGCCGGCATCCGTCACGCGGCACACGCCATTCAGGTAAAGCACCGAATGGCCGCCAAAGCCGCCATTGATGGCAGCGCCGAAGCCGGGCTTCTTGTTGATTTCGGAGACGGCACAAGGTTCGGCATAAAACGGATAGAGCTGGTCGTAGAGGTCGTCGGTCTTGCCGGTTGGTGCCGCGAGACTGACTTCCTGCACCCCGGAGATGACGGATGGTGCTGCCGCAACCTGGGCGGCCGGACGGAATGTATCGTCGCTGGTCGCACATCCCGCCAGCCAAGCTGTCGCGCTCAGAGCGGCGGCAAGGCATAGGCCATTCATCTTGAAATTCCAACGCGGCGCAGTTGTATGCAGCATATTCTGACTGGTCATTGTGATGGGTGATAATGGTAGGCAGTGTCCGCCAAAGCGGACATTGTAACCCATCGCTTCCTGATTGGTTCCGGCTTCGTCAGATGGCGGCGAAATAATTCAGGCTTTTGTGATCGATTGCTCCTTCGTGATGCCGCTACGGGGCGAATTTGGCAACCGGACGACCGTGTATTGCTGTCGTGTTAGGAATTAAAGCTCTAGCGCTCATCCTTCCACCCCCAGTAGCTTCACCGGTACCCGCGTCGCGCGGCTTTTGATGCCGGGGCTGAAATAGGTATTGGGGACGGCGGCGGCACCCGGCAGCATGCGCAAGGGTCGCAGCCACTCGCTGGCCCAAGGCGAGCCTTCCAGCAGCTTCTTCAGCGGGCTGGCGGCATTGGCGATCAGCACGTCATCACCATCCAGCTTGAAGCCATGGGCGCCCAATTCCGCCGCCCAGTCGGCATAGGCGGTTGGCTGGTCGTGGACGGCCATGATCGCCTGGCCGATCGTCACCTCGCGCATGCTGCCGGCTTGCGGCACGCGGATGCGCCTTGTGGCAAGGCGTTCCAGCAGGCGGGTCTCGTCACCAGCGGCATTGATGGCGGTATGGTCCTGCCAGTCGCGGGCCTTGATCCAAGCCTCGGCCTCGGCAACCGAAATAGCGCGACTGCTGTAGCAGAGATGCAAGCCCGCCAGCATGGTACCGATCTGATCGGCGGCGCGGCGCGATTGCAGGATGCTGGCGGCGGCGGCCTTGAAGGTCTCGGCATTGGCGAGCAGCACATCGAGTGAGGCCAGCGAGCGGGCGAGCAGGCGGCGGGCATAATCCGGCGTGAACCAGGCGCTGATGTCGTGCATCAGATCGCGATAATGCTGGTCGGCATCGAGAGCATCATTGCGGCGCAGTACCAGCTTGCTGATCCGGGTTTCATCGGCGTAATGAGCAACCGCAGTGTTGATCGAGGAAAAGCAGAAACAGGCGCGGAGCGTATAGCTGATTGGCTTGCCGGCGGTGGAGCCCTTGACCACCGTGCCGCCGCTGGAGGAGACGCGCGCCATGTCGAGAATCTGCTGTACGCGCTGGGCGGCGGCGGGATCCTCGCTTTCGACCTCATCAAGGATGACGGGCCGGGCATCCTGGCCCAGCACCTGACGAATGCCGGCCTCGGTGGTCTTGCCATCCATATAAAGCGCGAAAATGCCGACCACGCGCTGGATGATCTCCTTGATGACGGTGGATTTGCCAGCCTGGGCCGGACCGGTGATCCAGAGATGCGGCCGCCAGCTGAGGACGCCGCAGAGGAGGGCGATGACACACCAGCCGGCCAGCAGATCGGCGCTGAGATCGTTCTCCCAGGTGAGACGCCGGCAGATCTGCACCAGGCGATTGGCTTCCGCCGTGCTGGCCGGCGCGGCCAGGGCATGGCCAAGGTCGATCGACGGATGCGATCCCATATCGCCAGCGCTGAGATCGCTGGCGGCCTCATAGATATAATCGCCTTGAAAGAGTGCCGGATCCCAGGATTGGCCATCGACATAGAGATGCCGGCCGGTATGCATGACGATGCGGTTGCGGTCGCGCCAGGCACCGCGGCCGCGCAGCCGGTCGAGGGTGAAGAGACCGGCGCGATGAGCTGTCGTGATCAGCGCATCACTGGCGGTCTCGAGATCGAAGCCGTTGCGGCCGGGAAAATGTGCCGCCCAATGATGCAATGGCGCCAAGGTGAGAAGATGGGCCCGCGTATGGGCGGCTGCACTCAGCACCACCACCTGTCGCGTGGCGCGCGGCAGGTAATAATAGCTGCCGCGATTGAAGCCGAGGACGCGGAAGGGCGGCGCCTCGGTGTCATCTGATGACCGCTCGGCATCGAAGATATTCTGCGTCTCCGGGGACATCGGTGGTTCAGGCGGCGGCGATTCTCGTGACGGAATATCGTAGCGGTCGGCTGATGCGTCGCGGACGGTCACGTCCGGCGACCAGGTATTGGCCTGCAAGGCGATCCAGGTCACGAGGTCGTCTTGCGACCAGCCCTCGGCTTCGGCATCGGCGGCATCCCAGCCGGCGGGTTTGCTGTGATCCCACGGCAAATAGCGGAGATCGGCTGCCCCCGCCCGATGGCATAATTGCGCGATACCGGCATGGGGCTGCTGGTCGCGATCCAGCGCACCGAGCATGGCCGCCGCACCAGGAGCATCGGCATCGCCCCAGAGCAACAGGCTGCGACCACGCAGGGGCGACCAATCGACATGCCGTATAGCTCTCGCACCACCCGGCCAAGTGGTGGTGACAATGGGGAGACCCACCAGCAATCGGCTGGCCGCCTCGGCCGCCTTCTCGCCCTCAACCACCAGCACCTGATCCGCCGGCCGCGCCACGAGATCGGCCAGATGATAGAGCGGTCGTGGCTTTTCGAAGCGCCAATGACACCAGGCATATTGCGCGGCCAGGCCGGGTGTCGTTGCCGGCAGCTTGGCATAGCGGATGGTGGGCGTGATCTTGCGGGCCGGCCGGTCGCCGCGCGCCGGCAGATCGATGCGCAGCACATAGCCGGTCACATGACCATCGGCGGCGTGATAGGGGAAGACCAATGAGGGCCGATAGCTGACCCAGGGTCGGTCCGGCCGCTTCGGATTCCAGCAGCGGAGATCCTCACCGGCACGAATGATCAGCGCGCCTGGATCGGCCGCCACCAATCCGGCATAGGAATCGTGAGATGTGCTGTTATCGCCGTATCCCACCATCGGCAGTGGCACTGCCGGCATCGGCGGGGCGATGGTCGCCTGATCCGGGGCACCCAACCAGCGACAGGCAGCACGAAAATCGAGGCCGAAGAAATCGGCGACGAAGCGGATCACATCGCCATGGGCGCCGCAGCCGAAGCAATGGTAGAAGCCCTTTGCCTCATTGACGGTGAAGGACGGCGTCCGTTCATGATGGAAGGGACAGAGGCCAATCCATTCGTCGCCGCTGCGTTGCAACGCCACCCGTGCGCCGATCACCGCCGCCAGACTGACATCGCGCCGCAAGGCTTCGGTATCGATGCCGCGGAGCGGCAGTGCGGTACGGTGTTGAGGACTCATCACACTGATCCGGTTTGCGGGAAACGAGATACCATGGCTGGAAAGGTTCATTGCCGGTGCAGTGTGGCGTCTTTAGTCCAGATCTTCGGCGAGAGCGAAGACCGCATCGACCAGCCAGTCCGATTGTGGATCGCGACATTGTTCGAGATCGGTCAGGCGCGTGAGGTCGCAATCAAGCATCACCGCCAGTTGCACCCGGCTGAGATGGAACTGTCGCCGATAGGCGCGGCTGATCTCGGCTGCAGCTTCCAGATCTTCATTGCTAAATTTGCAATACTCGAGACGTGACATATCCTGCCTCCATAAGTCGGGTATCTAAAAAGGGAATATTTCGCCTATTTTCGGCGATTTCTCGGTCAGAGCGGCCGCGATGGGTGAAAAAAAGACGTCGCCGCTGTCATCGTATGTATTGTTATAATATCAACATTCGGATTTGACAAGGGCATCGACGAACGCCGTTCCATCTGGGCCAACATCATCTGGGCCAACATCAGTCGTCTTGCCGCCAATCGCTTTCTCTGTGACCATCAAGCCCGGGTCGACCGGTGACTGAATTCAGGGGGCGGCATGAAACGGGCTGACAGGGCATTTGGGGGTGCAGCCGGACGATCCGCGCAGGGGCCAGGTGACCCGTGGTCAAGTGCCGGCGCGTTTCTGGTGCGTTGCCTGGTTCTTGGCTTGATTTTGCTCAGTCCGGCCTTTCTGGCTGGGGCCGGGAAGTCGGATACCGGCCTGGCCCTGCGTCTTGTCACCGGCCCCGATTACAAACCCTTCACCGATCCCGGCCTGCCCCAAGGCGGCATGCATGTGGAGATCGTGCAAGCCGCCTTTGCCAAGGTCGGCGATCACGTGACGATCGAGTTCGAACCCTGGGCGCGGGGCTATGTGGATGCCCAGCATCAGACCTTTGACGGTACCTTTCCCTATGCAAAGACCGCTGATCGCGAAAGGGATTTCATCTATTCCGATGTCATCTATGAACAGATCAATCGGCCCTATGTGCTGGCCAACACACCGCTATCGGCAAGCCAGCTCGATGAACTTGCCGGCAAGACGATGTGCTATCCGCATGGCTATTTCCTGACCGGCAAGATCAAGGACATGATCGACCAGGGGAGTATCAGGTTGGAAACGCCCGACGGCATGCTGCAATGCTTCAAGATGCTGAAGGCCGGCCGGGTCGATTTCGTGAACAGCATTGACGCGCAGGCCCGGGCAACGTCGCAGCAGCTCTTCGGCAGCGCCAAGGCCGTCAAACCGCTGGCGGCAGTGATCTCATCCGGCAACGACAATCTGATCGTCGCACGCCAGAACCCCAATCACGATCGCATCCTCGCCGATTTCAACCGCGGCCTTGCCATGCTGAGGGAGAGCGGCGAATATGATGCCATCGTCAAACGGCACCTGGACGCCTTTTTCGGTTCGATCACGAACTGAAGGACAGGCTGACGGCCGGATGACCGCTGCCGAAATTAGGCATCGGCATTCTTGACCGTGCATACCCGCCCCGATCTGCCGCTTCTGACCGACTGACCGCAGCGCCGACCGAGGTGGCCAAATGCCAACAAGCACCGCTCCCCAATCCTTTCCATCCTTGTATATCAGTGTCTGGGTCAATCGCGATCCGGCGGCGGCCTACGATTTCTTGCATCAGCCCGAGAATTTTCCGCGCTGGGCCACCGGCCTTGCCAGTGGCCTGCGGCGCGCCACGGATGTGGCGATGGACCGCAATGAATGGATTGCCACCGGGCCGGAGGGTGAGAGTCGCGTGCGCTTTACAGCGCGCAATGATTTTGGCGTGGTCGACCACGTGGTGGTACTGCCGGACGGCCAGCAGATTGCTATCCCGCTGCGGGTGATCGGCAATGGCAGCGGCAGCGAGGTGGTGCTGACGCTGTTCCGGTTGCCCGACATGTCGGACGAAATTTTAGCTCGCGATGCCGATTGGGTACGCCGCGATCTCGCGCGCCTGAAAGCCCTGCTGGAAAACTGAATGCCTGTCAATGCCGCCGCGGCGACATTCGATGCAGCCGAGCGTCGGATGCATGCCCTCGTTGCGGCCGGGTAGATAGCCCCGCCTCCGACCCGCTGCTAGGTTGACGCCCTGCACGATGAAGGAGTGGGGATCAGTGGCGTCGAGCGAAAACCAGCGCACTGCAACGAGTGTTGCAACCGCGGCCACACAGCCCGGTCAACTGACGTCCCTGTTGGCACCGGCCATGGCGATTGCAGCAATGTTCAGTGTGCAGCTCGGTGCCGGCTTGAGCAAGCCGATGATGGCGCTGTTGGGGCCGATCGGCACTACCGCCTTGCGTCTCGCTTGGGCGGCCTTGCTGCTGAGCCTGATCGCAAGACCACGCGTGACGCGGTATGACGGGCGGCAATGGCTGGCAGCCTTGCTGTTGGGGCTTGCCATGTCGGTGACCTCGATCCTCTATTTCCTGTCACTGCAGCGCATTCCCCTGGGCCTGGCCTCGGCGATCGAGTTTCTCGGTCCGCTCGGCGTCGCTGCTGCTGGCATGCGGCGCTGGTATCACGTGGTCTGGCCGATTCTGGCGGCGATCGGTGTCGGCCTGCTGGTGCATGACCGGGATGGCTGGACCGTCGATCTGATGGGGGCCGGCTTTGCCCTTGCTGCCGGCGGCGGCTGGGCCAGCTATATTCTGATGAGCAAAAGGGTCGGGCGGTTGTTCAGCGGCCACGATGGGCTCGCCATGTCGTTCCTTTTTGCCGCGGTCATCACTGCACCGCTGGGCTTTGGCGAGCTGCGCGACACCGTGAGCCTGGACGCTATCGTGGAAATGGCCGGCCTTGCGATCCTGGTGCCGTTGCTGCCCTTTGTCCTGGAAATGAGCGCGCTGCGGCGCATGTCCACTCGCAGCTTCGGCGTGCTGATGAGCGCCGAACCTGCGATCGGCGCCCTGATCGGCCTCGTCGTCCTGGGCGAATATCTGTCGCTGGCGCAGTGGCTCGGCATTGCCTGTGTTACCGGCGCCAGCATAGGGGCTGTGGCAGAGGGCGGGGAAGCCGCACTTTGAGGCATTGCGCGATGATCACGCGTCGCTGCGCAGTCTCGCGGGGCGGGGTTCAATTACGAAAGCTAAAACCCGTCCAGTCAGGCCAAAAGCGCTACTTCTGGGGCGTGTGACACATCTGGATGTGCGTGTATTAACCTCTTAATAAGATCTAGCCGGGATTATCACTTGATCCGTCCAAACCGGGCGGAGTCGTCTATGGCTCGCATCCATCGCCCGGAACCGACCTGATGTCACCGACCACCGATTACCTGACGCAACCACTGGATTGGCACCTGCAGATTCTGGCTGGCGCGCTGTGCCTGTTGTCTGCCGTCAGTGCCCTCAGTCTGTTGTCGCGTGCCGCTGCTAGCGGCCGGGGCGAGCGCGGCGACTGGGGCAGCAATGGTTGGATCGCGGCCGCGACCCTGACACTGGGTTTGGGTGCCTGGATGGGGCATTTCATTGCCGAACTCGACTTTGCGACACGCTGGAATCTCCATCGCG
>WNFM01048231.1_pt2 | contig 10733 bp, 9 predicted proteins | sample 5400271 | NCBI WGS metagenome assembly WNFM01 (sample SAMN13153352, study PRJNA577476) | soil metagenome | isolation source: 60 cm saprolite on Douglas fir-dominated hillslope | place: USA:California | collected 2013-09-17 | reverse complement strand
TCGATGCGGTATTTGAGGGAAACAAGGATTTCATCAAGAAATTGGCGGCGGACATGGCCGAGGAGTTTGGTTGGGATGAAAACTGGCTGAACGACGGTGTGAAGGGGAGGCTTAGCAATAGAGACGCGGACCCTGACGTGAAATCCTTGTTCAAGACCTATCCGTCGGAAGATCAGGCAGGTCTACGCGTGTACACCGCAAGGCCGGAATATTTGTTTGCGATGAAGTGCCGGGCGATGCGCGTCGGTGGCATCGAAACGAACTCTGACGTCGACGACATCAAGCTTCTGGCTCGCGCAATAAGCCTCAAGAATAGCCAAGAGGCTTTGACGCTTGTCGAGAAATTTTACCCGCAAAACAAGACCCGATTGGGTCTGGAAGAGATTTTTTCAGGCCTGGATCTCGGTCAGAGCCTCCCTTCATCGGGTCCACCATGAACTTGTTCCGCATAAAACCAAGATCGTTGGGCGAGGTAGTCCGCCGCGTTAAGGCCGATGAACAGAGGTTCGACCCGTCGATTCGAGAATTTCTCGACTCGTTTTATTCAAACGCGGAGTCACGCCAGCAGGCGATCAAAGATCAGCCGGATTCCATCGATGCTGTGCATGACGCCTATGTGGCGGCGGTCGCAGAGCATCTCGCGCTTGTTTATGGACTGCCGGTACCAGAATGGAGCGAGACCCATGGCAACGGTCTCCGTGAGCCGTTCTTCGCCGGCGGCCTGCAATCTCTCAAGGGAGTATTGGTCGCTGAAAGTCCCACGGCCTTTCGTCGACGCCTCCTGTTCGTCAGCAAGGACGCGCTTTCCAGGCCGAGAATGTAGTTCATTCAGGTCTTCAATCACTCCGCCTTCGCCCGTGCCCGTGCCGGCATGATCCGGAAATCGCGATTTTCCTGCAGCCAGCCGGCGCGCTCGTCGCGTAGCAAGGTGCGGCGGACCTTGCCGGAATCGTCGCGCAGGCCGACGTGCACGATCTCGAAACTTTCCGGATGCTTGTAGCGGCTGAGTTGATCGGCGAGGAAGGCGCCCATGCCGTCGGCGACCGCTTGCGCATCGGTCGCCGGATCTAGCTCGAGGATGGCGTGGACGCGCTGTCCGAATTCCGGATCGGGCAGGCCGACGACGACGCAGGAGCGCACATGCGGATGCGCCGTGACCGCGGCCTCGACTTCGGCCGGATAGATATTGGCGCCGCCGCGCAGGATCATGTCGGCGAGCCGGTCGCCGAGATAGAGATAGCCGTCGGCATCGAGCCTGCCGATGTCGCCGAGCGATTCCCAGCCGTCGGGCCGGCGCTTAGGCTCGGCACCGAGATAGTGATAGGTAATGCCGGCGCCATCATTCGGCAGGAAATAGATTTCGCCGGTCTCGCCGGTCGCGACCTCGTTGCCGTCCTCGCCGATGATCTTCAACCGGCTGGTGTCGCCGATCTTGCCGACCGAGCCCCTGTGCGCCAGCCATTCGACGCCTGATATGATCGTGGCGCCCTGCGCCTCGGTGCCGCCATAGAGCTCGTAGATGCGCTCCGGCCCCAGCCACGCGATCCATTTTTCCTTCAGCCAGGGCGGCATCGGAGCCGCCATGTGAAACACGATCTGCAGGCTCGAGAGATCGTAGGAATTACGCACCGCGCCCGGCAGCGCCCAGATCCGGTGCATCATGGTCGGCACGAAGTTAACCCACTGTACCTTGTTGGCCTCGATCAGGCGCAGCGTTTCCTCGGCGTCGAATTTGACGAGACCCGTGACGCGGCTTCCGGAGAACAACGCGGTGTGCGACGCGATGAACGGCGCATTGTGATAGAGCGGGCCGGGATTGAGCAGCGAGCCGTTCTGCGGAATGCCGAGCGCCGATGGGACGGCCGTGTCGTACACAGCGGGTCTGTGATCGAGGATCACCTTCGGCCGGCCGGTCGAGCCGCCGCTGGTCATCGCCTTCCAGTAACGCGCGACCGGGTTGGTCAGCGGTTCGTCGGAAAAACCTTGCGGCACGAAATCCGCCGACAGCGAATTCGGCGCATTCCAGTCCGGCTGTCCGCCGACCACCAGCGACGGCTTGAGAATATCGAGCACGGCGGCGGCCTCGCCGCGCGGCAGCCGCCATGTCAGCGACGTCGGCGTCGCGCCGCACTTCCACACCGCGAAGGTCGTCTCGAAAAATACGTTGCTGTTGGGTAGCCCGATGGCGACGAAATCGCCCGGCTTGACGCCCTTGGCGGCAAAGGCACGCGCGCGGGCGTTGGCGTTGCGCTCGAGTTGCTCCCAGGTCAGTTCATCGGCGCCATGGCTGACCGCGACCGCATCCTTCGGCTTGCGCTCGGCATACCAGCGCGGCACGTCGGCGATCGGAATCAACATGGGGGCGTTTCCATGATGGGGGCGTCTTGATGCCGCTCTTGTGCTTCGATGGTGGCGGTTCACCGCCACACAAGCACTTCACCAACAGGAACTGTGGTGAGTCAAGACGCGCAAGCTCTACGGATCCAGCTCGGTATCCCAGTATAAATAATCCAGCCAGCTATCGTGCAGGTAGTTCGGCGGGAACAGCCGTCCGTTGCGGTGCAGTTGATGCACCGTCGGCGCGAACGGGGCTTGCCTTGGAAACATCCGTGCTTGCTGCGTCGTCAGGTTGCCCTTGCGCAGATTGCAGGGCGAACAGGCCGCGACCACGTTTTCCCAGGTGGTCTGGCCGCCTTTGCTGCGCGGGACGATGTGATCGAAGGTGAGGTCGTCATGCGCGTGGCAGTACTGGCACGAGAACCGATCGCGCAGGAAGACGTTGAACCGGGTGAAAGCCGGATGGGTGGTCGGCTTGACGAAGGACTTCAGCGACACCACGCTCGGGAGCTGAATCTCGAAGCTCGGGCTATGCACCGCCCGGTCGTAATGCTCGACGATGTTGACGCGATCGAGAAACACCGCCTTGATCGCGTCTTGCCACGACCAGAGAGACAGCGGGTAGTAACTCAGCGGCCGGAAATCCGCGTTCAGCACCAGTACCGGCCAACCGCCTTGCGAGACATGTGCGTTCAAGTAACGCTCCTGACTCCCATGTTAGCTGCGAAGCAGCATTGTGTCTGCATACTACAGGCAGCGTGACGGGATTGTGAAGAGCGTTCCGGGCCTTATCCGCGGCCGCCATGATCCTGCCCAATTGCATCATTGGCGCAAACACCGCTAAACCGGGCGGCAAAGCCGCTTCCGCCGCAGACGGACCCGCCCATGACCGCCAAGAGCCGCTATCTGGAGGCGCCGCGCCGGTTGCGGGCCTTCGTCCGCGCGCATGAAATCAGCCTGGTGATCCTCGCGGCGCTGATCGGAACCGTCAGCGGGGCGGTGGTGGTCGCCATGAGTGTGGCGGTCGCGGGCCTTCATGCCGTCCTGTTCAACATTTCGATCCGGGAACGGCTTTCGAGCCAGCTTTCGATCGAGCCGCTGCGGGCCTTGCTGGTGCCAAGCCTCGGTGGGCTCGTGCTCGGCATCGCGTTCCTGCTGATCGCCCGTTGGCGGCCGGCGCGCGAGATCGACCCGATCGAGGCCAATGCCCTGCATGGCGGGCGGATGTCGTTTCGCGGCAGCGTGATCGTGGCACTGCAGACGATCTGGTCCTCCGGCGTCGGCGCCTCGGTCGGCCTCGAGGCCGGCTATACCCAGCTCGCCAGCGGTCTTGCCGCCTCGCTGGGGCGGGGATTTCACCTGCGTCGTGCAGATCAGCGCGTCATGGTCGGCTGTGGCGCAGCGGCTGCGATCGCGGGCGCGTTCGGTGCGCCGCTGGCGGGTGCGTTCTACGCGTTTGAACTGGTGATCGGCGGCTATACGCCGGCCAGCCTGACCCCGGTCGGCGTCGCCGCCGTCGCCGGTTATTTCGTCACCCACGGCTTTTCGGCGCTGTCGCTCGGCATCGGCATCGAATCGTTCGGCGAGGTGCGCGGGCGCGACCTCGCCATCGCTGCCCTGTTCGGGCTGCTGGCGGGGCTGTTCGGAATCGCGATCATGCGCGGCGTGGCGCTGTGCGACGCATTGTTGGCGCGGATCCGGCTGTGGCCGCCGCTGCGCCCGGCGCTCGGCGGTCTCGCCGTCGGCGCCATGGCGCTATGGACGCCGCTGGTGATGTCGTCGGGACACGGCGCGCTGCATTTCACCGGGATCGTGTCATTGCCGCTGGCGGTCATCGCCGGCGTGTTCCTGCTCAAGGCCCTGGCCTCGATCGTCTCGCTCGGCAGCGGCTTTCGCGGCGGGCTGTTTTTCGCCACGCTCCTGATGGGCGCGCTCGGCGGCCGGCTGTTCGCCGCCGGCGTCGACGCGATCGTGCCGGGCTTCCACCTCGAACCCAATGTCTACGCGGTGATCGGCATGAGCGCGCTGTCGGCCTCGGTGGTCGGCGGTCCCCTGACGATGTCGTTCATCGCGCTGGAATCCACCGGCAATCTCTGGCTCACCACGGCGGTGCTGGTCGCGGTCATCATCTCGACGCTGATCACGCGCGAACTGTTCGGCTATTCCTTTGCGACCTGGCGGCTGCATCTGCGCGGCGAGACCATCCGCAGCGCCGCCGATGTCGGCTGGATCCGGGATCTGACGGTCGGACGGCTGATGCGGTCTGATCCCACCACGGTGAATGCCAATATTCGAATCGCTGAGTTCCGGGCAAAATTTCCGCTCGGCTCCAAGACGCAAGTGGTCGCGGTCGACGGTGAGGGCCATTACGCCGGGCTGGCGCTGGTCGCCGAAGCGCACGCGGCCGATGTCGATGAAGGCAAGGGCCTGATCGACATCCTGCATTACCGCGAGGTGGTGCTGCACCCCGTCATGAACATCCAGGAAGCCATTGCCGTTTTCGACGCCGTGGAAGCCGAATCGCTGGCGGTGGTGGAGGCCGGCGGCGAGCGCCGCCCGATCGGGACCCTGACGGAGGCCCACGCCATGAAGCGCTATGCGGAAGAATCCGAACAGCTCCAGCTTCTGCAGGCAGCGGGTCACCCCAACCTCCGGCGGCATCGGCGTATCCGGATGGCTGGTCTTCCAGTCGGTGACGCCGACCTCGCCGAGATAGATATCGCCTCTGGAATCGATCGCGATGCCGTGCGGCGCGAGGAATTTGCCGGCCTCGATGCCCGGGCCGTTTTCGCCGCCGAGACGCGCGATGCGGTTGCCCTTGGCGTCGACGATGGTGAGCCGTGGCCCGAGATTGGGCGATTTGCGGTTCACGTTCATGCCCGGACCGAGCTCGCCGATGATGAAACTCGTCGCCTTGCCGCCGCAGCGGCACAGCGCGCAGGGGCGATGCAGGTTATTCCACTGCGTTTCGTATTTGCCGTTGCCGTCGAACACCTGCACGCGGTGGTTCTCGCGATCTGCGACGTAGACGTAACCGTCGTCATCGGTGGCGATATTGTGGACGATGTTGAACTGGCCGGGATCGGTGCCGGGCTCGCCCCAGGTCTTCAACAGCTTGCCGTCGGGCGAATATTTGTGGACGCAGGCATTGCCGTAACCGTCGGATACGTAGATCTCGCCCTTTGGCGATAGCGCGGTATGGGTGCAGCGATGAAACGGCTCGCCGCTCATGAACGGCGCCGGCTTGTTCGGAATGCCGATCGTCATCAGCACCTTGCCGTCGGTGGAGCACTTGCGCACGGTGTGGTCGCCGTCGTCGGTGCAATAGAGATGATCGTCGCTGTCGATGTGCAGGCCATGGGCGCGGTTGAACAGCCCTTCGCCCCAGCTTCGGAGGAAATTGCCTTCGCGGTCCAGCACCACGAGACGGTCCTTGCTGTCGACCGCGACGGAAGCGACGTCGGTGAGGCTCCAGCCTGTCGGCAGCTTCGCGAAGTTTTCGACGACGCGGTAACGATAGTCGCCCGCGCCAAGAATGGTCGGCATGTTTATTTCCTTCCCCAGCAGTGTCATTCCGGGGCTCGCGAAGCGAGAACCCGGAATCTCGAACTTCTCAGATGCGCAATTGCGCATCATAGTTCGCTTCGCCGCCCCGGAATGACGGTAAATAGAATTAGGCAGTTGCCGACCGCGGCCCCACACCCCGCGGCAGCAACCCTTCCTCGATCGCCTTGATCTGCAGCGCCAGATGCTTTGAGCCGATGCGGCATTGGGCGAGGCCGCCGGCGATCAGCCATAGGCCGGGCTGGCCGGTGCGGGTGTACATGTTGCGCAGCTCCTGCCCGTCGCCAAAACCCCAGATCGTGCCGACGCGTTTTTCGACGCCCGTGCCGAACAGTTTCTTCACCAGTTCTTCCTGGCGCTTGTAGCCGGTCGCCAGCACCACGAGGTCGGCGGCGACGACCTCTCCGCTCTTCATTCTGGCGCCATCAGCGACAAACGTGTCGATCTCGGCGAATTGCTTCAGCGCGATGGCGCCCTTCACGATCAGGTCGGAGCAGCCGACGTTGAAATAATAACCGCCGCCGCGGGTCAGATATTTGAACTGCCAGCCGGTATTGTCCTCGCCGAAATCGAGCTTGAAGCCGGCGCGCGCCAGGCCGTCGAGCAGGTCCTTGTCGAGTTCTTTGGATTTGTCCGTCGTCATCGCGTGGCTCTTGCGCGCCACCTGCAGCGGCATCGAGGTCGCGATCAGGTCGTTATCCTCGAGCGTGCCTTCGTTATAGGGCGCGTAGACCAGTTGCGCGGAGGGTTCGATGCTGACGATCAGCGTCGATGAACGCTGCACCATGGTGACATCGGCGCCGCTCGAATGCAGGTCCTGGGCGATGTCGTGGCCGCTGTTGCCGGTGCCGACGACGATCGCACGCTTGCCCTTCCAGTTCTCGCCGTCGTCATACTGGCTGGAATGCATCACCTTGCCGGCAAAATCCTTCAGGCCTGATATCTCTGGCATGCTCGGAATGCCGCTGACGCCGGTGGCGAGCACGACATGGCGCGGATGCATGGTGCGTTGGCTGCCGTCGGCGCGGCGCAAGGTTACTGTCCAGCGGCCTTCCTTCTCGTCATAGCTGCCGCCCTCGAACTCGGTCTCGGTCCAGAAGTTCAGCTCCATGGTTTCGACATAGGATTCGAACCAGTTGGCGAGCTTGTCCTTTGGGATGTAAGTCGGCCAGTTCGGCGGGAAGTGCATATAGGGCAGATGGTTGACCTGAACCTGGTTGTGCAACGTCAGCGCATGGTAGCGCTTGCGCCAGTTGTCGCCGATGCGTTTTTCGCGGTCGACGATCAGCGTATCCACATTCAATTGCTTCAGCCGCGCGGCGATGCTCAGGCCGGATTGGCCGCCACCGATCACGAGCACCGTCGGATCGTGGTCGGCATAGGCGCTCGATGCCTTGCGCAGGTCGAGCCAGTTGGGGCCGCGGAAATCGCGCGAATAGGCGTTGCCGCGCGGGCGCTGGGCGCCGAGCTGTTCCTCAAAACCTTTCAACTCGCCAAGCTCGGTGAGCAGCGTCCAGGCGTTCAACTTGCCGTCGGCCGAATCCGGGATTAGCCGGAGGATGCCGCTGCCGCGGCCAACTTTGGTTTCGAACTTGAAAATCGCCTCGATGCAGTTGGTGCCCGCGCGCATCACCTTGCGCGGCGCGCGGCGGTCGGGATCGATCGCAAAGCCGCGCGGCGCGGCGTGGCGCGCAAGCGCCTTGAGTTCGCCAAGGATGCCGTCGGCGCCGTTGATGGTCTGGATGTTCCAACTCAGCGCCAGCACGTCGCGCCAATAGCTGTCCCGGCAAAACAGCATCTTCAGCAAGCCGTCGTCGGGCTTGGTCAGCGCCTCTTCGAATTGCGCGAGCCAGTCGTCGGCGGCAACCGAAATATCGTCGGTCTTGTCGAGCATGAGCGTTTCTCGTCACCGGCCGTCTATGCGGCATTTCCCGGTGACTGAGCCTATACCCATTCGGGAGCGCGCAGAAAGGGCGTGAGGAGATATCGGTCATACGCTGGCGCGTCATCGAACACGCTTAGAGAGAAAGAATATGCCCGAGATTCGGCGGCACGCGGCCGTTGAGGGTATCGAGATAGGCCGCCTGCACCGCGGCCGGGCCGCGACCCTCGGTCACCTCCAGCCATTGATCGAGTTTTGGCGCGAAGCCCGACCATGCGACGCCGAACCGGGTGTTGACGCCGCCCGGTCCCCATTCCCTGGCCCGCTTGCGGATCGTGTCCGGCGCGGAGAACCAGGTCGGCTTGGCGCCAGGCAGTTGGGGTTCGTCAGGCGAAACGCCGCGGTGGGTGAGGCCGACTTGTCCGGAATATTTCATCTGGTCGCCGAAGTGCCGGTGCAGCCGTTCGCGCAAGTTGCTATTCCCCGCCATGTCGACATAGGCGATCGCCGAATCCACCGGAAGCGATGTCACGGCGTCATAGGTCACGACCTCGTCGTAGCAGCCTAGCGATTTGACGAAGGCGGTGTTGCCGGCCGAGGTCAGCCCGATCACCCTGACGCCCCGCGCATGCAGCAGATGCGCGAGGCCGAAGGCGGTCTTGCTGGAAGCCGACGACAGCATCAGGCGTTTCGCACCATAGTCGTCATTCTCGGCCAGGAAGTCGTCGACCAGGAACGACAGCATGAACAGCGGCCGCAGCAGCGCCTGATGATCGCCCTGCCTGCCCGCGAAGGCCGGATCACTGCTGACACGCGCATAGGCGTTGTAGACCGGCGCCACTCCCTGCCGGTGCGCGGCGCCATCGCGCAGGCCGCGCTTGCTGACGTCGGCGGCCTCGATCACGAGAAAGGTGGCCATCGGAAAATAGCCGAACAGGGTTTCGCCCGCGGCAATGCCCGGATGTTTCGAGGCGATGACCTCGCCAAATCCCCACACCGGAATGTTGCCGAAATCCTTTGGCGCCGGAAACAACTGCCAGTATTAGAGCTGGTCGCCGAGCACGGCGTAGGTGATGTTGTTGGCGGTCAACGCAAAGCGCGTGACCTTGACCAGCAGCGCTTCATCGGGAAGCGATCCTGCGTCGGGCAGTTGCGTCTCGACGATTTTGTACTGCTGCAGATCGTTGCGGGCGACGACGAAGTCGGTGGATAGCATTGGCTTGATCCCTGCTCATCATGTGGTGCGATCATTGCCCGCCTCGATGACCGCTTTGCAACAGCGGATGCTGTTTGAAACGTTGTTAGTTTCAAACGGTGTTTGACATTCCTGCCGTTCCGGGGCGATGCGAAGTATCGAACCCGGAAGTTCGAGATTCCGGGTTCGCGTCTCCGACGCGCCCCTCTGGCCGCTGGCGCATCCAGACCTGGTCGATGTCCCCGCGGTGCGCGCGGTGATCGACTCCGTCACCGCTTGCGCGAGCGAGGACCGTGCGGCTGCGGGGGTAGTCTGCTCAGTAGGACGGCTTGAGGTCGTCCTCCTTGACCTCGCGGCCTGTCAGCGTCTCGAAGCCGACGCGGACGTTGTCGACCGCGGCCTTGTAGGCATCATATTCCGGCTTGGCCAGCGCTGTCGCCGCTTCGACCGTGGCAGGTCGGCTCGTTGGACTTGCTTTCGACACCGCTTGGGCAAATGCCCGCTCCAGTTTGCGCAACTCCTCGGTCGCCTTGTTCAACTCGGCAAATGACGGCGGCGAAGTCAGCTTACCTGCGACGTAAACCACTTGGCTGAGCCCGAGCACGCCCAGCAATGTCTCCGGTATGGAAAACGAGGCCAACTGGTTGATTCCGGCTGCCAGCAGTGCGCCCCCAACGACCAGGCTGAAGATGATGCTTTGATAGCGATAGACGTCAAACTCACCGTCACTGGTGACAATGTCGCGCCATTTCGCATGGTTGATCTCCGCAAGTCCGCCCTTCGGCAGCCATTTCTTGCCGATGAACCAGGTCCAATTGTCAAAATCGATGCGGCTGCGCTGCAACTCGGTGGCCTTTGCCGCGGTCGAGCCGACGGCAGCGATGCCGAGCAGCATCAGCACGGTGGTGGAAATGTCCGACAGCACGCCGGTGCGCAGCACGATGAACAGCAACAGTCCGAATACGATCATCGAGAAGAACAGGATCTGCAGCTTGGCGAGGCTGCCCCTGCCATCGGAACCGGCGGTGATGAAGACCGGATTGAGCCTGCGCACGACGCCGACGCTTTTGCTGTCGACTGCGGCCGACGTCAGCGCGGCGAAGATATAGAGCAACACCACGCCGGCGATGGTGCTCAATGTGCTCCAAAAGGAGGAGCTGACACGAATATTCAGCGCCGAAACCTGCTTGGCGTTGGTGCTGTCGCAGGCGTAGAGATAGACGGTGGATGTAGTCCAGGTATCGGCGTTCTGAGCCGGTACGCGCAACGTCACAAGCGAATCGGTCTTGTCCGCCAATCCCTTCTTGATCATCGGATGATCCTCCGGGATCTTGCTAACCGTGACACTGTTGCGGCTGCCAAAGACCTTGCCCTGCGTTTCAACTTTGCCGAAATAGGCGGCATCCTTGTCGTAGGGGACCTTCCAGACCAGATCGGTGGTCGTGCCGGCCGGCAAGAAATAGGTTGTGCTGATGATGGGTGGTCCGAGCGGATAGTAGAAACCTCTCGGCGTTCGGAAAATATTGTTCCCGACGCAATCTTCCTGGACCTTGGGTGTCGCCGGCGCTGCAGCGCCCCCCGCCGTTGCGGTCGGAGCGGTTGCGGTCGGCGCCGTTGTCGTATGCGTCGCTGCGGCCGGGTTTGTCGTGGCCGGCGCAGTTGCGGCAGGCGGGGTAGTCAATGGCGTTGCGGCGGGTGCCGGAGATGTCGAAGGCGTTGCGGCGGGTGCCGGAGATGTCGAAGCCGGCGTGTTGG
>WNFM01241337.1_pt1 | contig 10734 bp, 9 predicted proteins | sample 5400271 | NCBI WGS metagenome assembly WNFM01 (sample SAMN13153352, study PRJNA577476) | soil metagenome | isolation source: 60 cm saprolite on Douglas fir-dominated hillslope | place: USA:California | collected 2013-09-17 | reverse complement strand
TGCCGTGCATGGTCTGACGGCGGCACAGCTCGCGCTGGCCGGGATCGACTCGGTCATTCCGATGGACGAGATCGTGGAGGCGATGGTGCGCATCGGGCGTTCCCTCCCTCGGGCCCTGAAGGAGACCGCCGAGGGCGGCCTGGCCACGACCATCACTGGATGCGAGATCGGCCAGCGGCTCAAGGATGAGGCCAACCAGCGCCGCGCCGAGCGCGCCGCGGAGCGCGAGCGTCTGGCCGAGGAGCGGAAGGCGGGAACGCAACCGTGAGTCTGTGGCGCGTTTTCTTCACCGTCTTCGCCACGGTGTTCGTTGCCGAGATCGGCGACAAGACGCAGTTGGCCACGATGTTGTTCGCCAGCGAGATGAAAGGGAGCCGCTGGGTCATTTTCGCCGGCTCGGCCTGCGCACTCACCCTCGCCGCCGCGATTGGCGTGATCGTCGGCACGCAGCTCGAACGATTCGCCTCGCCGCGCACGCTACGACTCATCGCCGGTGGGGGATTCATCGTGATCGGGGTGTGGACGCTTTTCTCGAAAGCGTGAGTTTGAAGTGGTTAGTGGTTAGTGGTTAGAGAGAAGCATGGTACGTGGTCGTTGCTTTTTCTAACCACTAACCACTAACCACTGACCACTAACCACCCTTCAACGCATAACCCGGCCGCGTCGTAGCGCGCGGTATGAAACGCTCGCTCGCCGTCGCGCTGCTGCTCCTCGCCTCCTCTTGCACGAACGGCTACGACACGCCGCCACAACTGCCACCCACTCGTGGCGAGGGGATGGCGGAGCGCGAGCGGCCCCGCATGCGCGGGGGTGCGTCGTCGCTGGAGGTGCTGCCGCCGTCCGACTGGTGGCATGACGACGCCATGGCCAAGGCCGTTAGTCTCACCGGCGATCAGCTCTCGCAGCTCGACAAGATCTCGGCGACCAAGGGCGAGGATGTGGCGCGGCTCGAGCGCGACGGCATGATCGCTATGCGCGACCTTCGCCAGGCCCTCGATCTCGCGCAGCCCTCGAACGAAGACATCGCCTCGGCCGGACATCGTGTGCGCGAGCTCCGCGCCTCCCTGCTCGATCATCAGGTGGAACTGCTGGCCGCCGAGCGCCTCGTGCTCAGCCAGCAGCAGTGGCGCACGCTCGAAGACCAGCTCCAGCAGCAAAGCCGCCCCCAACGCGACCGCGGCAACATGCCGGGAGGCCGGGGCAGGGGGATGGGCGGTGGACGGCGGCCGTTTCCGGGGTAGTCAGCCGGTAGTCGGTAGAGGTTAGTCGGTAGAGTGGCGCCGCTTGTTTCTCAATCCCAGGGAGTTGCCGCCTGACGTCGCGCAAGAAGGAGCGCAGCCATCGCGGCATCATCGTTGCCGGAGACCTCGAATTCGCTGCCTCGAGGCCGAACCTCGGCGCGAAATCCCTCGCGGTTGACCATCGTCTCCAGCCAATCCGCAATCATTTCCAACGCTTCTTTTCGGGTGCGACCCTGCGTGCCGGCTTCGAGCAGAGGAATCTCGGCAACCCAGAAACGACCATCGCGAACCACTGTGCCTTCGAGTCTCATGTAACTACCCCAAGTGTCATCCTGAGCGAGAGGGTGGGGGCTGGGGTGGGCGCGAAGGATCGCCGCACGAATCCTGGTGCAGACCCACGGTCATCGCGGAGATCCTTCGCTCCCCTCGGACCCACCCACCCCTCGCTCAGGATGACAGTAATCTTGGACTTGTTCATCGCGCCCGGTCGTTTCTTCGCTCAGGTTCAGCGCCCGCCGTGAAAAGCTTCCAAGAAACTCCCAGTGCTTATGCGGGCTCGCGGTGTTCCGCCGCTCGTTATCGAGAGCCCAAAACCACCCATGTGTCATCCTGAGCGAGAGGTGGGGGCTGAGGTGGGCGCGAAGGATCCCTGCACGAATCCTGGTGCAGAGCCACGGTCATCGCGGAGATCCTTCGCTCCCCCTCGGACCCACCCACCCCTCGCTCAGGATGACACTAATACTAATTTGGATTCTAACCACTAACCACTAACCACTAACGACTACAAACTACATACTCGTCACGGATAGTACCCGTGGATCGTCTTTGCCTTGCCGTCGACGACCTGCACCGACAGCTCGTGCCACTTCGTGCCGGGTTTGATGCCTTCGGCGGGGTAGAAGCCGAGGATGTATTGCGAGCGGAGCTCGTTCTGGATGTCGGCGTAGATCTTCTGCAGGTCCGCGGCGCGATCGATGTAGTAGACGTTGCCGCCCGTCTCGGTGGAGAACTTGCCGAGCCTGTAGCGGGTGTCGACGTCCGCCGGACTGATACCGATCCCGATGGCGTAGATCGGCACGGCGGCGCGGCGCGCGTACTCGATGGCCAGGTCGAAGGCGAACTTCGACGACGTGTCGTGGCCGTCCGTGATCACCACCAGCGCCTTCTGCCCTTTCACGCCGACAAAGTTGTAGAGCGAGTAGACGATGGCGTCGTAGAGCGCCGTCGACTCGTCGGCCCGTAACTTGGCCAAACCGGCATTCACGTCGCTGAGGTTTGCCGACCAGCGTTGCACGAGCTGCGGCTGCGAGTCGAAGGAGACGAGGAAGGCGCGGTCTCCTTTCCGCAGCGTATTCATGAAGAACTGCGAGCCCGCCTTCTGGGCCTCGGCCATACGCGGCTGCATCGATCCCGACGTGTCGATGGCCAGCCCGATCGACAACGGCAGATTCGTGACGTGCTCGAACTTCGCCACCTTCACGGCCTTGCCTTCATCGAGGACGGTGAAGGCTTCAAGGGCGAGATCGTTCACGGGCCGGCCGGCGCGCAGCACGGTCGTGGGCAGTTCGACGAGGTGGACGTTCACCTCCTCCATATACTGAGGGGTGTTGAACATGACTACGTCCTCGATGGGCGGCTGCTCGGGGACGTCCTGGAGCGAGGCCACGGCGCGGAAGTACCCCACGCCCTCCTGCTGCGGAACGTCGACGACCTGGACGTACGGCGGACCGTAGAGCGTGGCCACCCGCGTCTCGCCGAGGAACAGTTCGAGCTTCTCGAGCTTCTTCCCCTCCGGCAGGTCGACGGCCATCTCCACGCGCGTCCTGCCGTGCAGCTTCAGGGCGATGCGCGGCGAGACGATGCGCACGCGGAACGGGTCGTTGCCCGTGTTCACGGTCACGTCGTCCCCGGCGATCATCTCGCCCTTAGCGTTGAGGGCCACGGCGCGTACGCGGTGGATCTGGGGAACGGCGCCGAAGTCGAGGTCGAGCGTGTACGGCCGTTGGCGCTTGGTCATGCCCTTGCGCCCGTCGAGGTAGAACTCCACGCTAGTGATGCCTTCGCCGTAGACGACGGCGTCGATGTGCTGCAGACCGCTGAGCAGTTCGTCGGGCAAGGGCGCGATCCGCAGCACGGGCCCGTTGGACTCGATCTGGTCCTTGATGGCCGCCAGCGCCGTGGCCGACTCCAACTTCAGCCGCTGTTTCTCGGGCGAGTCGGCGATCTCCGGGACAGTGAGCATCGACTCGAGGATGGCCTCGGTGTTGGCGTTGAGATCGGCAATCTTGAGGCGCGCTTTGTACTGACCCGGCCGTAGGACGCGATCGACCACGATGCCGAGGCGGTCGGACGCGACCGCGGCGGGGTAGTCGAAGCGGTAGCGGAAAGTCTCGAAGAGGTTCTGGTCCTTCAACACCTCGCCGACGACGTCGAGGCTGTACAACTGGATGCCGCCAACGTCCTTCATGACCAGCAGCGATTTCGGCACGAGAACCGTGAGCTCCGTGGCGGTGCGATCACCCTGTTTGGCGGGGTAGGCCACGGAGAGCTCCGCCGGCAACGTTTTGGCGCCGCTCGTGGGCATGACCACGGCGTGGAAGATCTTGCGTGCCTGCTCGGGGTCGATGGCGCGGGGCTGGAAGAGCTTCGCATTGTCGAGGTGACGGGCCTGCACCGTCTCGATGGCGCGCAGGATGTTGTCGGCGTTCGTACACTCCTGCTGCAGGTGGGTCATCAGCGAGCCTTTGATCAGACCGAACACTCGTTTGGGCGCCGCTTCCTCGGTGCCCTCCACCGCCACGACTCCGCGGGAGACGAGGTCATAGAGGGCATTACCGCCGGAGGTGTAGGGCTGCCAGAGCACGTAGTCGACGCCTTCGCGCGGAACGTAGAAGAGGAACTCCGCGTGCTGGGAGAAGCCGGGCACGTTGAGGAACGTCCAGATCTCGAGCGGCTGCAGCAGCTCGCAACGGTCCGAGGCGAGGATCTCGGCCGGCTCGCCGTGGATCAGGTAAGCGCGGGAGCGGTCGGACGCCGCGGAGCGGTAACGCGCCTTCGCGGTCTCCAGACGATCGTAGTAGAGATCGCGGAAGGAGCCCTTGGGCGTGCCTTCCGCCGCCTCATGGCGCCGCCAGAAGTCCTCGATGTACAGGTCGCGCTGGGCGTCGCTCTCCAGGATGAGGAACCCGTCGCGCTCCACATCCTGCATGATCGGCTCGACGTCGAGGAGGAACTGCTGGTACTTCTCCCCCAGCTTCGCCGTCCGCTCCTTTCGCTCGCGCCGGGTGAGCTTGACCACGCCTTCGCTGGCCGGCGGCGGAAGCGTCTGGGCAACGATGCCTCCGCAGAACAGGAAAAGAAGGAGGGCGACGGCGAAGGGAGTGCCCCCGCGCCTGTCGCCCTTGGAAGCCGTCACGGATAGTACCCGCGGATGGTCTTGGCCTTACCTTCGCCGACTTGCACGGAGACCTCCCGCCATTTCGAGCCGGCCTTGATGCCCTCGCCGGGATAGAAGCCGAGGATGTACTGCGAGCGCAGCTCGTTCTGGATATCGGTGTAGATGCGGCGCAGGTCCTCGGCGCGGTCGATGTAATAGACGTTGCCGCCGGTCTCACTGCAGAACTTCCCGAACTTGTAGCGGACGTCGATCTCGTTGCCGCCGATGCCGATGCCGATGCCATAGATCGGCACAGCCGCACGGCGCGCGTACTCCAGGGCCTGATCGAATGAGAACTTCGACGAGGTGTCTTTGCCGTCGGTGAGAACGACCAGGGCCTTCTGCCCCTTCACGCCGAGGAAGTTGTAGAGCGAATAGACGATGGCGTCGTAGAGCGCCGTCGACTCGTCGGCGCGCAGTTTGGCCAGACCGGCGTTGACGTCGGCCAGGTTGGGCGACCATCGCTGGATGAGTTGCGGCTGGTTGTCGAACGAGACCAGGAAGGCGCGGTCACCCCGGCGCATGGTGTTGGCGAAGAACTGCGACCCCGCCTTCTGGGCCTCGGCCATACGCGGCTGCATCGAGCCCGACGTATCGACGGCCAGGCCGATCGACAGCGGCAGGTTCGTGACGTGCTCGAACTTCGCCACCTTCACCGGCTTCCCTTCATCCAGGACCTTGAACGAGTCCTGGGAGAGGTCATTCACAGGATGCCCGCCGCGCAATACCGTCGTCGGCAGCTCCACCAGGTGGACGTTGACCTCCTCCATGAACTGCGGCGTGTTGATCATCACCACGTCCTCGATAGGTGCCTGATCAGGAACGTCTTTCAACGATGCCACGGCCCGGAAGTAGCCGACGCCTTCCTGCGGCGGCACGTCGACGACCTGCACATATGGCGGGCCGAAGAGCGTAGCCACCCGCACTTGATTGAGGAAGAGCTCGAGCTTCTCGAGCTTCTTTCCCTCCGGCACGTTGACGGCCATCTCCACCCGCGTGCTGCCGTGCAGCTTCACGGCCACGCGCGGCGAGACGATGCGCACGCGGAACGGGTCATTGCCCGCGTTGACCGCGACCTCGTCTCCGGCGATGACGTCGCCCTTGTCGTTCACCGCCACGGCCCGGATGCGCCTTACCTGAGGCACGTTGCCGAAGTCGAGATCGAGAGTATAGGGCGGCTGCCGCTTGGTCATGATCTTCTTGTTGTCGAGGAAGAACTCGACCGCGGCGATGCCGTCGCCGATGGCCATCGTGTCGATGTGCTGCAGGCCGGCCAGCAAGTCCTCCGGGAGGGGCACGATGCGGAGTACGGGCTGGTTGGCCTCGATCTGGTCCTTGATCGCCGACAGCGTCGTGGCCGAGGCTTCCTTCTGCTTCTGCTGTTCGGGCGAGTCGAAGATCTCCGGGACGGTGATGTTGTTCTCGATCACCGCCTCGGTATTCGAGTTGAAGTCGGCAACCTTGATGCGGGCCTTGTACTCGCCGGGGCGGAGGAAGCGGTCGAGCACGACCGCGAGCTGATCGGCCTTCGTATCGGGCGGGTAATCGAAGCGGTAGCGATAGTTCTCGTAAAGCTTGTCGTCCTTCAGCACTTCGCCGGTCACGTCGATGCTATACAGCTTCGTCCCGCCGACGTCCTTCAGCACGAGCTTTGCGCGCGGGACGAGGACGGTCATTTCCGCGGCCGTGCGCGTGCCCTGCTTGGCGGGATAGGCGATCGAGAATTGAGCGGGCAGTTTGGCGGCGTTCGGCGTGGACAGGACCACGGACCGCAGGATCCTGTGTACGTCCTCGGAATTGACCTCCGGCGGGTTGAAGACCTTCGTGGCGATCTCGATCTTGTTGATCTCCGCGTAGCCGAGGGCCTTCATGATCTCGTCGCCGTTCTTGCACTCGAACTCGATGCGGCTCATCCCCGGCGCGATCTGGGCGAAGACGCTGCTGATGGCCATCGTGGCGGGGCCCGACGCGAGGGCGGTCGATTCCTCGGAGATCAGGTCGGCCACGTCCCCCTGCGCCATGGGTGCGTAGAGCTTGAAGTCGATGCCTGCACGCGGCTTGTAGAAGATGAAGCGGACGGCGTGGCCCATGCCGGGGATGTAGACGAACTTCCAGATCTCAAGCGGCTGCAGGAGCCGGCACTCGCAGGCGATGATCTCGTCCGGCTCGCCGTGAATGAGGAGGATGCGCGAACGGTCAGAGGAGACGTTCCTAAACTTCTCCTTCACGGTCTCCAGGCGTTCGTAATACTGGTCCTTGTAGGCATGGTGGGATGTGCCCTGGGCGACGTCGCGGCGATGCCAGAAGTCGTCGATGTAGAGGTCGCGCTGGGCGTCGCTCTCCAGAATCAGGAACGTATCGAGCTCCGTCGGCTGCATGATCGGGTCGACGTCGATGAGAAACTGCTGGTACCTCTCCGGCAGCTTGGCCTTGAGATCTTTCCGCTCGCGGCGCGAGAGCTTGCGGGTCCCCGGGTCCTGCGGCGGCTGGGGTTTGGTCTCCGGAGAAGCCTGCGCCTGGGGGGTTTGGGGTGGATTGTTGTCTCCGGCGAAGGTGTTGGGTGCGGCGAGAGGGAGAAAGAGGAGTAAGGCTACGGCGATCCTGGTCATTCGGAAGCCTCGGTAACGAAACCGCATCTGATGCGAATCTACCTCGACAACAACGCTACGACACGAATCGATCCGGCCGTCCTCGACGCGCTCAGCGGATCGCTTCGCGACGTCTACGGAAATGCCTCATCCATTCACAAAGAAGGCCAAGCAGCTCGGCGCCGCTTGGAAGAGGCCCGCGAGTCGGTCGCGGCGTTGATCGGCGCGACCGCCCGCGAAGTCGTCTTCACCAGCGGCGGCACTGAGTCTAACAACGCTGCCCTCTTCGGTGCGGTGGCCACACAAGGGTTTCATCACATTGTCACAACGGCCATCGAGCACCCCTCCGTGCTCGAACCGTTGCAGGAGCTGGAGCGACGCGGCCATCAGGTGACGATCGTGCCCCCTTCGCCGAGCGGCGTTGTCGAGGCCGGCTCGGTGCTCTCCGTCCTGCGCGAGGACACCACTCTCGTGGCCATGATGCTGGTCAACAACGAGACCGGCGTCATTCAGCCGGTGCCCGACGTGGCCCGCGTCTGCCGCGAGCGCGGCATCCACGTTCATTGCGATGCGGTGCAGGCCGCCGGCAAGATCGATATCGACGTGAACGCCCTCGGCGCCGACACTCTGGCGCTGTCCGCCCACAAGATCCATGCGCCGAAGGGCTCCGGCGCCCTGTACGTGCGAAAGGGTCTCGTTCTCGAGCGCCTGATCTTCGGCGGAGCGCAGGAACGCCGACGCCGCGCCGGCACGGAGAACGTTCCCCTCGCCGCCGCCTTCGGCGTGGCCGCGGAACTGGCCCGCGACGCCGCCACCCGCCCGCACGTCCGCGTCCTGCGCGACCGTCTGGAGTCGGAGCTCGCGAACGAGCAGATCACCATCAATGGTGCCGCGGCCGAGCGCGTGCCGAATACGGCCAGCATCACCTTCCACAACGCCGACGGGGAGGGTCTCGTCATCGCTCTCGACCTCGAGGGCGTGGCCGTCTCCACCGGCTCCGCCTGTTCGTCCGGCCGGGTCGAGCCGAGCCATGTGCTGCTGGCGATGGACCTTAGCCCCGACCTGGCCCGGAGCACGGTGCGGTTCTCCCTCAGCCGGATGACGACGGATGAGGAGATCTCCGCCACGGTGAGCGCACTCCGCGACATCCTCCCGCGATGCCGGAGAAGCAGTGGTTAGTGATTAGTGGTTGTGGTTAGAGGCGTTCGCGAGGTGCCGCGCTCCGGCAGGAAGACGATACCTCGCTAACCGTTCTAACCACTAACCACTCGCCTCTAGGTTCTTAACCTTTCCCATCCGGCGGCCGAATAAACTTGCGCGTGTTTGGTTTCTTTGCCACAGTTGAGCCGGTCCCAGGCCGATGGTTGACGCACCCACAATCCTTCAAGGCGATCTCTCGCGCATTCAGCTCCCCGACGTGCTGAGCTTTCTGGCGATGATCCGCGGCAGCGGCAAGCTCGTCCTTTGTCACGACGATCTGGAGCGCACCATCCACTGGAAAGACGGCGAGATCGTCTTCGCCACCTCCAACTCCCCCGAGCACTCCCTCGGCCAGTTCCTGCTGCGCAACGGCAAGATCACCCAGGAGCAGTACGAGGAATCGAAGCGCCGCGTGACCAGCCACACCCGCCACGGCAAGCTCCTCGTGCAGATGGGCGCCCTCTCACCGAAGGACCTCTGGTGGGGCGTCAAGCACCAGGTCCTGGACATCCTCTACGCGCTCTTCGGCTGGAAGGACGGCTCGTTCACCTTCGTCGACTCCACCGACGAGTTGGCGAACGAGCGCATCGTCCTGTCGATCAATACCTCCAGCGTGATCATGGAAGGCATTCGCCGGCTCGACGAGTACGCGCGGATCAAGGAGAAGATCAGCAGCCTGGAGATGGTCTTCGTCAAGGTACCGGGCGCGGCGCCGGACTTCCGCGAGCTCGAGATGGCCGCGTCCGAGATCGAGGTCTACGACAACATCGACGGGAAGCTCACCATCCGCGAGCTGATCGGCAAGTCGGACCTGACCGAGTTCGAAGTCACCCGCATCCTCTTCCAACTCCTCAGCGCTCGCCGGATCGAGACGGCGGTGGAGGAGAGGGGCTTCCGCCCTATCTTCCTCGACGTGGAGGACTCGCCGGAACTGCTCAAGGTCATCTCCACGTACAACGACATGTTCGGTCGCCTCTACGATGCGCTTCAGAAGGCGGTCGGCGAGGACTCGGCGCGCGACATCTTCATGACGGCCCTGCAGTCGGCCGAGAGCGACGATCTCTGGAGCGGCGTCTTCTTCGACCAGTACGGCCGCTTCGACGAGAACATGCTCATCGCCAACATCTCCGAGCTGCCGTTCGAACGGCGCAAGGCCGTGCTCGACGAAGGCCTCAACACCCTGCTCTCCGTGCAGCTCTTCGAGGTCTCGCAGCACCTCGACTCCGCGGGGAAGGTCGACGTCTTCCGTTTCATCTCCGACCAGAAGGCGTCGCTGGAGCGCGCGCTGGCGTGAGAGGCTTCGCGCCCGCTCTTCTCCTCCTCGCCGCAGCGCCGCTCTTCGCTGTCGACGCAGGACGAGCGGATGGCAAGGCGGTGGTCAACGGCAAGACGGTCCGTTTCAAACCGAGCGATGCGAGCGTGCGCATCCGCATCGCCTTCAACGCCGAGTACGCCAAGTGAGCCGCCGCACCACGAAGCGATCCAAGCCGCCGGTGAACGACCACCCCTCCATCTGGTTCTTCATCGCCCTCGGCCTCGGCGTGGTCCTGTTGATCTGGGTCTTCGCCCACGTGGCGATGAAGCCGGTCACGCCGCCCACGGCGACGACGACCACGCAGCGCAGCCGCTGAGCAGGCTCAGGTCGATGCGCGAGAGCAACGTGCTGCTGGCCACCGCGCTCGCGACCTGGGTTGCGATCCGCCGAACCCAACCGTCCCGAGCCTTCAAGTGCTGCCACACTGAGTGGCCGGTCGCAACAGGTCCTTCACTGTCGACGAGGAGAGAGGAAGCTCGCCCGGTCGAGGGCGCGCGATAGCTTTGCGGAAATCCCTGAAGGTCTGGTCGCGACCCTTTCCTCGAACGACCCGAGGCAAGTGATCAAGCCCCGCGGATTTGAAGAAGATCTGCCAGCTCTTCCGGAAGAGCTCGTCGAGCCGCGCGTCATCACCACCGCCCTCCGTATAGATCCTCACGCTTACCAGCGATTGCCCCCAAGCTCACCCTTGCTCCAGAGCTGGCCCAGCGAGTACTCAGCTAGCCATGCCTTCAATCTAGCGCTATCGAGCCTCTCGAAGCGCGACTCGCCGTTCTCTTTCTCGCACACGACGACGCTCGACGGGTGGTCAGACAGCGCATCAACGAGCAACCTGTCGTGCGTCGTTACGACCAACTGCATTCGTTCTGATGCTCGGATTAGAAGTTCAGCAAGGCAGTGCATGAGGTCGGGATGAACTCCCAGCTCGGGTTCTTCGATTGCGACCAGAGGCGG
>WNFM01194737.1_pt1 | contig 10734 bp, 8 predicted proteins | sample 5400271 | NCBI WGS metagenome assembly WNFM01 (sample SAMN13153352, study PRJNA577476) | soil metagenome | isolation source: 60 cm saprolite on Douglas fir-dominated hillslope | place: USA:California | collected 2013-09-17 | reverse complement strand
GGAGCCGGTGACGTTCTGGCCGTCGATCTCGATGTGGAACGCGCTGGTCGAGAACTGGCTGCTCACCCGCAGCTCGATGTCGTAGTTGGTGGCGGTCTGTACGTTGACGGTGTAGTTCAACCACTCGCCGGTCTCGAAGTTGTTGACGACGAAACCGCCGCCGGCGGAGTCGGACGAGACGATGATGTCGACGTCCTCGTTGGGGCGGTATTGACCGCCGGCGTTGCCGGGGACGTTGTCGTGATAGGCGACGCCTTCGCCGCCCAAGTCGAAGTTCTCGGCCTCGAAGGAGCCGGGAATCGCGAAGGGCGTCCCCGTAAAGGGCGTGGACGCGGCGCCCGCTGGAGCGGCGAAGGCGGCGAGGAACGTGAACGATGCGAGGACACTGCGCGACCGGATGAACGCGAACTCGAACATGGCGATCTCCCTTTGACGGTCTGGGAGCGCTGGCTGTGCCCGGCCAGTACACCCGCCACGATCAAGCTATGCGCGCTCTATGACGAACATGCTCTATGCAGCTCGTCCTGGCGTGCGCCGATGGGACCACGCGCGATCATGCCCGTGCGCTGCCGCGGCCGTCGGAACTCCGAATCAGGACATCACGCAATGCGAATGCGGAAATGGTGAAATGGACGGCGCCCGCTAGGCAGTAGGCCCAGGTGACGCCCCTTACCCCGAACTGGGGAACCAGGAAGAGCGCCGCGCCGAAATAAATCGCCGGTATCAGTATCTCCAATGCAATGTACCAGCGGCTGCGGACCAGGGCCACGAGCACGAAACCCAGGGTCCAGGCTGCCATCCTCAACACGTCTCCGAGCAGCTGGATGGGCATGAGGTCCCGCACCGGCAGGAACTCCTCAGTGAATACGATCCGCACCACCCAATCGCGCGCGAGGAACAGCGCTAACGCGACGGCCGCCGTCATCCCTACCGCCCGCGCGAAAGTCCGCACGATCTCCTCGCGCAGCGCCGGTGTGCCCACGACCTCGCCGAGACGCGGATGGAAGTACAGAGAGAGCGAGGCCATGACGACGCCGAGGTAGACCTCGGAGAGGCGCCACGTCGCCTGCCACAGGCCGGCCGTCGCCAGTCCGAGGTGAGAGGCCACGAGGTCCCGGATCAGGATCAACCCGAGCGGCGACATCACCGAGTGGGCAATCAACATCGGCACGAAGCCCAAGATCCGCCCTGCCTGCGCGCGATCGAACTCCCCCCGGAAGTCTCCTGGGGCGACGCTGGATGACCCGCGCAGAACCGCCAGACTGACCGGCAGGAAGACCGCCTGGGATACCGCATAGCCAATGAGGCCCCCGGAAATTCCCCAGGCCACGCTGGCGGGAACGTATACAGCGCAACCGACGGCGGACGCAATCACGTTGGAGGTCACGACCCGCCCCAGTTCGCCGGCCCCGTTGATCGCGCTCATGATCACGACATTGAGCACCAGGCAAGCCACGGCGACGCCGGCCAGCATCACGGCCGTGCGGTGCCCGTCCGAAGTCAGCAGCCAGCGCGCCAACGGCCCGGAGGCCAATGCAATCGCCACGATCGACGCCACGGCGAATACAGAGGCGAGACGCCAAGCGGTGGCCAGAAACCGCTTCCGCGCCGCCTGGTCGTTCCGGAACTCCGGGTACAGTCTTGCGGTGGCGGTGCCGAGTCCGCCTCCGAGCAGACCTTGGCAAATGGAAATGAAGTTCGCCAGCTGTGCGACCAGGGCGAGACCGGATGGGCCGAGGTAGATCGCTGTGAACTTGATGCTGACGAAGCTCAGCACGAGCCGCAGCAGCGAGTGTATCCCGCTCAGGCCGAGCGCCCGATACCATCGCGTGTCCCGACCCCTGGGCCCGAGAGCCCCGAGCGCGGCGAAACCCGCACCGGATCGCACGCTCACCTCGTCCCCGCTTTCGCGCGATCGTTCAATTACACGGTCCACGACGCGGGGGTCCGGCTGGCCGTTCTGGTCGAATTTCCGGTCGCGTAGAGGGCGTAGACCGTCTCCATCGCTGTGACCAACCGCTCCGCAGTGGCATGTCGCTCCACCCAGGCACGCTGAGCCGCCGCGACTGAACTGCGCTCGCGGGCGGCACGCTGGATTGCGTCAGCCATCAGCTCGGGGCTGCGTTGGCGCACGACCTGCCACGGCAGCGGCAGGATGCGCCGTATGTCGGAATACTCGGTGCTCACCACCGGCGTGCGGCAAGCCATGGCCTCGAGCACGACGTTGGGAAATCCCTCGAATAGCGACGTGGAGAACAGCACGTCGCTTGCGGCTATATGGGCGATCGCATCGGTGCGCTCATGGGTGAAGCGGCAGACATTCTCCAGCTGCAATTCGGCGAGGCGAGCCTGGACCGTCCGCTGGTAAGCCCCGGGATCGCGAAACGGGTCACCGACGAACAGGAATCGCCAGCGCGGGTCTCGCTGGTGCAGGACCGCAGCCGTATCCAGCGCCAGAAGGTGGTCTTTGGGCGGCGTGATGGTTCCTACGTGGCAGGCAATTGAAACTTCCTGCCCAGGCCAGAGAGTGCCGCGCAGCGCAGCCGCGGCCCCAGCTTCCAGGTCGACCTTGGCAAGATCAACCCCATTCCACACCACGTGTCCGCGATCAGCGGGTATCCGATGCAGAGGGCGGGCAAATGCCAGGCCAGCATGGGAATTCGCAATCAGCGCTGTTTCCCATCCCCGGGTCAGCGCATAGCCCAATCTCTGAACATAGGACAGCCGATAGTTGTCGCTTCGCTCGGAGTTGATGATCGGGATGCCCAGCCCGCGCAGGGCGACCCGGGTATAGATGTTGCCGTCGTACAGCCAGCCATGCGCTACTTCCGCACCCCAATGGCGGGCGGTGCGCCGCAACCGTGCAATGAGCAGCGGGTCCAGGCGCAGCCGCTTTTGGTCGACGATCACCTCAACGCCACTGCCTTTGAGTTCGGCCAGGCGTGGCGCCAGGTCGTTGAGCGTGTAGATGAGCACTTTGTGGCCACGGCGCAGCAAATCTCGCGACAGGATAACAAGCTGCCGCTCAGTGCCGCCTATTCCGAGGCCGCTGATAACGTGGAGGATCCGCAAAGTCACCTCGGGATCGTCTCAGTTGCTCATCCAGCGCGCGTGCCACATCTGGAAGGCCAGCAGCAGCCACAGCTTCTGCTCTGCGAGGCGATCGCCCGCCCGGAAGCGTGCGAGCAGAGCACGGACGACGTCGGCGTCAAAGATGCCTTGAGCAGCGATCAGGCCAGGCTCAATGTACTGGTCGAGCAGCGCCCGCATATCACCCAACCATTGGCGCAAAGGGACACCGAAGCCTTGCTTGGGGCGATCGAGATATTCGCGCGGAACGTATTCGTAAAGCACCTTGCGCAACAGATGCTTCGGCCCACGGGTACCCCGCCGAAAGCAGAACGGCAGGGAGAAAGCAAATTCCACCAGTCGATGATCGAGGAGGGGTTCCCGCCCTTCGATGCTGACGGCCATGGTCGCGCGGTCGACCTTAGTCAGGATATCCCCGGGCAGGTAGTGGTGGAGATCCCACAAGCAAAGCTTTTCACCATCCCCGCCCGGGTAGATGTCGCAATTGGAACGCGCCGCATGTCCGTTCCACCCGAGCAAGCGCCGCAGTTCGTCGCCAGACCAGATAGCCAGAGCTTGATCAAACATCTCGCCCATGGTGCGCGTTTGGAGGCGGTCGCGAATCTTGGCGAAAGGCACCGTGACGCGATGGCGCAGGCCGTGATTGATACCCGCCGGCCACCGTTGTGTTGCGAGCGTGGTGTCGATCTGTTCTATCGGCAGAGCGCGCAACGCCGCCACCGTAGCGGTACGCAGCCATTCGGGTATGGAAGCGAGCTTGCGCCTTTGGGCAAACATCCCGGTATAGCCGTTGTAGCCACTGAACAATTCATCCCCACCGTCAGCGGACAGGACGACTTTCACCGATTCGGAAGCGACCTCGGACACGAGCAGGGTCGGGATGCCCGAATCGTCGCCGAACGGTTCGTCGTACAAATCTCCCCACTTCGGCAGAATCCGCATGGCCTCACTCACCTTGAGAATGCGGGTGGTGTGCTCGGTGCCCAGGTAGCGGGCTACCCGCTCGGCGTGCGGGGACTCATCGTATCCGGCTTCGTCAAAGCCGATGGTGAAAGTCTTGATCCGCTGTCCTCCATGGCGCTGCAAGATAGCGGCGACGATCGAGGAGTCGATTCCTCCGGAGAGGAAAACGCCGACGGGAACGTCCGAGATCATGCGATAACGAAAGGCGTCGATCATGAGCGCCTCCAGCTCATCGGCCAGCTCGTTTTCGTTGCCCTGCCGCGGATTCAGAGCTGCATCGAGCACGCTCCAGTAAGGCTCGATTTTCTTTTCCCCTTCCAGGCCCAACTCCAGCCAGTGCCCGGCGGGAAGTTTGAAGACGTTCTGATAAATGGACCGCGGCTCGGCGATATAACCGTAGCGGAAGTAATCGACTATCGCCGAACGGTCAATCTCGGGGGGCCAGTGCTTGAATGCCCGCAACGCCTTCAGTTCTGAACCGAACCAAAGCGAGTTTCCATTCCAGCCGTAGTACAGGGGCTTGACGCCAAGGCGATCGCGCAGCAAATAAAGCCTGCGGTCGACTTTCGACCAGAGGGCTATAGCGAACATGCCGACGAAGCGGCGTACCGCCCCGGGTCCCCACTCGGCGAACGCTTCGAGAACCACCTCGGAATCGCCGGTTCCGAGAAACGTGTGGCCCAGCCCTTCGAGGTCTTTGCGAATTTCGCGAAAGTTGTAGATTTCTCCATTGAATACCATCACCCAGCGGTCGTTCCGCGAAGCCATGGGTTGATGGCCGAGGGGCGAGAGGTCAAGGATCGACAGCCGGGCATGGCCCAGTCCGACACCGCTGTCAAACCATACGCCGCTGTCATCCGGGCCGCGATGATGAAGGCTTGTTACGCCGTCCCTCAGCCATTGTTGCGCGGCCTCGGGAACGTTGCTCTTGAACCAAAATCCGGCGATTCCGCACATGATAGAACTGCGTTTCAACCCTGCGTCTGGGCGCGCGAAGACGGTGCGTGGACGGTGCCGACCGAAGCCTGATGCACGCCACGCGTCATCCCTCCCTCGCCAAGGAACCGAAGCCACCACTCTCCCTCCAGGCGGCTGAGAAATGCGTCCCCCTGATGAATGGCGGCCATGATATCGGCCTGGCGGGAATGGACCAGCGTCCACGTGCCGCCCCACCGGGACCAACAGTGCCGGTTCGACAGCTCTTGCACAAAGCGTGGATCAACGCGCCCTCGCACCGCCGCGGCGCCGTGTCGCCAGGCATCGGCCAGGAGCCGTTGCAGCACGCGGTCGAAAGAGTCAGCCCGGGCCGCGATCTGGAGGACTTCGCTCACTCCACCCGCCTGCGCGTAGTAGAGGTACCACCCGATAAGTCGTCGCTCGCCGTCGCGCACGGCACGCGCGCGCAGTTTTCCGTGGCTCGTCTTGCGTGCCGCCTGATCGAGCAGCCAAGCGAGCGAGCGGGCGTCATACACCGGTTGTAGCGCGTTACCGTCCAGGACGTCGGGTAGATGGGCCAACATCGCCGCCGGGTCGAGCGCGTCCTCCGCGAGTTCGGCTTCTTCCCGAAGGAACCGGTTCGGGCGCAACCTGGTAGCCACTGCGTCGGCCAGCATGCCCAGTGGGCGTGCCGCGAGCGCCAACGGGGCAGGAAACGCGGCACGTTCTTCCAGAAGCGATAGCATGTAGCCGGCGGGCCGGAGCGGTCGGGTCCACTGGAGGCTGTAGAGCAACGATGCGGTTCCACCGATTCCGATCCACATGCGCCGAGCCCGGTCGTTCGCGCCGTCGGCAAGGGTAAGATCCTGCGGTCCCGAGAGACACGCTTTCGCCAACTTCAATGCCGTAAGGCTGTCGCTTTTGTCCGGGTCCACCAAGAACTGGCAGCCCACTGCCACGCGGATCGGGCGCCCGCGCAGCAGCATCCGCCGCGGCATTACTGCATAGAAGCCGGAGACGCGTCCGTACTCTTCAGCCACCCAAGAGGGCAACCGGAGGTCGCGCCACGGGTTATCGAATAGGATCTCCCGAAAGTAGGACTCGCACGCTGCCTGTGAACTCCAGCGCTGTTCCGGGTATGCACGTGCGAACAGCGCGGCAACGGCTGGGACATCGTCCTCGACAAGGACACGAATCCTTGCTTTGGCGAGGTCCGTCCCTCGCCAAAGAAGACCGCTTGGCTGGACAGCCGATCTCACTTCCGCACGCCGTCGGTAGTCCGCTTCGCGTCAATCGGCCGTGGCCGAAAACGGCCGCGCGCCCGACCGATCGGCTCCACCGTTCGCTGCCACCAGCCGGGCGATCCGCTCGAGCGTTCGCAAGTCGTCGAGGTCGATGTCGTCGATCTTGATTCGCAGGCCAAAGCGCTGCTCGAGCTCCACGAGCAGCTCCACGAACTGGAACGAGTCGAGAATTCCGGTCTTGAGGAGATCGGTGTCCGGGGAAGGCGCGTCCATGTGGAAACTCTCGACGAACACTGCGCCGAGGCCCTCGATGATGGCTTTTGCGTCTCTCACTGTTTTCTCCTTTAACGCTGTCCGGGCGCCGCGCTGACCATGCGATCCGTCCCGAGGGCGTGATCGGACGACGGTGATTTCGCTCGAACCTGTGGGGCTTCCGCGCAGAGGAACGCCTTCTTCAACCGGGGACGGTCGATCTTGCCGTTGTCGTTCTTGGGCAGGACGTCATAACGCATCCAGCGGGCCGGAAGCATGTAGCCGGGCACGAGCCCCGCCAGGTCTTTGCGCAGGCTTTTCGTGGAGACGCCGCTGCCCGGCGCCGGGGCATAGGCGCAGCAGATCAGCCATCCTTCGAAACCTTCGGATTGAATCGCCACGATCGCGCTTTCGCGCAAGCCCGCGAGCGAGTGCAGCGCCGCCTCGATCTCGCCCAGCTCGATCCGGTAGCCCCGGCTCTTGATCTGCGTGTCGGCGCGGCCAACGTAATAGAGCAGGCCGTCGGCTCCGCGGCGCGCCAGATCGCCGGTCTTGTAGATGCGGTCGTGCGGGCCTGTTCCGACGGGATACGGGAGAAACGCGCTGCGGGTCTTCTCAGGATCGCGCCAATATCCGGGACTCAGGCCCACGCCTCCGATGTACAAGTCGCCGATGTCGCCTGCGGCCACGGGTCGCAGCTGCGCGTCGAGGACCAGCAGCTCCTCGCCCGCGCACGCGGTGCCGATGGGAATCGGCTCGCGCTCGTCGGTAGGGCATCGAGGCAGCGTGTAGTAGCTGCTTACGATGGTGGTCTCGGTGGGCCCGTACAGGTTGGTGAATCGCGCGTGCGGCAGCCGGCGCATCCAATGGATCAGCGTGGGCGTCGGCAGCGGTTCTCCGGCGAACAGCACGCGGCGAAGGGACGGAAAGTCGTCCTGGCCCACGACATCGAAATTGGCCATTAGGTTGAGGACCGAGGGCACCGAGAACCACTGCGTGAGCTGGGCATCGCGGATGAGCTGTGCCAGCTTGTGCGGAAGCAGATTCAACTCGGGGGGCACGAGGTGCAACTCGGCCCCTGCCCAAAGGGTGCCAAAGACGTCGAACGTGGACACGTCGAAACGCAGCGGCGGATGCTGCGAAATGCGATCCGTCTGGACGATGCCGAAGTAGGTTCTCGCCCAGCGAATGAGGTGCGCGACGCTCGCATGGGTGATGGTCACGCCTTTGGGAATTCCCGTCGAGCCCGATGTGAACAGAATGTGCGCTACGTCGCAGTCGGTGTTGGCGTAGGCGAGTGGCGTCGCTGGGTACGCCGAGAGATCGCGCGAGGTAAACGCCGGATCGATATCGCAGGGAGGGTCTTCGTCAAGCCATCCAATCGTAGGCCGCTGGGCGAGCGTCGCAGCCGCCAAGGTGTCGCGTATATTCTGGCCTACGGGGCCGGCGGCGAGTATGCAGCGGCAGTCGCTGACTTCGAGTACCCGCGCCTGCCGCACTGCCGGACTGGCGGGATCCATCGGCACGTAGATCAGGTCGGCTTTCAACGCGCCGAGCATGGCCACGATCGCTGCCGGCATCTTCGGCATCAGCAAACCGACGCGATCTCCCCGCCGGCAGCCTGCCTCCTTCAGGGCACGGGCGAGCCTGTTGCTCGCTTCCTCGAGCGCCGCGTAGCTGAGGCCGGTGCCTTTGAATACGAGCGCGGTCGCTTCGGGTCGCGCTTGCGCTTGCGCCGTTACCCCTTGCTGTAACAGCATGGTCATGCCACGAGGCAGCGCGCGGCGGCGCGCTCGAACACGACACCGGTGTGACGCATCTCTTCCACGCTCGCGGGCACGTCGAGAATGAAAGTGCGGTAGCCGACGTCGACGTAACGCGCCATTTCGTCAGCGACCCGATCGTAACTTCCCACGAGAAAGGGACAGACCGCCTTGTAGTTCTGGAAAGGCACCAGCCAGTACGGGTTCTCCGCTCCCGCCGCGGTCTTCCCGAGCTCGGAGAGCTGCCGGTGCCAGGACGAATCCGACACCTTCATCGCAAGCTGATGGGTGAGCTGGCCCTTGCGGTCCTCCGGGTAGCGGGTGCGGGCGACCGACCAGGCTTCCGCGTCCTCGGATCGCGCGATGATGCCGATGCGAATGCCCCTAGCCGCGATGTTCACCGAAGCGGCGGTCGCGTACTCGGCGGGCGGCTTGGGGTACTCCACTGCCGTCGCCTTCAGTTGCCGCGCGGCGTCCATGCCGGCTTCCGAAGATCCCGAGACGAGCACGCCCGGCATCAACTCGACCGGCAGCGGCGGCGTCAGCTTGAGGTTGGCCACCTTGTAGTACCGCCCTTCGAAGCTGACCGGATCCGCTGTTCGCAGCAGGCTCTGAATAACAGTGGTGTACTCCAGGAGCCGCGCATAACGCTCGTCGTGGGGCGTCAGATCGTTCAGCGCCAGCAAATCGTTCTTGAATCCCCCGGCCACCATGTTGAGATGCAGTCGGCGTCCGTACAGATGCGCGAAGGACGTGATCATCTTGGCCACGCTGTACGGGTGCATGTAGGCGGGCTGAATGGCCACCAACGGGCACAGTCGCTGGGTGGACTCGATGATGATCTGCGAGACGAGCCACGGATCCAGTTGCCCGTTGTCGGTGAAGACGAGCACGCCTTCGTACCCGGCGTCTTCGCTGGCGCGCGCGAACTCCTGCAGTTCGCGAATGCACTTCTCAGGCTGCGCCTGGGCGGAAAGAGGGCAGGTGGAGAAGATCTTCAAGCCGTGATCGGGAGCTGGCATATTGAATCTCGCGCAGTCGAATCTCTTCGGAGCGCTCAAGCTACTCGCCGGAAATTGCAGACCGTGACCGTCGGCGGGTCCGACGCCTGATCCATTCGGCTCATTACTGGACGAGCGTCGGGCTTGGAATGGGCTGGCAGTATTTGCAGCGGAAGCAATAACAGGAGGAAGCGTCTGATGTCGGGGCGGAGACTCGGTAGATCATTCAGAAGATACGGGCTGTCGTGAAGCAACTACGCGCTGTCATTGGATCGCTACTGAATTATCAAGCTCCCTCGATAGTGGGCCGATACCCGACGCACTATCATGATTTTGTGTCTTGATATCACCATCTCCTGCCCAGGACCGTGAGAGTCCTCATCGCAGACGTGCCAGCCGGAGTAAGGGAGCGACTCTCGCCAAGGCACCAGGAAAGGATCGCGAAAGGAAGCAGCGCTGATCCCGAATGCATGTAGTTCGGTGCCCTGCGGCGCGGTATATTGGAAAAACAGGCTTGTTGAGAGGTCGAAAATGACAAATCTGCAATTTACCCCGGACGTACTGGACCGCAAGGGCCTTTTGAGCGCCTTGCGAGCGTTCAAAAAGGGCGATTTTTCGGTTCGCCTGCCCATGGATCTGATAGGGATCGACGGAGAAATTGCGCAGGTTTTCAACGAAGTCGTCGAAGTGAACGAGAAGATGACCGACGAGTTCGCGCGTATCCGGGACGAGGTTGGAAGGGAAGGGCAGATCAATCAGCGCGTCAGACTGCCTGTCGCGACCGGATCATGGTCCGATTGCGTCGACTCGGTGAACACGCTCATCGGAGATCTCATCCGTCCGACCTCGGAGGTGGCGCGGGTCATCGAATCGGTCGCAAGGGGCGATCTTTCCCAGCGGATGCAGCTCGAGATCGACGGCAGGCCGTTACGGGGCGAATTCTTGCGGATCGGGAAAGTCGTCAACACGATGGTCGATCAGCTCGGTGGATTCGCCTCGGAGGTGTCGCGGGTGGCGCGCGAGGTGGGCAGCGACGGCAAGCTCGGAGGCCAGGCGCAGGTGCCCGGAGTGGCCGGGACCTGGAAGGACCTCACCGACAACGTCAACTCGATGGCGGCGAACCTCACGGGCCAGGTGCGCAACATCGCGGAGGTGACCACGGCGGTGGCCAAGGGCGATCTCTCGAAGAAGATCACGGTGGATGTGAAGGGCGAGATTCTGGAGCTGAAGAGCACCATCAACACGATGGTGGACGAGCTGAACGGGTTCGCCTCGGAGGTGTCGCGGGTGGCGCGCGAGGTGGGCAGCGACGGCAAGCTCGGAGGCCAGGCGCAGGTGCCCGGAGCGGCGGGGACCTGGAAGGACCTCACCGACAACGTCAACGCCATGGCGGCGAACCTCACGGGCCAGGTGCGCAACATCGCGGAGGTGACCACGGCGGTGGCCAAGGGGGATCTCTCGAAGAAGATCACGGTGGATGTGAAG
>WNFM01204830.1_pt1 | contig 10736 bp, 10 predicted proteins | sample 5400271 | NCBI WGS metagenome assembly WNFM01 (sample SAMN13153352, study PRJNA577476) | soil metagenome | isolation source: 60 cm saprolite on Douglas fir-dominated hillslope | place: USA:California | collected 2013-09-17 | reverse complement strand
AGTAGCATATTTCGATGCACCTGTCGAATCCTGGTCAACTCTTTTGGGAGTGGCAACACTCATGTTGGTCAAACGGCAAAACCCAAGTTGAATCCGCAATCGCGAGAATGTATATGAGTCGGAAAAGCGAACGGAATTGATTCAAACAACAATCATCACTGGCATTTTGCGCGAGCAATTGCACTAGAACGGCGTTGTGATTTCCGACGACATGTAGATGGGGGCGATCGCGCAGTACTCTGGCTACGAGCAAGTGGTGCTGCTCGCGCGCAGAGGCGGGCGTGGACGTGCTCGCAATTGCGAATCAACTCCAGTACGATCCTGACAACGCGGCGAAAATGCTTGCGCTTGTCAAGCAACTCTTGCATGAGGGCAAACTCACGCCGGCGCGCATTGACGAATCGGACGTGCGCATCGTTAAATTGAAAGAGCGACTGGGCAAAATTCAGGAGGGGCGCATGGTAGCGCTCGTAAGCGAGCGCTACCATGCGCGAGATCAACATGAAGGTGAAAGAATGGACACCACTCTCATTGTTGCGACGGGGCACGGAATTTTTACGTACGAACGCAACGAAAACGATTGGCGCGCGCGAGCGCGCGGCTTGAATGATCGAAACGTCACGAGCGCCATTGCGCGCGAGGGCGTGATTCTCGCAGGGACGACCAACGGCGTTTTTCGCTCGGATGACTCTGGCGAGCAATGGTACGCGGGAAGCTCTGGACTCCATACGCGGCACGTGCGCTGGATGGCGTTTCATCCCGATCGGTCGGATTACGAATTCGTGGGGACGGAACCCGCCGCGGTCTTCGTATCGCACAACGGCGCGGTGAGTTGGCGCGAGTGTCCTGAGGTCGCGCGGTTGCGCGATGAGCACGGCTGGATGCTGCCGTATTCGCCGGAAGCCGGATGTGTGCGCGGCTTTACCTTTCGGGGCAAACGCGCGTACGCGGCAGTCGAAGTCGGCGGGGCGCTGCGCTCGGACGATGGCGGTGAAACATGGCGGCTCGCAGAAGGCAGCGACGGCAACCCTGACCTCGAAGGGCCGTCCGAACCCTTGATTTATCCCGACGTTCACTCCATCGCCGTGCATCCGTCGGCGCCCGATCTGGTGTTCGCGCCGACGGGCGGTGGTTTTTATAGGACGCGCGATGGCGGCAAGACGTGGACGTTGCTCTACGAGTGCTACGCGCGCGCGGTGTGGCTCGATGGTGACCATGCCAACCACTTGATTTTAGGTCCCACCGATGGAGTGGATTCGAATGGGCGCATCGAAGAATCGCACGATGGCGGCCAGACCTGGCAGGTGACGTCCGATGGCTTGCAAGTGCCGTGGCGGCGTCACATGGTCGAACGCTTTGAGCAAGTCGGTGAGGAGTTGTTCGCGGTGCTCTCCAACGGCGAGCTGCTCGTCGCGCCCCTCGCGTCGTTGCAGTGGAAACGCGTGCTGACAGAACTGGATGATGTGCATGCGGTGACATCCATGAAAAAATAGACGCGCGTAGTGGCGAGTACGTTAAATCGAGCATTTCGAGTAGTGCGCCTTCGTGAATGTGCAGCCGTCGAGCGTCGTGAACCGCTTCTAAAGCCAGCTTTCTAAAAAGCAATGGTTGTGCTGCTCACTCTTCGCGCCGGTTGCTCACTCGTCACCTGAAAACCTGCTCACTTGTCACGCTCATTACCAGCTGGTGAGAGTGGAGCACCGCCCAACCCGATCTCGTTGCCATCGGGATCATGGTACGTGATCTTGCGCACGCCGTTCGAGTAGGTTTCCCGCTTGACGGGGTCGAGTCCCCGCTCGGCGATCTGCGCGACGAGCGCGTCGAGGTCCTCGACGAAGAGCGTGAGCCTGGCGTGGCCGGCGTGTTCCGGCTGCTGCACAATGTACAGGTATCGATGCTCCGCCAGCTCCCAGACGGCCTCAGTGTCGTGGGGAAAGAAGCTGGGAGGAGAGCCCAGCAGCCGTTCGTACCACGAGAGTGCCGCTGCGTAGTCGGCGACCGGGATGCCCGCGAACAGGTCGAGCTTCGTGGTCTGCATCATGCGTCGTGCTCCTTTCTCTTACCAAAGAGATCATCTCAGGCGCAGAGGTATGCTTTTCTGGACACACCCCGGAGTAGAACGGTCTCAGCTGGAAAAAAGCAGAACAGGCTCTAGAGACAAGGGCTTGTGGACGATGCGCCGTCATGCTGCTATCTCCTACCCGGCATGATAAATACTTGGAAAATTAACTGAAGGATTGACCGATTTTGCACTGAAGGGTGGAACTTGACGCTTTGATGCCTGGAAAAACCGCTCTATTTCTAGGGCAGTATCAGAGAAAGTTGTCAATAACTCGAACGCTTCTGGCAGTTCCCTGTACATTTGAGGATTCCGTCATGAGCATCCCTTTCTTTTCGAGAGATCTCATCTCTGAGTCACTTGATCTTGCTGACGACGATCACAAAAAGGGATCCTTTCCCATGATTTCCTCTCACTCAGCTAACGAACGGCCATCACGACCCGGTTGTCCAGATGCTGCCAGATCACGTCAACTTCGCGAAATCCCGCATTGCGCAGCGCTGCCTGGTGAACATCTACCAGGGTACGAGGAGGACGCGCTTTGGTGCTGAAGCGACGCGCACGTTCCGCGAAGAACGGCTCTATCCCTGGCTCACGCCTGAGCGCCTCCCACCACGACTCCCAATCTTCCTTCTCCGCTGCGTTCGCCTGAGCGGCCCACTGCGCATGCCCGTGCTCGGTGATCGTGTTGAAGCTCGGCAGATGCGGGGCAAATCCGAAGCCATCCCCATTGAGGAAAACTCCACCAGGGCGAACGAGGACTCCTACCTGGCGATACAGCTCCAGAAGCTCGCCAGCAGGCAGCCAATGCAGGGCCGTCGTGCTGACGACCGCATCCACCTGCTCCTCCCCAAGTCGGCTGTGCCAGGAAGGCTCACTGAGATCTGCTTCCACCCAACGCAAGCGCCCTTGCATGTCACCCAGAACTTGCTGTCCAAGCATCAGCAGGATGGGGTCGATGTCCACAGCGACGCAGCGTGCCTGTGGGAAGCGCGATAAGAGGCGCTGGCTCATTGATCCGGGACCGCAGGCCAGATCAAGCGCGACAAAGTGTTGAGGAAGCAGCGTGTCTAACACATCGAGCATGACCGTAAAGCGTTGTTCACGATCAGGTAGGTAGGTACTCTGCTGCTGATCGTAGCGGTGCATCCAGTCCTGCCAGTTCAACTGAGGAAGGTCTGTGCTCACCTTTCTTCTCCTCTCTCAATGACCATTTTATACCTGATGGGAAGCGGTTTTTCCAGCCATCGATGCGCCAAGTTCCATCCTTGAGTGCAAATTCCCACCCTTGAGTGCAAATTCAGTCCACCTTCAGTTAATTTACCAATACTGGCTCAGGCTGTGGTGTGCACGACGGCTGAAAAGAGAGCAGGACGATGAGGAGAGACGCTGAAACAGAGACCTCTCCCGGTTGACGATGAGGACCAATGCCCCACCATCATTCTGCCGGCTTTGGCCCCTTCGCCAAAGCCTCGGCCAGGATACCCGTCACCTCCGCCAGGCTCTGTCCCCGGTGTCGCTCCTCTGGCCTCTCCGTGCCCAACTCCGTCTGCTCCACCAGCCGGTAGAAGACTGCCGCCCCCTCCAGCATCTGGGGCGGCAGTCCCAGGTCGGCGAAGGTAGGCGCGATCTCCTCCATTTCCCCAACCCAGCGGTAGGCCTTGGGCGGCATACGGGGGACCTGGCGCTCGAGCCAGCCAAGTAGCTCGGCCTGGCTCTCCCGCAGCTCGCCTAACAAGGTCTCACTCAGGCCGAGGACCTCTCCTGCCGTCAGTGCCTGGGTCGCCAGCGCGGTGAGCCCCTTGGTCAGCGAGGCGTAGCACATCTTGAGTCCCGAGGCCCGCCCGACCTGCGGCCCGATCACCCGCACATCCAGGCCGTACTCGCTCAGGAGCGCGAGCCGCTGGGCACCGGGTCCCGAGGCGTACAGGCGCGTCTCTGCTCTCCCGGCGCGCGGAGGCGCACCGATAATGCCCACATCCACCACCTCGGCCCCCACCTCGCGCAAGAGGCGCTCGATAGATCTGACGGTCCGCGGGGAGATGGCGTTGCAGTCGGCGAACAGCGGGGTGCTGCCGGTGGCGCACATCGCCACTGCTATTCGTTCAGCGAACGCGTAAGCCTGAGCGGGAACCAGCACGGAGAGGAGCATGTCGGCCTCGCGCACCAGGGTTTCATCATCGCTGACATCGGTGATCCCGGCCTGCCTTGCCAGGGCAACCGTGCGAGCGCTTCGCCCTTGCAGGTTGGTGAGGACGTGCAGGCCGTGCTGCACCAGGACGGCGCCGAGGGCGTGGCCCATGTCCCCAGGACTGATGATGCCAATCGTCGGTCGAGCTTTCATTGCTCCCTCCTCTGCTTGCGGTCGGTTCAAGAGTTTCTGACCGCTCACTTACTGGTTACGCTCGCTTCATCGGCCGCCTACCACAGAGAGGAAAGCGGCCCGACTAGCGTGACACTAGTCGCCCCCGGCATTTGCCGCCTGGTATAGCGTAATCTGCATTCCATCGGGCGTTTGGACGCGCGCATTGCGGTCTCCCCAGGGCATCGGTTTGGCGTTGGACAGTATCTGCGCGCCTGCCTGCGCGAAGACCGCCGCCGCGGCATCGGCATCTGGCACCGAGAGCACCAGACGCACCGGGCCGCTCACGCGCCGGCCCACTTCCACCTGGTCAACAAAGTCGGCTTGCGGACCATCAAAGAGTTCGAGCGTGGTCTGCGGCCCGAGGGAGAGGATCACCCCGCGGCCTTCCGGGCGCTGCCACTCTTCGACCACGGCCAGTCCCAGACGGTCGCGGTAGAACTGGACGGCCTGGTCAAAGTGCTCTACCGTCAGCGCAATCCGCACTTCACGAACCGCATCGAACGTTGCCATCGAGATCTTCCTTTCGTGGTGTCCAACAGGTGCCGCCGAGCAAATCGGCGGCCGGGGATCGTCAACCTTTCGCAACGTATTGTACACCAGAGTCCTCGTGACACTCCACCTGGTCTAAAGACCAGCGGCTCCTGACACGCTTCCGTAGGCGCTGTTCGGAGTAGACGAGGCGTAGCCCCAACTCGGTGAACAACGTAGTGGGGGAGGCATATCGGAGCGAGGAGACCCATCCGTCTCGGCTCGCTCGTGGGGTCGAGTAGGGAGCGGTTGCCCCTTGTAGGGGGTCACCCGTCACCCTCTCGCCGAACCGTACGTGCTGGTTTGCCAGCATACGGCTCTCCCTTTACGCGTCGCTGAAGATACTCTCTATCAGGGAGCGTACCAGCGTGTAACTTATGATGGCATTGTTCACAGAGGATGAGCGTTTTTCTGTGTCGAGCTGCCATCAGTTGTTGCCATCGCTCCTTCCCATGAACCACATCCTTGAGTTTACGAACATGATGAACTTCAAACGGTCCTTGTGTCGTGCTGCAATATTCGCATTCTCCTGCGTGCATTCGCCTGATTAGTTCAGATCGGCTTAATGTGAGGAACAGCGTATTGGGAGGACTATCGATGTGATGGTCCTGTGGCCTGGGGGGTTTGAGAGCTTTCAGTCGAAAGAGTCGGATGACCCGTGTCTTGTCTTTTTCTCTGACAAGGAGCACATGTCCCTCTTCTCCTTTAAGCCTCTTCGCCACTTGCTTCATACTTGCCTTGTGCTTGTGTGCCAGCGTCAAAAACAAGCTTCCTCTCCAACGGTATTGGAGTTTGCTCATTTTTGTCTTGACATTGTGTGCCAGGGCATAGTAGTTCGCCAGTCCTCTTAGTTCTGCATTGTAGGCAAGAATAATTTCGGCGTCGCTGAGCATCGTCAGATGGACTTTATGGGTCGCTTTGGCGGTTTGATAGTTGCCATATCTCCTGTCACTGCTGAATTTCTGGAGTTTGCCAGGCGGGATGTGGAGTTGTATTCGTTCCGACATCGATTTTCGGGTAGTATGTCGGTTTCCGACTTTTACCTTCACGACTCGGTGCCCTGAATAACTCTTTATCCAGTATCCAACGAAGGTAGCTCCTTCTTTGCTGTGGCGGATGTGTGATTTCTCCTCTGCGATAGTGAGTTTCAGCGTCTCCTGGATAAACCGCTTGACTTTTTCTCTCACTGCTTCTGCATCGGTATGTGAGCCAATGACTCCAATGATGAAATCATCCGCGAAGCGGCAGTAGTGGAGTCTGCGAAATTCCGGGTCAAATGGGTCCCGGCTTGGATAGTGCCGTCGAAGCTGTTGCAGGTTTTTGATGGCTCGTTGGACTTCCTGAAGTTGTTCTTTTTCTGCCCCCTTTCCCTTCAGGGTGTCATATTTCTTCCTGAGACGACGGATCTTTCTGCTGTAGTGCTCGTACCCCTTGTTTGGTCGGCGCTCTTTTCCTTGGTGAAATTGTTCCTGGACTGTTTTCATGAAGCAGTCCAGCTCATGGAGATACACATTGGCAAGGATTGGTGCACAGATTGAGCCTTGAGGAACTCCGCTGTAGGTCGCATGATACGTCCAGTCCTCCAGGTAGCCAGCATCGAGCATGGCTTGTATGAGGTGAAGAAAGCGTTTGTCCTCAATCTTCTTTTGAAGCAGTTTCATTAACCGGTCGTGATTGATCGTCGTGAAGTAGTCGCGTATATCCATATCAATCCACCACTTCACAGCATCGCCTTGCTGGTCGATGTGCTGCAAGGCGGTGTGGGGTGACCGTTCTGGGCGGAATCCGTGTGAGCTTTCTTCAAAAATTGGCTCATAGATGCGTTCCAGAATGATTCTCACTACTTCCTGTACTAACTTGTCGTCTCCTGAAGAAATGCCGAGTGGGCGTTTCTTGCCATTTTTCTTGGGGATGTGGGTTCTGCGGGTAGGCTTAAAACGATAGGTGCCGCTTTTGAGTCGAGTGATAATTGCTACCACGCGCTCTTCAGAAAATCCGTCTAGTGTCACCTCGTCTGTGCCTTTCGTGATCGCACCTTCATTGGCGTAGATCTTGGCATAGGCTTCATGCCACAACATGGGCGCTTCCATCAAGCGGAACAGACCGTTTATGCGTTTTCCCCGTTTTGAGATGGTCGTCAGTGCTTCCAATCTCCTAATCACTGTAGCGGGTAGCATCAGCACATCCTCGCTTTCGGTTGATTGTGAGCTACGTAAACTGCTTCCCTTCCCCCAGATAGTGAAGGTTTCAGGCATATTGCTACGCTTTATCCTCGTATCCGTCTCACATGAGCTTCATTGCTCTGCGAGCTGCGAGACCCATTACAGGTTCACTTTGGGTACTGCGGAAGCTCCGTCACCATGCAGGTGTGACCCTGTTGAGGTGATCCCGCATTTACAGCAGAGTGAGTTCCAGCGTGCTCCAGGCCACCCGTTCGTCCGTGTGTACCTCTCGTAGTGAGAGTATGCCAGATCGGTTGGATAGAGTGATCGCACCGCCTTATCACTCTACGGTCTGGTCCAGCGTTTCAGCCATCTTTCACTGGCGTCGGCATAGAGACCATTCGGACTAGGTTTCAAGAAATCCATCTTTGACCATACACGCTTTGCGCTGGCAGCGGAAGCGCGTTGATGACTCGTCTTTACGCTGTCTTTTCCTCACATGCTCTACTCCCCTCCCCCTTTCGGGGTTCAAGCCTTTCAGCAAGGATAAGTGAGGTGCGCAGAAGGTTTTCCAACAACCCTCACAACTTCTGTTGCGCTCAATTTCTGCCGCCGATGCGGCGCACCGGTGCCATGCCCGTTGCTGGTTCCATGCCTTTCCGAAAGGGATGCATGGCCCACAGCTTCGGTTTCTGGCTCGTGGGAACCCCCAACACCTGCGTCTTTCGACTCCCTCTCTGTCGCCAGAGGAGCGAGAGGCTTTTCCTGTGTCTGTTTCTCTTGATACCGCGTGATGAGCCGTTGCCCGATGACTACGCTCGCATTCCTATCGGCATGCCCGCGCAGGTCGCACCGGGGGCAGAGCATGAGAGGCGCACCGGGGGTATAGCCCTCTTCCGGCTGCGCCTCTGCATAGCGCAGGATGGGGCCATGGCAGCGCGCGCACTCCCGGCTGGTGTTACGCGGACTCACGCGACTGGTGATGATCCCCTCATGCCACGCCTTGTATTTGGCGTACCGGAAGATGCGCCCTTTCATCCAGAAGGCCCGCTTGCGGTTGCCCCGGCGGCTATACCTGCCTTTCTCTGGTCGAAGCTTCGAGAGGTGCTCAAACACCAGGATGGTCGCTCCCTGCTCGTGCGCGAAATCGACAATGCGGCGGGAAACCAGGTGGGCAAATTCCTCATCACGGGTGCTGATCTTGCGCCAGAGAGCTACGTTATCCTGCTCCCCCTCGGCGATGAGACCAGTGCGTTTGCGATTGCGTGCGATGCGTCCCAACTGCCTCTTCCTAAAGCCGGCTATCTCACGTCCACCCCCGATGAAACGGCTGGACAGGATCGTACCTTCGGCAGTTTGAACGGTGCACACTGCAATCGGCCCGTCGAGATTCAGGTCGACAGCACATATCTTCGTTGCGGGATTCGCGGTGACTTGCTGCGCGATTTTCGGCGGCGTGGTGAACTGCTTCTCGACCGGAGTATGCAGCCACCAGCGCTTGCCATGCCGGACGAGCGAGGGACTGCCCACAACGTCCCCTGCGGGAAGTGCTCTCCCAAAGATTCGGACTTTCAGCCAGCTCCAATACGTACCCGTCCACACCTTGATGACTAAGCTGGACGCCGTGCGACCCTTCCACATGCCCGCGTAGAGCGTAGCGGACTTGTTCCAGGTCCGCGGCGGCACGGGCGGGCGCTCAGTGAACTTCTTGCCCTTCGCCTCAGCTTTCTCTTTGCGTACGCGCCATTTCTTGAGATGGGTGGAGAACGAGTGGGCCGAGCCAAGCGCGGCGTGAATGGCCGCGCGGCGGAACATGGCGGGTACCTCCCGGGCAATCTCAGAGAGGGGCATCACGGGATGCGGGTTCACGCGAGTGTGATGTGTGAGCTGCTCAAGCGCGGTGAGAGCCTCTTTGGAGGAAAGCTCAAGCACCTGCTCATGTGCCTGGATGACCTCGAAGTAGAAAGCCGCGACCCGATTAAAGAGGGCAGCCGTTGCCGCGAACCAGGAGGCCTGATGCGGCTGATACTGCAATTCCTGCCTGATCGTAATCGTAGCCTTCGCCATGGTCTCTCGAATCCCTTCTATGCTTGATATACTAGTCTTCTATTTCTGTGCATGACAAATGGTAATCTACTTGAGCCCTCTACAGAAATGCAAGGGCTCAAGCCACGAGACGCTAACCGCCTGGGATGAATCCACAGCGGCTTGGGCGGGCTAAAGCCCTGTTCTGTCACAGAAAAATGGCAGAAGAGATCAGCGATCAGCCCGTCTTCCCGGTTTTCGTGCTATGACAAGGACCCGGCTTGCTCCAGCTTCCCCTTTGCAAAGAGGGCGAACGTCGTCTAAGATGAAGCGAGGAGGCTTTCGTTCTATGAAGCAGAATAAATATGATGATCCGGCATTCTTTGCCAATTATAGTCAGATGGCCCGTTCCATCGGCGGACTGGATGAGGCTGGAGAGTGGCCTGCCTTCCGCCCGTTGCTTCCCACGCTCGCCGGTAAAACCGTGCTTGATCTGGGCTGCGGCTTTGGCTGGCACTGCCGCTACGCGCGAGAGCAGCGGGCACGCCGGGTGGTGGGAGTCGACCTCTCCGAAAAGATGCTCGCGCGTGCCAGATCGAGTACCAACGATGCCGCGATCGAGTATCGCCGGCTGGCGATTGAAGACATCGACTTTCCCGCAGGAGCCTTCGATGTGGTGCTCAGTTCCCTGACCCTGCATTATGTGGAGCGCTTCGACCTCGTTTGTCGCAACGTACAGTACTGCCTGGTACCGGGGGGCAGCTTTGTCTTTTCGGTCGAACATCCGGTCTTCACGGCGCTCCCTGCCCAAGACTGGTATTACGGCCCGCAGGGAGAGCGCTTACATTGGCCGCTCGATCAGTACCAGGACGAAGGCCCGCGTCAGGCACGCTTTTTGGAGCAGGCAGGAGGTGGTCAAGTATCACCGCACTATCGCCACCTATGTGAATACGGTCCTTGACGCCGGTTTCACCATTACCAGGCTCTGCGAACCGCAGCCCACGCCAGCACTGCTGGGCACGCATCCCGCATGGCAGGACGAAACGCGCCGCCCCATGTTTCTCTTGATTGCAGCCGTCAGGCAGGAGCAATAGGACGGCCAAAGAAGGAACAACGGCACGGAGAAGCCGGGTAGGAGCCTTGTTCTCTTTGCAGGGTGGGAAGGGATTGCCTGGATATGGAGGGAGAAGAGCCTCGCATCAACAGTTTCTTGCGCCGATTTTCTCGCGCACGTCACTGATCCCCTCCCCTCCTATCAGCGTATCTCGTCCTACCCATGCGAGATAATTGATCAGGATGAGGTAAATGAGATGCGATGGCTCTGATGCCTCCTTCCACGGCCGAGGCTTCTTCCCGGGGGGTATCGCGCTCGACGATCCCTGACCATTCTGGCCGCTTTCGAAGCTCTGGTCGGGCGGCTCATCGAGGTCACCTTTATCGCCACGCTCACCCGGCGACTATTCGGGAAGTGAGATGGTTCGCGTGCTCAAGGGCTCTTCTTCACCACCGCCCGTTGTGGCATAATGGAGATGAGAGCATGCCAGTAATTGCTGAAGGAGGGCAGCGTGACGGAAGATCCCGCGGCGAGGATGCGATC
>WNFM01315794.1_pt1 | contig 10737 bp, 9 predicted proteins | sample 5400271 | NCBI WGS metagenome assembly WNFM01 (sample SAMN13153352, study PRJNA577476) | soil metagenome | isolation source: 60 cm saprolite on Douglas fir-dominated hillslope | place: USA:California | collected 2013-09-17 | reverse complement strand
CGCACAGCAGCTCCGTCAACAGATCGCGCTGATTCCTGGAGCGGTGGACGTGAACGTTCACCAGATTGTTAATAATCCATCTTTGTTGGTAGACATTGACCGCACTCGCGCGGATCAACTCAACCTGACAGAAAAGCAAATTGCCGATGATCTATTGGTTTCGTTAAGCGGTAGCGCACAAACCGCTCCGAACTTCTGGCTGAACCCTCAGAATGGAGTGAGTTACAGCATTGCGGTGCAAACGCCGCAGTACGTGATCGATTCGGCCGCCGATATCTATCGGACTCCGATCACCGCGACCAACGGCGCTCAACCGCAACTCTTGAGTAATGTTGCTTCCATCCGTAATACCGCTACACCAGTCGTAGTAAGCCACTACAATGTACAGCGCATCTTCGACGTCTACGCGAATACCCAAAACAGGGATTTAGGCGGGGTGGCACAACAAGTTCAGAAAATCGTCGATCAAATGAAACCGCAGCTACCGCGCGGTACCACGCTCGCAGTTCGTGGTCAGATTCAGAGCATGAACTCTTCTTACTTCGGACTGGGGGTTGGTATCACTTTTGCAGTGTTGCTGGTCTACTTCCTGTTGGTAGTTAACTTTCAGAGCTGGCTGGATCCGTTCATCATCATTACTGCTCTTCCTGGCGCGCTGACCGGGATCGTCTGGATGCTATTTCTCACCGGCACAACCATTAGCGTACCGGCGTTGATGGGGACGATCATGTGTATTGGTGTCGCCACCGCAAACAGTATTCTGGTGGTAACCTTCGCCAATGATCAGCTGCGTGAAGGTAAAGATGCCTTCTCGGTCGCTAAAGAGGCCGGATTCACGCGTCTGCGACCCGTGATCATGACCGCGCTGGCGATGATCCTGGGTATGTTGCCAATGTCACTTGGATTAGGTTCCGGTGGAGAGCAAAACGCTCCGCTCGGACGCGCGGTGATCGGAGGACTGACCATAGCGTCACTTTTTACTCTGTTCTTCGTGCCGGTCGCTTACAAATTGTTGAAGCGGAACTTCAAACCGCGTGCATTACATCCGCGCCTGCGCTCCAGGCCAGAGGGGGAGAGTCGCGCACCGGCGCCGGCTACATAGGAGAAGTGTCCACCAAGGCAAACCCATTATGAGCCCAAATCATGAACCTGGTACCCCGACGGTGACCAAACCGCTGACAGAAGGACCAGAGAAGCAACGCTCCGATCGCACTCAGCGTCATCGTTTTATGCGGAGAACGCTAATAGCAATAACCGCACTGATTGCGATTGGCGTTGGTGTCTATTTTCTAGCCATTTATCCGCGAATTCAGAATAACCAGGAACTCAATGCCGCAGCAGCGGCCGCAGGAAAAAGAGCGGTAACGGTTGTGGAACCTACGCAGACGTCGAGTGCACCCGACCTGGTGCTTCCGGGCAATATGCAGGCGAATCAGCAGACATCTATCTATGCCAGAGTCGATGGCTATATCGCGCGGTGGTACACCGATATCGGCGCACACGTGGCGCCAGGCCAAGTGCTGGCTGATATTGATGCCCCGCAAATTGATGCAAATCTGCGCATGGCTCAAGCCCAGCTAGAACTGGCGGAAGCTAATCTCAAGTTGGCTCAAACCAATTCAGTGCGTTCGCAACAACTTTTCCAGAACCATGTCATTGCCCAGCAGGAACTCGACACGGTACTGGCGACCGAAGAAGTCCAAAAAGCGACTCGGGATAACGCGGCGGCATCGCTCAAGAGCGCACAGGATAATAAGGCGTTTGAACAAATTCGCGCGCCGTTCGCCGGAACAATCCCGTTCATACGCTTTTCGACCTGGTTCAATCTGATCCGGTTCGCGTGTTGGTGCATGTCCCACAGGCGGATATTAGCAGCGTGAGACCTGGCACACCGGCCACCATCACTGTAGATGAATATCCTAACGAGACATTCGCTGGAAAGATAGCCAGAGACGCCGGAGCGTTCGATCCAACTTCGCGAACGCTTCTATTGGAGATTGACGTTCCCAATCCGAACGGTCGCCTGTTCGCCGGCATGTATGCCCACGCCAGGTTCTCACTGCCGAGCCCGACAGCGGCCCTATTGATACCGGATAACGCAATTCTGATCGATGCGAAGGGACAGCGCATCGTGGTCGTCGATTCGTCTAACCAAATCCATATTAAACCGGTTAAATTGGGCCGCGACTTTGGTACTAAGACAGAGATTCTCAGCGGGCTCGATCCCCACGACCGAGTGGTTCAGAATCCGGCTGACGATTTACATGAAGGGATGCCCGTATCAATCCAGAGCACGACGCAAGACCAGACCGCTAATTAGTTCGCAGGCAAGTTGCGAAATGAAACGATCGACAAATGGATCTCTGCTTGTGGATCTCAACCGGTTAAACTCGAGTTTGTTGCAGACCTTCTTGGCGGTTGCCGATGCCGGCCAAATCTCGGCAGCAGCTCGACGACTTCATCTTTCGCAACCAGCAGTTACCGGTCAGATCCGAAGACTGGAAGCCGACTTGGACACAACGCTGTTCATCCGCTCAGCCCATGGCGTGGATTTAACAGCTCGGGGAGTTCATTTGCGAAAACGACTTCAGGGCGTGTTTGCCGAGCTGGAACAGATTTTGTGCGAGGTAGATCAGACCCGGGAGGAGACGGGCATCGTGAACTTGGCTGCCAGCACAACCATCGCGAGACATTTGGTGTCGCAAGTCTTCGCTCGATTCCGTCATTACTACCCTGCAGCTGGTCTTCGTCTCAAGGTTGGGAACACCGAAGGAGTGCTAGAGGATGTTCGAGAAAATCGCGTGGAACTCGGTCTGGTCGAGGGCCATGAGCGGGGTGCAGGCGTTCGCCTTGAGCACTTCATGCCTGATGAAATCGTTCCGGTTTGTGCCGCTCGAATTTCCGATCTGAAGTTCCGACGCGCGCTTGAACGCTTCAGGTCCGTTCGAGACTTTGAGACCCTGCCCTTGATCTGGCGCGAGCCTGGAGCAGGTACCCGAGCGGTGGTGGAAAGCGTACTCAAGGATTGCGGAGTGAGTATGAGGAAGTTGGACCGCCTGGTTGCTGGCTGGTCTTGGTGTCGGCTTTTTCTCCTCTTGGGACATTCAAGACGAACTTAGTATGCGACTTGTGCAACAAATTAAGATTCCTGGCCTGCGATTTCATCGGATGTTTTCCTGGGCGATTGCCAGTGGTGAACTGGGGGGCTTGCCCGCTGAGTTTTATCGATTCGCCAATTCGATCCGAAGCGAACTATCCGCGATCAGCTTGGAGAAATGGAAGGCGGCCGCCTGAAACGCCTTTTTGATGTCTTCTTTCATGAAATCAGAATGGCCGATCAACCAAAGCGACGGACCAAAAAGGAACAATTTGCTCATTTTTGCCTTGCTTGCCCAATGAAAGCTTTTTTGGCAGGATCGAACAACCGATTGACCCATGAAAAAGCCTTCCTCCGCAAAATCGAAAACTCAGATACCAGCACGCTATCAGCACTTCGAGAAGAGTTACCCAGCTGTTATGCGGGCCGTCGAGGTGCTCGGCGAAGCAACCCAGTCCGCTGGACCGTTGGATGGCGCGTTGCGAGAGGGTGCCGTGCATAGTCATACGCGTCGTGCATTGGAGGTAGGCTGCAGCCCCGATGAGTTACGGCACGTAGGAGTGCTGGCAATCACGACGATCGGCTTTCCTAGTACCATGGCAGCAATGTCGTGGGTGGAAGATATTCTTCGAAGGTAGCGTTGCTTGAAAATCTACTAGTCGCTGGCAGACCGGTGTGAATGAAGCATGAGGCGTCGGACGACGGTGGAGTGCGACAGCTAACTATTTGCTGTCATAGCGCTATTCACAATGCGCTGGCGGATTGATGACTGCCCGCCTCGGTTGCCTCGCGGGCCGCTGTCTGCAGGCGAGCCACTCCTGCCTTCGTATCTCCCGACGGGGAAACGGTAATCGCTACAAATTTGGACGTTGGCGTGTTGCTGCGCTCAGCCACACTATCGATCGGCACCAGAACATTGGCTTCGGGAAAATAAGTGGCAGCGCAGCCGCGCGGAATTTCAAATGGAGTGACGAGAAAGTATTTAGCTACCCGTTCTGTTCCTTTGAAATGACTGGCCAGATCGACCAGTTGGCCCGGTTCGAGCCCGGCTTCCGCCAGATCCTCCGGGTTTAAGAAGACAACCCGCCGGCCGTTGAAGACGCCGCGGTAACGATCGTCCAAACCGTAGATGGTGGTATTGAACTGATCGTGAGACCGAATGGTCATCATAATGTAATGGCCGGGCGGTAGCTCGTTTGGCTCAATCGCATGAACCGTGAACTTCGCTTTGCCTGCATCGGTAACGAATCGACGTTCGTCGCGTGCTGGATTAGGCAGGTAAAAGATGTCTTGAGCGATACGCTCATTGAAATTTTCGAAACCTGGAATCACTCGCTCGATATGATCCCGGATGCGCCCGTAGTCAGCGATAAGCTCTTCCCAGGGAACCGTGGTTCGGTCGCCGAGAACAGCCTGGGCCAAACCAGCAATGATCGCGGGTTCACTGAGCAAATGTTCGCTGGCTGGTTCGAGATCGCCGCGCGAGGAACTGATTACCCCCATACTATCTTCAACGGTCACGAATTGTTCGCCCTCTGTCTGGCAATCGATCTCCGTGCGTCCCAAGCAAGGCAGGATTAGAGCGATCTGGCCCGTGATCAAGTGGGAACGGTTAAGCTTGGTCGATACCTGGGCAGTGAGCCGGCAATTCTGGAGAGCGCGGGCGGTGAACTCCGTATCGGGCGTAGCCGAAAGGAAGTTCCCTCCTAAAGCAAAGAAGATCCTGATACGGCCGCCATGCATCGCTTTGATGCTGTCAACCGCGTCCGTGCCATGTTCTCGGGGCGGAGTGAAGTTAAACTCGGCACCGAGTCGATCGAGAAACTGATCGCTCATTTTTTCCCAGACTCCCATGGTGCGGTCACCCTGCACGTTGCTATGCCCACGTACTGGGCATGGGCCCGCGCCGGGCCGGCCAATGTTACCGCGCAGCAGTAGGAAATTGATTACTTCCTGGATCGTGGCCACCGCGTTTTTGTGTTGGGTCAGTCCCATGGCCCAACAGCAGATAATGGAGCGCGCATTCAGCGCAATTTCTGCGGCCGCTCGGATCTGGTCGCGGTTTAAGCCACTGCCCGCGAGAATTTCTTCCCAACTGGTCCCACGCAAACCGGCGACGAACTCGTCATAGCCGACAGTGTGTTGACGGATGAAATTCCAATCAAAGATTTCTCCAGGACGCCGATCTTCCTCGGCCAGCATCTCTTTCATCATTCCCCTGAACAAGGCGATGTCTCCATTGATGCGAACCGGTAACCAGAGATCGCTTAATTTCGTCCCGCGGTTAAGGAGCATTTTCGCTGGGAAGGCGAATGGATTTGAGAGGTATTCCTGCGGATTGGGATTCACCACGCGCATCAATCCGGTTTCGGGCAAAGGATTGATTGCCACGACTTTCGCGCCCCGTTTTTTAGCATGTTCCAACGCGGTTAACATCCGCGGGTGGTTCGTACCAGGATTCTGACCAATGATAAAAAGAGCGTCCGTCTTTTCGAAATCGTCCAGTGTGACACAGCCTTTGCCGATACCGATCGCATCACTCATGGCCGCGCCACTTGACTCGTGGCACATGTTAGAGCAATCGGGCAGGTTGTTAGTGCCAAATTGACGTACAAATAACTGGTAGAGAAATGCGGCCTCATTACTGGTACGCCCGCTGGTATAAAAGGCCGCTTCATTCGGCGACGTCAACGAATTAAGCTCGGTTGCGATCAATTGAAATGCTTGATCCCAGGTAATCGGTTCGTAGTGATCGCTGTTCGGTCGTTTAACCATCGGTTCAGTTAGTCTTCCCTGTGATCCGAGCCAGTAATCCGATCGCTGCTTTAGATCGGTGATGCTGTGGTTGCTGAAGAATTCCGAGCTGATCCTTTTCGTAGTTGCTTCGTCAGCAATTGCTTTGACTCCGTTCTCACAGAATTCGAGCACATGTCGATGATTTTGCGGATTGGGCCAGGCACAGCTTTGACAATCGAATCCCCGTTTTTGGTTAACTTTGGTCCACGTGCTCAGACCCCGTAGAACGCCCATCTCCTGCAAAGTAAAACGGCCGCTCTGGTAAAGAGCCGGAAGTCCGGCCGCCACGCGATAAGGCTGACCGATTTGAGTTCCGGCAATCTCAGTTGGCGGTTGTGCGCCCGCGATGGGCGTTTCTGATGATGAACCCGAAGCCTTCATAGATTGTGATGCTCGCCGGGGGTATTTTGCGATGACGGCAACGCATCGATTAGTTCCTATTCGTGTGTTTCAAGCTCGGATGCGCCGCATCCGGCAGAAAGCCGAAAGTGTGTCACTTTCTGACGAATTCTTTGCACTTGCGCCCCGGTTGACTTGAATTTGATCCCGGTAGTCCCACGGATGCGAGCGATTAAGAGAGGGCCGAGGACACCCCCGAAACCCCATGCAGTTAGCGTTATTACATAAATCGAGCCAACAAACTTTGACCCGAAGTAATCGGTAGCAATGCCGGCATTGTGCCGAAGCCGCCTCCGTAGCAACTAAGGATGACAAAAGCCAAAGTGACCAGTATCGCGAAATCCCGTTGCGGGGCCAGGAAAAAAAGAGCGCCGCCTGGAGCAAAAACATGATCAAGAACACACTGGGGCGCCCCCCGGCATCAGAAAGCCAAGCCCAAAGCAGCCACCCGCGCCGTTGGCGATCGAAATGATTCCCACCATACCTGCAGCAACGAGGGGGGTACACCACGATTTCGGACGGCGGTTGTGTTCCCGGGATAAACGTTTCCTTTGAGGTATTCGATAATGGGTCTGAGAGCTCCATAGACTGCGGTACTCGCCGTACAGCTGGCGATGCCGACAGCCGGCTGAGCAACTCCTATTCGTAATCGTCCAAGCTCAGACCCACAGCATCCGGGAGAAAGCCGGAAGTATGTCACTTTTTGCGGAATTCCTTACACTTGCACTCCGCGCGAGGCTCCGGGTGGAACACCCGCCAACCGTCGATAAAAGCGAACGAAATAGGATACGTTTCGAAAGTTTAGCCGATACGCGATTTCTGATATCGTCAGGTCAGTGTAGATTAAAAGACGCCGAGCCTCTAACAGGGTTCGATCCCGAATCCAGGCGCTGGGCGATTTTCCTGTCTCTGCTAAGACAGCATCAACCAGAACACGTGGACTGACCGATAGCGCCGAGGTGTAATACCTCGTGCGTTGGAGTTTTCCTACCTCCTTTTCGAGCAGTGACAAAAAACGGTTAGTCAACTGCATAGAGTATCCCTGAACTTCTACCGATGGTGGGTTCAAGCAGAGCCGATGTAACCGAATCAACAGCGCGGTGATCTGAGAACGTACCATGTCGCAACGAAATTCCGCGCTCCCATGGAATTCGTCGGCCAAGTTTTTAAATGCGAACCGAAGAATCCGATAGGTGGAACCTGCGATTTGAAAAGTGGCTCGATCTTTGGTTGTCCCGCTAAACTGCGTCAGATCGTGCAGCATGCGATAAGGCCGATCACTTCCACTGAAGAGCGACGCTGGTTCAAAACACAGAACATAACCTTTCAACGTTTCGTTCCATTTCCAGGCATGAACTTGGCCCGGGGGAACGAAAATTAAGCTGCCGCGAGTGAGTGGATAACTTCGGCCGTCGCTCACAAAGGTGCCATTGCCTGATTCAATCCAGAACAGATGATAAAAGTCATGGCGATGCGGAATGTGCCGGAAAGGCACCTGCTTAGTAAGTTGTTCGATGGAGATTCCCAAAAGCTGGTCAACGTCATCACGTCCGCTAGCCATCGGGAATAGCGGAATTTTGAGCGGTTTTTCTGACCACGTTTTCAAGATGCAGCTAAAATGGTCGGCTGAGTTTTGCTGGCACGCAATGCTCGATTATTTCCGCGACCCGCCTCCCTTGCGGCTGATGGCCTCAGCAGCCTGGAATTCCTCTTTTGTTTCGGCTAGGATGTTGGTCAAGACGCAACTGACTGGCGCTACACTCTCATGAATCCGGCTCCTCCCTCGGACGTACTATGGCAACCTCCGGAAGCTCTCCGGCTAAGTAGTAATCTACTTCGATACCAGACTTGGTTAGCGGAACATCACGGCAAGATTTTCCCGACCTACGACGATCTCTATCATTGGTCGATCACCGAGATTGGAGCGTTTTGGCGTTCGATTGCCGATTTTTTCGAGGTGAAGTTTCACACTGAACCCAGCGACCTCCTCATCGGAGATGGTCCTTACGGAGCGAAATGGTTTCCTGGAGTAACGCTCAACTACGCCGAACGCCTGGTCGACGGACTTAAAAAAATCGGGTCGAGCCCGGCCATCCTCTTTTGTGGCGAATCCCAGGGCGGTTTTGAGCGGCAAGAGCTCACGGAAACAGAAGTGGTCAAATCAGTGGCCAGAGCAGCCAAAGCTCTCCGTGCCGCGGGCGTCCGGAAAGGCGACCGCGTCGCTGGCTATCTCTCTAATCGCCCCGAGACGGTGGTTGCCTGCTTGGCGTGCGCGAGTTTGGGGGCGATTTGGTCCAATTCACCACCCGAGTTGTCGAGCAATGGAGTGGTTGAGAGACTTCGACAGATCGAGCCAAAGGTGCTACTGGCCACCACCGGCTATTACTACGGAGGGAAATACTTTGATCGTCGAGAAGCGGTCAGTGAAATCGTTCGCCAACTGCCTTCGCTGGAGCACGTGGTCTTCCTTTCCGTCGGTCCAAGCCAACGACTGGATTTGTCTGAACTGCCGATCCAATCGGAGGCTTGGGCCGATTGGATCAAAGCGACAGAGCCTGAGCCGGCAATCGATTTTGAACCGGTGCCATTTGAACATCCGCTTTGGATTCTTTATTCATCGGGAACGACCGGAATTCCGAAGCCGATCGTCCATGGTCACGGAGGCATGCTGCTGGAACATCTCAAAGCAATATCGCTTCATCTCGATCTGCGGAGCGGCGACCGCTATTTTTGGTTCACCACCGCCGGCTGGATGATGTGGAATTTCCTCATCTCCGGATTAGCGTTGCAGACCTGTGTCGTTCTTTACGACGGAAGCCCGAAGTACCCGGATCTTTCGGTTCTGTGGCGCTTTGTCGACGAAGAAGCGATCCATTATTTCGGAACCAGTGCGCCTTTCCTGATGGCCTGTGCCAAAGCTGGGCTCGAGCCTAGGAAAAAATTCAAGCTGTCGAAACTGCGCGGCATTGGATCGACCGGCGCGCCATTGCCGCCGGAAGGTTTTGACTGGGTTTACCAGCGAGCGAAGCCAGATGTCTGGCTCGGATCGGCGAGCGGCGGCACCGATGCCTGCACCGCGTTTCTCCTCGCGAATCCTTTGTTACCAGTGCGAAGAGGTAAGCTCCAATGCCGCGGATTAGGCGCCAAAATTGAGGCTTGGGACGAAAGTGGACGGCCCATCTTCGATGCGGTCGGTGAATTGGTGATTACGGCTCCCTTCCCTTGCTTGCCGGTCTTCTTTTGGAATGACCCTGACGGGAACCGCTTTAAGTCCAGCTACTTTGATCATTATCCTGGAATTTGGCGACACGGCGATTGGATTGAGATCTGCGGCGCCGACGGTCAGTGCGTCATTTATGGCCGGTCCGATTCCACTCTGAATCGCGGAGGTGTGCGGATGGGGACCAGCGAATTCTATCGAGTGGTCGAGGCCGGGCCGGAAATCGTGGAATCCTTGGTCATCGACACTACGGGATATCGGCAGGGGGAGAGCAATTGCGCCGATAAGTTACTGCTATTCGTCTTATTGCGGGAAGGCTTGCAACTTGACGATTCGCTCCGCCAAAAAATCAAGGATCGGATTCGACAGGATTTATCGCCGAGGTACGTTCCAGACGAAATATTCGCAGTTACCGAGATTCCTCACACCCTGAATGGGAAAAAACTCGAGGTACCAGTCAAACGATTGTTCCAGGGCCTTCCACTCGATCGGGCAGTGAGTAAAGAAGCGGTCGGGAACTTCAGTGCGATGCAACCGTTTGTGGAGCTTGCGCAATCGTTTGCCAGCGGTCGCTGAAAGAAAGTGCATTTTCCGGGCCGAGATCTTTCGGATGGAATAACCCGGATAACGAAGGAAGCGGCGCGCCCTCCGAGCGTTGAACTTCGCCTGCGATAAGCGTGGCCGCGTTAAAACGATTCGGAACGCGGCCATCACTCGATCGGCTAAGAGCCTCTAAAGAATAGACCGACTAGGAGCCAAATAGCTGACGCCAATTATCATCCGTTTCGATCAGATGCTTATCGATGTCTTTCGCGAACTCTTCCGCAGCTGCCTTAGTGCTGCAAAAGTACAGCTTCCCTTTATAAATATAGAATACGTTGGGATCGCCGTTTTTTAACACCCCTTTTCTCAGACTATTGGCGCAGTAGCCGCCGTAAGTAGGCGCGTATTTGATCGGGGTTTTGTCGAATTCCTTTTTATCGGCGGCAGAAACGAAGTAGAACTTGGCGCCTTGATAAACGCTCTGGTATTTCGGCGAACCTTTTACCGGTTTGTTTTGCTTAAAATAAGCGACTGGATCATAACCCTGGATCGCTACGCCCTGCGCGTCTACGGCAATCCTCGATTTCTTCGTTTCAGCAAAAACAGACAATCCGTGAGTCACAGGCTTTTGCATCTTCCAAACTGGAGAGGCGGAAGCCGACGCTGCAATGAGAGCAACCAG
>WNFM01276158.1_pt1 | contig 10737 bp, 11 predicted proteins | sample 5400271 | NCBI WGS metagenome assembly WNFM01 (sample SAMN13153352, study PRJNA577476) | soil metagenome | isolation source: 60 cm saprolite on Douglas fir-dominated hillslope | place: USA:California | collected 2013-09-17 | reverse complement strand
ATCGCTGAAACGGGTGGCGATGCGCCACAAACCGATCGCGCCCAAGGTTCCGGTCGTCACCGCCAGCAGTGTTGACAGGATGGCGATCAACAGGCTCTGGCCGATGGCGCCCAGCCACAATGGATTGTTGAAGAGATTTTCATAATGCCGCAGCGACAGGCCTTCATCCGGCAGGGACAGGTAGTGATGCGTGGTGAAGGAGACCGGGATGATGACGAAGCTCGGCAGCAGCAGGAACAGGGCGCCGAGCCAGCCCAGCGTCCTGGCGATCGAGAGCGGGCGGCTGCGGCCGAAATCCATCATCTCAACCACCGCTCAACATCTTGCGCATATCCATGCTGCGCGACAGGGCGCCGATCAACAGCAGGACGACCAACAGCAGAACCGTCGCCAAAGCGGCGGCCAGGCCCCAGCGTAAGGTCTGCTGCATCTGTACGGTGATATATTCGGCGACCATCACGGTGCGGCCGCCACCAAGAATGATCGGCGTCACGAAGAAGCCCAAGGTCATGATGAAAACCAGGATCATCGCGGCAAAGATGCCGGGCTTGGTCAGTGGCAGGAACCCCTTGAGGAAGCTCTGCGCCCCGCCGGCACCGAGGCCACGGGCGGCGGCGATCAAAGCGGGATTGATGCCGTCCATGCTGGCGAGCAGCGGCAGGACCGCGTAAGGCGTCATGAAATGCGTCATGCCGACGATGACGCCGAACTCGTTATTGCTCATGGCAAGCGGCGTATCGATGACACCGAAACTCATCAGGAAACTGTTGATGACACCTTCATTGCGCAGCAGCGTCACCCAGGCAAAAGCCCGCACCAGCACCGACATCCAGAACGGCACCAGGATGGCGAACATCAGCAGGCTGCGGGTGCGCGGCGGTGCCAGCGTGACGGTGAAGGCGATGACATAGCCGATGATGACGGCGGCAGAGGTGGTGATCAGGCAGATCCGCAAGGTGGTGATGACCACCTTCTGGATGGCACGGCTCTCCGCCAGCTTCACATAATTGTCGATGCCGATATCAGGATCGCTGAAGCTGATCCAGAAGACCTGCAGTAAGGGCAGCAGAAAGAAAGCGAGCAGCCCCAGCAGGACGGGTGCCAGAAACAGCCAATAGGCCTGTTCCTGACGGTTGCCGAAAAGGATCATCCGGCGGTGACCGATCCTGTTGTTGTCGCTGCTCGCCATATCAGAAGATCCGCCTGCCCTGATTACGAGGCGAAGAGATCGAGATAGTCGTTCAGGACGCTGTTGTAGTTCTTGCCATACCACTCGATGTCGAGCGGAATCTCCATTTTCCAGTTGGCCTCATTGCCCGGATCGATTTTTGCCAGATCGGCTGGCGCCATGGCGGAGGCGGCCGGATTGGCTGGGCCGTTCGACATCGTCTTCAGCAGATCGAGTTGCCGTTCCGGCTGCTGCATGAAGGCGATGAACTGCATCGTCTCCTTGAGATTCTTGGCACCCTTCGGCACCGCCCAGGATGATGGGCTGGCGACACCTTGATTGAAGTGCCATTTCACCTCGCCCTTGGTGTCCTGGGTCAGCAGATTGGCCCTGGTATGCCAGATCGATCCCATGGTGACCTCGCCTTCGCGCAGGAAACGCTGGCTGTCAGCGCCGGATTCCCAAAGGATGATGTGGTCCTTGATCTCTTCCAGCTTCTTGAAGGCGCGCTTGGTGTCGAGCGGATAGAGCTTATCGGCCGGCACGCCATCGGCAATTAGCGCGGCTTCCAGGGCGCCCGACATGTATTTCCAGAAAGTGCGCTTGCCGGGGAATTTCTCCAGGTTCCAGAAATCGGCCCACGTCTTGGGCGCTTGCGGCAGCTTCTTGGCGTTATAGGCGATGACATAGGTGTAGATGTAGCTGGCGCAGCCATATTTCAACGCCTGGCCCGGCCGCACTTTCTTTGGATCGACGATCGAATAATCGATCTCCTCCAAGAGGCCCTTGGCGCCGAGATCGAGCGAGGTGAAGCTGTCGGCATCGCAGACATTCCAGGTGACATTGCCGGACTCGACCATGGCCTTGATCTTGCCATCGGTTGGCCCACTGCCGTCGATCGTCACCTTGATGCCGGTCGCCTGCTCGAACGGTTTGGCAAACGCTTGGGTGAAATTCGGAATGGCATCGCCGCCCCAATTCACCAGCACCAGTTCGGTGGCGGCGCTGGCGCGGCCGGCGCGCAAGATAAACGGTGCTGCCGTGGCAACGCCGGCGATCTTCAGGGCCGTGCGCCGGGTGATCATCCGGCTGGTCGAGGTGGTGATAGACTTGCTCATGGTTGCGCTCCCTCAGGCTTGTTGTTGATTGCTCATTACTCCGCATGATCCGGCGGTTGGTTCCGCCGGTTGATTTCTGCTGCGCGTTCCTGCTCAGTCTTCGGTCACGATGACACCGTCCTGCTGCTGCCAGGCGAGCCAGACGGACTTTCCCTCGTGCAAGAAATCCTGGCCTTCGCGGGCGGCAATCTCGGTCTTCAGCGTACCGATGCCATCAACCGCGATTTCGAAACTGAGATGGCCGCCGAGATAGCGCCAGGCGACGACCTTGCCGGATAACCGGTTGCGGTCGTCATCAGGCACCTCGCTTCGTAAGGCGAGCTTCTCTGGACGCAAGGCGAGGGTGACGTTGCTGCCAATTGGTGGCTGCTGCGTGCCGTTCTGGCGAATTTCACCGGCTGCCGTGGCAATGCGCGCAACACCATTTTCGATCGCCTGTATTTTGCCGCTGAGAAAATCGCTCTCGCCGAGAAAGGCGGCAACGAAACGCGAGGTTGGCCGGTCGTAAAGCTCGCTCGGGGTGCCGATCTGCGCCACCTTGCCCTGACGGAAAATGGCGATGCGGTCCGACATCGACAGCGCCTCTTCCTGATCATGGGTGACATAGATGAAGGTGGTGCCAAGTTCGTGATGCAGCTTCTTGATCTCCAGCTGCACATCGACCCGCAATTTGCGATCGAGGGCACCCAAAGGTTCATCGAGCAGCAACAGATGCGGGTTGAAGCTTATGGCGCGGGCCAGTGCCACGCGCTGCTGCTGACCGCCGGAGAGTTGTCGCGGCAGGCGGTCCTTGAGATGCACCATCTGCACGCGGGTCAAAGCCTGCGTGACCGTCGCCTCGATTTCCGTTCGGGATCGGTGCCGGATACGCAGCGGAAAAGCGACATTTTCGGCGACCGTCATATGCGGGAACAGGGCATAACCTTGGAACACCATGCCGAAATCACGCTGTTCGGGCTGCAGGGCGGTGATGTCACGCGCGCCCAGCAGAATCCGCCCGGCATTCGGCTGGGTGAAGCCGGCGATCATCATCAGCAAGGTGGTCTTGCCGGAACCGGAGGGGCCGAGCAGGGTCAGGAATTCGCCGCGTTTGACCTGCAGCGATACGTCATCGACGGCGCGGAAGGCGCCATATTGTTTGACGATATGTTCGATGACGAGATCCGTACCTTTGTCAGGCATGTGATCCCGTTGCCCTGGGCCAGGTTGCCATGGCTTACCCCTGTACTTGCCGTCGGTGCGATCTGGCGCTGCGCCCGTTCGGGCTTCTCGGCCTGCCGCCAGATCCACCGACCTTGTTATCCCCGCAGAACTCAGACCGGATCGCGGCGCAAGGCCTGCGCCATGCAATGCACGCCGCCGCCGCCCAGGGTGAACATCGAGACCTCCGGGTCATAGACGGTGAAGCCATGGGCGCGCAGCCGGGCATTCAGATCCTTGCTATAAGCGGTCGAGAGCACCTTGCTGTCGCCCAGGGACATAACGTTGCAACCCAATGCCATGGTGTCCTTGTAATTGACCGGCACGATCTCGATTTTCTTCGATTTCAGCCAGTCGATGACCCAGTCATCGGTGGTCTCTTCGCAGACCGCGGCCAGTTTGTGGCCCAGCATGCAGACCATCAGATCGATATGGACGTAATGTTCGGCGATGGGCGCCAGCTTGACTTCCCAGCCTTCCTTCTCCAGCCAGCCTTGGATCTGCTTGGCGGCCGGTTCCTGGGTGCGCTCGCCGCAATAGCCGATCAGCACACAGCCCGGCTCGATGACGTCGAAATCGCCGCCTTCCATGGCCGAGGCGGTGACGAAGTTCCAGATTGGAATGCCCATCTGCTGGTAGAATTTGACGACCGGGGCATATTCGCCGCGCCGCCACCATTGATGCATCTGGGTGACGACGGCGCCCCAGGGTGTCATAAAGCTCGAATCCCGGGCAAAGACCTGATAGGGCAGGTTCTCGTCGGCCGGCAGGTAATGCACCTTCACACCGGCATCTTCATAGGCCTGGGCCATCTCCCGGTGCTGCTTCATGGCGAGCTGGCGGTCGAATTTGGCGCCGCTGGCCAAGGTCGCCTTGGAAATCGAGCTGGTCGGCAGCCAGCGGAAGTTCTCCGCCGAACTCAGCAGCACATCGTGCAGCTTGCCGTATTCCGAATTGACGCCCCAGTTGCTGATCGCTGCGCTATCGGCACCCATGATGACCTCCTGATCGTGACGGCTGCCGGAAGCAGCCCTTTGCTCGAGGTCAGGATAGGGCGGTAGAAAAATTGATCATACTGGACAAATTCTCGCAGATTTCGTTTAGTTAAATTCATCAAGCAGCCGGTCGGGAGCAACATGGCGAAACGGCGAATCCCCCCTTTGAACGCCCTGCGGGCCTTTGAAGCGGCGGCGCGCAACCTCAATTTCGGCAAGGCGGCGAACGAGCTGAACGTCACCCGCGGCGCCATCAGCCATCAGGTAAAATCGCTCGAGGACTGGGTCGGGGTCGAACTCCTGCAGCGCAATCAGAACCGGGTCGCCTTGACCGATGCCGGCCGCCATCTGCTGCCGGCCTTGGAACAAGCCTTCGATCTGATCGCCGAAACGGTCGCGGAGATGCATCACCCCGATCTCAAGGGGCATCTGGCGATCTATGCGCCGCCGACCTTCACCTCACGCTGGTTGTTGCCACGTCTCGGCGTCTTCATCGATGCCTATCCGCAGATCGAGCTATCGCTGCATCACTTGCCACCGTTTCCCAAGGTCCTGCCCGGCGACTATGATGTGGTGATCGATTACGGTGGCGGACGCTGGGAAAATCGCTGGATCCATCGCCTGATGGCGGTCGATCTTTTCCCGCTCTGCAGCCCGAAGCTGTTGAATTCCACGCCGTATCCGCTGCGAACGCCCAGCGATCTCAAGAATTTCACCCTTATTCATGAAGATGATGGCGCGGCCTGGACGCAATGGCTGTCGGCGGCCGGCGCCATGCAGGTCGACACCAGCCAGGGCCTCCATGTCAGCACCGCAAATCATGCCCTGGAAGCGGCTTTGCTCGGTCTTGGTGTTGCGCTCGGCGATCAGGTGATCATGAGCCAGGATCTTGAAGATGGGACCCTGATCCGGCCGTTCTCCTTTTCGCATCCCAGCCCGGCGCAATATTATGTGGTGTGCGAGCGCGACCGCCTGCATATGCCGATCCTGCGCAATTTCATCAAATGGCTGTTCGATACGGTGGGGACCGAAATCGATCTCTAGGTGATGCCGGCGATCCGTGCTCAATCGGCATAAAATTGAGCGTCGATGGTGGATCATCTGGGTCCCGTACGACGTCATTGGAACGTCATGTCAGCGCAAACAATGCCCGCTTGACTCTGCGCCAGTGCAAGCCGTTAACTTAACCCGACAACAGAATGCCAGTTCAATTGGCACATGATCCTGTGGGGCAGTGATCCCGCAGGCGGCAAACGAGGGAGGACGTAATGCCAACCGTGCGTATGACGGTCAATGGGCGCGCCGTTTCCGGCGATGTGGAAGCCCGGACACTTCTGGTCCAATTCCTGCGAGATCAATTGCGCCTGACCGGCACCCATGTCGGCTGCGATACCAGCCAATGCGGCGCCTGCGTCGTGCATGTCGATGGTATCTCGATCAAATCCTGCACGCTGCTTGCGGTGCAGGCCGATGGCACGACCGTTACCACCATCGAAGGCCTGGCGAAAGGCGACGAGTTGCATCCGATGCAGGCCGCGTTCAAGGAACATCACGGCTTGCAATGCGGCTTTTGCACGCCGGGCATGGTGATGAGCGCCATCGATCTGGTGAAGAACAATCCCGATCCGTCGGAGCAGCAGATTCGCGATGGCCTGGAGGGCAATATCTGCCGCTGCACGGGCTACCACAACATCGTGAAGGCTGTGAAGGCCGGCGCGCAGGCGATGAAGGGATAAGACCATGTCGACAGCAACGGGCATCGGCGCAGCCGTCAAGCGCCGCGAAGACTTCCGCTTCCTCACCGGCCGTGGCAACTACACCGACGACATCAATCGTCCGGGTCAGACTTACGCCTATATCCTCCGCTCGCCGCATGCGCATGCCGACATCGTCAAGATCGACAGTGCCAAGGCCAAGGCCGCACCGGGTGTGGTGGCGATCTTCACCGGCGCCGATTACGACAAGGGCGGCTTGCCCTGCGGCTGGCAGATTCACAGCAAGGACGGCAGCCCGATGATCGAGCCGCCGCATTTCCCGCTCTGCAAGGATCGGGTGCGCCATGTCGGCGACCAGGTCGCGATCGTGATTGCCGAGACCTATGCCCAGGCCAAGGATGCGGCCGAGCTGATCGAGGTCACCTATAAGGAACTGCCGGCCATCATCTCGACGGCAAAAGCGACGGCAGCCAACTCGCCGCAGGTCTGGCCGGATGCCAAGAACAATGTCTGCTATGACTGGCATATCGGTGACAAGGCGGCAACCGATGCGGCCTTTGCCAAGGCGCATCATGTGACGAAGATCGATGTCGTCAATCAACGCCTCATTCCCAATGCCATGGAGCCGCGTTCGGCGGTGGGCGATTACGATCGCGCCACCGGCGAATACACGCTCTTCACCACCAGCCAGAATCCACATGTCATCCGCCTGCTGATGGGCGCCTTCGTGTTGCAGATCCCCGAGCATAAATTGCGGGTCGTGGCACCCGATGTCGGCGGTGGCTTCGGCTCGAAGATTTTCCACTATGCCGAAGAGGCGCTGTTGACCTGGGCTGCCGGCAAGATCGAGCGGCCGATCAAATGGACGGCGGATCGCTCGGAGGCCTTCATCAGCGACGCGCAGGGCCGCGACCATGTCAGCCATGCCGAACTCGCCATGGACAAGGACGGCAAGTTCCTTGGCCTCAAGGTCAACACCGTTGCGAATATGGGAGCCTATCTCTCGACCTTTGCGCCGGCGGTGCCGACTTATCTCTATGCGACGCTGCTGGCGGGGGTCTATTCGACGCCGGCGATCTATGCCGAGGTGAAGGCTGTCTTCACCCATACCGTTGCCGTCGATGCCTATCGCGGTGCCGGGCGGCCGGAAGCGACCTATCTGCTGGAACGACTGGTCGAAAAAGCTGCCCGCGAGATGAAGATGGATCAGGTGGAGATCCGCCGGAAGAATTTCATTCCGAACGATGCCTTCCCCTATCAGACGCCGGTCGCCCTGCAATATGACAGCGGCGATTATCAGGCGACCCTCGATCTTGCCTTGAAGATGTCGAAATGGGCGGAGTTCGAAAGCCGTCGCCAGGAAGCCGCCAAGCGCGGCAAATTGCGGGGCATCGGCATCTCGACCTATCTCGAGGCCTGCGGCATCGCCCCCTCGGCGGTGGTGGGATCTCTGGGAGCCCGTGCCGGCCTTTACGAGGTCGGGTCGATCCGCGTCCATCCGACCGGGTCGGTGACGATTTTCACCGGCACCCACAGCCATGGCCAGGGTCATGAAACCACCTTTGCCCAGCTGATCTCCGGTGGTCTCGGCATTCCCATCGAGAATGTCGAGGTGGTACATGGCGATACCAACAAGATCCCCTTCGGCATGGGCACCTATGGCTCGCGCTCGCTGGCAGTCGGCGGCTCGGCTTTGGTCAAGGCGATGGACAAGATCATCACCAAGGCGACCAAGATTGCCGCCCATCTGATGGAAGCCTCGGCGGCGGATGTCGAGTTCAAGGACGGCAATTTCACCGTCAAGGGTACCGACAAGACCATTCCCTTCGGCCAGGTGGCGTTGACGGCCTATGTGCCGCATAACTACCCGATCACCGAACTGGAACCGGGCCTTGAAGAGACGGCGTTCTACGATCCGCTCAACTTCACCTATCCGGGTGGCACGCATATCTGCGAGGTCGAGATCGATCCTGTGACGATGTCGGCCGGGTCATCAATCCGATGATCGTGGAAGGCCAGGTGCATGGCGGCGTTGCCCAGGGCATCGGCCAGGCCTTGCTGGAATGCTGTGTCTATGACGAAGACAGCGGCCAGCTGCTGACTGGTTCCTACATGGATTACACCATGCCGCGGGCGGATAACCTGCCGAGCTTCCAGGTCGCGACCCATGCCACCATGTGCACCCATAATCCGCTCGGCGCCAAAGGTGTCGGCGAAGTGGGGGCGATCGGGTCGCCGCCGGCCGTCATCAATGCCGTCATCGATGCGCTGTCGCCACTCGGCGTCACCGATATATCGATGCCGGCGACACCCTTGAAGATATGGCAGGCGATTCAATCGGCACCCAAGAAACTGGCCGCAGAGTGAGGGGAGGCAGAGATGCATAATTTCAATTATCAACGCCCCGGCAGTGTTGCCGACGCGGTCAAGGCCCTGGGCAGTGCCGGCGATGGCAAGATCGTTGCCGGTGGCATGACGCTGGTGCCGACGCTCAAGCAGCGTCTGGCGGCACCATCCGATCTCATTGATCTTGGCGCCATTGCCGATCTCAAGGGGATCAAGGCCGAGGGTGATGGCGTCACCATTGGTGCCATGACCAGGCATGTCGATGTCGCGACCTCGGCATTGGTGAAATCGACTATCCCGGCTTTGGCCCATCTCGCCGAAGGGATTGGTGACCGGCAGGTGCGCAATCGCGGCACCATCGGCGGTTCGCTCGCCAACAATGATCCGGCAGCGGATTATCCGGCGGCGGCTTTGGCGCTCGGTGCCACCATCCGCACCAACAAGCGCGAGATTGCGGCCGACGCCTTTTTCAAGGGCATGTTCGACACGGCGCTGGAAGAGGGCGAGATCATCACCGCCGTGCACTTCCCGAAACCGGAAAAGGCCGCCTATCAGAAGTTCGCCCAACCAGCCTCGCGTTATGCGCTGGTGGGTGTCTTCGTGGCCAAAACCAAGGGCGGCGTGCGCGTGGCCGTTACCGGCGGTGGCAACGGCGTCTTCCGCTCCCAGGAACTGGAGGCGGCGCTGGCGGCGAATTTCACGCCTCAGGCAGCGAAGGCCGTGAAGCTCAATGCCGGCGATTTCAGCGGCGATCTCCACGGTACGCCGGAATATCGTGCGTCCCTGGTCGTCACCATGGCAGCACGGGCAGTGCAGGCCAGCTGATTACGACGGTGGCGACTTTAAATGAGAACGGCGGCAGGAAACTGCCGCCGTTCGCTTTTGCCTATTCTGCTTTGAAGTCCAAGGCGGCGCCATTGATACAATAGCGCAGGCCGGTGGGATTGGGGCCATCGTCGAAAACATGGCCAAGATGGCCGCCGCAATTCTGGCAATGCACTTCGACCCGCAGCATGCCAAGGCTGCGATCTTCGGTCGTCGCGATGGATTCCGCTTCAGCCGGCGCCCAGAAGCTCGGCCAGCCGCTGCCGCTGTCGAATTTGGTGTCGGACAGGAACAATTCGGCGCCACAGCCGGCGCAGCGATAGAGGCCGGGGCGATATTCCTTGTTCAGCGGGCTCGAACCCGGCCGTTCCGTGCCGTGATGCTTCAGAACGCGCTCCTGATCGGCGCTCAGCGGCTGAAACGATCCGCAACTGGCTTTCTCCGGCATCATTCTCTCCTATTCCGCGCTCGTCTGCGGTTTTCCCGACTGCATATGGGATCAGACGACAATCAAGACAAGACCGTACGGGCGCCTAGAGGCGGATCGTTTTAGACGGAATCGCTTGGCGGCTCTGTCTAAACCGATAGCGCTCTAGCGTAAGGCCAGATCAAGGGCGCAATGGTGGCAAAGTATCCTGACCGGGGACAAGGCTTTCCGACGGGGGAGCGTTCGTCCCGGCCAGCCGATCGCGTTGACGCTCTCCCGAAACTGCCTCCCTGGTCGCGAAACTTCCGGTTTACACTCCGCGGCTGGTAGATTAAAAACCTGCGAAAGCTCAGGTTTTTCAAATGTCGGGGCGTAGCTCAGCCCGGTAGAGTGCCTGCTTTGGGAGCAGGATGTCGCTGGTTCGAATCCAGTCGCCCCGACCATCTTTAGAGAGCTTTTACCTCGGCGGGTCATGATGCCCGGGCGGTGCCGTGACCGCGGGGGCCAGTTTCGTGGGATCAGGTGCGGCCGACGCGTCGACCGATCGGCCAGCAGACGGATGGGAGAGTTGGAATGCAGGTGCGGATTTATCAGCCGGCAAGAACAGCGATGCAGTCGGGCCAAGCGCTCACCCAATGGGTGGTCGAGTTTCCGCCATCTGCCCCGCGTGTCGCCGATCCGCTGATGGGCTGGACCAGCAGCACCGATACCCAGCTCCAGGTGAAGCTGAAATTCGATACCAAGGAAGAAGCGATCGCCTATGCCGAGAAGCAGGGTCTCGCTTATCTGGTGGAGGAGCCGGCCCAGCGCAGTCTGCAGACCAAGGCCTATGCCGACAATTTCAAGTTCGACCGCGTTGGTCGCTGGACCCATTGAGATCAAGCGGTCTCAGCATTGACATCAACCAGCGCCGGATCTTGACCCCGTAGCTCAGTTGGATAGA
>WNFM01008882.1_pt1 | contig 10738 bp, 11 predicted proteins | sample 5400271 | NCBI WGS metagenome assembly WNFM01 (sample SAMN13153352, study PRJNA577476) | soil metagenome | isolation source: 60 cm saprolite on Douglas fir-dominated hillslope | place: USA:California | collected 2013-09-17 | reverse complement strand
CCCGCCGCACCAGCGCCGCGGCGACGAGCTGCCCCTGCCCATTCAACAGGACGATCCCTCCGAGGCGGTGCGGTCGAGTGAGATCCTCCCGCAGCTGCGAATCGGCTTCGACACGCTCGCGCAGCGCGACTACGGCGGGAACGTCCTCTCCGTGCTGTACCCCCTGGTCGCCCCCGACCCCGAGGTGATCGAGGAGCTGATCGAACGCGACGCCAGCGTGATCCGCGCGGGCGGAGCCTCTTACCACACGGTCCTCGTGGCCATGCCGAAGCCAGGTTTGCGCGGGTCCCTCGCCTCCGCGCGCTATTGGCTCGAGCCGAAGTGGCGGACGCTCCGCTACGGCCTCTGGCGCTTCCTCACAAAGCGCGACACTCCCTGGTAGCGGCCCTCCCGGAGCTTTCTGTCAAACACGGTCGACCGATCGTGGCTGAGGCAGAAATTTTGTACACGCCCATTCTCACCACGATCGTCTAACTGACTCCATTCAAACACCTTAGCCATCTGCCATCTCTGGCGGCCCGCTTGAAGTCTACCCGCCGCATGAAAGGAGGTGGTTGTTAGAGCGGACGAGTCATACGAAGAGTGGGTTCAGAAGAAAACGGTGTGAGTCGAAACCACGTCAACGGTCAACCCATCAACCAACCACCTACAACTGAAAGGAGAGCCATAGATTATGAGGAAGTCCCTTCATGCAATTCTCGCGATGCTGTTTGTCGCCCTCTTCACATCGACGGCCTTTGCCGCAACGAGCCCGGCCACGACGCCGTCCGGCGTGGTGAACATCAATACGGCCGATACCTCGGAACTGGCAAAGCTGCCGCGCGTCGGACTGAAGGCGGCCCAGCGCATCGTCGACTACCGCAAGGAGCACGGCGCCTTCGCGAAGACCTCCGACCTCATGCAAGTCAAGGGCTTCGGCGAGAAGTCGTTCGAGCACCTCAGCCCTTACCTCACGGTCAACGGCGCGAGCACGCTGACTGCCAAGGTCAAGTCGACCGGCACGCGTAAGTCCCGCAAATCGCCCACCACCGCGGCGCGCTGACGCGCGCCGTCCCGCCCCATGGGGCCGCGCGCGAAAAACGCGCGGCCCCCCTTCCGGCCCCGAACAACAACCGGAGGCCGGAACCATCGGTTCACTCGAAAGGAGAGACGTGTGTCCAGAAGCAGAGCCCAATCGGGTGCGGGCATCATCGAGATTCTCGCCGTCCTCGCCATCATCGGTCTGTATGCCGCCATCGCCTTGCCACAGCTCACCGCATACAAACGACGCAGCGCCGTCGTCGCTGCGTCCGCCGGATTGCGGTCGATCTTCCGCGAGATGCGCTCCCTCGCCATCGCCCGCAGCCGCTACTGCGCGGTGAAGTTCACCAACTCCGGTTCCACGTGGATGTACACGTTCTACGAAGACGGTGACGGTGACGGCGTGATGAGCGACGACATCAAAGCCGGCATCGACCACCGCCTGTCGGGTCCGTTTCCGCTTGATCTGCAGCTCGCTCCCGCCACGATCGCTGTGCCACCAATGAAGGTGCGGGATCCCGATGGTGCCTGGATGTTTCCCACCGACTCGCCGGTTCAATTCAACCGCTCGTCGATGTGCTCGTTCTCGCCGATCGGCAGCGGCACACCCGGGTCCATCTATCTCAGCGACGGCGACTCGACGTTCTACGCAGTCCGTGTCCTCGGCGACTCCGGCCGCGTGCGTCTCGTGCGCTACAACCCCGTGAGCGGGAAGTGGGTGGAGCCGTGACGCCGCGAGTGGGCGCCGGATCAACCTGGCTACGCGGCAATGGCCTTGGGAGCGCCGCCTTCCAAGCGGCTGGCTGGGCGGCATCCTGCCGCCCCTCGAGTGCCGGCGGCAAGATGCCGCCGTACCAGCCGGCAGGATGCCGGCGCTCCGTCTCTGAGTTCCAGCGCACTCCCGGTCTACGGAGCTACGCTCGCAGGCCGTCGCACGACAAGCTGTTTCGCCTCGTAGGTCTGTACCACCGACAGGGGATTCGCTCGCAGCAGATGGTCGTCGAAGGCGTCGGTGAGGACGTGCCCGTCCATGTCGCGGGCCACCGGCAGTCCCGCGGCGTAGAGGATCGTCGGGACGACGTCCGTCGCGCCCGCCGCCTCGGGGCGCTGCGCATGCGAGATGCCGCGTCCCGTAATAAGCACAAAGCCGTCATCCGCACTCGGGTCTTCGGGGAAGAAGGTCTCGCGCAGCAGGGACAGCGGCGTCTCCGGGATCGCTGGCGGTACGGGTCCGGACGGCGAGACGACGACGAGCAGATGGTCTGGATGCTGGGTGGCGATGGCCGCCAGCATGGCGTCGATTTGCTCCGCGTAGGCGCGCATGGCCTCACCTTTCATCGTGGACCGCGGCGGAAGGTCGTTGGAGAAGATATGCAGCGCTCGCTGGGCACTCTCAAAGCCGCCGAGCGCCCCGATGTTGAGCGGGAAGGTGCCGAGGCCCTCGGACAGGACGGCTACCGTCGTTTCATCGGCAGCCAGTCCTTCGGCGATGCGCTCGTATGCCCGGCCGGTGCCGTTGAAGCGCTGCAGCGTCGCCTGAGACGGCGCGCGAGTCAGCGACTTCACCACTCCCGCAAGCTCCGGTGGCCGAACGCTTCCCGCGGCAGGTCCGAGGGCCAGATAGTCGTCCGTGACCATGCGCGTTGCTCCGCCGGGAGCGGACCACGGCCAGCCGATCAACGCGCTGTGCAGCGACAGCCGCTCGAAGATCGTCCAGATTGGCAGCGCGTCCCCGGCCGGCAGCAACGACCCGATCCGTTGCACCGGAGGGATCAGCCCCCAGATGCGGAAGCCAACGCCGGCGGGCACGAGGAGAAACCGTTCGGACGGATCGCCGCCGTTGAGCGGCGTGCGATAGGCGAAGCGCCCGGTCACCCCATGTCGGAACGGCAGCTTGCCAGTCGCCAGCGATGCCCACAGCGCCTTACCCGACATCGTCGGAAACGGCTCCAGGCGGGTGAAGTAGGCGTGCTCTTTCGCCTGCTCGAAGAACGGCAGGGCCTCTTCGTGCGGATGGCTACAACGATCACCGGCCGTTGCCGCGAGACCGTGCCGACGTTGGCCACGACGACGTGCTCTCTCTCCGTGCGATAGCTGTCGCGACGGGCGTAGAGGAAGACCGCCGATACGGCCACGACGAGCACGCCGGCCGGGAAGATCAGGAGGGAGAGCCGCGGCCCCGCGTAGCGCTCCACGAACCACAGCAGGAGCAGGGCGAATGCCGTGATGGTGATGAGGTTCGTCGCCTTCGCCAGGACTCGGACCGCGCCGATGGGCAGATAGCCGACGCGGAACACTTCGAGGTGCATCCAATAGAGCGCCGCGGCGACGAACGCGGCCAGTACGACGAAGCCGAAGCCGTGGGCCCGGTAGCGGTCGCCCGTGTCCGGCTTGCCGAACAAGCGAACCCGGAGCGCCCGGAATGCCCAGAGGATCGACCCGAAGAGCAGGCCGCAGATCAATCCATAGGCCAGCGTCACGAGCGCCAGACGCCATGGCGTGACGTCCACCTGCGGGTTGAGGAAGTACAGCAGGTGGGCCATGTACAGCCCGAAGATGGCGCCGGCCAGCACGCGCTTCAGATAGGCCCGTCGGATCGGCAGCACGCACGGAGTGTACCCGGTTGCGTGCCGGCGCGAAGCGGGCGAAGCGATCGACTCGATCCCAATCACTCCGTAGCGGAGGCGGCATGATCCTCGCCGAGACGCTGCGCTCGTGCGACGCCCGTGGGCTGCTCACGTCCCTCGGCTACGACGTCCTGCCGATAGGGATCGCGCCGGAGGAATGGCGTCGTGCCGGCCTGGAGATCACCTGGAGCGACGAGATCCCGATTTCGCTGGCCCTTCGGCTTCCGCGCCTCGACGTCTACATCGTCGAAGCGCTCGTCGCCGACGCAGACGCTGCCCGCTTCCTCAGAGCGCTCGCGACGTACAACGTCGTGACCAAGCCCGTGTTGATCGCGCAGGGCGATGGCGCCCTGGCGATGTACGACCTCTCCACGCACCGCGAGCTGCGACGACTGGACATCGATCGCCGCCGCCCGTCGCCGCACGCCGTCGATCGCCTGAACCTGCTCGCCGCGGGAGAGGAACCGGCGAGGCTCTTCGAGCGGGCGCTCAATCGCGAGTCACTGACACGGCAGTTCTTTGACCGCTTTCGCTTGTCCGTGCGCGACGTCGCCGTCACACTGCGCGAACAGTTGCCGGGCGAGCGACGCGAGACCCTCGACTCCCACGCGCTCCTTTTGCTCTCTCGACTGCTCTTCCTCTATTTCATTCAGCAGAAGGGTTGGCTGAACGGGGAGCGGCGCTTTCTGGTCGACCGGCTCGATGCCGCGGTACACGACGACCGCGAGTTCTTCTCGACGGTGCTCCTGCCGCTCTTCTTCGGCTGCCTTAATACTCCGCTAGCGGAGCGCTCGGCCGTTACGTGGCGACTCGGCTCAATTCCCTACCTCAACGGCGGTCTATTCTAGCCGAGCGCACTCGAGCGGCTACACCCTGTGCTGCACCTCCCCAACGAACTGCTCCGTCGCATCATCGACGACGGCTTCGAGAAGTTCACGTTCTCCATCGACGAACGCGATGCGGCCGGCTCTCACGTCGACCCGGAGATGCTCGGCCTCGTTTTCGAGTCGCTGATGGCCGAGGAGGAACGGCTGGCAAGCGGCAGCTTCTACACGCCGCGCGCGATCGTCAACGTGCTCGTGACCCGCGCAGTTGAGGAGTGGCTTGGCTTTCATGAGGATGCCAGCGCGGACGAGTCACGCGCCATGCTCCGGCGCCTGGAGGGCATCACGGTCCTCGATCCTGCGTGTGGCTCGGGCGCCTTTCTTCTCTCCGCGCTCGCGGTGATCTCACGGCTGACTCACGACCTGGCGGCTCGGGTTGGCGAGGATGTTCCGGCCGGACTCCGCCAGCGCATCGTCGAGCGGTCGCTCTATGGCGTGGACCTCAAAGCCGAGGCGGTGCGCCTTTGTGAGTTGCGGCTCTGGCTTGCGATTGTGGCGGTGAGCGATGCGCGAATCGAAGGCGACGTCTACCACGAGTGGGCCCATGCCCTCCACGCCCAGGAAGATCTCGTGGCGCGTTACCGCAGGGCGTCCCATGCCGAGCGCCCGCTGCTGGCGCGTATGATTCGGGCGCACGATTGTTCGCTCGCCGAAGAGATGCTCCAGCGCGCGATCGACCTCGATGAAGAAGAGCTACTGAGTCTGGCCATCCCCCAGCGCGATCTGTTCGGGCGTACGCTTTCTCCCGACAACGTCCGCTGCACATTGTTACAGGAGCGCATCCGCGCTCATCGCAAGCTGCTCAACTCACTCGAGCGCGACGAACTGGCGTTCTTCGCCTACGACATTCACTTCGCCCCCGTTCTTGCGCGCGGGGGATTCGACATCGTCACCAGTAATCCGCCTTGGGTCCGGAACGGGCGAATCGATGTGCCGGCCAAGCGCATGTTGCTCGAGCGCTACCGTCTCTTTCGCGGCGAGCGGGGGGAGCGCGCGGCGTTCCATCAGCCCGACCTCTCGTTGGCCTTTTTCGAGCGGGCACACGACCTCGTCTACTTCGGTGGGGTCGTGGCACTGTTGCTTCCCGCGAAGGTGCTCAATGCAGCGTATGCCGCGCCGCTCCGGCGGATGGCGCAGTCCGAGCTCAGTGTGGTGGCACTCGACGATTGGAGCGACGGTGCGCGCCGGCATTTCGATGCCGACACCTTTCCTCTGGGCATCACCACCCGCAAGCGTCGGGACGCGAACAACTCTGTAGCGGTCACCGCCTCGGGGCGTTCCTTCCAGGTCTCGCAGGCCCGCCTGACCGTCCTCGGCTCGGAGTGGTCGCTCGTGCCACCGGAGATCAGCGCCATCGTGGCGCGGTTGCAAGCGCAACACCTCCCGCTCGCCGCGGCGCTCGGACGGCGGCCAGTGATGGGAGTGAAGACAGGGGCCAATGACGCGTTCTTTCTCGACATCGCGGAGGAGCGGGATGATGTGCTCATCACGAAAGACAACGTTCGCGTTCCGCGCGACTGCGCACGGCGAGTCATCCGAGGCCGCGATGTGCGGCGCTGGAGTGCCACGGAGAGTCTCTGGATGCTATGGCCGCCGCGCGACGGCTGGAAGAAGCCGCCGAAGTGGCTGGAGCGGCACGCTGCTGCGCGGGGAGTGGATGCCGCGTCGCTGCGGCTGCAAAGCGTCCGGCCCGAGCATGCCGGCGTGAAGGTCGTCTGGAAGGACCTTTCCCGTGGACTGCGCGCGGCCACGGCGCGTGCCGAGGCCGTGCCGAATCAGACCCTCTATCTCATCGACGCGAGCTCACCGGAGGAGGCGGGCGTTCTGTCCGCGCTGCTCAACTCCACCATCGCCAATGCTCTCGCCCTCTGCATCGCCGAGCGCGCTAAGGACTTCCACTATCGCTACTTCGGCCGAACGATCGCCCGCATTCCCCTTCCTCCGGTAGCCTCGTCGGACGGTGCGTGGTCGCGCCTCCTCCGCTGCGCGAGGCGAGGCGCCGCCGGCGAGGACGTCACGTTCGACGTCGACCTCATTACGTGCGCGCTCTATGGAGTGACGATGAATGAGCACGATCGGGTGGCGGCATTTGTCGCGCTGCGCCTGGGATCCGCGTCCGACGAGCTCGCGATCGAGCCCGAGCCGGCCGAAGTCCTCCATGCCTGAACTCGCGCCGCACCAGCGGGCGGCGGTGACGCGGGTGAATGAGCTGCTCGACCGTTACGGAGGTGCCCTGCTGGCGGACGAGGTAGGCCTCGGCAAGTCGTTCGTGGCCGCGGCTGTCGCAGCGGGCCGGCAGGAGCACGGGTGCGAGATCGAGCTCGCCGTGCCCGCCGGCCTCGTGCAGCAATGGCGCGCAACGCTCCGATCCTTCGACGTCGAGGCGCGGATGCTCACGCATGATGGCCTGGCCCGTGATCCCTTCGTGGCCGACCCGGCGCGCGAGCGACTCCTCATCATCGATGAGGCACACGCCTTCCGGAATCCGATGACGCAACGTTGGGCAGCCCTGGCGCGGCGCTCCGTGGCCGCGCGGCTGCTGCTCGTCACGGCAACCCCCATTTGCAACTCTCTCGACGACCTCGGCGCACTCATCAGACTCATCGCGGCAGACAGCGCTCTGCGCCACCGCGGCGTACACTCGATCGACGTCGCATTCCGCGAGCGCGACGCTGGCGCACTTGCCGGCATCGTCTCCGCGCTTGTCATCCGCCGCGAGCGCGAGGTCTTGCCCGCCTCGCTCCGCTTCGGTGTTCTGGCCGCTGACGTCATCCGTCACCCTCTGCCCGACGCCGAAGCGATAGACGCGCTCGAGCTTCCGCTCGTCGGCGAGCCCGAGCTCGTCCGGCGATTTCTCTGGCGCCGGCTCGAGTCGAGCGAGGAGGCGCTGCTCGAGTCGCTGGACCGCCAGCTCGTCTTCTATGACCGCGCCCGCGACGCGCTCCGCACGGGCCGCGTGCTGACGAAGCGCGACTATCGTCATGCCTTCGGCGACGACATTTCGTTGCAGGGAGTTCTCTTCTGGGAGGTATTCGCCCCGCCGTCACTGGACGGAGACGGTCGTGCAGTGGAAGCAGCCATTGGCGCCGAGGTCGAGCGCATCACCACCCTGCGCCGGGAAATCGCGGCCTCGCTGCGGGCCAAGTTACAGGTGCTGATCGAGCTGCTGCGGACCATCGACAGCCCGCTGCTCATTTTCACGGGTCATATTGCGACAGCCATGGCGATCTTCGATGCCCTCAGACGCGTGCACCGTTGCGGACTGGTCACCGCGCGCCACGGCTGCGACGCCATCGAGGCTTTCATTGATGGCCGCGTGGACGTGCTCATCGCCACCGACCTGGCCGCCGAGGGACTCAACCTTCAGCGCGCCGGAGCCGTGGTCCACTATGACTTGCCGTGGAATCCTGTGAAGCTTGACCAGCGAAACGGACGCGCCCACCGCATCGGCCAGCAGCGGCGGACCGTTCGCGCGATTTACTTCGTTCCGGAGCCGGAGAGAAGCCGCGTCAGCGAGATCGTCGATGCGAAGAATCGAATCCGCGGCGCGTCGCTTCGAGCCCATCCGTCCGGCTTCGGCGCGTCGGCACTCGCCTTCCCACAGCACATCCCGCGAGACGCCCCGCAGGCGACGCTCCTCCGCGCGCTCGATCGGCGCCACATCAAAGTGCCCGCCAGCATACTTCTCCGTCATCGCGCCGGCGCCGAGCGACTGATGGCGGAGGTCGCCCACGAACTGCTCGACACTCAGCGGATTTCCGACCTCACCGACCTCCTCTCGCGCGAGATGGCGATCGCATCGCGTCTACCCTGCGATAGCTCCAATTGAGGCGTGCCTCGGTTTTTTGGCGCCGGCCCGGTGTGAAGAATCGATGATTCTGGACATTGGCTGTCAGACCTGAGCGTCGACTGAGCGGACTGCGGGAATTGTGGTCGAACACTCCACGAGTGCAATCGAACACTCTGGGAGTGCGATCGAACACTCCACGAGTGCATCGAACACTCCGGGAGTGTGATTGAACACTCCACGAGTGCAATCGAACACTCCGGGAGTGTGATCGAACACTCCACGAGTGCAATCGAACACTCAGGGAGTGCGATTGAACACTCCACGAGTGCAATCGAACACTCCGGGAATGTGATCGAACACTCCACCAGTGCAATCGAACACTCTGGGAGTGTGATTGAACACTCCACGAGTGCAATCAACACTCCAGGAGTGCGAATCGGGCGTTCCAGCGGAGTGTCCCAGAGTATTGGCTGCATTGTGGCGACGCGGATTCGGTCTATCTCGACAGCAAGAGGATCATCGTGGACCGGTGCAATCGTGCGCGCATTCCCGGCGCACCGCCCACATATAATCGCCGCGCCGTGAATCTACTCATCGTTGACGACGAGGCGTCGCTGCGCGACTTCCTGTCGATCGTGTTCGAGGAGGACGGCTGGTCGACGTCGACCGCCAGCTCGCTCGAGGCCGCCCGTGCATCCATCGGGAAGAGCGAGCCCGACGTCGTGCTCTGCGACCTCATGCTGCCGGACGGCACCGGCCTCGAGCTCCTGCGCGAGATCAAGACCCAGAACAACTCCATCGCCGTCATCATGATCACCGCCCATACCTCGACCAAGTCCGCCGTCGAGGCCCTGAAGGCAGGCGCCGCCGACTACATCGCCAAGCCCTTCGACGTCGACGAGCTGAAGATCATCATCCGCAAGGCCGTCGAGCGGAAAGAGCTGGAGGACGAGAACCTCCACCTCCGCTCGGCCCTCGAAGAGCGGTTCATGTTCTCCAACATCATCGGGAAGAGCCCGAAGATGCAGGAGATCTTCTCCATCATCCAGCGCATCGCCCGGACGGCCTCCACCGTGCTCATCTCCGGCGAGTCGGGGACGGGAAAAGAGCTGATCGCCCGCGCCATCCACTACAACTCCGGCCGCCGCGGGAAGTTCGTCTCCATCAACTGCGGCGCGCTGCCGGAGAACCTGCTGGAGTCGGAGCTCTTCGGCCACGAGCGCGGGGCGTTCACCGGCGCCATCCGCGAGAAACGCGGCCTGTTCACTGAGGCCGAGCGGGGGACGATCTTCCTCGACGAGATCGGGGAGACCAGCACCGGGATGCAGATCAAACTGCTGCGGGTGCTGCAGGACCGCGTCGTGCGCCGGGTGGGCTCCAACACCGAACAGCAGGTCGACGTGCGCGTGCTCGCCGCCACCAACCGCGACCTGGCGGAGTCCATCAAGGCCGGCACATTCCGCGAGGACCTCTTCTACCGCATCAACGTCATCCCCATCGCTCTGCCGCCGCTGCGCTCCCGCAAGGAGGACATCCCCCTCCTCGTGGATCACTTCATCGCCAAGTTCGGCAACGACCTCGGCGTGCCGCACAAACGGATCTCGGCAGACGCCATGCGGGCCATCGAGAAGTACGTCTGGCCCGGCAACGTGCGCGAGCTGGAGAACGTGATCGAGCGGATGATCGCGCTCGAGCCGGCCGAGGTCCTCACCACCAAGTCTCTCCCCGAGCAGGTCATCATCGGCGGCACCATCCCCGAGCTCTCGTACGAGCTTCCGCCGGACGGCCTCTCCCTCGAGGAGCACCTCGAGGTGATCGGGAAGATCTTCATGCTGAAGGCACTCGAGCGTACGGGCGGGGTGATGACGCAGGCGGCGGAGCTGTTGCGGATGTCGTTCCGCTCGTTTCGCTATTACGCGAAGAAGTACGATCTCATCCCGCGCGATGGCAAGCAGGAGGAGGCGCTCGAGGTGGAACATGAGAAGTGAGCTGCGGATGGCGCCCGCGCAGGCGGGAGAGGATCGGAGTCGTGAGAGCCTTCTCCCTCGGGGAGAAGGTGCCCGAAGGGCGGATGAGGGGACTGAGGACTGCCGCGTTTTGGTCCGTGACCGGCGCGAGAGCGTGGCGCCCCAATGGATACGCTCCTTCGTCGTGGCGCCGATGCTCCTCTGCATGCTGGCCTGCACCAAGCCGCAGCCTGCGGTGACGTCGCCCGTTGCCACGCCGCCGGCCAACGGGCCGCGGATCATCCTCCCGGACAACTACGTCGTCCACGTGGAGATCGCAGCCGACGACGACACGCGGCAGCAGGGCCTCATGTATCGCGACCGGCTGCCGGAAGCGACGGGCATGATCTTCATCTTCGCCCAGCCGAACGAGTATCCCTTCTGGATGAAGAACTGCCTCATCCCGCTGGA
>WNFM01196154.1_pt1 | contig 10740 bp, 11 predicted proteins | sample 5400271 | NCBI WGS metagenome assembly WNFM01 (sample SAMN13153352, study PRJNA577476) | soil metagenome | isolation source: 60 cm saprolite on Douglas fir-dominated hillslope | place: USA:California | collected 2013-09-17 | reverse complement strand
GGCGCAAAGCTTGGCTAAACACTAGGCTTGCTGCTCCTGGTCGCGCAGCGATTTGAGCATCAAACCGCCCTGGTTAGCGGGTCCGAGCGATTTGGTCGCGGCGGCGAGTTCGATCACCTTGTGCAGTTCCTGCCATGTCGCACCGGCGCGGCGTGCCGCCAGCGCGTGCATTTGCGCAGCGGAATTGTGCTCGACCAGAAGCATTCCGAACAGGATGAGATGCGTCGTCTTGATGTCGAACACCTCGGAGTAGAAGGCGTGCGCGCGCAGACGCTCGGACAGCCTAAGAAACTCAGGGTTGATCTCGGTGGAAAATTCAAAGCGTGCTGCCGGAAGCGGCGGCAACACTCCGAAGAGGTCTACGTAACTCTCGCGAAACCGTGCGAGGTCTTCGGGCAGGTCTTTGCTCGATGTCGTCATGTTATCCTCTCTCCTTAAGGGAAAACGGCTGGCGGCCCATCGTGAGCGAGTCCGCCGCTCTGTACAGCTGTCGCTGTTCAGTCGAGCTTCACTTTGGCTTTGCGCACTACATCACCCCACTTTTGTGCCTCCGATTGGATGAAGGAGGAGAACTGTTCGGGTGAAGAGACCATCGGCTCAAACATATTGGGCGTGAGGACTTTCTCCTGAAACTCCGGATCTTTGAACACGCGTCGCACTTCGGCATTGAGGAGCTCGACCACCGCGCGCGGCGTCCCACCGGGCGCAAACAGCCCGAACCAGGACACCGCCTCGAAACCCGCAAGCCCGCTCTCGGCGGCGGTCGGCAGCTCGGGAAATCGCGGCAGGCGTTGACGGCTGCCAACGGCGAGCAGCTTGAGTTTTCCCGCTTTCCAAGGCTCAATCGCCGAGCTCGTGCTGATGAACATCATCTGAATGTGGCCGGCCATCACATCGGTAAGCGCGGGTGTGGCGCCTTTGTAATGAACGGCGACTAGTTTCACGCCCGCCATGCTTTGCAGCATTTCCATGTTCAAGTGACCGGTCGAGCCGACGCCAAAGGTTCCATAGTTGAGTTCGCCGGGGCGTTTTTTCGCAAGCGCGATCAACTCCGGCAGGGTCTGGGCGAGCAGATCCGGACTAGCCACCAAGGATTGGCTGATGCTGACCAAACCGGTGATCGGCGTGAAGTCTTTCATCGGATCGTAGGGTTGCTTGCTGTAGAGCCAAGGGTTGACGACGAAAGTCGCTTCGGGGCTCACCAGCAACGTGTAGCCGTCAGGCGCCGCCTTGGCGACGTATTCCGCGCCAATCTGGTTGGAGGCGCCGGGTTTGTTCTCGACAATGACCTGCTGGCCCCAGCTCTTGGTCAATCGTTGCCCGAGCACCCGCGCCAGAATATCAGTCACACCGCCCGGCGCAGCTGTCACCACCACTGTGATGGGTTTGTTGGGATAGCTCTCGGCGGCGGCAACCGCCGACGGCAGGCTGAGCCAGACTGTGGCCGCGAGACAGTGAATGAGGCGCGATGCCAGGAGCGAGACCGCCAGGGTCCGACCAGGCCATGTTATATTATGCACCGTGAGTGTGAGTACGCGGCCGGCCACCCCCCAACGCGCAAAACGCGACATGATCGCCCCCAGCGACGCGACAGCACGCAACGCTATAGCGGTTTCCTGTTCGGTATATTCAAGGCCCAAAAGGACCCTATTGGCAACAGCGGCATGAGCTGTCGCTACGGCCGCGTGCAACCCAATCGCGGCGCGGTCGGCTCCCCACCAGCATAATGTGTCAGTCTACGAATCTGGCTCCACGCCGATGGGCAACAAATTGCCCGGTGCCGGTGTTCGCAGGACGCGTGTTCAACACCCAATCCACGCCGCGACGCAGTCCGCTTGTCATGTCCACTTTGGGTCATTAGCGGACATTCCGACAATCTAGCGTGATGTCCGCTTTACCCCCGAAAGCGGACGTCCGTAGTGCCGGTTGGAATGTCCGCTTTGTGCCAAAAGCCGACGTCCTGTGGCTTGGCCGACATTGCAGTCGCCCGACTACTTCGTCGCGTAGTCACTGAACTCGGCGAGAGCCTTTGCCAGCGCAGGCGTCGAGGGTGGGTCAGATAGGCCGTGGCGCGGATAGATCGTATTGCCAAGATATTCAGCCGAATTGTACGTCAGCCAAACCTTGTGATCGTCATCCTCCCAGACCAGTGCTTTCGGCGGCACATCAATCGCCAGCAGCGGTGTTTTAATCATAACCGGCGTACCGAATTTCGGATTGCCGAATACGATGACCGTGCGCGGCAACATGTCGAGGCCAAATTTTTTCGCCGCACCGGAATGATCAAGTTCGGTGAAAACCACAAAGCCATTCGCTTCCTTCGCCTTGACCGCCGCCTCAAAGCGCTCGACTGTCTCCTTTACCGAATATCGGCTTTGCTTAGTGATCAGACCCAGATCAGCAGCAAGTGCCGAGTTTGCGCCAGCCAATAGCGCGAGCGAAAGAAGCAGTCCGGGTAGAGGTCGGCTGACCACGGCTTTTGGTATCGCCGTGTCCTGACCAAGTTTCGAATTAGAGTTTCTAAAAGCCGACGGAATGATGTTCATTGGGATATCCCCTAAAGCATGACCGACGGCGCAAGACCCGAAGCCCGAAACCGTTTCGGCGAAAGTGCAGCCTGATCCTTTGGTCGGTACCCTGTCTAATCAAAAAAGACCGCTTTGATCAGCTCGATCAGTTCCTTGACACTCTTTGCCGGCACCGATGGATTGACCAGGAGCACGTTGGGCGAATTAGCGACCATCGTAATCGGCGCAAAGTCCTTGACCGCGTCGTAGGGCACATGCGCGTAAAGGCTCATATTCACCATGAAGCCGGTGCTTACAGATGATGGTATAGCCATCGGGTGCTGCCTTTGCGACCTCTGCGCTTGCAATGTTGCCACCCGCGCCAGGTCGGTTATCGACGTAGAATCGCTGGCCAAAGGAGGTTGAAAGTTTCTCGGCGACGATGCGGGCGATCACATCGGTTGGACCGCCGGCGGTGAAGCCAACCACCATTTGCACCGAATGATCGGGGCAATGAGTCGCTATCCGGGTCGATGTATCCTGGGCACCCGAAGAACCACTGATTAGGAGACTTATGCAAAAAGCAAGCAAACCCAGGTTTCTTCTCACGAGAACTCTCCCTGGATCGTGTGAAAGCGGACACTAATACTAGTAGCTACCGCGCGACACGGCGACTCCAATATCCGCAGGACAACTTGACCATCCATTGAATTAGAAAGGCGATGTCCGCTTGATGACGCATCGGCCACATTGCCGAAAATCTCCGCGTGTCTTCGCCATTATTCCCGTCTTCTGGAGAAGCGCGCCGGAGACTGGGTTCGATCACATTGCGTGACCGGGCAAGCATTCAGAGCGCCTCCTTGTTAAGCAAGGACCAGAACGACGACATGGCCACTATCACTCGATTTGAATCAAATTGTGGCGCGGATTCGCAGAATGGCGGGTTATGGAATATCGCGTGGAGCCTAGGTTTTTTTTGGCGAATATAGCTTTTTCAATCCATCCCACGCATCTGGGTATTGGCCATCCAGCAGCTCAAGGTTTGAGGCATAAGCGGTAGGACTCAGCGGATAGCGAGTCTCAAACATGAAAGCCATGGTGCCGGACAATTTCTCCGGCTCCAGCTTTTTGTTCGACGCGCGCTCGAAGGCTTCGGCATCCGGTCCATGAGGCACCAGCGCATTGTGCAAACTCATGCCGCCGGGCACGAAGCCTTGCGGCTTTGCGTCGTAGATGCCGTAGATCAGCCCCATGAATTCGCTCATGACATTCATGTGGTACCAAGGTGGACGGAACGAATTTTCCATCACCACCCACCGTTCCGGAAAGATGACAAAGTCTACATTGGCGGTGCCAGGCGTATCGGATTGCGACGTCAGAACCGTATAAATCGACGGGTCGGGATGGTCGAACAACACCGAACCGACAGGCGAAAAACGCCGCAGATCGTATTTGCAGGGCGCAAAATTACCGTGCCAGGCCACAACGTCGAGCGGCGATTGGCCAAGCTCGGTGACGTAGAGCTTGCCCAGCGCCTTCACATAAAGCTTGCAGGGCTCGTCCTTGTCTTCGAAGGCGGCGACTGGCGTGAGGAAGTCGCGCGCATTGGCCAGGCAATTGGCGCCGATAGGACCGCGCTCCGGCAACGTGAAATAGGAACCGTAATTCTCGCAGACGTAACCGCGGGCAGGGCCGCTCGGCAAATCGACCTTGAACTTCATGCCCTTTGGAATGAGGACGACCTCACCTGGCTCCGCGTCGATCAGTCCGCATTCCGTGAACACACGGATCATGTTTTGTTGCGGCACCAACAGCAGTTCGGCGTCGGCATTATAAAAATAGTTTCGGTCCATCGAGGTGTTGGCCACATAAACGTGGCTCGCCATGCCGACTTGAAGGTAGACATCGCCGCATGTCGCGATCGTGCGTAGGCCGGTTAAGAAATCGCAGCGCTCGGCCGGAATGTCGATCGGCCGCCAGCGCATCTGGCCGAGCGGCAGACTGGCTTCATCGCGGCAGGGAGCGGTGCGCACCAGCCCGCCATCGACCGGCTTGAAGCCACGACCATGTTTGACTGATGGGCGAATGCGATAGAACCAAGTCCGCTTATTGGAATGCCGAGGTGCGGTGAAAGCCGACCCGCTCAACTGCTCGGCATAGAGACCCATTGGCGCCTTCTGCGGCGAGTTCCGCCCCATCGGTAGCGCGTCGGGCAGTGCTTCGGTCGCAAACGAGTTCTCGAACCCGGTCATGTAGTCGCGTCCACTCGACGAAGAACGGACGACCTCGCTCGGCTCGAATTTGTCGACGATGTTCATAACAACACTCCGCCCGCCCTCAGGCTTTCACGACCTTCTGGTCGATGGCTCCGAATATAGTTTGCCCGGCTTCATCAAGCATCTCAATTCGCACGCGGTCGCCAAATTTGAGGAATGGCGTCGACGCTTTGCCGTTCTCGATTTCTTCATTAGCGCGGAGCTCGGCGATGCAGGACGACCCCGCGGCCTCATCTTTATTGGCGACCGTGCCGGCGCCGACGATGGTTCCGGCGCCAAGCTTGCGGGTGCGCGCGGCATGAGCAATTAGCTGAGGATAATTGAAGTACATGTCCTTGCCGGCATGTGGCGCGCCGATTCTCTTGCCGTTTACAAATGAGATCAATGGCAGATTCAGCTTGTCGCCATCCCACTGCGGCAATTCATCGAGCGTCACCGCGACCGGCGAAAACCCGCTGGTGGGCTTTGCCTGCATGAATCCGAAGCCCTTCGGTAATTCAGTCTTGGTCAGGCTTCGAAGCGTATAGTCATTGAGTAGCATGACCAGCTTGATATGTTTGCCCGCCTGATCGGCTGTTATTCCCATTGGCACGTCGTCAACAACAACCGCCACTTCGGCCTCCATGTCGACGCCGAGTTCGTCAGTGGGTAGCGGCATGTCGTCGAGCGGGCCGATGAAGCCGTCTGACACGGCCTGATACATTAAAGGTTCCGTTTCGAAATTCGCCGGCATCTCGGCGCCGCGCGCCTTGCGTGCCTTGCGCATGTGGCTCAGATAGACCGAGCCGTCGAGGAATTGAAAGGCGCGCGGCAGCGGGCTCTCGGCACGCTGCGGCGAAAACGGTCCCGCGCCGGCCGCTGTGCCGGCGTTGAGCTGGTCGTAAACCGCTTTAAGCTTCGGCGCCGCGACGCCCCACGTTTCGATTGCTTGCTGCAAGGTCAGCGCGATCTGCGGAACGCCCACACAGGTCGCAAGCTTGCGATCGACGACGACGAGCGAGCCGTCACGTTGGCCATTTTTCAGAGAAGCGAGTCTCATCGTTATTTGACCTGAGCCATGAAGGCTTCCATTCGAGTAGCAAGAGCGATCGGCGTCTCCTGCATCGGATAGTGACCCGAATTTTCGAGCTTCTCAATTTGCGCATGAGGGTAAAGCGAAGGATAGACCGCCTTCACCATTCCCTCACTAACGCCGTTGTCGTGCTCGCCATAGAGCACGAGCATCGGCGCTTTGACTTCGGCTGCGTTTGCCGAAAAATCGTCCTTGATGAAGGAACGCATATAGCCTTTGAACGCTTCCGGGCTCGCAGTTTCGCGCGTCCGGTGCAGTAGCAGTTCCAGCCAAGTTTTCGACAGCCGGTTGCCAGTGGAATCGCCCATGACGGCGAGCGCCGCTTCGTCCTTGTCGCAAGCCGCGGTGAAGAATCCGAACACATTGTCGTCAAAGGGCAGCGCAATAGCGGGCACCGGTGTGAGCGCCACTACCGATTTGACACGTGCAGCGGCGTCCATCGCGATCTTCTGCGCGGCCTTGCCGCCCATCGAATGACCGACGACGTGAAACTCTTTCCAGTTGAGGTTGTCGGCGAGCGCGATCGCATCCGCTGCAACCTCGCCGATAGAGTAGGGACCAGAAATTATGCGCGAATTGCCGTAGCCGCGGACATCGACGAATGCGTAGCTGTAACGTTTCGTGTCTAGGGCATCCAAGATGGGAGCAAAAATCCGATGATCCCAAAACCATCCATGGATGACGACGACCTTGGTCGGGCCGTTGCCGATCTCCTGGTGCCAAATCATTCTGGTCCCCTGGCGCTTCTTGCGATAACCCGCCAATACTCTCTTATTTCTACTGTGGCCCGATGGCCGCTATAATGCGGGCCCACTTCTCGTTGTCTTTCTCGATGAATTTTGAAAATTCCGCAGGCGTACCACCTAACACGTCGATACTTTGAGTATTCAAAGTTTTCTCTGCCTCGGGTGAGTGAACTCCTTCATTAGAGAGCTTAGATAGATTGTCGATTATATTCGGCGGCGTGTTGGCCGGCGCTAAAAGCCCGATCCATATGCCGACGTCAAAGTCAGGCATTCCAGCCTCGGCCATTGTTGGCACGTCGGGCATCGCAACCGTGCGTTTCGGCTGTCCGACGGCCAATGCGACGAGCTTTCCTTCCTTCACATGGGGGGCAAGGGTTGCCGCAACGTTGAACATGAGATTGATCCGGCCAGCGAGGAGATCCGGGACGCCCTGATTTGCACCGCCCTGATATGGAACCGTCGTAACCTTCGTTCCGGCTTCCATATTGAATAATTGCGCCGCCATATGGCTAGCGGTCCACTGACCTGATGTGCCAAAGCTCAGCGTTTCAGACTTCGATTTCGCTAATTCAACAAGGTCGTGCACGGTCCGTACGTTCAACGAGGGGTGCGCCACTAGCACATTTGGCACCACAGCCAGAAGCGCTATCGGTTGCAGGTCTTTACCCAGATTAAAGCTACTCTTCACGCTGGCCGGATAAAGCGTGTTCGCCACCGTAGCCATAAATAGCGTGCGCCCGTCATTTGGCGCGCGTGCTACATACTCCGCAGCGATCATGCTGCTATTTCCGGGGCGATTTTCTACTATAACGGGCTGACCAATACGGTCGGTCATGTACTTTGCGACAAGTCTCGCGACAGTGTCAGCACTCGACGATGCGCCAAAACCGACGATGATCCTTATGGGCCCCGACGGAAGGTCATCCGCTCTCACATTCAATGGGGCGACAAATATGGACGTACAAGACAAAAGGCATAGCGTGAAAAAACTGAATCCTTTTGGCATTAGGCTCCTCCCAGAAATCCCGCTGGCAATTTCAGCGTTGCATAGGAACCCGCGACCTCGGGTTTTGCGTGCCACCTGATAAGGTTGCCAGGCAGCGCTGGACTTGTCTGTCACAAGATCATGTGAGGGCGAACCGTTTGCCCGGGCGCCATAGACAGTAACCTAATTCAAGAGGATGTGAGACAACTCGTTCTGACTAGAAATGTTCAGTTTTGCATACGCCCGTCGTCTATGAGTCAAAATAGTATTGATACTCAAACCGAGGGAGTTGGCAATCGCCACCGAGCTAAGCCCCCGCACAATCTCCGCGCAAACCTGAATTTCTCGACGAGATAACTGCGGAGCGATAGAGGTTAAACGAGCGCTATATTGTTCAAATCTATCATGGTCATTTAACGCAGGCCGGAGATGGTCATGTCTCCTCAGCGTTTGCATAAGAAAATTTGCTAGCTTCGATGCGATGCGTAGGTCGGCGTCCATAAATCGCCCCTCTACCTCATTGCGGTAGAAATTGAGGCGCACAATCTCGTCCGCCTGAGACGTTACAATTGAAATACGATCGATAAGGCTGACCGAACGATAACAATCCTGATGGTAGGGGGCGTTCTCAATCTCGTCACTCCTCAGCCTAATTGTCGCGCCCTGTGCTATTCGCGGCTCGCTCTCAATGATGCGATTTACTGGATCTAGCCGCCAATAATTTCGAATGTATTTTGATGCAATACCACGGGCAACGGCAGTCTTGCCGCCGTTGATAGCGATCAACGCGCGTGGCGAATGGAATTTCGAAACAGAAAATGCAGTAAGATGCGAGCATCGAATCTTGTGTTTTGCAAACATCAACATTGACTTCTCGAATGCCGAAGTTCCAATTGTACTGATAAGACGGCAAACCAACTGGTCCGAAAGATCGGCCGAAGGTTGGTCTAAGAATTGGATGTCCATGTCAACGAACTCCGCGGTTAATGCGTTGCCTCGAAATTAAGTGTTCGTCTTCTAGGTCAGAGTTGGTTTCCTAGGGAGAGTGTCGATCTACTTCTTGTCGGCCGTAGCGAAGACCTCCCGGCACGCCGCAACACCGTTGATCGCTGCGGCGACGCCGACATAAGGCACTAGCTGCATCATAATTTCGATGAGTTCTTCCCTCGTAACGCCGCACCGCAGGGCTCCACCGATATGGGTCCGTAACTGCGGTGTAGCGGTTCCGAGCGTCGCTAACGCGGCAACGGTGACGATCTGTCGTGTGCGCGAATCGAGCGTCGGGCTTTGGTAAATTTCTCCATAGATTGTTTCAAGAACATAATTTGCCAATTGGGGCGCTACATCGCCGAGCGATTGTTCGACCTGGTCGGGTGTTTGGCCGAGAATTTCATCAATCTTTCGCGCGCCGTCGGCCCGGCGTTGAGGGTCTGACTGCATTTTGGCTTCCTTTTTATTGGCCGCGCAGAATACGCGATCAGACTGAATTGCAAGAAATTGGCCCAGCTACCGAAAAATGCAAGATATATTAGCTAGCCGTATATCAAATCCGAGATCGCCAAATCGGCTCGTGTGGTAGAAGCCGCCGGAATCAAACGATGATCGGGCTGACGCTCAGCTTCGAAAGTATCGCATTGATGGTGAATGGAGAGCGAAGTAATGCCGAGGGCTGCGGGTTTGCGACAAGTAGGCTATTTTGATTGCGCGGGAGGCGGGCAGGTCGTCGTCATCGGCGGTATCGCCTACATCGGTCACATGCGGGCCCCGCATGGTACGTCGATTGTCGACGTCCGCGATCCGACCAATCCGAAGCTTCTCGGGCAATTGCCGATGCCGCCCGGTACGCATTCGCACAAGGTTCGCGTCCATGGCGGCGTAATGATCGTCAATCACGAGATCAACTTCAACGATCCCATCAATGCAGCACCCGATTATCGGGGTGGTCTCGGTATTTACGACGTGTCCAATCCGTCGGCGCCGCGCATGATCGGAAACTGGGAAACCGCCGGACAAGGCGTTCACCGTTTTGATACCGACGGCCGCTATGTCTACATTTCACCCACCGTCGACGGATATGTCGGCAACATTGTTATGATCCTCGATCTAAAGGATCCGGCGCGGCCGACGGAGGTTGGCCGGTGGTGGATGCCCGGGCAATGGACCGCGGGCGGCGAAGCGCCAAATTGGGAAAAAACAGCACATCGTTGCCATCATCCGCTGCGGATGGGCAACCGGCTATATACAAGCTATTGGCAGGGCGGCTTCGTCATTCTCGACATCGAGGATATGAGCAAACCGAAACGGGTGTCTGGTCTGGACTGGTCGCCGCCGTTCCATTGCCCGACGCACACCGCACTGCCGATACCGTTCGAAATCCGCGGCCGACGCTATCTGGTGGTGGCGGATGAGGACGTCCACCGGCCGCTGGATGGCGTGCCCGCATTCGTGTGGATGATCGACATCACCGACGAGAAACATCCGGTTCCCGTTAGCAGCTTCCAGGTCGAGGGCATGGAGGACGGTCCGCAGCGGCTTTCTACGGCCTGCCATCAGCCCTGCGAAATCGTGACTGGAACGGAAATTCCGACCGCTTTCGGGAAGTCGCTTACTTCGTGCCGGACGTTTCGGACGGCGCAGACCGCGTCCAAAGCAATGACGTCACAGTGGATGAGCGAGGCTTGATCTATCTAATTGATCGTCTGCGCGGACTGACGATCATTGAGCGAATATGATCGGCAGCAATATCTTTCGCTGCTCGCGATGACATTTGTTTTGATCACTTCATAATTGTCTCAACATTTCGATTGCGCAAATTGTCATTTGCTGGGTCGCAATATTGGCTGCTGCCCCAGACAGCAGTCGAACATGACGGATTGTTTCTCTATTATCCAAAGCGCGCGTCGCTAGCGCCAAAGCTTCGCGCCTTTATTGAGGTGGCGAAGAAAACTCTGAAATCGTTTGAATGAGCAATGTCCGCTATTGGCACTTAGCGGACGTTTCGAAGTCGCCAATCAATGTCCGCTTTCGGGGGTAAAGCGGACATCACGCAGACCCGTGACGATGTCTGCTTTTGACCCAAAGTGGACATGTGGACTAGGCGATATAACGCTGGCTGTGTGTCAGGCGCCGGACAGACCGCGAGGCGCTACCGTCG
>WNFM01183069.1_pt2 | contig 10740 bp, 8 predicted proteins | sample 5400271 | NCBI WGS metagenome assembly WNFM01 (sample SAMN13153352, study PRJNA577476) | soil metagenome | isolation source: 60 cm saprolite on Douglas fir-dominated hillslope | place: USA:California | collected 2013-09-17 | reverse complement strand
CTGGAGAGGCTGAAAGCGGAGAGGGAGCTGGAACGTAAACGACGGCCTTAGTGTCCTTTCGCGGACCTTTTCGTCGTCGTACTTGCGCAGCCGGCCGTACTTCCAGACGGGCAAATCCAACCCTGGGCTGAATCCCAACGCGCCGAGGGCGAATCGACGGGCGTCGTCATGCTTCGCCGTCGTGGGTCTTGAGACTGCAACGCTGAAGCCGCGAATCAATCCGGGCGGCCACCTCGGACCATAGATCGATCTCGATGGCCAGCAGCGCGTCGACTTCGAGGCGACTCAGCTCCCAGCCCTGCTCATTCAGCTCCACGAGCGTTCGCCTCGGAGACCGGGTGAACTGGTGCCGCAGTTCCTCATCAGTCAAGAGGCGGCCGATGACTCGTTCAATCGTTCGTTGTGACATAAGCACGGCCCTTTTCGAGTGATCCGCGTGCTCCCTCCTAGAATTCGAACACCCACTTGCCGCGCAACGTCCGGCCGACGCCGTTCGCGAAGGCGCCGAAGTCGGCGCTCGCGAGGTTGCCCTGATAGTCGCGCGGGTTGAAACGGTTCGTGATGTTGAACACCTTCAGGCCGACCGTGGCGTTGTGATGAAACAGCCGGAATCGCTTGCTGACCTGCGTGTCGAGCGACACGAATTGTCGAAAGCGGCCGGCCTTGTTCCGCGGTCCTACAAAATTCCGGTCTTCATCCACCACCGACAACGGGAACCCGGTCCGGACCTCCAGCACGGGGAATACCGTGAAGCCACGCGGCAGGCTGACGTTGCTCCAGAAGAGGTACCGGTTGGGGGCATCCCAGGGAAGCGGTCCCCGTGCGTCGGGCCTGATCACCGGGTTTTCGATGTTTCCGAAGTAGCTGTTGAAGTCATTCAGATTGCCAACCGCCGACGAGCGTGTGTAGGATGCGACGATTTGGTCCGCGCCGCGAAACTGATACCGGACGGTGACCTGTCCTTCGCGGTACCGCGATCGACCGCCGGTGGCCAGCACGAGCTCCGATGCGCCCGCGGCGGACGTGACGGGATTCAGGACCGGCTCGAACCGCTGATCCCGCTGCTGATAGCCGACGCGAACGAAGAGCTTCTTGAGCCACTCCCGATCGACTTCGAGACTCCAGTTGATACTGCGCGGCGTTCTGATCGCCGACGCGATCACATTCCGCATGGGAACGATTGGTCCGGCAGGCGTCGCGCCGTCCGCGCCGAACGACGCGATGGCGCGCTCCTGCAGCTGTCCGAAGCTCGCGACGTTGAGCGGAATCAGGTCATAGAAAACGCCGACACCTCCGCGGACGACCGTGCGACCGTCGGCTGATGCCGTCGCGGTGAATGAGGCACGCGGAGCGACGTTGACGTCACCGGTGAACGCGTCGTGGTCGAAACGGGCGCCAAATTGCACGGTCAGGCGCGGCGACGCGGTCCACGAATCCTGGCCGAAACCACGGAGCGCGGTCCGGTGGCGAGCCAGGCGGCCGTCTCCGGTGAACGCGATGGCCTGGCTCAACGTGCCGTCCTCGCGCACGATATCGACGGGACGGCTGCGATTGAGACCATCAAACGTCTCGTAGGTGGCGCCGGCGCCGATCTTCAGGAGGTGTGTGGGCCCGACCGGCGTAAAGGCGTAGGTCGTCAGCCACTGGACGCGGCGGCTGGTGCGGTCCTGATCGTTGAAGTAACTGCCTGAGTTGGCGTCGGGTGCGAGCACCATGTGACCGCCGCCCTGACTGGGATAGATGGTCGAATCGAATTGCTTCACGCTCACGAGGGTGTCGAGCACGCCTCGATCGCCCACGACGACCTGGTCGGACGCACTGCCGAGCACGTTATGGTTCCTGATGTTGGGTGTCACGCTTTGCGGGTTGAAGGTGTTCAAGCCGGCGTACGTCGTCTTGCGCGGCGACAGCATGGCCGATCCGGTGAAGTGATTTGTCGGCGCGACCGTCCAGTCCGCGCGGCTGTAAGATTCGAAGCTCTCAAGCTTGGTGTCGCTTCCGAGCGCGGGAAGTCCGAATACCCGGGTCTGGCTGTACTCGTACTGGACCGACTCCAGAAGGTTGAGTCTGCCCTTGACGAGCGGCCCGCCGACGGTGAACCTGGGAGTCCACGACTCGATGCCTCTGATCTCGCCTGCGCGCCGTCGGAGTCGAGGCTCGAGATCGTTTACGGTGATGTGCCACGCATCACCCGCCCGCTGCGTCTCGACCGTCGTCACCGCACCCGCCGACAGACCAAACTCGGGCGCGAATGCGGCGCCTCGTACCTGGACCGCACTGACGGCGTCGATCGGCAATTCGATCGCATCCTCGCCCGTCACCGGATCCGTGCCGTCCGCGTTGTTGAACATCAGCGCGCTCTGATTACTGCGACCGCCGCTGATATTGAGCAGTCCGTCCGGCCCTCGAACGACGCCGGGAATGAGCGGGAGTGCGTCCTGAAACCGTGCGCTCGCAACCGGCGCCGTCTGGATCACGCTCGCGGTAATCCGATCGACTCGAGCGGTGGTTGGACTGTCCCCACCCGTGTCCGGACTGCCGATCACATCTACTTCCACGTGAAGGGCATCGACGTCGAGACGCAGGGAGACATCCGCGCTCTCGCCCGGCCTTACGGTCAACGCCTTTACGGCTGACTTGAAACCCTGCAGCTCAGCGGCGATCGAACAGTCGCCGGCTGGAACGTCTACAAATCGAAACCGGCCTGTCTCGCTCGAGACGTCGATGCGCGGTCCGAGACCCGCGCACGTCAGCGTCAGCGTGACGCCTGGCACCACCACCGGCTGACCATCCGGCGACGGCAGCGAGACCGCGCCGGAAACGGTGCCCGTCAGGGTTTGCGCGGTCGCTCCCTCGACCCGCAGAGAGGCGAGTAAGAATGCCGTCCAGCCGATACGCGTCAGAATCTTCATATATGGGCACCGGACGATTCCAGGGATGCCGCCGATCCCGTTCAGGATCCATCCGCCAGGGCGAGGTTGACCTGCATCCACCAGCGCGGCTGGTACGAAATGGTGAGGGGGACCTCGGCGAGCCTGCCGTCGATGGCGTACGACAGGGCGAAGCGCGCCTCTTCGCCGTCGGCCAGGCTCTTTATCGCGAACTGCGCGGAGACCACGCGCGCATACCGTGAGGAGCTCACCTCCAACGTCGGCTTGAACTGGACGCTGGTAGCGCGGAGCTCGTACAGCGTGCCGTGATAGACGTAGGTCAATCGCGTGCCGGCATGAAGGGACCCCGCGCGCGCGCTATCCGCTTGGGCGTGGATGATCTCGGAGATCGCCGATAGAAATCCCGGCCGCGTGCCTCGAGGCAGCCGCACCACGCGTGGCCGTCCCGCTGTGCCGCCATCGCCGGCGAGCGCGAGCACCGCTTGCACCTGGCGGAAGGAATAATCCGCGGGCGCGCCTACGGCCGTCACGACCGATTGCGACTGCTCCGCGTCGATGGTGGCATGGATCACCTTGAAAGTGTGCGCACCACTTCCTTCCCTGCGGAGATTCGTCTCGGCCTCTTCGACCGACTCCTCATCCGACTCGGTCATCAGCCCGACGACGGTCGCCGCGTCGCCGCGAATCTGTTCCTCGATGTACCCCCATCGATTGATGCGGCGCGGCGCGCGATCGGGATCGGAGCCGATCAGCAGCGAGTAGCGGACCTCGTGCGGCGTCGCGGCGCGCGTGACGATCGCGTCGCCGACGTTCGACCGGCCGATCCAGAACAGCAGGAGCGGGCGCACGCGCGCGCTCATCATGTAGTGATGCCGCTCGATCGGGCCCTCGGACGGCAAGGCCGCGGCCGGCAGGCTTGGCTCTGCCGCCGCACGCGCGGTGACCGCCTCCCCCTGCGTCCCGCTCACCAGCGCGGCCACAAGAACAGCCACGCCGCCCGCGATGCGGCGCGTCACTGTCGTGCTCCGCGCGCCTCGACGAGCACGGGCCGCGGCTGGACCCGAGGGCGCTCGATCCGCGAGGCGATCGTGTAAATGCGGCGATCCCGGCCATCCAGATAGATCCGCGTCAGGACTTCAGCGAGGAGCCCAAGACCGATGAGCATCACGCCTGTCTGGATGAACACCGCGCTGAGCAGCAGGAGCGGACCGTGCGCCAGGAAGACCGCGGCCCCGGTCAGGATCTTCGTCGCCAGCACCCAGAGAGCCGCCAGCACGCCGAGGGCGGTCGCTCCGAGGCCGAGCGGTCCGAACAGGTGGAGCGGCCGCGTCACATAGCGCAGGAGAAAACGCACGGTGATGAGGTCGGCCATCACTCGCCACGTGCGCGACAGACCGTAATGGGACTGGTTCTGCGGCCGCGGGATGTTCTCGATGGGCACTTCCGCGATGCGCGCGCCGCCCCAGCTCGCGAGCGCCGGGATGAACCGGTGCAGATCGCCGTAGAGCCGGATGCCCTTGATGACCGGCGCGCGGTACGCCTTGAACGTGGTGCCGAAGTCGTGCAACGACACGCCGGAGATCTGCGCCATCAGCCAGTTGGCGATTTTCGACGGCACGCGGCGCGTCCACAGGTTGTCCACCCGGTGTTCGCGCCACCCGCTGACCACGTCGTACCCTTCGTCGAGCTTGGCGAGCAACTTTGGAATTTCCTCCGGCGCGTGCTGCAGGTCGCCGTCCATGGCGACGATCACCGCCCCCTCCGCGGCGTCGAAGCCGGCAGCCAACGCGGCCGTCTGCCCGTAATTCCTGGCGAGCGGGACCAGAAGCACTCGTTCGTCGCGGACCGCGAGCACCTCGAGCGCTGCTCTCGTGCCATCGCTGCTGCCGTCGTCGACGTACACGATTTCCGCGATGGCGCCGAGCAGAAGGAGCACCGCACTGAGACGGCGGTGGAGCTCGGCAATCGTCGCCGCCTCGTTGAACAGCGGCACGACGATCGACAGTTGAATGCCGCGCAGGGAGGCTGCGGATCGATTGTTACGAGGCACGAGGAAGGCTCCTGTACTCGGACGATGAAAGGTCGTGACGGATCAAGGCGATCCGCTGACTGATGAAGAGGTCGAGCGTGTCCTGGTGGGTCAGCAGATTGACTTCGTCCGCGCGGGCGTCGAGCAGTCGTGTATTCAGGCGCGCCAGCACCTCGTCGACGTATCCGGGATGAACCATCAACTCCGTAACACCTGGCGGAAGGGCGCGTACCATCGCCGCCAGCACCTGCGCGGACAGCACACCGGTGTGCGTGCGACCGATGAAATGCGGCGTCCGGACGCCCGCCCGCGACGCCCTCCGGTAGTCGCGCCACGCCCACGGCAGCATCGCTGCGTTCATCAAGGCCTGGCTCCGGGCAGTCCGCCGCTGCGTGCCGTCCCCATGGAGGTTCGACCACCGCTCGAACGGCACCCGCACCACCGGAATCCGAAACCGCTCAGCCAGACGCGTGACGATGTCGAAGATCGGCGGGTACGCGTGAACGTGTTTGTGCGCGTCGAGGTGCGTCAGCGTCAGCCCCGCGCTCCGGATCCGATCGATCTGCGCCGTCAGCTCCTGCTCCACCTGCCGCAGCGAGATGCGTCCCAGCAGGCAGGAGACGATGAACGGTTTCCACGACCGTCGAAACTGTCCATCGTCCTCGATCAGGGAGGGCACTCGGGAGGGGGGAAGCGTCGGCTGGCCGTCCACCAGAGTGAGGTGGCAACCGACACCCAATGAAGGGCGATGCCGGGCGCGTGTGAGCGCGTCGAGGGTGGCATGCGCGTTCGCGAACACGCTCGCGCTGGTCAGGATGCCGTGGTCGTGCGCGTCGAAGATGCCGTCATTGACGCCGACAGTCAGGCCGAGATCGTCGGCATTGACTACGAGGCTGCGGACCACGGGATCCTCCTCTCGATTCGGAACACCTGCACGGCTCGCGCGTTGCCGGCGACGATTTCCCTCCAGGGCGCCGTGCCGCGCAGCTGCCGAACCAGCAGCTGATTTTCAAATGTGAGGTGCTCGTCCTGGACGATCACCCAGACTTCGGGCTCACGCGGGATGCCGACGGCCGAAAGAGTCTCCACGCGAAGATCCGGCCGTGTGGTCCTTTTCAGGTAGTGCGCGACCACATCAGGCGCGTCGCTGACAATGACCGCGGCCGGACCGGCCGCGCCGGCGATCGCCGACACGGCTTCCCGCACGCCGAAGTCGTATGTCTCTTCCGGAAACACGACCGCGGGCGGCGCGAGACGCTCACCGATGGCGTTCTGGAACATCGAGAAGAACGGGGCGGCGGACGCCGGCGCCGTCACCGCGCCGACGAACAGAACGGCGACGGCCGTCCACGCCGTGACGACTCGCACCTGCAGCGGCAACCAGCGTTTCCGCAACAACCAGGCGACCCCCGAGACGATTCCGACGCCGGCCATGACGTCGATGACCGCGAACATCGGCAGCGCGTATCGAAGGAACTTCGCCGCCATCAGCGAGTACGGCACGAGGAGAAACAGCAGCAGGACGCGGAGCAGCACAAATCCGCGTTCGTGACGGCGACGGACGAGCTCGATCCCGCCGGCAAACGCGGCGCCGAGCACCGCGAGCGGGACATGCGTCCCAATGAGCCTCAGGTAGAAAGTGACGGGCATGCCGAGCGGCGACACAGGAACGTCGGTGACGTAGAGCCCGCCCGCATACGGGGCCCCGTGATGCACGAGCATCTCGCCCTCCACGTACGCCAGGCAGTAGCGCCAGGTGTCCGGAAGGAAGAACACAAGGTTCGCAGCCCCAAAGGCAATCGCCATTGCGCCAAGGTGCCAGCGGCGATTCGGACGGTTGGCGCCAGGCTCGGGGTCGGCAATCGTGTTGAACAGCGCGTAGATAGGGAAGTACTGCGGCATGTATTTGGACGCCAGCATCAGTCCGAATGCGGCGCCGCTCGCGACATACCAACGCTGGGCGCCTGACGGGTCGCTGGCGCCCTGGCGCTTGGCTCGCTCGTAGCACCACACGGCGATCAGGAAGAACAACAGGAGAAACGTGTCCTCTTTCCCGATCCGGCTGACGGCGATGGCGTTCACATCGAGCGCCCACAGCGCGGAGGCGGCGATCGCCGCCGGCGCACCGAAGAGCAGTTCGACCACGGCGAACAGCACGAGCGTTGTCGCCACGCCGGCGAGCGCGTTCGGCAATCTGATGGCGGTCTCCGGCGGTATCTCCCATTCCGGCGTCGCCAGTGCGTTCCATCGCTCCGACAGCGCGACGCTGCCCCACATCGCCAGCTTCATCAGCATCGGGTGCTCGGCGTTGCCCCCGAAGCGGCCCTGCCGGTACTCCTCGACGGCCTGGACTTTGTTGATCTCGTCTTCGCTGAAGCCGTAGGTGGCGAGATGCGCCGTGCGGGTGAGGCCCGCGGCCCCAAGCACGACAGCGAGCGCGATGACGCGCAGGTGCGCGAGGGAAATAGAGAGGCCGAGCGACGAGCTCGATGTCGCGCGACGGGCGAGGTCACGGGCGATCACGGTGGCCATCTCGCGCGTCGAGACGGCAAGCGTGAAGCCAGCTGCGCGTTAAGCGCGCACTGCGGCGTCTATCGCCCGGAGTGATTGCGAGTTACAGCCGTTGGCCGCAACGTGTGGCCGCTCACCGGGGGGGTCGACGCGTGTGTGGGATTACGCAACCTGCGCGGACAGGCACAGTCACACCCGGACATCCGATAGCTCCCGACGCCGTTCGTTGCCCTCCCCTGACGTTTCGCATTCAGAGCGTGGCACTGGACTTGCCCTGCTGGGTGCTCGATGGCCGGCCATGGCTTCGAAGCGCCTTCGGTACGCCGGACACAGGGATTGCGCCTCGCCGGGCTGGCTGCCGCCCTTGGCGGAGCCCTGTTGTTCGTTTCGTCGGTTCGCGCGGCGGGTACAGCAGGAGTGCTCGACGGGCTCAGCCGGGTCGGCTGGTGGTTCGTTCTGATTTGGTCGCTCGGCGGAATCCGATACCTGCTGCGCGCCGTCGCCTGGCGGATGTGCCTTGACGAGCCGCGCCGGCTGCCACTCGGTGCCGCCTTCGGTGCGTCGGTGATCGCAGACGCGCTCGGGAACGTCACGCCTTTTGGCGCGCTGATCAGCGAGCCGACGAAGGTCGCCCTCGTCCGGAGGCGCCTTGGCGCCGGGACGACCATCTCGGCCGTGGCACTCGAAAATCTCTTCTACGCCGCGTCCGTCGTCATCGTGGTCGTATGCGGCACAAGCCTGCTGCTCCTCTCGTTCGACGTCGGAACCGCGCTTCGCGGTGCGGCCTATTTGACCCTTGGCGTCGCCGCCGGCCTGGGACTCTTGACCATCGTGGTCTTGGTAAGGCGGGTGCGCATCGCCGGCGCCCTTCTGGCAGCCTTGGAGCTCTGGCCGCGTCTCCGTCGCGCAATCGGGAGCCCGCGTGCAGAGGTCAGCGACATCGAGGACCAGGTCTTCGGCTTCACGTCGCGGCATCCCGGTCGCCTGGCCTTGCTTCTTGCGCTGGAAGCGGCGTATCACGCCGCAGGGATGCTGGAGATCTGGCTCACGCTCGCGCTCGTCACCGGCGGGTCGATTGGATTCGTCTCAGCGTTCGTGCTCGAGTTCGTCAACCGGACCATCACGATCGCATTTCAATTCGTGCCCATGTGGCTGGGCGTTGACGAGGCGGGTACAGGCGTTGTGACGGCTGCTCTCCAGCTGGGCGCGGCTACCGGTGTCGGGCTCGCGCTCGTGCGGAAGGCTCGCGTGGTGGTCTGGACGGGCCTCGGGCTCGGACTGTTCTTCCTGTGGCGTCGCGCGGGCGCATCCTACGCGGACAGCTGATCGAGGTCGTACTTCCGCAGCCGCCCGTACAACTGCGTGCGCGACAATCCGAGACGTTTGGCTGCCTTCGACTTGTTCCCGCGGCACTCGCGCATCACGGCTTCGATGGTCTGCCGCTCGACGACATTCAGGTCGGTCATCGCCGCCTGGGTCGGTCGCGACGGCGTGTACAGCGACAGGTGCTGCGCGCTGATCAGCCCGCCCTCGCAAAGAATCGCGGCGCGCTCGAGCGCGTTGCGCAGCTCCCGAACGTTCCCCGGCCAGTCGTGCTGCAGCAGCGCCTCTCGCGCGGCGCGTGTGAAGCCGGCAGGCGGGCGTCCGAACGACTTCGCAATCTCCCGGAGAAACGTGTCGCTGAGCGGAATGATGTCGCTCTTGCGCTCGCGAAGCGGCGCCAGGCGGATGTCGAACACCTGCAGCCGGTAGAAGAGATCCTCACGAAAATCACCGCATTCGATCGCCTTGCGCAGATCGCGGTTGGTGGCCGCAATGATCCGGACGTTGGCCTTCTGCAACCGGGTCCCGCCGAGCCGTGAAAACTCCCGCTCCTGAAGAACACGCAGGAACTTGGCCTGCGCCGAGGGGCTCATCTCGCTCACCTCGTCGAGGAACAGCACACCGCCTGCGGCGAGCTCGATCTGTCCCGGCTTGGACTGCTGCGCGCCGGTGAACGCGCCCCGCTCGTAGCCGAACAGCTCCGACTCGAGCAGCTGCTCCGGCAGCGCGGCACAGTTCAGCGCGATGAACGGTCCGCCCTTTCGCCCGGAGGCCCGATGGATGAAGCGGGCGACCACTTCCTTGCCTGTGCCCGACTCGCCGGTCAGCAGCACGGTCGTCTCGGTCTCCGCCACCTGCGTCGCCTTCCGCAGCGTGTCGATCCACTCGGGCGACCGGCCGACGACGGGCGCGCGGCCGGTTCTCGATTCGAGCTGGTCGACTAATGACTGCACGCGCGATTCGAGCCGTTCGGCGCGGGCCTGCGCCTCGGCCGTCTGGCGCGCCGCGTCCGCGAGCTGCTCGTGCGAGACCGCCAGCGCCACGTGATCGGCAATGCGGCGCGCCACGGGGACATCCTGCGGTCCGAACGCGTCCGGGCGCTTCGACCAGAAACCGAGACCCATCTCCTGGTCGCGCGCGCGCGTGAGCACCGCGAGGAACGAACGATATCCGGCCGAGACGATGCGCTCCCGGAGGTCGGCCGGCTCGACGATCGGCAAGGTCGCCGTCGTGAAGTCGTCGATGATGATGTAGCCGTCCTTCGGTTTGGAGTCGTTGGTCTTGATGAGCCGCGCGACGTCGGGGAACCCGTCGCCGGAGGCGACCTCGATCAGGATTTGCCCCCGATCGTCGAACATCATCGTCAGCAGATCGTGGGGCAGCACTTTGTTCGCGATCTCGGAGACCTGCGGGAACACGGTGCGGATGTCGAGGACGCCCGAGATCGTGCGCAACAGCTCGACCGAGCTTTCGATGCTCGCGGTACGCGCGCGATCGACCGCGGCGTGGCGGGCGGCTTCCGCCAGCCGCTGGTGGGCCAGTCCGACGGCGACGTAGCCCGCCAGCCGTTGCACCAGGGCAAGATCCTGCGCCCCGTAGGCGTTCGAACGCCGCGAGAACAGCGCGAACACGCCGACAACCGCGTCGCCGATGAGGACGGGGGCGCATACGCCCGATCGGAGACCCCGCTCGGGCCCAGGCACACGGTCCATGAGCTTGGCCACGATCGGCTCCTGCGGGACCGCGTGATGCCCGCGACAAACGACCTCGGGGGCGCTTTCGCAGGTGCTTGCATACAACCGGTACTGGGTTCCGTCGTCGGTGGCGAGGACCAGGTTCGCTTCGTCGTGCGGCACGATCCGCGAGGCGACGGCGCTAAGTTGCTGAAAAACATCACGGATATCGAGCGCACCCGCAAGGGCGGGCAACAGGGCGTGGAACGCGTCCAGGTGGTCGGGCGCTGTCGCCGCCGGCTCAGCCGTGGTC
>WNFM01311978.1_pt2 | contig 10744 bp, 7 predicted proteins | sample 5400271 | NCBI WGS metagenome assembly WNFM01 (sample SAMN13153352, study PRJNA577476) | soil metagenome | isolation source: 60 cm saprolite on Douglas fir-dominated hillslope | place: USA:California | collected 2013-09-17 | reverse complement strand
CATGCGCCGGTGAGTGAGGCCTTTGCGAGCGAGCTCGCCTCGCGTGTCCTCCAGGCATTTAGACGGCCGGTTGGTCTCTGAGCGACGAACCCACAGCACAGCGACCGGGCACTCCCCTATCGACGCGAACGCGCACAGTGGGTAGACGGGCGGCGGCGGGGTTGGCGGGATGGCTAGGGTAGTGAGCCCTCCGCCGACACCACGCGAGGTCGGTAAGCAGAAGACTTTTCTGATGTAGTGAGCGGCGGCGTGTGTCAGCGCGTTTCAGCGCGTTTCGCTCGAGCCCGATTCGTAATCAGCAGATCCTCGGTTCAAGTCCGAGCGCCGGCTCCAGTCGTAGCATCGCTCCGCCGATCATACGTGGATCGGCGCTCGTCATCGCTGACTGACCACCGCCAGGCGCGACGCAGGCGCGAGGTGAGCGGCGTCCGGCCCCTCCGCCATCCACAGCTCGAGCAGGGGCCCCCCTGCTTCCCTTCGCCGAACCGCCGCTCCATACGCCAGCGCAGCTCGCGGTTGGTGTTGACGTATCTCTCGGACAGGACCCTGTACCGGTCACGCCAACGCTGGGCACGATTCACCGCCCGGTCAGTGGTGGAGTAGCTCTCGGGTGCGATCGGCGGACTCCCCAGCGACAGCACCTCGTCTGGCCAGAGCAGGATGAAGTATCGATCGGTCGGATGCGGAGGGATCCCCGTTCGACCGACGTCGTAAACGGGAATCCCGGTTCCGTCCATCACGAACTTGAGCGGGATGAACGTGCGGTCGGCGACCAGCAGGGCCGCGCCTCCCGGCCCCACGCGCTGCAGGATCTCGTCGCGCACCTGATAGGCCACCGCCTGCGGCCGGTCCGAGACCAGCCACCCACGGTACCCGCTGCCGCCATCGAAGACGCCCTCCCCTTGGTCGACGCCGTCTCGCAACAGGAACGCGCCGGCCATGCGGGCGTCGCTCGCCGCCAGCCACGCGAGCCAGCAGCCCGCCGCCACAGCCGCGGTGCGTCCCGGGATCGCCGACACCGCGGCCACGCAGAGCGCGAACCCCGGCAACAGGGAAAACAGGTAGCGGTCCATGTGGGTGGCGGGCAGGTCCCAGTCGCGGCCGGGCGCGAGGACGAGCGGCGTCAGCACCAAGCCGGTGACCAGAAGCACGAGACCGAAACCAGCCAGCGGAGACGACTCGCGGGCGCGGCGTGAAATCGTCGCCAGCGCGAAACCCAAAACCGGTACGGCCACGATCAGCGCGAGACCGGGTGAGAGCGCGACGTTGGTGAAGTGGCGGAGCGTCGCCTCTCCGCCCAGGCCGGTCACCACCATGTGGACGTGAGTGCCCACTCGCCTCCAGAAGAAGACGTTGGCATACCGATCGGCGGCGGCCGAACGTCGCGCCACGCCCAGCGCCGAGCGCACGATCGGCCACGCGTGCAGCACACCGAGGGCGACTGCGGCATAGGTCGGCCAGCGACGGAGGATCCAGCGGTGGCGACGCGCGAGGGCATAGACACCGCACGCGACCGGAGCCACCAGCGTGAGCGGCGAGAAGTCGGCACCCAGGGACATCACGAGGATGCCGGCGGCGACGCCGAGGATCCGCTGGGTCTCCAGGCCCAGCAGGAACAACAGCGCACCGATCGTTTCGACGGCGAACGCCAGCCCGTACGGCACGGAGCTGATCCGCGAGTAGGCGATCGACCACGGGTGAAACGCGACCATGGCGGCCAGGACGAGGGCGGCGCGCCGCGGCGCCACGCGCATCGCAACCGCGTAGGACGCGATGACGGCGGCCAGCACCGCCAGCGCGTTCACCACCCGCGAAGCGAAGAAGCCGGGGCCGAACACAGCCATCAGCCGGGCGATCAGGTGCCCGTACAGCATGGAGACGAACGCGGCGTTCTCGTCGAGGGTGGCCTGCTTGCCCCTCAGGATCTGCAGGCCGTACGTCGTCCAGTTCCCCTCGTCGCCAGCCGGAGACGGCAGCCACTCGAGACCCCACAGGCGCAGGAAAGCGGCGGCGGCCAGGATTGCTAGGAAGGGGGCGTGGCGGCGCAGCCGCATCGGGCGGGACCATATCACGATGCTCCGCAGGATCGCCTTCAGTCGATCCAGAAGGTCTCGTGCTCCTCGAGGCTTTCGCCTGAAATGTCGTCGTGAGCGGTCAGCGTCAGGTCGTACTGACCTCGTTCAGGCGGAACTGGCAACTTGAGCATCCGTGCCAGCCGTCCATCGGTGCCTGGACGTATCGGTGTGGGCTCCATCTTCGCGAGAGTGCGCCCGCCCGGGCCGGTGAGCGTGAAGCCGGAGAGTACGCGGGATGTGCCGTCAGGGCCGGACCCTTGGCCGGACACTTCGAACTGCGCGACCACCGGCGCGCCGGCGGCAAAGGCGAGATGAGCCACCGGCACCGGGCGCGGGCCCGGCTCGACCGTGTCCGTCAGGATCGGAGTGGTCATGCGGAAGCCCTGGTGTGCCGGCACCTCGAAGTCATGCGTCACGGACCCCATCCGCCCCGAGTTCGCATCACGGACGACGAGGCGCGCCTGCCACGTACCACCGAAAAGCCGAAAGGTGCGCGTGACCAAGGGGGCACGGCCTGCTGCCGACGACAGATGCGCCTTGTCCGAGATGCCCGCGCGCTCGCCGCTCTCACGACTCACGGAGGCCATGTAGTACTCGATGACGACATCCGGCGCTCCCGGGCGCGCGCCGGCAGGCGCGCCCATTTCGATCTCCCCGACGAGCATGACGTCCGTCTTGTCGCCGTCGGTGCTACGAACGTAGGCCGCAAGGCGCAGGGGCAATCCGCTATCGTCCGCAGGGGCATCCAGGGCCGCGCGGATGGCTGGTGCGAGCTTGTCGCTTGCGCGCTCCAGGTCGCGCCCTTGGCCACGCGGGGTGTCCGCAAAGTAGCCCCGCCGTGCGTACACAGCCAGACCGTCTCGCAGCACCTCGACGCCGATCTTGTGGTACTTGCCATCGAGCGGAGCGAGCGGGTCGTAGGCGAGGAGATAGTAGACGCGCGACTCGTCCGCAATCTGCCGGATCGCACGGCCAAGGTCCGCGGTCGCGCCCACGGCGAAGCCGCCGGTGTCGAGTGCCACCGAGACCGCACCCTCCGCCTCGTTCCGTTCGGCATCGATGTACACGCTGCGCTCGCCGACGGTCTTCTGGCCCTCCGAGAGCAAGCGAGGACTGTCCGACGCGCCCGCGGTCGCCAGTTCGGCGCCGCCGCGAGCATTCAGGAAGTAGATGGCCACGTTGGTCCGCCGCGCGGACGCGATCACGTCCCGGTACTCGCTGCGTTGCGGCTCGCTGACGAATCCTTCCGACACGAGGATGACGGACTTGCGCCCCTCGGCCCCGGCGAGCGCGTCGGTCACGCGGGCCAGCACCCCCAAGGTGACACGCCGGCGGTTCACCGATGCCGCGTACACCTCCTCTGCTCTCGAGCGGACCATCGGGTGCCCCTCGTCAGTGACGCCCATCTCCTTCATGATTCCTGTGTAGCCTCGCGAAACGTTCAGATCGGCCACCGCGCCCATGTCGGTGAGCCTTCGCGTGACGAGCGCGAGCACCGACCGGTCACGCTCGTGGATGCGCAACGCTTCCCAGTCACTGATGTGTCCGGAGGTCGTGTCGGGAGGCCGGTGACCCTGGAGCCGGCTGGTCAGAGCGAACAGGTCATCGCGTCCGCGGCCCACGACCGTCGTCCACCAGACGTCGCCTCCCGTCGTGATCAGGGCCACACGGTCGTTCGAGCTCAAGCCTTCTCGCAGGAACGCGGCCACCACTTTGCGTGCGGACTCGGCTTGAGCCGGGGAGAGGTGCAGATCGTCGAACACGATGGCGAACGTGCGGGCCGGGTGCACTTCTCGAGCATTCGAGGACACGCGCGGGCGAGACGCGGGCGCGGCGGGGAGGGAGCCGGTGGGCGGGGGCACCTGCACCGCCTGGAATTGCAGGATCTCGCGCGGCCGCCCGTCTTCGCTCAGGCGAAACTGCGCGCGATCGAGCCCGGGCACGGTGTGGCCATGCCCGTCCGTGACGACGACGTCCACCGTGACGAGTGCGACTCCCGCCTGGAACCCGCGGTTGGGTGGTTGGTCCGCGACGGCCGATATCGCCCCGAGCACGAACACGCCGACGCACACGGCGCGCTGTGGACGATGGATCGTCAGGGCCCCGCCTTCTTTTTCCCCAGACACTATCGGGCGCGCGCTGCGGACGGCCGGCGAATCGTCTGACAGGCACATGCTCGGTTCAAGTCCGAGCGCCGGCTCCAACGTCGAACGCCCGCTTGCGTACCTCACGCCCCACCGTCTCGATGGCGAAGGCCAGCCCCAGGAAGTATAGGAGAGCGAACGCTTGTGTCTCTTGCCCACTCGCAGTCGAGATCAGGACCGGGACGAAGACGGCGGCTGCCGCTGCCACAAGAACGAGCCGTTCCCGCCCGCGCCGGAGGGTCAACAGGGCGAGGGTGGGAAGGCTCATCAAGGCCATCGGCATTTCGACGACGTGACTGCCCCACCCGAGGAAGTCAACCGTCTCTGTATACGTGTAGTACTTGTCCACGAAGCCCTCGTTCATCGATGTGCTGCGCTCCATCCAGAGGCCGTCGATCGCGACCCGCGGCCAGAGCTTGTGCTGACTCACCGTCGCCCACAGGCGTTGGGCGAGGATCCCGGCGAACCAGCCAGGCTCGCGGCGTATGGTGGCCAGCATGTCCGCGCGGAAGGCCGTCTCGCCCTCGTCAGTCCACAGGTGGGTGCCGTGCCGGACAGCCCATTCCTCGGCCAGCGGGTCCGACCAGGTAAACGCGTGCGTGCGGTCGAAATCCCCGAGCCCTTCCCACAGCGGCTGCCAGCGGTTGTGAGACCGCTCCGCGCGCAGGGCGAGGCAGGGCGCCATGAACAGAAGACCGCCGGCGGCCGCCAGGAGCATGCCCCGGGGCGAGGTCGTGCGCCGCGCCCCGACCGCGATTGCGAGGGCCACGCCCGGGGCCAGGAAGAGCGAGCCGATCCGGCACAGCGCGCACACCGCAAAGACGACTCCCGTCAGCCCGCAGCGCAGCAGCAATGACCGGGGAGTGGGCGGCGGACCGAGCATCGTGAACACGGCGAGGGCGACCAGGGCCAGCCAGGCGACGAGGTAGAAGCCAACGGGAGAGCGGGAAAGCGCCAGCACCTCGATCACGAACGGCGACAACACGAGCAGGCACCCGAAGGCCACGCCCGCGCCCGCGTGCCCACTGCGCCAGAGCTCGGCGATGGCCCACGCCAGCACCGGTGCGCCGAAGAGCGGGGCCAACCAGACGACGAGGTAGGGCGACACGCCACCGAGAATACGGAAGGCAGATCCGAGGAGGAAGGCCCGCCCAGGGTCGTCATAGGGCGCCGGCTCCTGGCAGATCCGCTCTCGTACGAAGGGCTCGGCGCGGATCGTTCGCCAGAATTGCCACGGGCGGATCCCGAGCGCGTTCACCCTCTCCACGATCAAGCGCCGACACGTTGCCACGGACTGCGGGTTGCCCGTGCGACAAGGCGCAGCGCTTCCCGCGCGCGCCTTGACCAGGGCGGTGGTGGCGAGCGCCTGGTCGCTCCAGAGTCGGCGGAACGCGCCGAGTTCGTCGAGTCGTGTGTCGGCATTGCGAACGGCAACATGCACGAGCAGGAGCAGGGCGAACACGGTGCCGGCCGCCAGTCCGAGGAGCGACGCTCGCGTCAACGCGAACCGTGTGCCGTCCGGACGCACCGAGGGAGCCAGCCCCGTGCTCCGAGCCACTGTGCGATTGAAATCGCCGCCGCCTGATGTCCGATGGCGTTCCAGTGGCCGTCGTACGTGTAGTAGGGGCCTGCCCCGAATGGACGGTCTACGCTGCGCAGGGCGGGGGTCAGATCCAGCACGGGGAAGCCACGCGCGTCTGCGATACCCCGGAGGCGCCGAAGGACAGGGGCCCGCCCCCAACCCGCTTCGTCCAAACCGTACCAGATCCGGGTCAGCTCGAGGTCGCGATCGTTCACCTCGAAGCGGCTGGGAATGTAGGCCACGAAGAAGCGAGCATCGTGCGCCGCCGTCTCGCTGGCCAGGGCACCCAGGATCCGGTCTACCTGACGCCAGGCGCGGTCGACTTCGGGCGTCGCGCGGCGCCAATAGACGTCGAGCTCGTGGGGCGGATAAGTGGGGCGGAAAGGCGGGACGAGCCCCAGCTTCGACAGGGCTCTATAGACCCTGGGCGCGTGTTGAAGCCGTTCCTTCGTCCATTCCCACAGCATGGAGCCGCCTCTGGCCCGCACCCGGGCGGCTGGTGCAGCAGGTGGGGGGAGAGGCGGAGGGACGGGCTCATTGGCGACGGCTGGAGGCGTGGCCCGGAAGTCCAGCACCGGTTTGGACCGCCCATACTGGATACTGCTGATCGTGGGCAGAACGTCGTTGTAATAAAAAAAGAGCACGACGATATGGGGCTGGTAACGCACCCCCTCCCGCCGATAGGCGAGATACTCCTGATCGGTGCTGTAGTTTGCCACTCCGCCGTTTATCACCTCCAGCGGGCAACCCGGGCCGGCCAATCTCTCCTCGACGAGGTGCGTCACACTCGCCTCGAACGGCACCCCGTAGCCCTCGAGGAATGAATCCCCCAGGGCCAGCACGCGAAAGGCCGAGCCTTCGTAGCTGCGCTCGCGGTCACGCAGTCCCTGGGAGTTGGTCCGGAGCTCTACGTCGTACTCGCGCCGGTGGAAGAAGACGCGCGCGTTCGGCTTGTTCCGCCAACCCAGCACCGGATCGTGGACCTGATACTGGGCGTACTCGTTCTGCTCCTTGCCCCCTCCGCGCCGGCCAATGAGAACTCGCGCCAACGCCTCCATCACGACGAGCATCACGGCCACGACCGCCAGCGAAAGGCCGAGGTTGATGGCGAGGGAACGGACGCGCATGGGCTCCGGCGTATGTTAACGCTGCGGCAGAGGCGTGACTTGCGTCAGCTCTGGGCGTGGTTTGGAGGCGAAGCCTACGGCACGGGCACCGAGGCCGAGAAGTCCGGCCGGAAGATGAAGATCGAGTAGCCGACGCGGTCGATCGGAGTGAGGGCACGGAAGCGGTTCATCAGGTGCCGCTCGGCGCCTTCGAAATACACGCCCTGCAGGTTGGTCGCGCTCACCGCCACCAGCTCGCCCGCGCGCACTTCGCCGACGATCCGCGGAGGATCGGGATGCATCTTGCTGGGCAGCATCTCGCAGGGGATCCCGTAGTACGCCGGATCGGCCGTACCGAAGTACGAGAGCTTGACCCGCGTCACGCCGTGCTCGTCCGTCCAGCGCTTCAGCGCCTTCAGGTCCTGGCCCCAATCGACGTTCGAGTCGACGAGGTAGCGCCAGCCCTGGGACGGCCCGCCCACCAGCTCGTTGAAGTAGCCGAGGTAATGCGGGTGGACGTGCAGGACGGAGACCGCGTACCAGGCGGACAGCGCGAGGACCGCCCATCGCCGCGTGCGGCCGGCCCTCACCGCGGTCGCGGCGGCATGGCCGGCGGCGGCGAAAAGGAAGGGATAGATCGGCAGGAGGTGGCGGTGGCCGATGTTGAGGTGGCGGGTGAGCGTGACTCCGACGTAGATCGCCACCGGCAGCCACAGGAATGCCTGCACGCGGCCACGCTGCTCGTCCCCATCCCGCCGAGCGAAGAGAGGAAGCGCCAGGAGGGCCAGCAGGGCCAGCGGCGTCTTCAAGAGGAACGTGGCCGGAAAGTAGTACCACCAGCCGCCCTGCGAGACGTGTCCGAACAGGAACGCGGGCCGCGCCTGGGCATCTCGCATGGCCGTGGCCAGGCCGTAGACATAGGCGTCGGGCAGGAACCCGGCGGCGTGGACCATGCGCAGCACGCCGCTCGCCGCTCCCGGCCGCTCGAGGCGCGCCCAGCTGAAGGTGGCGGCCAACTCCGGATCGTTCGCGAGCCGCGGTTGGAACGCATACGTTGCCCACACGAATGCGAGCGCGATGGCCCCGATGGCCAGCAGGGCCAGCGCGAGAGCCGCCGCCCGGGGCCGCGCCCCGCTGAGCGGGCGGGGCTCCGCGGCGAAGGGGGCGACGGTCAAGGGCTCGGGCGAGAGGGCCACCACGACGGCCAGGGCGCCCAGGGTCGGCACCAGGATGAGCGCGGAGAACTTGCTCGCCAAAGCGGCCCCGGTGGCCAGACCGGCGAGGAGGACGCGCGTGGCCGTGATGCGGTGCGTGACCGCCTGGAAGGCGATGACGCTCAGGAAGACGAACAGCGCGACGGCGAGGTCCGTGGTCACGATCTGGCCGTGCGCCAGCACGTCGGGACTGAGCAGGCACAGGAAGAATGCGATCGCCCCGGCCAGGAGCCCGAACTGCCGTTGTGTCCAGAGCAGCACGGCCGCGCCCAGCGCGCATCCGAGGGCCACCATCGGCAGCCGTCCCCAGAAGAGAACCCGGTCCCCGTCGTTCCATTCGTAGAGGAAACGGTGGCCGAACTCCCACTGCTGGCCCAGGGACCACGGCTCCGACGCGTTCGGCATCCGCAGGTCCAGGAGCAGCAGCGGCAACGCGGCCAGCTCCTTGGCCAGCGGCGGATGCTCGGGGTTCATGCGGAAGTCGCGGAGGGTCAGATAGGTGTAGCCCGCCGGAAGGTGGGCCGTCTCGTCGTAGACCGCGGACGAGGTCCGCATGCTGGTGAGGGCTAGGGAGGCGTAGGCCAGGATCCCCGCGCCGAGCAGGCCCAGGAGGCGGAGCTGTCTTGCCGGCGGCACGCCACATCTTCCACGACTCTCGACGGCGGCGCGACCACGCGACGCTCGAAGAGGGTCCGGTCGATCCACGGCGGACGGGCAACTCGTTGAATCACAATGCCGTGCGCTCTGGCTCACGCGTGGGAATGGCCCGCCCGCGACTCCGCGGTGTGATTCCCGTCAGTTTCCGCGTATCGTGCGGGTGGTAATACTCCAACCCTTTCGCTCGAGGTAGGCATGCCGGCATACAAGGTGCGGCTCGAAGACGGCTCGGAGATGGGCCCGCTGGACCCGGAGATGCTGCGCTCGTGGTACCAGCAGGGCCTCATCAATCGCGAATCGAAGGTCCGGCCCGCGGGGGGCAAGAGCTGGTCGCGGCTCATCGACGTCGTGGACATCTCGAGCTGGGGCGCGGCCGGAGGGACGAAGGGCCGCGAGGCGGAGGCGGAGGACGAGTACGAAGAGCTGTCCGACGATCCCCAGAGATGGCGGATCTTCGCGGCGAGCGTGCTCTTCTTCCTCGTGGCCGCGGGGGCGGGATACTTCGCGCTGTTCCCGGATCGATGGCTCCCCGCGCTGAAGGAAGCGCCCTGGCGGGAGATCGCGCTCGGACACGTCGCGCTCGGCCTCCTCCTCATACGCGGCTCGGACTCGATGCGCAAGGTCGTGCGCGTCCTCGTCTTCCTCCTCACCTTCAGCCTGTTCGCGGTGGCCGCGCCCGTCCTGCTCCAGGGCTTCCAGTGGCGGCCGCTCGCGATCCTCGTCTCTGCCTGGGTGATGGGTTCCGGCCTCTTCTTCTTCCTGGCCGGACGGCCGCTGCGCTGGTCGAGCATCGCCATGTGCCTGTTCTGGATCCTGGCCGGAGCGGCGGGCATCGGGGCGCTGGGATACGTGCCCACGAACGGCTCGCCCGCGTTCGCCACCACCGCCGGCGAGTCCAAGCCGGATGATCGCCTGGCCGCGCCGTGGTCTCCGTCCGCGACGGCGGTCACCCGCGAGCTCCCGCTCCTCTCGCCGCGCGCGGCCGAGCTGGTCGTCTCCTACGGGCTGGATCGCCCGGAGGCCGCCTTCAAGAAGAGCTACCTGCTCGCCGCCAACGGGATGAACCGGCTCTCGCCCCAGGAGGCGAAGGAGCTGGGCGAGCTGACCAGCGCCGTCTACGCCCCGTTGCCTCCGCCCAACCGCAAGCGCCTCGACGGATACATGGAGCGGGTGCGCGGGCTCCAGGTGACGCAGCCCCAGGAAGACCGGGAGATGACCGCGCTCGTCCGGGAGGCCGTGCTGCAGCTCCCCGAATCGCAGCGGACCCGCTACCAGCTCCTGTACGAGAAGGCCCTCGGGGCCAGCCGCTAGCGCCTTCGTCGAAGGCGTCCTAACAATTTAGTTGACAGACCGTTCCTGCCCGCCTAGACTTACTAAACTTTTAGGAGATTGGCGGGATGGGACGTCGCAAGGGAAGCGGAGGGCTGACTCCGCTCGAGCTCGAGATCATGCAGGTGCTTTGGCGGACCGGCCCCGCCAACGTCCAGGCAGTGCGGGCCGCCCTCGGGGCCCGGCGCGACCTGGCCTACACGACCGTGCAGACGATGCTGAACCTCCTGTACCGCAAGGGGAAGGTGAAGCGCACGCTGCGCGACCGGTCGTACTACTACCGGCCGGCGGTCACGCGGCGTCGTGAGGTCGGTCACATGATCCGCGACGTTGTGACCCGGCTCTTCGGTGGATCAGCCGAGCAACTCGTACAGAGCCTCATGGATACCCGCCAGCTCACCCCCGAGACGCTGGAGCGCCTGGCGGCCGCGGTGGACCGGGACGAAGGCCATGACCGCGACTGAGTCCTTCCTGCTCGGCGCGCTGGTCAACGCGGTCTGGCAGGTGGCGGCGATCGCGATGGTGGCGGGCGCGTGTGCGGCGGTGGCGCGGCGGGCCAGTGCCGCGACGCGCCATGTCGTGTGGCTGCTGGCGCTCGGAGCCGCGGCCCTCGTACCGTTTGCGAGCGCGCTCCCGG
>WNFM01297124.1_pt1 | contig 10744 bp, 12 predicted proteins | sample 5400271 | NCBI WGS metagenome assembly WNFM01 (sample SAMN13153352, study PRJNA577476) | soil metagenome | isolation source: 60 cm saprolite on Douglas fir-dominated hillslope | place: USA:California | collected 2013-09-17 | reverse complement strand
GTCGGCTCCTGGATCATGGGCCTCGGCGCGTTCTTCATCGCCATGACATTCCGCCCGGTGCCGAAGCTGCTGCCGGCGCCGGCGCCGGCGTGATGCGATGCGTCGACGCGAGCAGCGGGCCAACGCAGTCGCGCGACCCGTTGGCTCACGTCACCCGTTCACACCGGCAGTGCCTCGCCGGCCTGCTCCTTGACGATGTAGTCGGCGTACCAGTCCGGCCAGTTCGCGTCGTGCACGCCACCATTGCGCTTCTCGTGCTCGCCATGCGCGGCCGCGGCGCGGCGAAGTGCGGCGGCAAGATCGGTCGACGAACCAAAGGTCGTGTCGCCCTCGACGCGGCCGGGCAGGCGGGTGGTGATTTCCTGGAACAGCCAGCCATTGCCGTCGGGATCGCGGAACGAGGCGAACGAGCGATAGCTGCCATGGTCGGGATCGGCGCCGCGGACCCGAACGCGCCCGGAAATAAAGGGTTCATCGGTGCCGGCGTGCACGTCGCCCGCGCCATGAAACACTTCGCTGACATCGACACCGCGCGCGATCAGCGCGGCGCGGGCGGCCTCGATATCGGACACGATCAGGTACAGGCCCTGCGCGGAGCCCGGCGCCGCCGGCGTGACGTTGCTGCCGAAAATCACCGAAGCATTGGAGCCGGGCGGCGTAAACTGAATCACGCGCCAGCCGTCACCGGATGCAAAGTCGGCATCCAGCCGCCAGCCGAGGTTTTCGTAAAACGCCTTGGCGCGATCGACGTCGGAGACGGGGATGACGACGATCTCGAGCTTCATATCGACCGTCGGCGACTTCTTCGTTGCAGTTGTCCCGGTTCGCTCCTTGAGATCACTCATGGCTCCTCCTTGATGTCTGTGCCGGGGCGACACCTTGGGGTGTCACGATGCCGATCGAATGACGCAAAGCCAGATTGCTTCGATCTGTGGGCGAATATCTGTCGTTCGTCAGACAATCTTTCGCTCCGCGAGCGAATGCGGGCGCGCGGTTACGAACTCGTGATATGAATTAGCGTTGACTAATGAATTAGCGTAGGCTAATGGTTTCTCATGATCGAAGCCGCCCCCATCAATGCCGTCATGCGCGCACTCGCCGATCCCACCCGGCGCGCGCTGTTCGAGCGCGTCGCCGACGCGCACGAAATCACGGTGGCCGAGCTGACAAAGGGCAGCGGGGTGACGCAGGGCGCCATCTCGCAGCACCTCAAATCATTGAAGCAGGCCGGCCTCGTCGCCGAACGACCCGAGGGGCGAAACGTTTATTACCGTGCGGAGCCGGAGGGGCTCGCGCCGCTGTTCGACTGGATGAGCCACTACGGGCTGTTCTGGCACGACCGCTTCGCCAACCTGCGCACCTTGCTGAAGGAGATCGATCCATGAATATCGCGTTGCAGTCCGACACACGGGAGATCGTGGTCGAAGCCAACCTCCCGCATGCGCCGGAGGCGATCTGGAAAGCGCTGACGACCGGCGAACTGATCGGCCGCTGGCTCCAGATGACGCCGACCGGGTTTGAGGCAGTCAAGGGCAAGCAATTTACCTATCAGACCAAGGCGGCCGGCGGTTGGGATGGTGTCATTCATTGCCGGGTGCTGGAGGTGATCCCGCACCAACGCCTCGTCTATTCCTGGAAGGGCGGGCACGAGGCGAACGTCGGGTACGGTGCTCCGCTCGATACCGTCGTGACCTGGACGCTTCGTCTTCACATGGTCCATTCCGGATTCGTCATGCCGAAGAACGAGAGTGCCTACACCAACATGAGCGGCGGCTGGAAGAAGGTCGTCCCACGCGTCGGCGAGATCGCCGGCGAGCAGGGCTGACGCGACTTCCAAAATCGACGCCAGAGACTGACGTAATTTCAAAAGGGCGGGGGCCAACGCGTAATGCCGGGTCGGCAAATGCCGATCTGTGTCTGTAATCAACTTGATAACGAAGAGGTTAGTCATGAAGCTGAATGTCGTATCTGCCGACCAATGGGAAGCTGCACGCGAACAACTGCTGGTGAAGGAGAAAGCCCTGACCCGTGCCCGTGACGCCATGGCCGCCGAGCGTCGGCGGATGCCGTGGACGGAAGTGGAAAAAACTTACGCGTTCGATGGGCCGAAGGGCAAAGCGAGCCTGAAGGATCTGTTCGAAGGCCGCCGTCAGTTGATCATCTACCGCGCCTTCTTCGAGCCCGGCGTGCACGGCTGGCCCGAGCAGGCCTGCCGCGGCTGCTCCATGGTCGCCGACCAAGTCGCCCACCTCGCGCATCTGAACGCCCGCGACACTACGCTGGCCTTCGTCTCGCGCGCGCCGCAGGCGGACATCGCGCGGCTCAAGGCGCGGATGGGTTGGGAGATGCCGTGGTACACCGTCACCGACAGTTTTGATTGGGACTTCGGCGTCGGCGAGTGGCACGGCACCAACGCGTTCGTCCGCGACGGCGACCGCGTGTTCCGCACCTACTTCATCAAGAGCCGTGGCGATGAAGCCTTGGGGAGCACCTGGAGCTATCTCGACATGACCGCGCTCGGCCGCCAGGAAGTGTGGGAGGACTCGCCCGAGGGTTACCCGCAGACCCCGACATACAAGTGGTGGAACTGGCACGATAGCTACGTCCCCGGCGCCGCACCCGACCAGAGGTGGGTTGAGGTCTCCGACGCCGGCGAGATCGCGCTTCGGAAACAGGCCTAGCGAGTCTCTTGTTTGACGCGTTTTCTTTACGCGAACGGGCATCCACTTCGTTCGAAAACGCTTTGGTGAGGCGCGGCCATGAGTCTCGAACAGAACTCGGTTGATGCCGGGCCGCGTCGGCTATGGCCAAGAGCAGGCGCGGAACGCTGGCTGTCGTTGGCGGCCGCGCCGACCTTCGCCATCATGGCGCTGCTCACGGCCATGCCCGGCGGCGGCGCACTCGAAGAATTCTGTTCGAGCGCAGGCGCGTCCCCGCTCGGCGGCATGATCCCGATGTATCTCTTGATGAGCGCCTTTCATTCGGCGCCGTGGTTGAGATTGATCGCAAACACCTGGCGAAATTTGTCGAAGGAAACGATCCATGAGTAAAGCCTTTACCGGCGGCTGCGCCTGCGGCGCGACTGCCAGTGCCGCGACTGCCAGCGCGTGAGCGGCACCGGGCACGGATCCTATCTGACCTTTGCACAGCGCGGCGATGTGAAACTCAGCGGCGACGCAACGCAGTGGGACATCACAGCCGATAGCGGGAACGTCAAGACGCACGCCTTCTGCCCCACTTGCGGGGCGCCGGTCTATCTGACGTTTGCGGCGATGCCCGATCTTTTCACCGTACCTGCCGCAAGTCTCGACGATCCCACCCGATACCGGCCGCAAGTGGTGACCTACGCCGTGCGCGGCGACGCCTGGGACCATATCGATCCGGGCTTGCCAAAATTCGACAGGATGCCGCCTGCGGTGTGATGCGGAAAAGATCTGAGCGAATGGCCCGCCGGGCAAATAAACTTGCGTCGTCCCGGCGAACGCCGGGACCCATACGCTGCGGCGGAGATTGTTTAGCTGGATCGTCGACGGCTTGTTTTCCAACAACCGACATTTGTGGTTATGGGTCCCGGCGCAAGGCCGGGACGACATAGGACCTACCGCGCCGCCACCTTGCCCGGCGTTTTCTTCGCCGGCGTCTCGCCTGCGGCCAGCGCCATCACCGAGACCGAAACCACGCGGTCGATAATCCCGGCGACGTCGTTGAGGTCGCATTGCCCTTCCGACAATTTGGTCAGCCGTTCTTTTTCCCGGATGGTGTGGTGCGACATCGCCAGCGCGAAGTTCAGGCCCCAGTAGAGGTCGACGTCGTCGCGTCCGGGCATTGCGCGGCGCATCGCGGCGATGAATTTCCGCAAGTGATCGACCTCGCGATTCTTGATGCGGCGGATCGGCGGCACGGATTCGATCGAGGCGCGGATCATGAACCGCGCCGCGGTCGAGCCTTCGCGGTCGGGACCTAGGCAGCCGCGCAAGGTCGGCCCGACCAGCGCGCGGAAAATCTGCTCGATCGGCGCGCGTCCGCCGCCGTCTTCCTCGGCGGCCTTCAACTCGTTGAGGCGCTCGCGGTTGGTGGCAAGGCTGCGGGTGACGAACAGTTCCGCAATCAATTCGTCCTTGGAACCGAAATGATAGTTCACCGCCGCGAGGTTGACGTTGGCCTCGGCAACGATGTCGCGCAGCGTCACGTCGCCGAAGCCGCGGTCGGCATACAGCCGTTCGGCGGCGGCGAGGATGGCGGATCGGGTCTGATCGCTCGACATATCTGGCCCCCGTTTAGGGAGTTGCATTTCAAACGTGCGTATGAAACTATCGTTTGAAGGGCCGGAAAAGTCAATGCACGTTTGCGAGCGTGTCACGCATTTCCGTGAGGTCCTGTCGGCCGCGACCCCCGCAAACATCTTGCGGGTCCTGCGCGGCGGGCAGACAGTGCTATCAAACAATTCAGAAGCCGAAGGTGAGGAGCCTCCCATGAACTTCGATATGTCAGACCGCCAGAAAGAATGGCTCGAGCGCGTGCAGGCGTTCATGAAGACGCATGTTCGTCCCGCGGTACCGATCTACGACAAGCAGGATGCGGAGGGGCCGCGCTGGAAGGTGATCCAGATCCTCGAAGAGCTGAAAAAGAAGGCCAAGGCGGAAGGTCTCTGGAACATGTTCATGCCGCCGTCCTCGCACGAGGACGATGAATTCCACGGCGCGGGATTGAGCAACCTCGAATACGCGCTGCTGTCGGAAGAGATGGGTCATATTTCCTGGGCCTCGGAAGTCTTCAACTGTTCCGCACCCGATACCGGCAACATGGAAGTGTTCATTCGCTACGGCTCCAAGGAACAGAAGAGGAAATGGCTGCGTCCGCTGATGGACGGCGAGATCCGCTCCGCCTTCCTGATGACGGAACCTGCCGTGGCTTCGTCGGACGCGACCAACATCGAGACCCGGATCGAGAAGGACGGCGACCATTACGTCATCAACGGCCGCAAGTGGTGGTCGTCAGGCGTCGGCGATCCCCGTTGCAAGATCGCGATCCTGATGGGCAAGACCGATCCGAAGGCAGCCAAGCACCAGGCGCAGTCGCAGATCCTGGTTCCGCTCGATACCCCCGGCATCAAGGTTGAGAAGATGCTGCCGGTGTTCGGTTACGACGATGCGCCGCACGGCCACGCGCAGGTGTTGCTGGAAAACGTCCGCGTACCCAAAGAAAATATCCTGCTCGGCGAAGGCCGTGGCTTCGAGATCGCACAGGGCCGTCTCGGTCCGGGCCGCATCCATCACTGCATGCGTACCATCGGCAAGGCCGAGGAGGCGCTGGAGAAGATGGTGCGCCGGTTGTCGTCGCGTACCGCCTTCGGCAAGAAGATCATCGAGCATTCGATCTGGGAACAGCGCATCGGCGAAGCCCGCGCCGATATCGAGATGAATCGCCTGCTGTGCCTCAAGGCTGCCGACATGATGGACAAGGTCGGCAACAAGACCGCGCAGGCCGAGATCGCGATGATCAAGGTCACGGCCCCCAACATGGCGCTGAAGATCATCGACAACGCCATCCAGGCCTATGGCGGCGGCGGCGTTTCCGACGAAGCCGGCCTGGCAAAGGATTATGCCCATATCCGCACGCTTCGGTTGGCGGATGGTCCGGACGAGGTGCATAACCGCGCCATTGCCAGACTTGAACTTCGGAAGTATGCAAACTGAAGGCACACCAACCAACGGGCGCAGTTACGTGCGCTCCTGGCCGTCATTCCGGGGCGATGCGACAGCATCGAACCCGGAATCTCGAGATTCCGGGTCTGGTCCTTCGGACCATCCCGGAATGACGGAATAATAAGATGTAAGGGAGCGTCATCGTGGCCGACGGCGTCAGGAAAGACGAAGAGTTTTCAGGCACCAAGGAAGTCGAGGAGCGTCATCGCATCGATGAAGAGCACCTCGACGCCTGGATGAAGGAAAATGTCGAAGGCTATCAGGGACCGCCGACCGTCCTGCAATTCAAGGGCGGCCAGTCCAATCCGACCTACAAGATCGAGACGCCGGCGCGTTCCTATGTGATGCGCCGCAAGCCGTTCGGCAAACTGTTGCCGTCGGCACATGCCGTCGATCGCGAGTTCCGCGTCATCGCAGCGCTCGGCAAGCAGGGCTTTCCGGTCGCAAAAGCCTATGCGCTGTGCACCGACGACGGCGTGATTGGTTCGGCGTTCTACATCATGTCGATGGAAGAGGGCCGGGTGTTCTGGGATCCGTCGCTGCCGAGCCAGACGCCGGAAAACCGGCGCAAGATTTTCACCAGCAAGATCGAGACGCTCGCCAATCTCCACGTCTTCGATCCCGAGAAGATCGGCCTCGGCGATTTCGGCAAGCCCGGCAATTATTTCGCGCGCCAGGTCGATCGCTGGACCAAGCAGTATCGCGCCTCCGAGACGCAACACATTCCGGAATTCGAAAAGCTCGCCGAGTGGCTGCCGAAGACCGTGCCGCCGCAGGCGCGCGCCTCGGTGGTGCACGGCGACTATCGCCTCGACAACATGATTTTCCATGCCACGGAACCGCGCGTGCAGGCCGTGCTGGACTGGGAACTGTCGACGCTCGGTGATCCCATGGCCGACTTCACCTATCTGTTGATGCAGTGGACCATGCCGGGTCTCGCCAATGTCGATATCAAAGCGCTCAACATTCCGAGCCTGGAAGAGGCCGCGCAGATCTACTGCAACGTCACCGGCAGTGCCGTTCCCGACCTCAACTGGTATTTTTCCTACAATCTGTTCCGTCTCGCCGGCATCACCCAGGGCATTGCGGGACGCGTTCGCGACGGTACCGCGGCCAACGCCAAGGCGCTGGAGTCGGCGGCGCGCACCGTGCCGCTGTCGAAAGCCTCGTGGGAATACGCGCAAAAAGCCGGCGCGGTGTGAGGCTATACGACCGAACTTGGCGCTCTCTCCGAATCTGCGCGGAAGCCTGTTCATGGCGGTTGCCATGGCCGGCTTCACGATGACCGACTCCATCACCAAGCTGATGTCGTCGCAGATGAATTTTGGCCAGGTGATGCTGGTGCGCGGCCTGTTCGCGATCGTGTTGATCGGAGCACTGGCGGTCCATCAGGGCGCGATACGCCCGCTGCGAACGCTGTTCGTGAAGCCGGTCGCGTTGCGCGTGTTCGGCGAGGTCGGCGGCACCGTGTCGTTCCTGGCGGCGATCACGCATCTGCCGCTCGCCAATACCTCGGCGATCATGCAGTCGTTGCCGCTGGCGATTACGCTTGGTGCGGCGCTGACGCTTGGCGAGCCGGTCGGTTGGCGGCGTTGGTCGGCGATCGTGGCCGGCTTCATCGGCGTGCTCATCATCGTGCGGCCGGGTGTTGCCGGATTCAACCAGTTCACGCTGCTGGCGCTGGTGTCGGTGCTGTTCTGCAGCCTGCGCGATCTCGCGACCAAGCTGATCCCTGCGCACATTCCGTCGCTGTTCATCACGCTGCTGACAACGATCACGGTGACGACGGCAGGTGCCGTCATTCTCGTCCCGCTCGGCGGCTGGACGCCGCCCTCGGCGCATGCGGTCGGGATGCTGGCGCTGTCCGCGGTGCTGGTGCTGATCGGCTATCAATGCGTCATCATGGCGCTGCGATCGGGCGACATCTCGGCGATCGCGCCGTTTCGCTATACCGCGCTGCTATGGGCGTTGCTGCTCGGCTATCTCGTGTTCGGCGATGTACCCGACACGATGATGGTGCTGGGCGCCACGATCATCGTGCTGTCTGGTCTCTACGCCTTCTACCGCGAACGTATCCGCCACCGCGAAGTGGCGGCAAGCGCATCCGGCCTGCCGCCCGACGGGTTGTGAGCGTCGTCGCTTGTTGATGTTTCTAGGGAAGCTCTAGCGGCGCCTTGGAAGAAATGCCGATAGGCGTGCGAGAGAAAGCCGATCCCGATGGGAACGATGAGCAGGTAGTAGAAGCTGAACACGGCAACCCAATGATGGGCTAGGAGCCACCCCTGCTGCACTGCAATGGAGAGATGTTGGTTGCTGCCAAGGCAGAGGATGTCATTGTGGTCGCCTGCCAAACGCGGTCTACCCGTCATGCCCGCACCGCAATTCCTTTGGGCTCGTCGGTCTGGCTTCCTTGTTCAGGATGTATCGAATTTAGGAGAGTTGGAGTGGTCTGATGCTACGTCCGATTCTCTCGGCCTGGTTGCACCCGTTGGATGCGATAGCTGTGTCGGCCTTCGCGCGGAGCTGCGTAATCCTGGCACTGCTTGCCTTCTGCGTCCCGGGATCTTTAGCGCAGGGAAGTGCCTCGAAGCTCCGCGTGGCCACGCGAGTGGTGCCACCCATGGTCATCGAGGACAAGGGCGCCCTTCGAGGATTCAGCATTGATCTCTGGAACAGCATTTCGGCACGGCTAAATCGTGAGACGGAATACCTTGTCATGTCCGACGTGGGTGAGGTGCTGGATGCCGTGGGAAACGGTCGGGCTGATCTCGGCATTGCGGCTATTTCGATCACTTCAGAACGCGAAAGCCGGTTCGATTTCTCCCAGCCGATCTTGAATGCCGGCCTGCAAATCCTGGTGCGTGGCGCCGCCGAGAATGCCGAGCCCAGTCCGGTGCATCTGATGAGATTGTTCTTCTCCCGCACCCTCCTGATCTGGCTCGGCATAGCGTTGCTTCTGATTATGATCCCCGCACATCTGGTCTGGGTGGTGGAGCGGCACCATCGCAACGGAATCGTTCCGAGCAAAAACTATTTTCCGGGAATTTTCCACGCGATGTTCTGGGCTGCGGGCACCCTCGCGACACAGGCTGACCAGATGCCCCGGCACTGGATGGCCCGGATTGTTGCGGTGCTTTGGATGTTTACGGCGGTGGTGTTCGTGGCCTTCTATACCGCGCAGCTCACGGCATCACTGACCGTGCAAAAAATCAGGGGATCGATCAATGGGCCGCAGGATCTGGTTGGCCGGACTATCGGCACCACGCGAGCCAGCACGGCCGCCGCCTATCTGAGTGAGAACAACGCTCAGGTCCGAGAGTTCGTAAGCCTTGATGCCGTCTACGACGCACTACTGGAAAAGCAGGTCGACGCCGTCGTGTTTGATGGACCGGCGATCCTCTATTATGCAGCGCATGACGGCAAGGGATTGGCGCAAGTCGTCGGCGGTGTATTCCACAAGGAAGACTACGGTATCGTCTTCCCAACCGACAGTCCGTTGCGCAAGCAGGTGAACGAAGCGCTTCTGGCGTTGCGCGAAAACGGCAGATACCAACAGATTTACGATGAGTGGTTCGGCAAGAACTAGGCGCCGCCGGTCTAGCGGCGGCCATCGCTTCCGCCAGCTATTGGACGACGTCAAGTCTGACCTTTGCGATCCCGCTTCCAACCATTCCCAGTGCATCGGCCGCTGAATGTGAGACATCGACGACTCGTCCGGGAACATACGGACCGCGGTCATTGATCCTAACTGTCACGGACCGCCCGGTCGCGACGTTTGTCACCCGCAACCGGGTACCAAACGGCAACGTAGGATGAGCGGCGGTTAGATCGTGCGTATCGAATTTCTCGCCGCTCGCGGTCTGTTGCCCCTCCATGTAGAAGCTGGCAATTCCCAGCGAGGCGATCTGTGTCGGGGCCGCGTTGTCGTGCCGCGCGAACGGGGTATGTTTTTTCGCGGATGCGACACGCCTGTTGGTGACAAATGATGCCGTTCGATTGTGTTGCAGCGACGCCTGTTGACTGCGGCCAACAAATTCGGAATTCCTGGTAACAACCGATGACTGAGCGCAGGCCGCAAGCAATGCCGCCCCGAGAGCGACGGCAAATAATCGAATGACGTTCCGGACACGAGCGCCCGAGACGGAGAAGGCGTAAGGAATACGGTTTGCTTTATTGGCGACGTACGAACTCTTGGCACAATCGATGGAAGACATGTTGCATCCCCAACCTGTGCCCCCAACCTGAATCCGACCCGCAATGAGGGCGGAACCGTGGCTGGACGTGTCCAGGCACGGCATCAACCATACGATTTCATTCGGGTGTGATTATTGCGCCACTACGCTGTAAGCGCGATCCGCCCGCTCACTGCGCAGCCGGTGGGGCCGCCGGCGCCGCATTGGTCTCCTGCGTCACTACGCGCTGCTCGCTCTTCGCTGCCACCGCGGTGCCATCCCCAAAGCGCACGCGATAGACCAGCAAATTCTCCATCACGCGCTGGACATAGTTGCGGGTTTCGGAAAGCGGGATGCGCTCGACCCAGTCGACCGGATCGACCTTGGGATCCCTGGGATCGCCGAACGCCGCGAGCCACTCCCGGACGCGGCCCCGGCCGGCGTTGTAGCCGGCAAAGGTCATGATGTGGTTGCCCTTGTATTCCGATAGCAGCGCGCTCAGTTCGCCGGCGCCCATTTGCGTGTTGTAGACCGGATCGGAAACCATCCGGTCCCAGTCATAGCTGACCTTGAAGCGTTTGGCGGTGTCGCGGCCTGCTTCCGGGGTGACCTGCATCAGGCCGACCGCATTGGCCGACGATCGGTCGCGCTGGTCGAATGCGCTCTCGGTACGCGCCACCGAATAGATGACGCTGCGCTCGATTTCCGGGGCAATCTGGGTATGCCGCGGAATTCCGATGATCGGGAACGCGTAATGGTCGAGCGCCAGCCCGCGGCCGAGCGCCGGCTTGCCGATCTGCAGCATCGCGCGGGCGTCGTTGCGGCGGCCGGTAAGTTCGCCGAGCGCTTCGAGCACGGCCACGTCGG
>WNFM01227538.1_pt3 | contig 10744 bp, 11 predicted proteins | sample 5400271 | NCBI WGS metagenome assembly WNFM01 (sample SAMN13153352, study PRJNA577476) | soil metagenome | isolation source: 60 cm saprolite on Douglas fir-dominated hillslope | place: USA:California | collected 2013-09-17 | reverse complement strand
AACGCTGGCGTTGACGGGATTCCCGCTGACCGCAGGCTATTTCTCCAAGGACGCGATCATCGAATCGGCCTACGCCTCGCACAATCCGATGGCGTTCTACGGCTTCCTGATGACGGTGATCGCGGCTGGGCTGACCTCGTTCTACTCCTGGCGCCTGATCTTCAAGACCTTCTTCGGCGAACCGCACGATCAGGAGCATTACGAAGCCGCGCATGAAAGCCCGCTGTGGATGCTGATCCCGATCGGCGTTCTCGCGGTTGGATCGATCTTCGCCGGCCTCCCGTTCAAGGAATTGTTCGCCGGCCAGGGCGTGGACGAGTTTTTCCGCGAGTCGCTGAAAATGCATCCGCACATCATCGAGGACATGGAAGAGATTCCGGTCTGGATCAAATTGCTGCCGACAGTGATGATGGCAGTTGGTGCTTACGTATCCTACGTCTTCTACATCCGCAGGCCGTATCTGCCGGTCGAACTCGCCAACCAGCAGCCGCTGCTCTACCGGTTCCTGCTCAACAAATGGTACTTTGATGAGCTCTACGACCTGATCTTCGTCGGCCCGGCGAAGGCGATCGGCCGCTTCCTGTGGAAGGTCGGCGACGGCTACATCATCGACGGCTTTGGGCCGGACGGCGTGTCGAAGTGGGTGCTCGACATCACCCGCAACGTCGTGAAGCTGCAGACCGGCTATCTCTATCACTACGCGTTTGCGATGCTGATCGGGGTTGCCGGATTGATCACCTGGTTCATGTTCGGCGTGGGAGGCCAGTGATGATAACCTGGCCCATCCTTTCCGTCGTGACGTTCCTGCCGGTGGTCGGCGCGCTCATCATCTATCTCAACCGCGGCGACGACGAGGCCGCCCGGCGCAATTCACGCTGGATTGCGCTGTGGACCACCCTGATCACCTTCGCCGTGTCGCTGATCCTGGTCTGGCGCTTCGATGCCGCGCAGCCGGATTTCCAGTTCGTCGAGAAGGCGCAGTGGCTCGCCGCCGGCATCACCTACCACATGGGTGTCGACGGCATTTCGCTGCCGTTCGTGATCCTGACCACCGCTCTGATGCCGTTCTGCATCATTGCGAGCTGGAAGTCGGTGACCATGCGGGTGCGCGAATACATGATGGCGTTCCTGCTGCTGGAAACGCTTATGGTCGGTACTTTCTCGGCGCTCGACCTCGTATTGTTCTATCTGTTCTTCGAGGGCGGCCTGATCCCGATGTTCCTGATCATCGGGGTGTGGGGCGGCCCGCGCCGGGTCTATGCCTCCTTCAAGTTCTTCCTCTACACGCTGCTCGGCTGTACTGGAATGCCGGGACCACCGACATTCCGACCCTGATGCACACCGCGGTGCCGCGTAGCTTGCAGACCTGGGCGTGGCTGGCGTTCTTTGCTTCCTTTGCGGTGAAGATGCCGATGTGGCCGGTTCATACCTGGCTGCCGGATGCACATGTCGAGGCGCCGACCGCGGGCTCGGTGATCCTGGCTGCGATCCTGTTGAAGATGGGGGGCTACGGTTTCCTGCGCTTCTCGCTGCCGATGTTCCCGCTGGCTTCGCACGATTTCGCGCCGCTGATCTATTCGCTCTCGGTCATCGCCATCATCTACACCTCGCTGGTGGCCTTGATGCAGGAAGACATCAAGAAATTGATCGCCTATTCCTCCGTCGCCCATATGGGCTTTGTCACGATGGGGATTTTCGCCGGCACCATCCAGGGCGTCGCCGGCGGCGTCTTTCAGATGATCTCGCACGGCATCGTATCGGGCGCGCTGTTCCTCTGCGTCGGAATCGTTTACGACCGCATGCACACCCGCGAGATCGCCGCCTATGGCGGGCTCGTCAACCGCATGCCGCTTTACGCGCTGGTGTTCATGATCTTCACCATGGCCAATGTCGGTCTGCCCGGCACCTCGGGCTTCGTCGGTGAGTTCATGACGCTGATCGGCACGTTCAAGGTCTCGATCCCGACCGCCACGTTTGCGACCACAGGCGTCATCCTGTCGGCGGCCTATGCGCTGTGGCTTTATCGGAAGGTTATTTTTGGAGTGCTGAAACCGTCGCTGGCAAGCATCAAGGACCTCACGTTCCGCGAGAGCGTGACGCTTTTTCCGCTTGTGGCGCTCACCCTCCTGTTCGGGTTCTACCCAAAACCGGTGCTCGACATGTCGGCGGCATCGGTGCAGCAACTCGTCAACAACTACGCTACCGCAGTCACGGCCGTGAAGGCAGCGGCGCTACTGCAGTGAACTGGAAAACGCGCCATGAGCTTTGAGAGTGCAGGATATCAGTTGCTGCCCGTGTTGCCAGAGCTGCTGCTGGCCGTGGGCGCGATGGCGCTCTTGATGTTGGGGGCCTATCGGGGCCAGCAGACGACGACGCTCGTCACCACCCTTGCGATCTGCCTGTTGGTGCTGACCGGCGTGCTGGAGCTGCTATTGCCCGCAGGCAAGCTCACGACCTTTGCCGGCAGTTTTATTGTCGACGATTTCGCGCGGTTTCTCAAAATTCTGGCGCTGATCGGCTCGGCGGCGACATTGATCCTTTCCACGGAATATCTGGCCGATCAGTCGCGCCGGATCTTCGAATATGCGATCCTGGTGCTGCTCTCGACGCTCGGCATGATGGTGCTGATCTCGGCCGGCGACCTGATCATGCTCTATCTCGGGCTTGAGCTGATGTCGCTCGCGCTTTACGTGGTCGCGGCTAGCAATCGCGACAACGCCAAATCGACCGAAGCCGGCCTGAAGTATTTTGTGCTGGGCGCGCTGTCGTCCGGCATGCTGTTGTACGGCGCCTCCCTGATCTATGGCTTTACTGGAACCGTGAGCTTTGCGGGCATTGCAGCCGCCGTGAAGACCGGCAGCGTCGGCATCGTGTTCGGCGTGGTGTTCCTGCTGGCCGGGCTTTGCTTCAAGGTCTCCGCCGTGCCGTTCCACATGTGGACGCCCGACGTCTATGAGGGCGCGCCGACGCCGGTGACGGCGTTCTTCGCCTCCGCGCCCAAGGTCGCGGCGCTCGCCGTATTCACCCGGGTCACGCTCACGGCATTTCCCGGCATCGTCACGCAATGGCAGCAGATCGTGGTGTTCGTCGCGATCGCCTCGATGGCGCTCGGGTCGTTCGCCGCCATCGGGCAAAAGAACATCAAGCGGCTGATGGCCTATTCCTCGATCGGCCATATGGGCTTTGCTCTGGTCGGCCTGGCTGCAGGCACCGCGGAGGGCGCGCAAGGCGTCCTGGTCTACATCGCGATCTATGTGGCGATGACGCTCGGCTCTTTCTCTGTCATCCTGACCATGAAGCGCAGCGGTCAGCATTTTGAGAACATCAGTGATTTCGCCGGACTTTCTCGTACCAATCCCCTGCTGGCATTCTTCTTCGCGATGTTGCTGTTTTCGCTGGCCGGCATTCCGCCGCTCGCCGGCTTCTTCGCGAAATGGTACGTATTTGTCGCGGCGATCAAAGCCGGATTGTTCACGCTGGCCGTGGTCGGCGTGCTCACCAGCGTGGTGGGCGCTTATTATTATCTGACCATCATCAAGGTGATGTATTTCGAGGAGCCGCTCGGCCAGCTCGATCCGATGCGCCTGGAATTGCGCACGGTGCTGGCGGTTGCGGGCCTGTTCAACATCTTTTTCTTCGTCTATCCGGGGCCGCTGGTGAGCGTGGCGACGGCTGCGGCGAAGTCGCTATTCTAGGCATGATCCCGAAAAGTGGACCCCGGTTTTCGGAGAGGATCATGCCCAAACAAAAACATCGGCGCCCAGACGGATCTGGCAAAGCCGGATCAGCCTGAGATGACCTTCTCGCTCGGTCCCCGGGCCATATCGGCGGGTTATCGGCTCGCCGCCTTCGAGAGCATCGGCTCGACCAATGCGGAAGCCATGTCGCGCGCGCGGAACGGCGAGCGCGGGCCGATCTGGTTCGTAACGACTGAGCAGACCGCGGGCCGCGGCCGACGGCATCGTCCCTGGATCGCGCCGCGGGGTAACCTCGCCAGCAGCATTCTCGAAGTCATCGACATTTCTCCCGCGGCCGCCGCCACGCTAGGGTTTGCCGCAGGCCTTGCGTTGGAGGCGGCGCTGAAAAAAATAAGTATTGAGGCCTCCTTGAGGTCGGCGGGATCGGACGACATGAGATTTTCGCTGAAATGGCCCAACGATGTGCTGGCGGGGAGCAAGAAGCTCGCCGGCATTCTGCTGGAGGCGGAGGCCGTGGAGGCTCACCTCGCGGTCGTAGTCGGCATCGGTACCAATGTCGTTGCCGCGCCCGAGGGCACGCCGACGCCGGCGACGTCGCTTGCGGCCCTTGGCGTCCATATCGGCGCAGAGGAATTGTTTGCAACACTGTCGGACACCTGGGCGGAATTCCGCGGCATCTGGGATGGCGGTCGCGGCTTTGCCGAAATCCGGCGACTTTGGCTGGAACGCGCGGCGGGCCTTGGCCGGCCGGTCGCGATTCGAACCGCCGGCGCGCCGATCGAAGGGATATTCGACACCATCGATGAGACGGGCTGCCTGATCGTCCGGACCTCAGGCGGCGAGCGGGTCCCGGTGTCGGCGGGCGATGTTTATTTTGGCTCCGCGGCTTCCATAGGGGCAGCCTGATGGCGCGGCCGGACGAACTGACCTTTGCAGCCCTCGGCGGCGTCGGCGAGATCGGCATGAACCTGTCGATCTATGGCCTCGGCAACCGCCATCAGCGTTCCTGGCTTGCGGTCGATCTCGGGGTATCCTTTGGCGACGAGGAGCATTTGCCGGGCATCGATCTAATCATGCCCGATATCCAGTTCCTCGAAAAGGAACGCAAGAACCTGGTCGGCCTGGTGCTGACGCACGCCCACGAAGACCATTTCGGCGCCATCATCGACCTCTGGCCCAAACTGAAGTGCCCGATCTACGCGACCCAGTTCAGCGCCGCTTTGTTTCAGGCCAAATGCGCCTCCGAGCGCAATCCGCCGAAAATTCCGGTCACGGTGGTGCCCTCGGGCGGCCGCATCGATCTCGGGCCGTTCAACGTCGAGTTCATTCCGGTGGCGCACTCGATTCCGGAATCGCATGCGCTCGCAATCCACACCGAAGTCGGAACGGTGCTGCATACCGGCGACTGGAAGATCGATCCGACGCCGATCATCGGCAAGCCCACCAATGAGCAGCGGCTGCGCGAGCTCGGCCAGGCCGGCGTGCTGGCGCTGGTCGGGGATTCCACCAATGCGGTTAGGGAAGGGCGCTCGCCGTCGGAAGCCGAAGTTGCAAAAACCATTATCGAACTCGTGAAGGGCGCAAAAGGCCGCGTCGCCGTGACCACCTTTGCGTCCAACGTCGCGCGGCTGCGCGCAGTCGCCGATGCCGCGAAGGCCGCCGGCCGCGAGGTCGTGGTGGTCGGGCGCGCGATGGAGCGCGTGGTGCAGGTCGCGCGTGAGACCGGTTTTCTCGACGGCGTCCAGAATTTCCGCGGCGCTGATCTCTACGGCCATTTCCCGCCCGACAAGGTGCTGGCGCTGTGCACCGGCAGCCAGGGCGAGCCGCGTGCGGCGCTGGCGCGCATCGCCAATGACGATCATCCGGAAGTGACGCTCAACAGGGGCGATTGCGTGATCTTTTCCTCGCGCACCATCCCCGGCAACGAGAAGGCGGTCGGCGCCATCATCAATGGCCTCGTGACCCAAGGCGTCGAGGTCATTACCGACCGCACCCATCTCGTTCACGTCTCCGGCCATCCGCGCCGCGACGAGTTGCGCGACATGATCTCATGGGTCCGCCCGCAGCTCCTGATTCCGGTCCATGGCGAGGCGTTGCACCTGTTCGAGCATGCCAACCTGGCGCGGGCCGCCGGTGTGCCCAAGGTTTTGGTCTGCCGCAACGGCGATCTGGTCAGACTGGGACCGGGCGACCCCGGCATCATCGACGAGGTGCCGTCGGGCCGGCTTTACAAGGACGGCACGATCCTAGAGGATTCCAAGTCGCGGGCCGTGGTTGAGCGGCGCCGAATGGCGTTTGCCGGCTGTGTCTTCGTGGCGCTCGCGGTGACCGAAAAGGGCGAACTGGCCGACGATCCCGAGGTTGATCTGGTGGGAATCCCCGAAAAGAATGCAGCCGGGGAGGTCATCGACGAGATCGTGTTCGACGCCGTGGTTTCGACGGTCGAGGGCCTGCCGCGGGCGCGGCGGCGCGATCCGGATGCGATGGCGGAATCGGTGCGCCGGGCGGTGCGGGCAGCGATCAACGAGCATTGGGGCAAGAAGCCGATCTGCCTGGTTCACGTTCTAACGGTTTAAATATAAAAACGCGGAGGAGGAGTCTCATGCTGGGCCGGCTCAATCATGTCGCGATCGCGGTCAAGGACGCTGAGACGGCCGCCAAGATCTATGGCGCCGCGTTCGGCGCCGACATTTCCAAAGCGGTGCCCTTGCCCGAGCACGGCGTCATCACCGTGTTCGTGACGCTGCCCAATACCAAGATCGAGTTCATCCAGCCGCTCGGCGAATCCTCTCCGATCGCCAAATTCCTCGAGCGCAATGCCGATGGCGGGATCCATCACATCTGCTACGACGTGCCCGACATCATCGCGGCGCGCGACACCCTGATCAAGGAGGGCGCGCGGGTGCTCGGCGACGGCGTGCCCAGGATCGGCGCCCATGGCAAGCCGGTCTTATTTTTGCACCCCAAGGATTTTTCGGGCGCGCTGGTCGAAATCGAGCAGGCTTGACCGGCGATGGCCTACACCATCGCAACCGGCTTCGCGATCTACTTCGTCATGTGGTGGATCGTCTTGTTCCTGACGCTGCCGTTCGGGGTGCGCAGCCAGCATGAAGACGGCGCGGGCGCGCCCGGAACCGATCCCGGCGCGCCGATCGTCAGCCGGATGGGCGCCAAGCTGATCTGGACCACGGTGATCTCGGCGGTGATTTTTGCGATGGCGTTGTTCGCCTATAATGCCGGCTATCTTTCGGTCGAGCGGCTGTCGAAGCTGATGGGGACGCCGTTCTGATTTCGTGGGTTGGGGGGAGTAAAAGAGAATGACTTTTCAAAGAACGATTATCGGGCTCTTGGTCCTTGTCACCATCGGCCTCGCGGGCGCGTTCTACATCGACTGGAAAATGAACATCCAGGTCAGGACCCTGAAAGCCTTTGTCGAAGGCTCCGTCTTCGCCGACGCAGTCGCGGCCTGCGAACGCACGCAGAGTTCGACCCCGTTCAAATGGAACGGCGGCAAGAACACCTCCGTGGTCGGATTGAACTCGGTCAAGCTCGACAAATACACCGTCATTGCAAGTTACACGCTGCTGGCCGATGGCGTATTCTGCGACTACGATCCGATCAAGAAGAAGGCCGACATCGGCTCGAATTTCCTCGAGCGGGAGTAAAGCGTTAACCCCCGCTGGCGACGCCGGAGGCGACATCCAATGACCCCACTGCAGCGACCGTTGGACGCCTCTGACCAATATCGAATCCTCCGCGACACGGACCTGCGCGACTACCTTGCGCGGCTGCCGGTAGTTGCGACCAAGCTCGGCGCGTGGCCGACGGATTGGTCGATCAGTGAGGTCGGCGACGGCAACCTCAACCTGGTGTTCATTGTCAGAGGGGCGGATAGCGGAATTGCCGTCAAGCAGGCGCTGCCCTATGTGCGCCTGGTCGGCGAGAGCTGGCCGCTGCCGCTGTCGCGCTCGCTCTACGAATATCGGGCGCTGGTGCACCAGGCTCACCTCGCGCCCGGGCTGGTACCTTCAGTGCTTCACCACAATCGGGCGCTGGCGCTGACCGCCATGGAGCTGCTCGAGCCGCACATCATCATGCGCAAGGGGCTGATTTCGGGAATCTGCTATCCGCGCTTCGCGGAGGACATCACGACCTTTCTGGCGCGGACGTTGTTTTTCTCCTCCGACCTGGCGGTTCCGGCGGCGCAGAAGAAGGAGGGGATCGCAGCCTTTTCCGGCAATCACGCGCTATGCAAGATCACCGAGGATTTGATCTTCACCGAACCCTATTTTCAGGCCGAGCAGAACCGCTGGACACAGCCCTGGCTCGAAGCGACCGCGGCCGCCTTCCGCGAAGACCTCGACCTGCATGTTGCGATCTCCCGGCTGAAGCTGAAATTCATGGCAAGTCCGGAAGCGCTGATCCATGGCGACCTCCACACCGGATCGATCATGGTGACGGAAAGCGAGACCAAAGTGATCGATCCCGAATTCGCGTTCTATGGACCGATGGGATTCGATCTCGGCGCCGTGCTCGGCAATCTCATCATGAGCTATCTGGCATCAGCCGGCCACGAGCGCTTGGCGGGCGAGCGGCGTTCGTTCGAAGCATGGGTGCTGGAAACGATCGAACACGTGTGGACGGAGTTTTCCCGCAAATTCGTCGAGCTGTGGCGCACCGAGGCGAATGGCGACGCTTATCCCGCAACGCTGTTCGCCGGCGAAGCCGGCGCGGCGCGCCTCGAGGCCGAACGGCAGGCCTATATGGAGCGCCTGTTCCAGGACACCGTGAGTTTTTCGGCCGCGAAGATGATCCGCCGCATCCTCGGGCTTGCCCACAATATCGATTTCGAATGGATCGAAGATACAAAACTTCGGGCGATCTGCGAGGCGCGAAGCCTGCGCCTCGCCCGTGTGATGATGTTGGACACGCCATCGTTCCGCACCATCGGCGCGGTGACCAAAGCAGCGCGAGAAATGCGCGATTGGCAGCCGGATTTCGCCCTGTAACGGACCGCTATTCGACCGCCTTGGCGCGTAACCTCTGCGCATAAACGTTGATGACGAGCGCCGCGAGTAGAATAATGCCGCGGATCAATATCTTCAGGAAGCTGTCGATATTGACGTGATCGAGCCCGTTGTTGAGGACGCCGAGCACGAACAGGCCGACAATGGTATTTCCGATACCGCCGCGGCCGCCGAACAGGCTGGTGCCGCCGACCACGACGGCGGCGATCGAATCCAGGAGATAAGTGTCGAACTCGTTCTGCTGTGCGCTGCCGAAATGCGCGACCCCGAGCATGCCGCCGATACCGGCGCAGACGGCCCCGATCACCATGACGCTGCCGAGGATCAGATTGACGTTGAGGCCGGAATATTCCGCCGCCTCGCGATTGCCGCCGACCATGTAAACGTAGCGGCCGAAGCGCGTGTAGGTCAGCACCAGATGACCGCCGAGCAGCATCAGTGCCGCGACGATCACGATCCAGGGTACGCCCGCGACCGACTGCGACCCGAGGGTCGCCACCAGGCCGGGCACCTTGTAGGCGATTTGGCCGCGCACCAGGAGCGCCGAGATGCCGGCGGCGATCTGCATCATTGCGAGCGTCATGATGAAGGAGGGGATGCCAATCACCGTCAGCCCGAACGCGTTGACGAGACCGAGCAGCGCGCACAGCGAGAGCGCCAGCAGGATCGCCGCCCAGCCGGGCATCGGGATGTTGGCGATGTTCACATAGGATTCCTGTTGGGTGAAATAGGCGACCGCGATGCCGGTGACGTTGGCGATGCTCGCGATCGACAGGTCGATCTCGGCGCAGAGGATCACGAAGGTGAGGCCGACGGCGATGATGCCGGTGACCGAGACTTGCGTCAGGATATTGCCGACATTGTCGAGCGTCGCAAAGGAGGGGCTGGCTGCGGCGAAGAAGCCCGTGAGGCAGATCAGCGTCAGGAACGGCGCGATGTTGCGCATCTGGGAACGCAAGATCACGGCGATCTTGTGCGGAATTTTCCGATCCACCGACGCTGTCACGCTTTCACCGGTCGTCATTTTCCTCTCCTCACGCCGCTTCCAGCAGGCGGTCTTTGCTGATCGCTTCATCTGCGAATTCGCGCACCACCGCGCCGCGCTTGAGCACGATGATGCGATCGGCAAGTGACAGGACGGTCTCGGGCTCGGTCGAAAGCACGATGATGGCGAGGCCCTTCGCGCGCAGATCCCTGACGATGTTGATGACGTCGCTTTTGGCGCCGACATCCATGCCGCGCGTCGGCTCGCACAGCACCAACAGGCGCGGCGGATAGGAGAGCCATTTTGCGAGCGCGACTTTCTGCTGATTGCCGCCGGACAGCATGCCGAGGTCGAGTTCGACCGCCGCCGGCCTGATCTGCAACTGCTCGACCTGCCGCGTGGCGATCGAGCGCTCGCGCGCCGGCTTGAGCAACAGCTGCGATATGCGACCGAGGATGCTGATCGAGATGTTCTTGTAGACCGGCTCCTGGTGGAACAGCATGGCGCGGCGGCTCTCGGGAACGAAGGCGATCCCGGCGCGCCGCGCGGCGGCGGTGCTGGCGAAGGTCTTTTGGTCGCCGGCAACCACGAGCGATCCATCGTCGGGCTTCAGCTTGCCGAACAGGATCCGCGCCAGCTCGAGCTGGCCGCAGCCCATGAAGCCGTAGATGCCAAGCACTTCGCCGGCGCGCACGCTAAACGAGACGTCCCGGAGGCTGCGGGCGAGCGACAGCCGGTCCGCCTCCAGCACGACCGGCCGATCGTTTCGCGGCGGCAGCGCGGTATCGTGCGTGTAAGTTTCCTCAAGCACGTCGCGGCCCTTGCCGATCATCGCTTCGATCAGGCTGGCCTTGCTGGTCGCGGCGGCTTGTGCCTCGGCGACCTTTCTGCCGTTGCGGAAAACCGTCACCGTGTCGGACACGCGCAAAATGTCTTCGATGAAATGCGAAATGAAGACGATGGCGGTGCCCTCGTCGCGCAGCCGCCGCAAGGTCGCGAACAGCCGCTCCACCTCGGGTGGGGAGAGGGCGGAG
>WNFM01073582.1_pt3 | contig 10745 bp, 17 predicted proteins | sample 5400271 | NCBI WGS metagenome assembly WNFM01 (sample SAMN13153352, study PRJNA577476) | soil metagenome | isolation source: 60 cm saprolite on Douglas fir-dominated hillslope | place: USA:California | collected 2013-09-17 | reverse complement strand
GCCGCCCGAAATTTCCCTGATGCACCCTTTCGCTACGCTGGGCGGCACTTCCCTCAAGGAGATTCGGCTTGCACCGATCCAGGTTTCCAAGGAAGACCGTCCTCCCCCATATCGAATATGCCCGGCGCGCTCCCCTGCGGGCCGCCGGCCTCCTTACCGCAGTGGGCCTCGCCTCCGCGCTCGGTTACGCGCTGGGACTCGCTGCCGCGATTGCGCTGGGTGGGATGGTGTCGGCCACCAGCGCGAATGCGGGCCGGTCGCAGCTCGGCCGCGTGGCTCCCGCGGCGCAAGCGGCCTTGGATCCGTCTCCCTTCATCCTCAACGCCTTGCTCGTGCCGGCGCTCGACGGCGACGCGGTGCCGCTGCGCTGGGTCGATCCCCGGCCGGCGCTACGCTGCGGACCGGGAAGCGTGGTGCGCGTAAACGGCATGCCGCTTCGCCCCGGCGCACTGGTGCCCGACGCCCCCTTCGAGCTCGAGTGGTGGACGGACGAATGCTACCCCTTCGGCCTGCAGGGCCCGCGCTTCGACGGCGGCGTCAAGCTGACGGTGTTCCGGGAGGATTGGGGATTCAGCGCCATGGTCGCGCCTAACGGCCTGCACGCCGTCTCCGCCGGAAACCAGACCCGTATCCGGCGTGGAGCGGCGACGCTTCCGTTGTGTGTCGAGGCAAGCAATCCCTCGTCATGCCGCGTTGCGCGACCGCCGCAGCTGGCGAGGTAGCCGGCATGCCGCCGCCCGCCGCGTTCTTCCGCGAGGCCGGTTACGGCCCGAGCGTCATCTGCCTGCACGCCAACGCCAGCAGCTCGGGCCAATGGCGAGCGCTGATGGAGAGCCTTGCGCCCCGGTTCCACGTGCTCGCCGCCGACTCCTATGGAGCGGGTCGCAGCCCCGCGTGGCCGACGGACCGGCCGCTCTCTCTCAGCGATGAAGTCGCGCTGCTCGATCCGCTTTTTGCGCGCGCCCGCGAACCCGTTTCGCTGGTCGCGCACTCTTACGGCGCCGCAGTGGCTCTCATCGCGGCGCTGGAGCGGCCCGATCGCGTGCACTCGCTGGCGCTGTACGAGCCCACGCTGTTCGCCTTGCTCGACGAGGAATCCCCTCAGCCGAACGACGCCGACGGCATCCGCCGCGCCCTCGCGCTCGCAGCCGCCGCGCTCGACGCCGGCGATACGGCGCAAGCGGCCCAGTGTTGATCGCACGCCTGAAGAGCGCCAAAGCTCGATCGCCGCTTCCGTGACAAATATTCGCGGCTGGGCAAACGCGCTGTTCAGCGAGCCCACGCCCCTGCGGGCGTTTTCCTGGCTGGGGGTTCCGGTTCTGTACATGATGGGAAAGCACTCCCCGGCGCCCGCCCGCGGAGTGGCCAGGGTGCTGACGCCGGCGTTGCCGCGCGTGCAAGTCGTCGAGTTCGAGGGCATGGGCCACATGGGGCCCGTTAGCCACCCGGATCTGGTCAACGGCGTGATTTCCCGCTTCCTCGAGCGGCACCGGCCTTTCCATCGAGCGGACCTGCTCCGGCTCGCGGCGCAGGGGTCCTTGCGCTAGGCTCCGGAAACTTCGAGCTCGACCGGAACGTTGTTGCGCGTCGCGTGCGAGTACGGGCAGATCTGCTCGTGCGCCTCGCGCGCAAGCGCCTCGAGCTCGGCCTGCGGCAGGCTCCGGTCCTGCACGCTGAGCTTCACCGCGAGCCCGAAGCCCCCGCCTTCGCGCGGTCCGATGGAAACGGCGCAGGTGATTCGCGCCTTCGCGGCGTCCTTCTTGTGCCGCTTGCCGACGAAATCGAGCGCGCCGCCGAAGCACGCCGCGTAGCCGGCGGCGAAAAGATGCTCGGGCGTCGCCGTGCCGGGCTTGCCCGGACCGCCCATTTCCTTCGGCACCGAAAGACTGGCTTTGATCATGCCGTCGCTGGCCTCGGTGTAACCGTTGCGCCCGCCCGTGGCGGTCGCGGTCGCGGTGAAAAGAGGCTTGATGATGTCCATGCAGGTCTCCGGGATCGAGGGGATGCGTCATTATGGACCGGCTGGTGCGAGTGTTACTTACTTCGCGACGGTTTTTTCCCGTAGGGTCACGAGCTCTTCCGCCGCCGTGGGGTGGATGCCCAGCGTGGCGTCGAATTGCGCCTTGGTGACCTGGATGATCTCCGGCGCGTCCGCACCGACCATGTGCGCGCCGACGACACGCTGCGTAGCGGCGTCGACGACGAGCTTCATGAGGGTGCGCTCGTCGCGGCCGGAGAGCGTGTGCCGCAGAGGCCGGAAGGTCGTCTTGTAGATCTCGACCTTGCCGAGTTTTTCCATCGCCTTGGCTTCGGAGAGACCCACCGTACCGACCGGGGGCTGGCTGAACACGGCGCTCGGCACGTCGTCGTGGTCGACCGGCGTCTCCCCCCCGCCGAAGAGCGTCGTGGCCACGGCCGCGCCCTCGCGGATCGCCACGGGCGTGAGGGCGATGCGGTGGGTCACGTCGCCCACCGCATAGATATGGGCGACGCTGCTGCGGCAAAAGCGGTCCACCACCACCCCGCCCGCCTCGTCCAGCCTGACGCCCGATGGCTCGAGGGCGAGACGCGCGGTGTTGGGCGTGCGGCCGGTCGCGAACATCACGGCGTCGCAGGCGAAGGCGTTCCCGGGGAGACCGCTCACGCCGACCTCGAGCGCGCCGTCGGCGCCGCGCGCGATGCCCGACAGCGTGCTGTGCAGCAGGAAGCTCACGCCCTTCTTGCCCATTTCCTCGTGCAAATGACCGCGCACGTCCTGGTCGAACCCCCGCAGGATCTGCTCGCCGCGGTAGGACAGCGTCACCTCGGCGCCCAGGCCGTTGAAGATGCCGGCGAACTCCACCGCGACGTAGCCGCCGCCGACGATGAGGATTCGCTGCGGCAGCGCGGCAAGCTCGAAGGCCTCGTTCGAGGTGATCGCGTGCTCGGCGCCGGGAACCGGCGGCTTCATGGGCGAGCCGCCGGTGGCGACGAGGATGTTGCGTGCCGTCACGCGGCGCCCGCCGATCGCCACCGTGTGCGCATCGAGCAGCTTCGCCGTACCCTCGATGGTGTCGACGCCCGCCTTCGCCAGCACCTCCGCATAAATCCCGGAGAGCCGCGCGATCTCGCGGTCCTTGTTCGCGATCAGCGCGGGCCAGGAAAACGCCGCGCCTGAGAGGCTCCAGCCGTAGCCGCGCGCGTCCTCGAAGTCCTCGGCGTAGTGGGCGGCATAGGAGAGGAGTTTCTTGGGAATGCAGCCGCGGATCACGCAGGTTCCGCCGATGCGGTAGTTCTCGGCGATCGCCACCCTGGCGCCGAACTGCCCCGCCATGCGGCTCGCGCGCACCCCGCCCGAGCCGGCGCCGATGGTGAGGAGGTCGTAGTCGAAGCGCGTCATCCGAGGCTGCCGGCGGGGGCGGTGGGGATGCGGGTGTTTTGCGGCGGGAAGGGGGTCACTTGACCCGCGCCGCGCCTGTCTGTATAAGACGCGTGCAGGTCATCAAGCACCGACCACCTCGTCCTCTCTGCATCTACCGCTCGTATCTCCGGCCTTCTTACTTGATGCACCCGCATACGGGCGCAAGCCCATTTTCTTATAATTCTATTAGGTAACGACCATGAGTACAGGGAAAGTAAAGTGGTTCAACGACGCCAAGGGCTTCGGATTCATCACGCCGGATGACGGCGGCAAGGATCTGTTCGTCCACTTCTCCGCCATCCAGGGATCGGGCTTCAAGAGCCTGAAGGAGAACGACAAGGTGTCCTACGACGCCACCCAGGGCCCGAAAGGTCCCCAAGCAACCAACATCAAGATCATCACGTAGCACCGTTTCTCTTCGAACAGGCCGCCGCAGCGGCTTGTCGAAGCGCGTCCCGCGGCACGGGTCAGTTTTTCAAGGCTCGCGTCGGCCGCTCACACGAAGTGCCGCTTGATGTGCCCGAGCGCCGCCCTGATCGTGCTCTCGACGGTCCGGCTGCTCCGCTTGACCTTGCCCATGAGCATGGCGCCCTGGACGGTGGCGATGCAAAAGTCCGCCAGTTCGTCCTCGTCCGCTTCTTTCGAGAGCCGGCCGACGGCCTTCTCCTTGATGAAGAACGCGGCGAGGTTGCTCTTCATGATCTCGAAGATCAGGTTCAAGTCCTGGCGAACGAGCTCGTCCTTTTCGGTCACGCCGTTGCCGATCGTTCCGAACGGACAGCCGCGCGTCATGTTGAAGCTCTTCTGTAGCTCCAGATGGACGAAGAAAAAGCGCTCTAAGTCCTTCCATCCCCTGATTTCGAAGTAGGCAGGGTTGTTGCCGGCGTGGATTTCCTCGAGATAGTTCTGCAACACAGCGTGGACCAGGCCCTCTTTACTCTTGAAGTAGTGATAGAACTGCCCCTTGCCGGTCTCGGAAACCTCGATCACCTGGTCCGGGCTGGTCGCTGCGACGCCCTGCGCGTGGAACAGATCGCCCGCCGCACGAACGATCCGCAGTCTCGTCTTCTCGCCTTTCTCCGATCGCGCCCTCATCGACCCTCCTTATTTGTACCGTATGGTACATCGATAAGGAAAACGGGCAGGTTCCGGAGGGCGATCTGCGGGCATCCCGTTTGTACTTGATTTCGGTCCCACGCCGCTCTAATTTTATGTGCGCCGGTGCGCGAGAGCTTAGCGTCGGCCGCGCGCTGCCGGTCACACGCAGATATTTTGGACTAAACGGTCAAATAAGGAAAGGGAAGGCGGCCATGGAGCTGTTCAAGCATCCGTTCTACACGTTCGTCTACGATCCGAAGCGCAAGATCATCAGCTTCAACTGGACCGTCGAGACGGAGAAGATGCAGGTGCACGACTATCAGGAGGCGATCCACAACTTCGCCGGATTCGCGCTCAGCGGCCCGGTCAAGGGCCTGCTCGTCGACCTCCGCGAGTTCCGCTACCGGCCGCCGGCGACCCTCGGATACTGGCGCGACGAGGCGGTCTCGCCGCGCTACGTCAAGGCCGGGGTGAAGAAACTGGCCTATATCGCGCCTCCGGGATTGCTGGAACAAATGATGAGCGGGAAGGACGAGTACAAAGACAAGCGCGGCTTCGATGAAGCTTATTTCGGCAGCGAGGCGGAAGCGCTCGGCTGGTTGAGCGCCTAGCGCTCCGCGCCCGTGTCGACAGGAAAGGAGGAAAAATGACGGCATTCCAGATCCTGAACCTGCAATCGACGTTTTCTCTCGTCGCGTTCGCTCTGGTCGCGCGGTGGCACATCGCGCCGCGCCTGTCGAAGACCTCCGTCGAGGATTACCTCCTGCCGCTCACCTGGGTGCACGTGTTCCGCTACGCAGTGCTGACCTTGCTCGTGCCCGGCCAGGTGTCCCCGAATGTGCCGGCGGATACCGCGAATCTCATCGCTTACGGCGACCTCGCCTCGGCGCTGCTGGCGCTCGTCTCGGTCGTCTTTCTCAAGTACCGGTTCGCAGGCGCGCTCGCCGTGGCGTGGATCTTCAACCTCGTGGGCAGCGCCGATATCGTCGTGGCGGTAGGCACGGCGATGAATGCCAAGCTGGCCGACATCCCCATCGGCTTCAACTGGTACATCGTGAATTTCTACGTGCCCTTGCTGATCGTCACGCACGCGATGATGATCTACAGGCTGGTCCTGAAGTAGGCTCGCGGCCGCGACCGTGAGTAAGCGCCCCGGTTGGTTCCCCGAGAAGCTCTTTCCGGTCGCGAGCCATTTCGTCGCGGCGGGCACCACGCGGATCCACTACGTCGACGAAGGGCGCGGCCCGACGCTGTTGCTTCTCCACGGCAATCCCACGTGGTCTTTTCTGTACCGACATCTCATCCGCGAGCTCGCGCCCCGGTTCCGCTGTGTCGCGCCCGATTTCCCCGGATTCGGATTGTCCACGGCGCCGAGCGGCTACGACTTCCGGCCGGCGACTCACGCCGACATCTTGAGGGAATTCATCCACGCGCTGGACCTGCGCGACATCGTCATGATGGTGCAGGACTGGGCCGGGCCGATCGGGCTCTCCGCGGCGGCCCGCGAGCCGTCGCGCTTCCGCGGCTTCGTCATCGGCAACACCTGGGCCTGGTCGGGCAAAGGCGATCCGCACTTTGAACGCTTCTCGAGGCTCATGGGCGGGAAGATCGCGGGATTCCTCAACACGCATTTCAACTTCTTCACTCCAGGAAATCGCTGCTCCCGATGATTTCTTTCGGAAAGACATGGGTTGGCTCGCCGTTCTCGGCGCCCGATTCCCGCGAGCCTACCCATGTCTTTCCGAAAGAAATCATCGGGAGCAGCGATTTCCTGGAGGCGCTGGAGAAGAGCCTCCCGAAGATCTCTTCCCTGCCGGCACTCATCGTCTGGGGCGACCGCGATTTCGCTTTCCGGAAAAAGGAACGCGAGCGCTTCGAATCGACGTTCAAGCGGCATCAAACGGTGATGCTGCGCGGCGCGGGCCACTTCATCCAGGAAGACGCGCCCGAGGAAATCGCCCGAGCCATCAACGATTGGTGGAAAACTCAGGTTGCGAGGATCTAATTCCGTTCAGCGCGCGTGCTTGCCGACCTTCCAGCCGTGGGGCGCCAGGTACTTTTCTCCCGCGGCGATGGGCTCGGGCTCGAGCGGCGTGCCCATGGTGTCGTTCCAGCGGTTAAGAAAGCCGAAGTACGCGACCACCGCGGCGATCTCGACGATCTGGTTCTCCGACCAATGCCTGCGCATGCCGGTGAACATCTCGTCGGTCACGTCGTTCGGCACCGAGGCCGCGGCGAGCGCGAAGTCGAGCGCCGCGCGCTCGGCCGCCGAGAATAGAGGGCTGGTGATCGCACCCCCGGCGGTATGCGCCATACAGTAGACGCAGCCCGCCGCGCGGCTCGCCACGTGGCCGACCAAGCGCTTGAGGCCGCGGTCCACCTCGCTGGCGGGATCCCAGATCGCCTGCGACAGCTGCGAGAACGCCCTGACCAGGTTCGGCTTCCGCTGCATGATCAGCATGCTGTTCGGGACGAAGCCGAGCGACTTCCGCGAGAACGCGAAGTTCTCCGCGAGCTCCGGTGCATAGCCCTCGGGCAGGGGCTTGAGCCGCGGCGAGGGTTTCACTTTCCGGTCCATGATCTTCTCCTTCCTATTCAGGGCGCGACCCAGGCGAGCATCCTGCGGCCGAACAGGCCGCCCAGCGCGACCAGCAGCAGCGCCGTGCCGAGGTTCCAGGCGAGGATGACGACGCTCGCGTCGTGAGCGTGAAATAGCGAAAGCACGGTCGCCGTCATTCCCGCCACGGCGAGCCCACCCAGGATACCGACCGGCGTGGGCGCGAGCCGCGCGGCGTGGCGAAGCATGATGAGCATGACCAGCGACAGCGGCACGCTGGTCAGGGCCAAGAGCGCGAAGCATCCGGCTTCGTCGCCGAACGGCCGGCTGCCCGGCGCGAAGCTCACCCAGTTGCTGAGACATCCGTAGCCGAGCGTCGCTGTCCACACCAGGAGCGCGGGCAGCGGCAGGAGCATCCAGGCGCGCGAGCGTCCCGGGACGCTCGCGAGAAACGCGGCGATCGCGGCCAGAACGCCGGTGGCGAGCGCCCCGGCGATACCGCAGACGAACTCCGGCTGCGCAAGGCGCATCGCGAGATCGGGCCGCAGCTGGTGCCCGATCACCATCAGCCCGAGGATGAGCGCCGCGAAGGCAAGCCAGCCGCACGCGCTCGCGACGGGCGCGAGCCTGCGGACCGGCGCGGCCTTCGCCGCCAGCGACTCGATCAGATCGGAGGTGGTGATCACTTGGTCTCGCTTCCGAGCAGTTTGCGCAGATTCTTCAGCGCGCGGTGCGTCGCGACCTTGAGCGCCGCCACCGACACGCCGCTCGCCGCCGCGGCTTCCTTGAGCGACATCTCCCTCAGCTTCAGCAGCCGGATCGCCTCGCGCTGCCCCGGCGGCAGGCTCTCGACCGCCTGCCGCAGCGCGCGGCCTTCCGCGGCCGCCTCGGGAAGGTTCGCTTCGGGGGATGCAAAGGTTTCGTGCTCGGGCTCGAGCGGCGTCTCGCTCGCTGCCGAGCGTCCGCGCCGCCGCAGCGAGTCGACGATGCGGCGGTTCGCGATCGCGACCAGCCACGGGCCGAAGGGCCGCGCCGGATCGTAGGTGTGGCGCACCGCGTGCAGCGTGAGCAGCACGTCCTGCACCGCGTCCTCGACGTCGCTGCCGCGTCCCATGCGTCGCCCGGCGAGGAAGCGCAGGTAGGGCGCGAGCTGCTCGAGCAGGCGCCGGTAGGCCTCGCGGTCCCCCTGCTGCGCGCGCGCCATGCAGATCGACCAGTCGAGCGCGCGGTCAGGGAGCCCGGCTTCGCCGGGCGCGACCTCCCTCACCAGGCTGAGCGCCGGCCCGCGTGACGGTTGGCCCGAAGACATGGCGTGAATTGTCGCATCGAAATCAGCACGGGCCGCGAAAAATAAATTTCACGCAGCGCGTAACCTTTCGATTCCGGGGGCCGAACCTCCCGTCACGGCCCCGATTCCCGGGACCAAGACACTAGAGGATGACTCATGAACCGATACGTGCTGGCTGCATCGACCCTCTCCTCCGCAATCGGGCTCGCCCTGTCTCTCCAGGCGGCTCCGGTGCAGGCGCAAGGCATGACCAAGGACATGCCGCAGGTGGTGAAGGACAACATGGCGCGCATGGATAAGAGCAAGCTCGAGAAGTGCTACGGCATCAACGCGGCCGCGAAGAACGACTGCGCCGAGGGCGCGCACTCCTGCGCGGGCCACGCGACCCAGGCGCGCGATACCAAGTCCTTCGTGCTGCTGCCGGCGGGCGACTGCTCCAAGATCCAGGGCGGCAAGACGACCGCGTCCTGAAGCGGATGAATGCCGCGGCACCGCGCCCGATCCCGAGCGAAGCCGGGGTCGGGCTGCGCTTCCGTCATCACCAAGAAGTGCTGCACGGGCATCCGGCCGTGCCGTGGTTCGAGGTCCACGTCGAGAACTACCTCGGGGGCGGCGCCACGCCGCGGCTCCTCGACGCGATTCGCCGCGACTATCCCCTCTCGCTGCACGGCACGGGACTGTCGCTCGGCAGCGCCGAGGGGCTCGATCCTGCGCATCTCGTGCGCACCCGCGAAGCCGTGGAGCGATTCGATCCCGGGCTCATATCGGAGCATCTGTCATGGAGCGTCGTCGGCGGTAGCTACCTTGCGGATCTCCTGCCTCTGCCGATGACCGAGGAAGCGCTCGAGGTCGTGTGCCGCAACGTCGAGCAGGCCCAGGCCCATCTCGGCCGGCGGCTGCTGGTCGAGAACCCCTCCACCTATCTGCAGTTCCGTCATTCGGCTATCCCGGAGTGGGACTTCCTCGCGGCGCTCGCCGCCCGCACCGGCTGCGGCATCCTGTGCGACGTCAACAACATCTACGTCAGTTCCCGCAATCACGGTTGGGACGCCTCGGCCTATCTCGCCGCGTTGCCCGCGACGGCGGTCGGCGAGATCCACCTCGCGGGGCATGCCCTGCGCGAGATCGGCGGACGCACCCTTCGCATCGACGACCACGGCTCGCGCGTCGCGCAGGAGGTGTGGACCCTCTACGCCGACGCGCTCGCGCTTTTCGGCGAGGTGCCGACGCTGATCGAATGGGACACGGACGTCCCCCCGCTCGCGGTGCTGATCGAAGAGGCCGCCCGGGCGCAGGCGATGATCGACGATGAGCGAGCCAAGAGCGCCCTCGCTGCCTGAGTTGCAGCGCGCCCTCGGCCTCGCCATCGCACGGCGCGAGGACGGTGCCGCGGCCCGGCACGTGCTCGCGGACGGGATGGCTCCGGCTGCGCGCCTGGGAATCTACCGCGATACCTTTGTTGGCGCCCTCACCCGGGCGCTGCGGCTATCCTATCCGGCCATCGTGCGCCTGGTCGGAGCGGAGTTCTTCGAAGACGCCGCCCGCGCCTTCATCGACGAGCAACCGCCGCGCAGTGCCTGCCTGGACGACTACGGCGCGGGCTTCGCCGATTTTCTCGCGCGGTTCGGGCCGGCCGCGACCCTTGAATACCTTCCCGCGGTCGCGCGGCTGGAGTGGGCGGTGAACCGCGCATTGCACGCGAGCGATGCAGCGCCGCTCGATCCGGCCCGACTCGCACAGACGGACGACCTGGCGCAAGTCCGCTTCTCGCCGCAGCCTTCCGCGAGCCTGGTGCGCTCCGGCTTTCCCGCCGACTCTATCTGGCGCGCGGTGCTGGACGGAGACGACGCGGCCCTGGCCGCGATCGACCTCTCCGGCGGTCCGGTGTGGCTGCTGGTGCACCGGGCAGACGACGGCGTCGAGGTCGAGCGGCTCGACGAGGATGCGTGGCGCCTCTCCGAGGCGCTGTTCGCGGGTCGGCCGGTGCATCGCGCGCTCGACGAGGCGCCGAGCGCCGATGCACGGGCTTTGCTCGCGGCGCACCTCGCCGCCGGGTGTTTCCGCGAGTTCGAAGAAGACGACGCAGGAGACCGTTCATGACGGCGGCGAGATTCATCCGCTGGCTCGACGGGGTGCCCTACTGGGTGCTCGCCCTCCCGTTGCGCGTCGCCGTCGCGACGGTGTTCTGGAATTCCGCGATGACCAAGCTCGCGAATTGGAACACCGCGGTGGTTCTCTTCAGCGAGGAGTACAAGCTGCCGCTGCTCCCGCCCGAGCTCGCCGCGTACCTGGCGGTCTCGATCGAGCTTGCCGCCCCGGTGCTCCTAGTGCTCGGGCTGGCGACGCGGCCCGCAGCGCTCGTCGTTCTTTGCATGACCGCGGTGATCGAGGTGTTCGTCTAT
>WNFM01310216.1_pt3 | contig 10746 bp, 10 predicted proteins | sample 5400271 | NCBI WGS metagenome assembly WNFM01 (sample SAMN13153352, study PRJNA577476) | soil metagenome | isolation source: 60 cm saprolite on Douglas fir-dominated hillslope | place: USA:California | collected 2013-09-17 | reverse complement strand
TACCCCGGCACGTTCGCTCGTCCCGGTCCGGGGGTGCTCGGTCGCGCCAACCCCGCGCCGCGCGCACACTCCACCGCACTGTGGTCCACCCACGCTCTCGCCCCCGCGGCTACGCCTGGCTCCCGGATCGGCCGCTCCACGACTCGAAGGACGCCCGGCGCGGAGACTTCGACTGCCTGGTAGGTGTCAGCCATTTCTTGGTGCCTCTCGATTCATTTGCCGCTTTGCCTGGCTTCAATGGCCTTGACGGTCTTTGCCAAGGCCCCTCCCAGGACGCGCCCGCCGAAGATCCCGAGCACGAGCCCGAGCGCTCGCCCTTTGAGGTTCTTGCCTTCGCGTACCACGACGGCGTCCAGGTCGGTCTTCCCGTCGGGCCGCCGCGTGAAGGTGTAGGTGTGGCCCGAGCCACCTCCCCACAAGTTGGAGTCAGTGGTTGTCATGACGACGCGGTTGGGATCGGACCAGTCGTAGTGCAGTCGTTCCCAGATGCCGCCCGATCCCTCGGTAACGTCAGCCTCCTTGGGGCCCTGGTGATGCACCTTGAGGTACTCGTCGGCGCTGTTGCCAAAGAGCTTCGAACGGCCGGGCCCAAAGTCGGTGAGCCCGGCGACGAACTGCTCGGGCGTCGAGGTGGTCGTCTGGTGCAGGTGGATCGTGGCCATGTGTCGTCCTCCCCTGGAAAATGAAGTGCGTTCACCTCGTTCCGTACGCCGTGAAGATGTAATCCTTCTTGGCCACTGTCGTGTGGCACGCGAAGCCGCAATTAACGGTGCCGGTCGCATTCGGCGTGAACGTGTCGGACGCGGGGACGTAGTCGAACACCGCGAATGCCCAGCCCTTCGTGTCCGGGAATCGCTTGCTGTCCTTTTCGATTAGAAAGACGTCCTGCAAGGCGTCCGGTATCCTCACAGAGAAAGGGGCCTCCGTACTCTTCTTCGGCTTCCACTCGATCTTCGCGATCTTGGAGCCGTCGGGGAAAGGCTTGCCGTTGCCGGGAACTCCGGACCGGTAGGCGTCGATCATCGTGGGATTGGCGACCATCACCTTGAGCAGGTCGTCGGTCTGACTGACGGCGACGACCTGCCAATTCTCGTATCCCCTGAAGTCAGAGAACGGGAGCCCATTCGGCACCTGCAGCGTGTACTTGTCCTGAGCGGGGATGGCCACGCCGCCCAGAACGGCAAGCACTACCATGGCGATGGCCATCGTCAGCATGCCTTTGCGGTTCATCGTCAGCACCTCCTCTGTTTCTCGCGCGCGACCTTCGCGGCGAACTCGTCCAGACTTTCCCTGAGCACCCGGTCGAACACTGGGAAAGGGTGGATGACGCTCCGAAACATACTCCCCCAAACCGCAAGTCGTCCATGGAACCTAGGCATGGGGTCCGACCCCGTTATCAGCCGCGGCTTTGCCTGGCTTCGATGGCGCGAACGCCGCCGCGTGGCGGCGTGCGAATTCGGCGGCGGCAATCGGCGCACGGCCGACCAACTGCTGGAAGGAGTCGGTCATGCGGTCGTAGCGGTTGTCGCGATGCAGCTGGGCCATGGTGATCAGGTGTGCGATCGAATGCGCCGGCAGTTGAGCCTCCTGGAGCTTGGCTTCCCAGATTTGTGGGGGCACGTTGACGTATTGGATGGTGCGGCCCAGAGCGCCGCTGAACTCCTGCGCGAACTGGGCCATCGTCAGCGACTGGGGGCCCGTCAGTTCGTAGACCTTGCAAGCGGTTGGACGCAGGTAGACCACCGGCAGGCCTGACCAGCGCAGCATCTGCTCTGCGAGCCAGTGCTGCTTCTGTTGCGGGCTGCTTGTGGTCTCTGTCTCGCTCATCTGCGACAGCGTCATCTGCGACAGATTGACGAAGGCCTTCACGCGCAGGCTTTTGGCTGTGACCGCGACGTTGGCGGCCGCTTCCAGGTAGTTGGGCGAAACCGACATCGTGAAATACACCACTGAGCAGCCTTGCATGGCCGCGCGCACAGCGATGATGTCGAGCATGTCGGCGACCACGACTTCGGCTCCCATGTCACGCAGCGTATCGGCCCGGGCGTCCAGCTTGCGCACCATGGCGCGCACGCGATGACCTTGTTCCAGCAGGGTGGCGATGGCCGCGTGCGCGGTCGAGCCGACGCTGCCGGCGGCGCCGGTGACGAGGATGGTTTCTTGGGACATGATTCTTCCTCGCATGGCTGTTCCTGGTCAGCTTGCCGCAGTCCTGCAGGCCCGCCTGCCCCCCGAAAATATCCCCCATCCAAGGGGTGAAGAGCAATAGGACTTTGGCACAGCTCTGCCCGATGTCAGGACAACCTAACAGTCCCGAGGGCAGATGACTGGACACCGCCTGTGCTTCGAGGGTCGACGCCAGCGCGAGGCCGGCGTCCATGTCGACTTCTTCGAGTACGACCAGGAGACAGCGGGTCCATGTCCACCGCGATCGTCCCGTCCGTGTAGGCCTTCTTCAGGGGCGCGCCAAGCCGTCAGGACGCTGGTCCACGCGCTCCTCCGCGACCGGAGGGCGCAGCACGTAGCGCAGCAGCGCTCGTACAGCGCCGTCGTCTCAAATGTAAGGATTGGTGCCGGAGGCGGGACTCGAACCCGCACGGATTTCTCCACACGCCCCTCAAACGTGCGTGTCTGCCAATTCCACCACTCCGGCACGGATGGGCGGAAACCGAAACCCTGATCTTAGGGTCCACCTCCGTCCCTGTCAAACTCAGGGCGCGGGCGGCCGCCTCCCGAACTGGCTCCGTATCGCGTCGAAGACGCGCAGCATCTCCGAGATCGTGCGGGGGAGGTGGTCGGTCTTCAGATAGACCCATCCCGTCTCGCGGAAGAGCCGCCGGCCGCGCAGGCGGCGGTAGGCGAGTCGGCCGTGGGCGCGCACGTCGCGGGCGATCGCCTGGAAGGGAACGATGGTGATCCCGAGGCCGCTCGCCACCATGGCCTTGATGATCTCGACGTTCTCCGTCTCCATCGCCACGTCCATCGGCACCGATTCCTCGGCGAAGAACCGGTCGAGCACGCGGCGGGTGTTGGAGCCGGATTCGTAGAGGATCAGGGGAAACTTCCCGAGGCTCCGCACCTCGACGCTACGGCCGCGCGCCAGGGGGTGGCCGGGAGCGGTGACCACCACCATCTCCTCCCGGAGCACCGGCCGCACCTCGAGGTCCGGGGCCATGATGGGCAGGGTCAGCAGGGCCAGGTCCACCTCGTGGGTGCGGATCTTGCGCAGGATCAGCTCCGAAGCCCCCGAGACCACTCGCAGGTCCACCTGCGGGTACAAGCGGCGGTACTTCTTCAGCACCCCGGGGAGGATGTACATGCAGACCGTCATTCCCCCCGCGAGGGTCAGGGAGCCCCGCCGGAGGGCGTGGGTGTCGGAGATCTGAGACACCACGTCCTGCATGTCGCGGTGCAGGCGGTTGGCCGCAGCTCCACGGCCGGGGTCATGGAGACGCGGCGCGGCCCCCGGTACAGCAGGACTCCCCCGAGCTCCTCCTCGAGGAGCTTCACCTGGCGGCTGATCGCGGACTGGGAGACCCGCAGCCGCTCCGCGGCCCGCGTGAAGGTGCCGTCCTCGGCCACCGTGCGGAACATCTCGAGCTGGCGCACGTCCACTTATGCTCCTTTTCGATGGCGGCCATGCTCTCCAGGTAACCGGCAGCTATCTCGGAAAGGCATGGCGGCGTTCCATAATCTCTATTTTACATATGGATGCCGCGCGGGGTACCTAAGGGGCCATGTCCGCCCTCCTCGACCCCCGCTTCGAGCACGACGGCGGTGGGGTGGGCTTCCTGGCCGACCTGGCGGGCGCGCCGTCGGCGCGCATCCTTCCCCTGGCCCTGCTGGCCCTCGATCGGATGACCCACCGGGGAGGGGTCGACGCCGACGGTCGGACCGGCGACGGGGCGGGGGTCATCACCGAGGTCCCGTGGGACGTGCTCCGGGCGGACCTTCCCCCCGGCCCCCGCATCCCATCAGGTCGGCGCGAGGACCTCGGCGTGGGCATGCTCTTCCTCCCCCTCGATCGGGCCGGGGCTCTCCGGGCCCGGGAGGTCGTGACCGAGGCCCTGGCCGCGGAGGGGCTCACGGTTCGTGGCTGGCGCGAGGTGCCGGTCCGGGAGGAGGCGCTGGGGGAGAAGGCCTGGCGCTTTCGGCCGCAGATCGAGCAGGTCTTCGTGGAGCGCCCGGCGGAATGGAGCGCGGACCACTTCGAAGGGCGGCTCTATCGCGCCCGCCGCGGCATGGAGTCGCTCTCCCGGGCCGGGCGGCTCGACGCCTTCTACGTCGCTTCGCTGAGCCACCGGACGATCGTGTACAAGGCGATGGTCCAGGGAGGGGACCTCGCCGACTTCTACCTGGACCTCCGCCACCCCGACTTCGCCTCCGCCTTCGCGGTGTTCCACCAGCGCTTCACCACGAACACCGTCCCCTCTTGGTCGATGACCCAACCATTCCGGCTGCTTGCCCACGACGGCGAGATCAACACCATCGAGGCAAACCGGAGCTGGATGCGGGCACGCGAGGCGAGCCTCGCCTCCGCTCGCCTGGGGATCGCCCCCGGTGCGCTCTCCCCGCTGCTTGCCGCGAGGGTCAGCGACTCGGGCAGCCTCGACGAGGCCCTGGGACTCCTGACGGCGGCCGGCCGGGGCGTGCTCCATGGGATGACCCTCCTCGTGCCGCCTGCCTGGGAAGGCGATCCGGAGATGACGGGCGAGGTGAGGGATTTCTTCGACTACCAGTCCGGCCTGCTGGAACCGTGGGACGGACCCTCGCTGGCGGTGTTCACGGACGGAAAGACCGTCGCCGCGTCGGTGGACCGCAACGGACTCCGGCCCGCCCGCTACCTCGTGACCGTGGACGGCCTCGTCATGCTAGCCTCCGAGGTGGGGGTGCTCGCGGTGGAGGAGGAGCGCGTGCTCCGCCGCGGGCGGCTCGGACCCGGCGACGTGGTGGCAGTTGACCTGCGCGCGGGCCGCTTCCTCGACCGCGAGACGATCCACCGGAGCCTGGCGGCGGGGCGTCCCTACGGACGCTGGCTGCGGGCGCACCGGGTGACGCTCGATCGGGTGCGGGCAGCCGTCCCGGCGGAGAGCGGCGCCGACCCCGAGACCCCGGACGTCCGCCTCCTCCGGGCCTTCGGTCATACCCGCGAAGAGCGGGACGACACGCCGCTCGCCGTGCTGTCCGCGCGCCCGCGGCTCCTGTACTCGTACTTCAGGCAGCGCTTCGCCCAGGTCACGAGCCCGCCCATCGATCCGCTGCGCGAGTCGACGGTCATGTCCCTGGTGGTCCACCTGGGGCCCAGGGGCAACCTGCTCGCCGAGGCTCCGGAGCACGCGGCGCAGGTGCAACTGCCCGGGCCGTTCCTGGACGAGCGCGATCTCGCTTCGTTGCGCGCGTGGGACCGGGCGGGCTTCTGCGCCCGTACCCTGGGTCTGCTCTTTCGAGCGGAGGGGGGAGAGGTGGCCTTTCGCCGCGCCCTCGACGAGCTGCTGCGGGAGGCGGTGCGGGCGGTGGAGGCGGGGGCCACCCTGCTCATCCTGAGCGACCGCGGCGTGGACGAGACCCACGCCGCGCTACCCATGCTCCTCGCGGTGGCCACCGTCCATCAGCACCTCATCGGGGCGGGGCTCCGGCTTCGCACGAGCCTGATCGCGGAAACCGGCGAGGCGCGCGACGGCCACCACATGGCCTGCCTCCTCGGCTACGGCGCGAGCGCCATCCACCCCTACCTCGCCCTGGCCGCAATCCGCCAGGCCGTGCGGGACGCCGGCGGTGAGCCGGCGGACGAGGCATCGGCCCGGGAGGGTTTCCGGAACGCCTTGACGAAGGGGCTGCTCGAGACCCTCTCGAGGATGGGGATCTCCACCCTGCGCTCCTACCATGGGGCGCAGCTCTTCGAGGCCATCGGCGTCGGCGTCGAGGTCGTCCAGCGTTGCTTCACGGGGACGCCCTCGGCGATCGGCGGCGTGGGGCTCGGCCACCTTGCGGGCGAAGTGCTGGCCCGCCACGCCGGCGCCTTCGCCGCCGCGGCGGCGGGCCCCGAGGAGAGCAGCTCCGCCCGCCCCATTCATCGACGCGACCCGATCGTCCTGCGCGACCTGCTGGACTTCCGTCTCGGCCAAGGCATCCCCCTCCGCGAAGTGGAGCCGGTCGAAGCCGTCTTCAAGCGCTTCGCCACCGCCGCCAAGTCGCCGGGGGCGCTCTCACCGGAGGCCCACGAGGTGCCCGCCCTCGACCTCTACGGCATCGCGGACCTGGCGCAGCGCATCTACGACCTGAAGCGCGTGAACGCGGCGGCGACGGTCAGGGTGCAGCTCGGGTCCCAGGTCGGGGTCGGCGCCATCGCGGCCGCGGTGGCCAAGGCCCACGCGGACGCGATCGTCATCGCCGGTCACGACGGCGGCGCGGGGGCCTCGCCCCTCGGCTCGATCAACAACGCGGGAACGCCGTGGGAGCTCGGCCTCGTCGAGGCCCAGCAGGCGCTGGTCCGGGGCGGCCTCCGCGGGCGGGTCCGCTTGCAGGTCGAGGGCGGGCTCAAGACGGGGCGCGACGTGGTGATGGCCGCGCTTTTCGGGGCCGACGAGTTTGGCTTCGGCTCGACGGCCCTGGGGGCGGCGGGCGGCCTGAGCTTCTTCACCGCGGTGGCGGAGGAGGTGCGCGAGGTTCTCGCCCTTCTCGGCTACCGGCGCCTCCAGGACGTGATCGGTCGGACCGACCTCGTCGAGGCCCGGCCGGTGCGGGCGGGCAGCAAGGCCGCGGCCGTCACCCTGCGGCACCTTCTGACCGGCCCCGGGACGGAGGCGGGTGCCATCCGTCACGAGGGCGGAGGTCGAAACGAGCCCCCGATCACCGGTCAGAACCTCGATGAGCTGGCTCTCGGCCGCCTCCGCTTCCAGGGCGACGGGGTTCGGCCGATCGAGATGGCGCTGCCGATCGGCAACACGGACCGGGCGGTGGGGGTGCTCATCGCGGGGGAGCTGACCCGGCGATTCCGGGGCCGACCCCTTGCCGAGGAGACGATCCGCCTGCAGCTCCGCGGCGCGGCTGGCCGGAGCTTCGGGGCCTTCTGCGTGGACGGCCTCCACCTGCGCCTCGAGGGCGAGGCCAACGACGACCTGGGCAAGGGCATGTCGGGGGGCGAGATCACCCTCTTCCCAAGCCGCGCCTTCGCTTCGCGGGCCGAGGGTGAGGTGATCGCGGGCAACTCGATCCTCTACGGCGCCACCGGAGGCCGGGCCTTCATCGCCGGTCGGGTGGGGGAGCGGTTCGCGGCGCGGAACCGCGGCGCCCTTGCGGTGGTGGAGGGCGTGGGGGACCACGCCTGCGAGGGCATGACGGGAGGGGCCGTGGTGGTGCTGGGCCCGTTCGGCCGCCACTTCGGCGCCGGCATGTCGGGCGGGCTTGCCTACGTCTTCGATCCCGAGGAGCGACTGGCCCGCCACACGAGCCTCGAGATGGTGACCATCGAGACCGAGGCGCCGGCCGAGGACGAGGCCTGGCTACGCGAAGCCATCGAGCGGCACGCCGAAGCCACGGGCAGCGCTCTCGCCGAGCGGCTGCTGGCGACCTGGGGAGATGCCCGCGCCTGCTTCCGGCGCGTGGCGCCGAAAGGCGCTCCGGCAGCCAGGCCGGCCGCGTGGCCGGCGAGGTTCGTGCGCGCCGCGGCGGAGGCCGAGGTGGCCTCGCTGGTCGAGGAAGCCAGGTTTGCCTAGCCCACGAACTTGTAGCCCAGGCCGTGCAAGGTCAGGATGAACTGGGGGTGCCGTGGGTTCGTCTCGAGCTTGCGCCGCAGCCAGGCCACGTGGACGTCGACGGTGCGGGTGGTGGGCATCGCGTCATAGCCCCACACCTCGTCGAGCAGCTCGTTCCGGCTCAGGGTCGCTCCGCGGTGGGCGACGAAATACCGGAGGAGCTGGAACTCCTTGGCCGAAAGCACAACCGGCGCGCCATCGCGGCGGATCTCGGCCCGGCGGAGGTCGACCTCGACCGTGCCGAAGCGGTAGATCGGGTGCCCCTCGACGGGGGGCCGCACGCGCAGGCGGGCCTCGATCCGGGCCAGAAGCTCCGCCATCTCGAAGGGCTTGGTGAGGTAGTCGTCGGCGCCGAGCTTCAGGCCAACCACTCGGTCGGACACCTGGCCTCGGGCGGTCAGCATCAAGACCGGCGTGCCTATCCCGCGCTGGCGCAGGTCGCGCAACACGTCGAAGCCGCTCTTGCGCGGCAGCATCACGTCCAGGATCAGGAGGTCGAACCCATCGCCCACCGCGCGGGCGAGGCCCTCCTCGCCGTCCCCCGCGGTCTCGACCCGGTACCCCTCGCTGTCGAGGCGATGGGTCAGGGTCAGGCGGAGCCCCGGATCGTCTTCAACCAGCAGTATGCGGGGTCCCATGCGTGGGCTCCGGTGCGTGAAGGGCGGCGGGGGCGGCGGGAAGGATGAGGGTGAAGGCGCTGCCGCGGCCGGGGCTGGTGGCAACCGCCATAGCACCGCCGTGCGCGTCCACGATGCGCTTGACCAGGCTCAGGCCGAGGCCGCTGCCGCGGATCTGGCGGGAGAGGGCCTCCTCGCCCCGGAAGAAGGGCTCGAAGAGCCGTCCCTGCTCCGAGGGCGGGATCCCGAGGCCGTGGTCCTCCACCGTGATCCGGACTTCGCGCCGTCCCGTGGCCGCGCTTTCCGCGCGCAACCCGACCCATCGCCCCTCGCCTCCGAACTTGACCGCGTTCTGCAGAAGGTTGACGAGCGCGCGTCGCAGCGCGCCGCGGTCGGCCCGAAGGGAGGGGAGACCAGGCTCGACCCAGGTCTCGACCTCGACGCCGGCCTCGCGCGCCGTTTGGCCGAGCGCGCCCAGGCTCTCCTCGACCAGGGTCCTCACGTCCACGTCTTCGAAGCGGTAGTTTCGCCGCCCGGAGTAGGTCCCGGCGAAGTCGAGCACCTGCTCGACCATCTCGGCGAGGCGCCGTCCCTCGTCGCGCACGACCCGCCCATACTGCCGGACGGTGTCTCGGTCCTCCACCACCCCGTCGGCCAGGTTCTCGCCCGCGGAGCAGATCACCGCCACCGGGGTGCGCAGCTCGTGGGACACCCCGGCCACGAACTCCAGCTGACGGTCCGCCAGGCGCCGCGCTCGCTGTGAGGAGACCACGATGAGGACCGCGCTGCCTGCGAGCAGCGCGAGGATGCCCGCGCTGACCGCAAGGTTGCGGCGGCGCGCGGCCGCGACCAACTGGTCCACCGAGCCCGCGCGATGCGTGACCACGAGCCGCCAGTGTCCACCGGCGCCCCGCGTTGGTCCGCCGGGGCCGCCGCCCCTCCGTCCGAAGCCGAAGCGATGCATCTCGGGCCCCCGGCCTCCCGCGGATGCTCCAGAAGGTCTTGGCAGCTTCGCCATGTCTTCCGGCGACGCGTCCTCGAACCGGAGCTCGAAGAGTCCGGCCGCCGCATCGCCACCGCCCTCGCCCGAGGCCTCGGGCTCGGAGCGGTACACCACTTCCTTGGGGTCCCCCCGTCGCTCGATGACCAGCCGGTAGTCCCCCTCCTCGTCGAGGCCGAAGTGGCGTCGGGCGAGCTCCGGGAGGACCTGCGCCCGGATGACGTCGAGATCGAGGTGGATGATCGTGGCGCCCGTGACGCGGAACGGCCACATCGGCTCTCGTTCGCGCACCACGCTGCCTTCGGGCGCGGGCAGGGGCGCCATGAGGGCCGGGGCCTCCGCGTCGACGAACTCGAACGGGCCGCGCCGCAGCCCGTTCGGACGCGACCCGGCTGGACCCGACTCCGGCGCCCGCGCGGCCTCGCGCAGGCGCTCGCGGACGGGGGCGAGGGCTTTCGGCCATTCCGCCGGCGCGAAGGAGCCGGCCGCGGCGTCGAAGCGGAGAAGGGGCTCGCCCGCTCCTTCGGCCACGTACACGTCCTTCACCAGGGCGGGATGGCCGCTCCCCTGCGCCCAGCCCCGGTAGCGCTCCGCGAAAGCCGAGAAGTCGCGGCTGCGCAGCGCGGCCACGTCGACCTGCAGCCACAGGAACGCGCGGGTCAGCTCGCGGTCGAAGTCCCGGGCGAACCGCCCCGCGCGCGCGGCGTCCCCCGCGCGCATCCGCGTCTGGTCGGCCTCGCTGATCTGGCCGAGCCAGCGGTACTGGAGGGAGGCGAGGATCGACAGCAGGACCACCAGGGCCGCGGTTCCGAAGAGCAGGGAGCGGGAGGCCTTCGCCCGGGTCGTCGACATGCCGAGATCGAGTCTAGCACCCGGGCCGGAGCGTCCTTCCGCGGGGTCCGGACATTTTGCACCGGCTTAACAATGTCGGGCGCGTCTCACCGGGCGGTGGGCGGCGCGACCACGAGCTGTCCCTTCATCCGGCGGTGTCCGGAGCCGCAGTATTCGGAGCACGCGATCTCGAAGGTGCCGGCCCGACCCGCCACGAAGCGCACCTCCACCGGCTCCCCATTTTTCGGAATGACGACCTTCACTCCGAGCGCCTTGATGGCCAGGCCATGGATCGTGTCGGCCGACCGCAGGGTCACGACGACCGTGTCGCCCTCCGTAACCTCCAGGACCGCGGGCTCGAACTTGAAGCGCGATGCCCTCACTTCGAAGCTCTTGACGCTCTCCCCCGTGTGCTCCGGTTGAGCCCGCATCGCCGTGGTTGCCGCTCCCAGGGCGGCCGCCATGCCGATGGCGACGACCATCCGGCGCCCCGCCGCGTGATCCCAGAGACCGGGAACCCCCATGCTCGACCTTCCTCCGGGTC
>WNFM01182870.1_pt1 | contig 10747 bp, 8 predicted proteins | sample 5400271 | NCBI WGS metagenome assembly WNFM01 (sample SAMN13153352, study PRJNA577476) | soil metagenome | isolation source: 60 cm saprolite on Douglas fir-dominated hillslope | place: USA:California | collected 2013-09-17 | reverse complement strand
TAGCCCATAGGAAATTGGGGTAACAGCTGAATCACAAGTTTTCCAAAAGGAGTGGATGAGCGGAATCATCCCTGTGTTCTTGAGCTTGGTGAGATCGACCTTTTCTTCGGTCAAATTCCAAACTACGGCGGAGACATTTTTCATGGAATTTCGTCCCATATTCGAGATGTTAAATACCCACCTTCCATTTGGATCGAGGGAACCATCTCGATTTAGTGTCCGCGTGAAAAAGCCGTAACAATAAGGAATTTCGTTCTCGATTTGATATTGATGATAAATATGGGGAAAGGCCGCGAAAGAAAATAACAGAATTGCCGCCAATGCGTAGATGTAGTGTAGTGCTCCCCGCTAATTTAGACAGTCAGGGCCTCGTTTTTTAGTACACCTGCAAAAGCCAAGAAAGCCTCGTGCGGAGTGCGATTTTGGACTCCGCGGTGAGGCCGGTCGTGATTGTACTCCTCGATCCAACGAGCGATGGATGCTCGCGCTTCTTCCAAGCTGCGATACTCCGCCGTCCAAACTTCCTCTTCCTTCAAGCTGCGATGGAACCGTTCGATGTAGCTGTTGCCTTCCGGGTGATGATACGCCGTTCGCCGATGGGTGATGCCCAGCCTCCCCAACGTTTCCAAGAAGCGCGAAGAAGTGAACTGCGTCCCGTTGTCCGTGGTCAGCGTCAAGTTCTCCTCGCGACTGCCTGAGGGCAGTCGTTCGAGCACGGCCTGTTCCACCGCGGCCAGCGCGTCTTCGGTCCGGCAGCGATGCGAAAGATTCCACCCCACGATCTCCCGTGTACAACAGTCGATCACGCACACCAGGTACGCCCAGCCCACTGCAGGACCCGCCCAGATCTTGGTCATGTCCGATTGCCAGATCTGATTCGGCTCGGCTGCTTCCACACGTCCCCACTCTTTCTTTCGTCGCGCACGCAGACGCCGCGAGCGGACCAGCAACCCGCGTTCACGCATCACTCGCAGCACACGCTTGCGATTCACCGGAAGGTTTTCTTTTCTTCGCAGCCACCAAGCCACACGACGATATCCGTACGCGGGTTTTTCCCCGCACGCCACCACGATGTGCTCGTCGTAAGTGCGGTCAGCCCGACTGCCTCGCGGCCGCTTTTGGTAGTACAGACTCGACCGGCTGATGGCCAACGTCGCCGCCACAAGTGTAGCCGTGTAGCCCTGCGTCACCATCTCTCGTGCCTGGGAGTGAACCGCACCACAGCTCACTCCCCCACGACGTTTTTTAGGATTTCGATCTCCAGCGACTTCCGCCCCAACGCTCGTTCCAACTGCCGGATGCGATGGTCCTTCTCGGTTTCCGCCGCAGCCGCGCTTCTCCCCCCAAGCGCGGCCTTCGCTCCCTGCTCTGCTTCATCTTTCCAGCGATAAAACAGATTCGGAGCGATCCCATGACGCCGACACGTCTCCGAGACGTTCCCGCTCTTGATGCCTTCCTGCACGATCTGCCATTTTTCTTCCGGGGATCGATCTACGCGTGGTTTCCTGCCCATGTTGCCTCCCTGTTTGGAGGCCCTGATTCTACCTAGATGAGGGGTCCAGTTTTAGCGGGGAGCACTACATGTAGCGTCGCCTTCCTTGCTTGATAGTTATTTTACTGTTGAAACTGATATCCACCAGAATCACCACGATTGCTAAAGCAAATATCGCCTTCCACCACCATACGAGGTCGAATACCACGGCTATCGCTGCCAATGCTATGGCGGCATACGCCTCGTATGTTGCGCGATTGAGTCCTTCTTGATTTTCTTTCGGTGGCGGCGTTTGAGTTGGCGGAGCTGGTTGCAATTCGACACCTTGTTCCTTTGCTTGCCGACGCTTTCCCATTCGCCGTTGGTGAGAGTTTGCCAAGTGACGGGACTATATCACGCTCTTTGCGACCTCAAGCTCTGACCTTCAGTTCCCGCGACCCCCTCGAAGCTTCAGATGATTATCAAAACAAAGGGCTTACAGGCTGGCCAATTCGTATGAATATCAAAACAAAGAGCTTACGGGCGAGGCAATTCGTATGGTTATCATTCTACAGGGGTTAGCCAGAAAATGAAAAACGCGGCAGGTGGCTGCCGCGAGGGGACCGTTCACAGTATGTCCTGATTCATACATTACCAGAGTAGGAGATGCCGGTCAAGAAGATAATGATTGGCGGGGTGGTGTGTGTGCCGCCCCTACGGGGCTTGGCGTCGTTCGCGCGCTGACCCAGGCCTCGCGGCCTGGGCTAACTAATGCCGCGCCTCCGGCGCTTGTGGGGGTGAACTAATCCCAGGCTCCCGTTTGTGGCGGCAGTCTTGTATCTTGCGGGGGGGTGATACGCGTGAGGTAAGGCGAGTAGCTTCGGCGGGGAGTGCGGCGGTGCGGTCAACATCGAAGAGGGCCATCTCAGAAGATGGCCTCTACAACGGCGTAAGAAAATTAGAGAAGAGAGAAGCAGATTCCCGTTTGGATTCGTTGAAGAGAAAGTAGTTTACTTTGGGTGACGGCGTTGAAGTTGAGGTCCTTTCCGGCAGGAGCCGGAATCTTCGATCGCGCATCTTCGTGGATGCGCTCAGGATGACAAGATCTTTTGGCGCGACGATGATATTGCCGCGAGGAAAAAGTGGAGGTCGTAAGAGCACAGACTGAAGTTTATGCCGCCAAAAGAAGGGCCGTCTTGGCCCCTCGGCGATACTCGGGATAAAAAGCGGCCCAGCAGCGAAACTTGTTTGAAAACGGAGAGAGAATCTACAACGACCGATTTTGCCGAGTGGCGCGATTGGCGGCAAGTACGCGTGGCGATCTCGCGAAGAGGGCACGATTTATCGGCCCCCAACTGGTGGCTCGAAATTGCTGGAAAACGAAGAGAGAATTACAACGACCGATTTTGCCGAGTGGCGCGATTGGCGGCAAGTACGCGTGGCGATCTCGCGAAGAGGGCACGATTTATCGTGCCGCTACTGGTGCCTAGAAATTGGTGGAAAACGAAGAGAGAATTCTGAACGGGGATTCGCGCGGGGCGGAATGAGAAGTTGAGGCGGGAATCGTGATAGATAGAGGTATGCCTGCGGCGAGGATTATGCGGAGATGGGCTGCGCTTTGTTGCGTGGCGGGGATTTTTGTTTTTGTGGCGCGTGCGCAAGGACCGAGCGGCGGTTCCGGCTGGAAACGAGCTTCGGAGACGCCGATTCTTGTGCCGCAAGGGAGCGGGTGGGAGAGCGCGGGGACGTTCAATCCGGCGGTGGTGATGCGCGATGGGAAGTTTGTGATCCTGTATCGCGCGCAGGATGGGAATGGGACGTCGCGGTTGGGATACGCGGAGAGCGTGGACGGAATTCATTTTACGCGACGCGCGGAGCCGGTTTTAACGCCGGAGGCTCCGTATGAAAAAGATGGGGGAGTGGAAGATCCACGAATTGTGAAAATCGGCGCGACGTACTACCTGACGTACACGGGCTACAACAAGAAGGATGCGCAACTGTGCCTGGCGACGTCGCGCGATTTGGTGCATTGGCAGCGGAAGGGCGTGATTTTGCCGGCATATCGGGGGAATTGGAACAAGGCGTGGACGAAATCGGGCGCGATTCTGACAACGAAGATTCGCGGCGAGTATTGGATGTACTGGCTGGGGACAGCGGAAGACAAGACGGACCAGATGGGGCTTTCGCGATCGAAGGATTTGGTTCACTGGACGGAGGCTACGCACGAGCCGGTGTTGCCGCGGCGGGCGGGGAAATTCGATTCGCGCGTGGTGGAGCCGGGGCCGCCGCCGATTCTGACGGACGCGGGAATCGTGCTGATTTATAACGGTGCGGACGACAAGCTGGTTTACCGGACGGGAATCGCGGTGTTCGACCGCGAAGATCCGAGCAAATTGCTTTATCGCAGCGAAACGCCGATTTTTGCGCCGGAGTTGGAATGGGAGAAGACGGGGCAGGTGCCGAACGTGGTGTTTGTGGAAGGAATGGTCCGGCACGGAGATCGGTGGATGCTTTACTACGGAGCTGCGGACAAATTCGTGGGAGTGGCGGAGGCGCGCGAGATTCAATCTATTAAATAGAACGCGTCTCATAAATGGGAACGGCCAAAGCCCGAAGCCCTCAGGGGCTAAAGCCCTCGTTTTTTGGGCTGTTTTCGGCACGGCTGAAGCCGTGCCCTCCCGAAAAACACTTATGAGATGGTTCTAGGTTAAAAAGAATCGCCAGAGAAATGAAAAAACCCTGGACCGCGGGGTGAGGCGGTCCAGGGTTTTGTTGTCTAAACCGGAAGCTGCGCTAGCAGCGCTCCGAGTGCAGGTTAAGGCAGGTAATAGCGGAACGACGCTATGACCATGTTGTTGACGGCCTTCGGCGCGATTCCGATATTCGCCGGAACGTTGTTGTTGCCAGACCAACCGATCTTCGTGAAGTAGGAATACTGGATGCCCCAGCGCAAACCGCCCTTGGGCCCGGCATAGAACTTGTGCCAGAAGCCAAGGCTGCCTTCGCTGATGGTCCGGATGTCACCAGCGCAGCTTCCGCCGGTGCCGGGGGCCAGTTGTGTCGTGGGAACGACCTCTGTGCTGCAGCCGCTGTTGTTGGCAAATGGCGAACCGTATCCACCGATGCCGGCCGTGTTGATGGATGTTGTTAGTGTAGCCGGGATCGCTGCCGAGCCGGCGGTCGCGGGAATCGCGGGAGTGGTTGTCACCGTGATTGCGGTGTAGCCGGTGTAAGCAGCGCGTCCGGCATACTCCTGGCCGGCATAAGCGTACAGGTCAAGCTTGGGATTGGGGTGGAACTCCAAACCGCCCAACCATTGCGCGCTTTTGATCAAAGCGAGGGTGCCGTCTGGCCGAGCGGTCGAGTCGGCCAATTGTGCGGAGCCGTAACGGCCGATACCGCTGCCGGCGGTGAACTTCAAGGCGACGTCCAGTTTCTTGGCGAACAGGGGCATACGGGCGCTGGCACCCGCACCGCCTCCGGTGCGAGTGTCGTTAAACGCGCCGAGCGTGCTCGGTTTGGGATTGGGATTGGCGGGATCCGGGGCGCAATTCACAGTCACCGGTGTTCCCGGCGCGGTCGTATCGTTGACGTTCGTTCCTACGACGGCGCAGGGATAGATGCGCGTGCGGAATTCGCTGACAATTCCGAACACTTCATAGTGACCCCAGCCCGGATCGACAGCGGCCTTGACGATAAAGTCCGGCGCCTTGTTGGGAGTGTAGCCGGTCGGGTCAAAGGCGTTGAACAGGCCGCCGCTCTGGCCCGGAGCGTCCACGAAGAAGTTCGTGTTGGTTGAACCGGTCACGAAGGTGTTGCTGCCGAGGGCGACTCGGTTGGTTGCAGAAGAAAAGCCGCGGCCGCCGAGGGTGGTCTGAGGACCTTCCACGGAGAAGCCGAGAGCGAACTTGTCTCCAAAGCTTTTCACGACACGGAGTCCGTATTGACGAGCCCAGGTGAAACCGACGCTGTACTGGTGGTCAATGACGAGCGGGGTAGTTTCCTGACGGTTTGTGATGCCCTTGCGAGTTTCCGTGGCGAGGCTCCACATCTGGCCGCCGGTGATCGTCAACCCGTTGTCCATCGCGACCTGAGCGAATGCCTGGCGTTGACGGAAGACATAGCTGTTGCTCTGGCGGTTGTTCGAGGTCGTTCCAGCACCCTGGAAATCAGCTTCCAGGAAGCCGCCGATTTTCGCGCTGCCCAATTTGCCTTCGAGGAGCAAGCTCATGCGAGTCTGGCGACCACCAAAGTTGAGTTCGGAAACTTTGGAGAGGCTGTTGCCGTTGAACGGAGTGCTGGTGAAGGGAGTGTTGTCGTCGGCGCTGATTGCGCGGGTGCGGTACACCGTTTCCGCGGCGAAGAAGCCGCCTGGAGTAATGGTGATTCCCTTATAGCGAATCGAGCTCGGCGAGTCGTCCGTCTTCGGCTTGTCCTGCGCCGCTGGAACCGATGCGCCCGCTTGCGGGCGAATTGCCGTGGCCATGTCTCCCGCGATGACGTGAACGGCGGCAGGCATAGCCGGGGCCGTTGCAGACGGAGCAGAGACTTCGGCTTTGTGGGTGGAGCTGAGCTGCTCGCGGAGAAGTTCGAGCTGCTTTTGCTGCTCGGCGAGTTGCTGCGATTGTTCGCGCATCAACTGGCGCAATTCTTCTATCTCTTCACGATAGTCCGTCGCCGGCTTGGCGGCGTCAGATTTGGTGGTTTCGGATTTTGCGGCTGGCGTATTGGCCTTCTTGTCCGTGGCAGCCGCGGGGGAATTCCTGGCTGCCGCGTCCCCTGTGTTTGTATCGTCAGCGCGCAGCGGCCCGCAGGCCAAGAGCGCGCAGATGAGCAATGCAGACAACATCCTACCCATTCGATCCTCCATGTAAAATTTGCGAATAACTACACCCCGGATGAAATCCACTACACTTTCAGGCTAACGCAGTAAAGGCTTGCGAAGTGAAAGTAGCAAAGCGGACGTGAACAACTACTTACTGGGATGTTTCAGGGATGTTAAAAATGACTTGACGAAGGATTGGAGTGGTTTGCCGACGGGACGAAGTCCTTTGTTTACAGCGACTACAAGGGAACTGCGAACGCGCCCCGCCAAAATGAATACTTCGTAACAATCCAACCGGGAGGGTAATCTGGCGGGATTCCCGATCTCGGAATGAGGACCGTAGGACAGCGCGAGCGTTCACCGCGGGGAGATTCCGGCGGCCGGCAGGGTCGGGTGCAAGGCGCGCTGAAGGCGGACTGGCTGGCAGCTGCGCGATGGCGCCGGTTAGGGAGCGCAGCACGTACCAAATTGGCATGAAACGCTTCTAAAGAACGTCTCACCACTTGCTCATATTGTGCGTCCAATAGAGCACCTATGAGCAGTCCAGGTCTGCAAATACAACCCGAAACGCTGCTTCAGCACCTGCTTGAGGGGACGGCTTCCAAGACAGGGCAGGAGTTCTTTAAGGAGCTGGTGCGCTCGGCAGCGCTGGCGTTGAACGTAACCGGAGCATGGATCACCGAATACCTGCCAGAGCGGCGGGTGCTGAGGTCAATCGCGTTCTGGCTGAACGGCGAATTCATCGAGGACTACGAGTACAAGATTGACGGGACGCCATGCGGCGTGGTGATTGACGAAGCGCGGCTGGTGCACTACGCGGAAGGCATCGTTGATCTGTTCCCGGACGATCCTGATCTCGTTGCGTTCAAGGCGGTGAGCTACCTGGGTGCGCCGATCCTAAAGTCAAACGGCTCGGTGCTGGGTCACCTGTCTTCGATGGACACGAAGCCGATGAAGCTGGAGGCTGAACTGGAATCAGTGTTCCGCATCTTTGCGGCACGGGCGGGAGCGGAACTTAACCGAATTCGCGCGGAAAACAAGATTCGTGAAAGCGAGCAGCGCTTTTCCGGTTTGTTTGAAAGCGCGATGGACGCGATTTTTGAGCTGGATGAAGAATTCCATATCCAACGCGCGAACAGTTCTGCTGCGACGCTGTTCGTTTCTCCTGGTGAATCGCTGACAGGCCAACAAGTGACATCGTTTCTGAGCCCGGCGAGCGCACAGAAACTGTGTAGCGTGGCGCACGACCTTGATGCGGAATCCAAACAATACGCCTGGGTACCTGGCGGATTGGACGCGATCAATTCGGATGGAACGTCGTTCGCAGCCGAAGCGAGCGTTTCGCAGTTCGAGGTGCAAGGGCGCCTCCGGTACAGTTTGATCCTACGAAACGTGCAGGACCAACTGGCCGCGGAAAGCCGTCTGCGCGAATTGCAGGACGAAACCGCGTACCTGATGAGCGAGATCAACGAACAGCGATATGGCGGCGAAATCGTCGGCAGTAGCAACGCGATTCGCACGGTCATGACCGCGATTCATCAAGTTGCACCGACGCCTGCGACGGTCTTCATTTCCGGCGAAACCGGAACGGGCAAAGAATTGGTAGCGCGAGCCATTCACGAAGCGAGCAACCGCGCGGGAAAGCCTTTTATCCGTGTGAATTGTGCGGCAATCCCGGCCGCACTGTGCGAAAGCGAATTTTTCGGCCACGAGCGTGGCGCATTCACCGGCGCAGCAATGCGGCGCACCGGGCGTTTTGAACTGGCTAACGGCGGCACGATTTTTCTCGATGAAGTGGGGGAATTGCCGCTGGAAATGCAGCCGAAACTGCTGCGCGTTCTGCAGGAGGGCGAATTCGAACCGGTTGGCAGCTCGCAGACGCGAAAAGTGGATATCCGCGTGATTGCGGCAACGAATCGCGATCTCGCAGCGGAAGTCGCCGCAGGAAACTTTCGCGAGGATTTGTTCTACCGTTTGCATGTTTTTCCAATCGATGTTCCGCCGCTGCGCGATCGCGGCATGGATGTCGAACTGCTCGCGGACTGCTTTCTGGACTGCAATTGCAAGCGAATGGGTAAACCGCGACTGCAATTGACGGCGGATTGCTTGAGGCGGCTGCGTTCGTACCATTGGCCCGGGAACGTGAGAGAACTTGAAAACGTGATCGAACGGGCGGTCATCATCGCGCGCGACGGGAAACTGAACCTACGCGACGTTTTGCCGCTGAATAGTCTGCAGCCTGTGCGCCAGCGAAAAACCGTGGAGACGATCGCTGCGATCCAGACGAAAGAAGATCTGCGCGACATGGAAAAAATCACGCTGACTCGCGCGCTGGAAGAAGCGAGCTGGAGAGTTGCCGGTCCCCAAGGCGCGGCAAGAAAACTCGGCGTACCGCCGTCCACACTGTCTTCGCGCATGAAGTCGCTCGGCATCCACAGGCCAATTTAGGTTCGCCGGTCGCGATTTTTTGTTGCTTCACGATAAACCGAGAAATCGCGAAAAGCCGCGAGCACGCTCTCCTCAACCCGTTCGCCAACTTATTGATAATAAAGGTTGTTAAGCCATCGTAGCGATGGCCGGTCCTGTGCAGTTTCTTGTGCAGGAGGGCAGCATGCTTTTTGCAGGAAGGCCAAAATGGCTTTTATCAATAGCGCTGATTGGCGCTCTGTTTTTCCCAGGACAATCGCGTTCTCACAATCGCGCCGCGAGAAATGATCGACGAACGGCGGCGCTGTCTGATCTCCGCCAAGACGAAACAGACCTACAAACAGCGCGCGGGTTGACGCTGGATATTTTGCAAGCCGGGAATGGATGCAGCGCGTGGTTCCAGGAGACCGATCCGGAATCGGCGGAAATATTCGACAGTCTGCACTTTGACATTGTCGACGAACCCGTAAAATACGTCGCGCTGGTCCGCGATGCGCAGGGAGAGTGGATGTACAAACAACCGTGGGCCGCGAGCACGCTTCAATCAACCGGGCGAAATTCAAGGGTTAAGTTAAATCCAAGCGGAGCATTTTTTGTGGCGACGCTGCCGGTGTTGCGAGTGGACCAGAAAGGATCACTTCTGTCTCACCAAGGACTTCGACCGCTTAGTGTCGGCGCTTATCGCGGAGATACGCTGGGCGCGCAAATCACGACACTTCTGCACGAACTCGCCCACGTGACGGGGCGAATCCCCGAAGACACGGATTCACTGGACGGAAAATCCGGAAGGAACACGGAAGAGGTGCTGCGCCACTGCAAGATGGAGATTCGGACGCGCGTGCGAATGGCGTCGAGGGATAGCCGATGATGCGCGCGGAGCACGGTTCCGGCGAGATGCAATAACGCGCAAGCCACTCACGAGAATTCGTGAGTGGCGAAGAATCGCAAGCGAGGCCAGCGCCGCCATTCATACAAGCGATTCATTCTAAGGGAGTAAGAAGAAAACAGTGTGGCCGTTCCCTTGCACTTCTTGTACGGCGGAGAACAGAAGTTCTCACAACCAACTCGGAGAAAAATACTATGGAACAGAGTCTCGAAATCGTTACAAATGGCGTAGATGTGGCGCGCATTCAGGAAACAATCGACACCGTCAAAGCTACTCCCGAGGCCGGTGAATTCCGCTTTCGCATTCAGAATCGTTGGGTGAACGGCGGAGAAAACTTGTCGGAGGTCCGGCCGTTCAGCGCCGGGGGCAAAATCGTTCGACACAAGGCGAATTTTGTTCTTGCTGCGGATGAGCACGAAGTTCTTTTGGGGACGGATACGGGGGCGAATCCCGTGGAGCATTTGCTGCATGCGCTCGCGTCATGCGTCACAACTTCCATGGTCTATCACGCGGCTGCACGCGGCATCATTTTGGATCAGGTGGAGAGTTTACTGGAAGGTGTGCTGGATCTTCGCGGATTTCTCGGTATCGCGCCGGAAATCCGGAACGGTTACCAGAACATCCGTATGACGCTGCGCATCAAGGCAAACGTCTCGGAGGCACAATTTAAGGAACTCAGCCAGTTGGGTCCGAGATTTTCCCCGGTCTACGATTCAGTGGTCCGAGGCGTCCCGGTGCAGGTTGTTGCCGAGCGGATGTCATAGGTGAAGCCTTCGAGCGTGTGCGCAAGCACACGCTCGAGGTGCTTAAAGCCGCGAAGACATGAAGGCAGTGGAACGGACCTAGAGGGCATCCAACTGCTTGCGTGGATCGACTAGTAGCCAAGCCAACGCCCCGAGAGCGCAGAGGGAGGCGGCGACAAGAAATGCAGCCGTCCAACCGAGGCGTGACGCGATCCACGGGGTCGAGACGGCTGTAATCATTCCACCAATTTGATTGCCCATGTTCATGAAGCCGGAAACGCTTCCGGCTGAGGTGCCGCCGATGTCCGCCGTCACTGACCAGAACGAACTTTGGGAAAGATAAAGCGCGCCGGCTCCTCCGGCTAAGACGAACACAGCAACTTGCGTGTTTTCGG
>WNFM01071640.1_pt3 | contig 10747 bp, 10 predicted proteins | sample 5400271 | NCBI WGS metagenome assembly WNFM01 (sample SAMN13153352, study PRJNA577476) | soil metagenome | isolation source: 60 cm saprolite on Douglas fir-dominated hillslope | place: USA:California | collected 2013-09-17 | reverse complement strand
GCCGGGCGACCTGCGAGGCCAGGCCAGCGGCTTGGAAGGCGTCCCCCATGACGTACACCCCGCCGTGGAAGTACAAGACAACGTGGCGAGGTTCGACTCGGTCAACGGTGATCTCGGCGGCTGGGACGCCGCCCAGCACGGCTCGGGTCACGGTCACCTCGGCGGGCAGCGGCTGCGCTGACAGCAGCTCCCGCAGCAGCCGCCGCTGCTCGCTGACGTCGCTGCCGGCGGGGAAGGCTGACTGCCGCAAGATTGCGTCGAGGTTCTCACGCTGCTCGGTGCTCACCGAGGAGCTCCCTTCGGCTGGGTTGGCCTGGCCGCGCTCCCGGCTCGCTCGCCCAGGCCAGTCCGCTGCTGAAATTCCCTGCCGGGAGGCGGGCCACTACCAGGCTTGCCGCCAGGAAGGTGAGGAGGCGTCACCGGATCAAGGTGATTCGCGCGACCGGACCTGGGCACCGAAGGTCTTGATGGTCCTGACCCCTGGAACCCGCGGCCTTGTGCAGGAGCAAGGGGTCCCCCGAGCGAGCGGGTCGGGCGCTAGGGCACTGGTCATGGGAACGGCACCTTCTCGTGACAGTGATCGGGTGCGCACGAAGCTACCTGCCATCAAGGTGAGCGGCTGTCATCTGGCTCCGGTGATTTGCGGTCCGGCTTTCCCAACGCGCGACGGCTAGCAGCCGCAACTCCCGCGCTGGACGGCTGAGGAGCGGTCACTCAGCTGGAGCTTGGCGTAGATGCTGCCGAGGTGCGTGCTGACCGTGTTCACCGACGCCGACAGCTGAGCCGCGATCTCATGCCGCGGCAGCGCCGTCAGCAGCTCCCGGGAACCCGTCATCGCGAACGGCAGCACCAACCGAGCCTCCGCCAGGGCCAGAGCGCGCTCGGCCGCCTGATTCGCCGCGCGCTGGTCACACAGCTCGCGGCAGGCCATCCCGGCCAGCAGATAAGCCTCGACCACTGTCATTTCTGGCGCTAACGGAGATAATGCAGCTTGCGGCGTTCACGTCCCGCCGCACGTCGGCTCGGCATAGTTCCAGGATCGGCCTAGGTCCATTCAGAAGATGACCTCCGTTCTCCCGCTACCTCGGGGACACGTGACCCTGAGCCGGTCTGCGGCATGCTACCTCGGTAAGTTGAGCAGGGTCGGGGGGCAGCCCGGTAGGCTCCGCAGGCGCGTGCGCGGGCTCTGCGGGTCTTCAGCGGCGGGCGCCTGCGCCTGCACCGCGGGCGCATCGCGAATGTGGCCGCCAGCGCCACAATCGAGATGATAAAGGGTGATAGGCAGCTGCCGGCCGAGGAGATGTGGTGAGCCAGAGCGCAGACCGCCTCAAGGCCGGCCAGCTCGGTACAGCCGATGTCACGGCCTCGACGGTCGCGAACATCGGGCCGGGGATTGACTTCTACTTCGGGTTCGGAGTGATCGCGGTAACCGCCGGTGTCGCCGCGCCGCTGACGATCCTCGCCGCTACCGTGGCCGTCGCACTGCTGGCTTTTACGGTGGCCGAGTTCACCAGGGCGGAGCCTTCGGCGGGAAGCTTCATCACTTACGTCGAAACCGCGCTGGGGGCTAGGGCCGGTGTCGCCACGGCGCTGCTGGTCACCGTCGGGTACACCGTCGCCATCGCGGCAGTGTTCACCATGTCGGGCGGGCTGGTGGCGCTGACCCTCTCGCAATACACCCCGTGGCATCCCTGGTGGGGGCCGTTTTCCCTGGTCCTGACCGCGGGCGCGATCTGGCTGACCGCACGGGGGGTCAAGCTGTCGACCATCGCGGTGGGCGCGGCCGTACTCGTTCAGGTGGCGATCATGGTCGCGGTCTGCCTCCTAGTCCTGGTCGATCAGCGTGCCGCCCTGTCGGGCATACCGTTCTCCTGGGCGCACCTCACCGGTGGCCTGGCCGGCCTTTCCGCAGGCTTCCCGCTGGCCCTGTTCATGTTCATCGGATGGGAAAACGGTCCCGCGCTCGCCGAGGAGTCCCGCAATCCGCGGCGCACCATACCAAGGGCTCTTTACATCTCGGTGGCGATCGCGGCCGTCCTGCTCGTCTTCTTTGCCTACGCGACCATTACCGGTTTCCGTTATGACGTCTCCTCCATCGGCCGTTCATCGGTCCCGTTTCTGACGGTGGCCGATCGCTATCTCGGCGGAGCGGCCGTCCTGGCGTGGATCGCCGGAATCGTCTCCGTGCTCGCCACCCTGGTCGCCGGAGCGGATTCCCAATCGCGCCTGCTCTTCGACGGCGGCCGGACGGGGCTGCTGCCGGCAAAGCTCGGCCAGGTTCGCCCGCAGTCCGGCACGCCGGTGAATGCGCTGCTGTTCATGGCGTGCGCCGGGCTGGGGATCATCGGGGTCTGGTGGGTGTCCCGCCTCATCACCGGGGACACCGGTTCGATGAACCCGGTCGGCCTGTATGCCGAGTGCTCGACGATGGCGACGATCGTGATCCTCTTCGTCTACTTCCTCACGATGCTTTCCCTTCCCGTGTTCATGTGGCGCCGCCACCGGGACTCGTTTTCGCCGCTCCGCCATGTGGCGATCCCGGCCCTCGGGTCCATCACCCTGATCGTCCCGTTCGTCGAGCTATGCCAGCCCGGGCAGCCCGCCCCCTACAGCGCCTTCCCGTTCATCGCACTAGCGCTCGTGGCGACGGCCGCAGTGATCGCCGGCATTGTCGTGCACCGGCACCCGCACGCCGGAGCAGGTGAAGGAGCGGCATTCCCCGGAACCTGAGAGGTCGCGACAGATCGGGCGGCTTTAAGCGCGGTCACGGTGCGGCAAGCCGCCCCAAGCCCCTCCCAGCGAAACATGGCCGGCGCATGACCGGTGGCCTGGCCTGGCGGGCAAGTGCTGGTGTCAGCCGTCCTCACCACCTAGTGCAACAAGCCGCCCGGCAGGCCGGGCACCTCGACATTCCGCGCGAGCTAACAGACGGATCGGTGGGCAATGCCTGACCCCAGCCACAGCCTGGACGGCCAGTACCGCGGCGACCCGCAGACAGGCGGCCGTCTGTACGCCCAGCGGCGACCAACGCTACTGAGCGCGGCGGCGCTCCCCGAGACCAGGCCGGTCCCCAACCGTGCCTGGTCCGCGGTCCAGAGCCCCAGGTGCGCCTGCGGCAGCGATCCCAGCCCAGCCCGCCGACCCCGACGTCAATCGAGCACGAGCAGTCCTCCGCCATGAGTAGACAAGGCGCCATATCTGAGTGATCTGCGTGCGCGCCCCAGCACGGCTTTCAGGGATCCAGTCCCCGTGGTTGCCGGTGACGTGCGCCAGCCGGGCCGTCACTTGGCTGGTTTGGTTCCGTGGCGCCGCGGACAGCATCCCGGTAGCGGGGATCAGCAGGTGCTGAAGACCTGCAGAGCACGCAGATCGCGCGGGCAGCTACCACGAGCGCAAGCTATCCGATCGTCGCCGCCTGTGTTGTCAGCCAGCCGGTGCCTGGCCGGTTCGGCGTTGCGGGTAATGCGTCGCCGCCGCCGAACTGCGCTGAGGAGGATGACGTAATGAGCGAGCGGTTCATCGTCCCGCCTTGGAAATGAAGCGGGCTGCCACGTCCGACCTGTAACGATCTCGGCTGAGTCACTCACCTGGACCTCCGTCGCCGCTTCGCGGCCTAGGTGCCGGCGGCGATCACACGGCGGGTCTCCTGGGCGATCTGGAGGTCTTCGCGAGCAGTCACCACGAGCGTGCGTGCCGCTGCCTGCGCGTGGCTGATGTCGGCATCGTCTTCCACCGCATCGTTGTGCCCGGCGTCAATGTGGACACCGAGGTGGCCTAGCCGCTCGGTGGCGGCGGCTCGGACGGCCGGCGAATGCTCGCCGATGCCGCCAGTGAACACGAGTGCGTCGAGCCCGCCGGCCGCGGCGGTCATCGCGCCGATCCCGGTAACCAGGCGATGGATGAACACGTCGAATGCCACCGTCGCCGCCTCATCGCCCGCGGCCGCACGTGCCTGTACCTCTCGCATGTCGGCGGTCCCGGCCAGCGCGAGCAGCCCGGACCGGTGTTCGAGGGCATCCGTGACAGCACCGGGTGGCAGGTCCTCATGCTGCTCGAGCCACAGCACCAGCCCGGGGTCCACCGTCCCCGACCTGGTCGCCATGACCAGACCCTCCAGCGGGGTGAAGCCCATGGTCGTGTCGACGCTGCGCCCGTCCACTACTGCGGCCAGCGACGCTCCGGCGCCGAGATGACAGGTCACCAGGCGAAGCCCAGCAGGCTGGCGCCCGAGCAGTTCAGCGCCACGGCGGGAGCAATAGGCATGCGATAGCCCGTGAAAGCCGTACTTGCGCACGCCGTAGCGTTGCTGCCATTCGCGCGGTACCGCATACGTGGCCGCAGCAGCCGGCAGCGAGGCGTGGAATGCGGTGTCAAAGCAGGCCACCGCGGCAACGTCGGGCAGCAGGCTGCGGACGGCGTCGAAGGCCGCCAGGGACGTCGGCTGGTGCAATGGCGCGAGATCGGTTAGTTCTCGCAGCGCATTCTCGACTGTCCTGTCTACCAGGACCGGTCCGGTGAAGCGGGTGCCGCCGTGCACGATACGGTGCCCGGTTACATCGGGTGTCGGCCAATCACGGAGCGTCCTGGTCAGGTCGCGGTCGTTGATGTCCGGGTCTCGGGCTCGCAGGTCTGTGCTCTCGACCACCTGATCCCGGTCGTCAAGAAGGCGCAGTTTCAGGCTGGAAGAGCCGGCATTGACGACGAGCACCTGCATCTGTCCGTCCTCACCTCCGCGTCAGGCCGGAGATCGCGGGATCGGCCGTGATGATGGATGACGTAGCGGCAGCGGCGTGCTCGGGTCAGTCATCGAAGCCGTGGAACGGGAGGTCTCGCGCCGGGTGCCGGGCCTTACCGGCTTAGCCTAGGCCGGTGCCGCGATCACCGGTGAGGAGACCGGGCCGGTGTACTGGCGAGCGAGCGCGGGCAAGAGCCGCACATGAGCCAGTCAGCGAATACCGGCGGCGACACCTCCGCCGACTTCGAAGCGGCCGGAGGGGGGAGGACGATCGCGCCGGCGCCGTACGTGCTGGGCGACGCGCCTGGCCCGCTGAGCCCTGCCGAACTGCGGCTGCTCGACGCGTGGTGGCGGGCGGCGAATTACCTGGCCGTCGGCCAGATCTACCTGATGGACAACCCGCTGCTGCGGGAGCCGCTGCGCCCCGAGCATGTCAAGCCGCGGCTGCTGGGGCATTTCGGCACCGTGCCGGGCCTGAACCTGCTGTATGTGCACGCGAATCGGCTGATCAGGGCGCATGACCTGGACGTGGCCTACGTCGTGGGACCCGGTCACGGCGGCCCGGGGCCGAACGCCTGTGCCTGGCTGGAGGGCACCTACTCGGAGGTTTACAGCGCGGTGCCGCAGGACGCGGAGGGCATGGCGGTGCTGTTCCGTCAGTTCTCCTTTCCAGGCGGGGTGCCGAGTCATTGCGCGCCGGAGACCCCGGGCTCGTTCAACGAAGGTGGCGAGCTGGGCTATTCGCTGCTGCACGCCTACGGCGCCGCGCTTGATCACCCCGACCTGCTGGTGCTCTGCGTGATTGGCGACGGTGAAGCCGAGACGGGCCCGCTCGCCACGAGCTGGCATTGCAACAAGTTCATCAACCCGGCTCGTGACGGGGCGGTGCTGCCGGTGCTGCACCTGAACCAGTACAAGATCGCAAACCCGACGCTGCTCGCGCGGATTCCGGACGATGAGCTGCTCAACCTGCTGCGCGGCTATGGCTACGCACCGCACGTGGTCAGCGGCGATGATCCGGCCTCGGTGCATCAGGCGATGTCGGCGGCACTGCAGACCTGCGTGAAACAGATCAGCGAGATTCACCGCACTGCGCGCACCCAGGGTGACCAGTCGCGGCCCGCCTGGCCGATGATCGTCATGCGTACGCCCAAGGGCTGGACCTGCCCGCCAGTTGTCGACGGGCAGCAGGTGGAGGGGACCTTCCGCGCGCACCAGGTGCCGCTGCCGGAGGCACGTACCAATGACGAGCACCGCCGGGCTCTCGAGGGGTGGCTGCGGTCGTACCGGCCGCAAGAGCTGTTCGACGGCGCCGGTCGGCCGGTGCCTGAGCTGCTCGCGCTGGCGCCAGCGGGCGGCCGCCGGATGAGCGCCAACCCGGTGACCAACGGTGGCAGCCTGCTGCGCGATCTGCGGTTGCCAGACTGGCGCGACTACGGGGTGCCGGTCGAGCGGCACGGCGCGACCCAGCATGAGGCGACACGGGTGCTCGGCGGGTGGCTGCGCGACGTCACCCGGCTCAACCCGGACAACTTCCTGACCTTCGCCCCGGACGAACTGGTCAGCAACAGGCTGGGCGACATTCTGCAGGTCACCGGCCGCGACTGGCAGGCGCGGATCGGCGAATACGATGACCGGCTCGACCGGCGCGGCCGGGTTATCGAGGTGCTGTCCGAGCACATCTGCCAGGGTCTTCTGGAGGGCTACCTGCTCACCGGCAGGCACGGCGTGTTCACCTGCTACGAGGCGTTCATCCACATCGTGGATTCGATGTTCAACCAGCACGCCAAGTGGCTGGAGGCCAGCGCCCAGGTGCCGTGGCGGCGGCCGCTAGCGAGCCTGAACTACCTGCTGTCCTCGCACGTGTGGCGGCAGGACCACAATGGGTTCACCCATCAGGATCCGGGGTTCCTTGATGTGGTGCTGAACAAGAGCCCCGAGGTGGTCCGGGTTTATCTGCCACCCGATGCCAACACCCTGTTGTCCACCTACGACCATTGCCTGCGGTCGCGGCACTACGTGAACGTCGTCGTCGCGGGCAAGGAGCTGCAGGCCGACTGGCTGTCGGTGGAGGACGCCGCGCTGCACTGCGCGCGGGGTGTCGGCATCTGGGAGTGGGCCAGTTCCGACAGCGGGTCGGACACCCTGCCTGACGTCGTGCTTGCCTGTGCCGGAGACATCCCCACGCTGGAAACGCTCGCGGCCACATCGATCCTGCGCACCGAGCTACCCGACCTGCGGGTCAGGGTAGTCAACGTCGTCGACCTCATGAGGCTCGTCCAGGAATACCAGCACCCGCATGGCCTGACAGACAGGGAGTACGACACGCTGTTCACCCAGAACAAGCCAGTTATCTTCGCCTTTCACGGCTATCCGCGGCTAGTCCACCAGCTCACCTACCATCGGCGCAACCACGACCAGATGCACGTCCGCGGATACCGGGAGAAGGGCACCACGACCACCCCCTTCGACATGGTGATGCTCAACGACCTGGATCGCTACCACCTGGTCATGGACGTGATCGACCGGGTACCCGGCCTGGGCGCCCGCACGGCCCGCCTACGGCAGCAAATGGCCGACGCCCGGCTGCGAGCCCGCGCCTGGACCCGCCAGTACGGCGAGGACCTGCCCGAGGTAGCGCAATGGACATGGCCAGAATCACAGTGAAACCTACTTCGCGGGACCGTCGTCAGACAGCCCCTATCGCGAGACGTACATCCCAGATCGGCTAGTTCGCTTCTCGGCGGGCCTGGGAATTCTGCGCGCATGAGCTGGGACTCGCCGAAGAAGGTGCCTGCGACGCCTATCCGCGGGAGCGCACGGCCGGCCCGAAGCAGGTGCGCCTGTAATTCCGGGCCGGCGCGCTCTCCGCGATCTCGGGTGCTTCGGCCCGGACGGCCTTAGGTCATGATCGGCCTCCGGCCGTGAACCGCTGCCGTGGGACCGCGCGCGCTAGTCGGCCGGCGGGCCGCCCGCGGCGCGCAGTCCGAGTCGCGCAAGCCCGCTGCAGCTGCGGGAACCGCGGCGGTCCGGTCTGCACTCACCACCATCAAGGCTGAGACCGTGCGCCGCCTCGCCAGCGGTTAGCTGGGCACCCTCATCCGCCGCGATGATGGTCGTTCGCCAGCCGGGGGCCAGTCGTAGGAGTCCACTACCGCCAGCGCCGCTTCTTGCAGATGCGCAGCCGGCGCATCGGCCGCCAGAAGGCTGGCCAGATGCTGCACGGGTTCCAGCAACGCCGTGGCCCCGGGCTCCACGTCCCGGGTCAGCAGATGATGACGCATCGCCTGGACCAAGCGCTCCCGTCGCGCCGCGTCCTGCATGCCTGGACCTTACCCGGGCCGCCTCGCACCCCACCCCGCAGCGGCACAGGACCGGCCGGGCGCGGCCGATCCGATCGGCTGCTGCCGCCCGCAGAACGGGCAGGGTCTCGAGCGGATGGCGCCAGCGGAAGGGCCGGCAGGCCCTGAAGCGTCAACCTCGACGTCACCTCAACTCGCTGCTCGACGCCAGCTTCGGGGCCTTCGGCATTCCGGTCGCTGACGTGCAGGCCGCCTTCAGCGAGACGGACTTCGCCCACGCCGCCACGCTCCCAGGCGTGGGCACCGTGCCGCTCAACGTCGCCCGGATCTGTGAGGGACCTGGATGTGCGCTCCGTCTCCGATCGGGGCGAACATCCACGCCAACTCGACCGGCTACCAGATAATCGCCGCCGCCTTCCGGCAGGTCATCGGGAGCCTCGAGAAGCGCAGAAGCGTCGCCGGGGCCGGCCTCCGGCCTCATCAACCGGGGCTGACCCGGTGCCGACGATCTTGCCGCGCGAGGAGCGGAACGGCGCCCGTTCCGCAGCGCCCGTCCCACACACAGCCGCTGCTCGATGCCGCAGAACCCGGCCAGGCCCGTCCTCGCCGCACCGGCAGGCGCGCGGCCCGTGCCCGCCGCGGGATCCGGCCATCGTGCTATTCCTCAGGGAATGCGCGGTCGGCCGCAGTACCTTCCTAACCTGCGGGCACGACCCCTGGATCACCTTCGTTCCCGGCGTGCGCCAGCCCGTCGCCGCGGCGCGAATGACGCTCACGGCCACCGCCGGCAGGGTCATCTCGATCACGAACGCAGCGAGCTCGCGGCCCGGCCCTCGTCGACGTCGGTCCGGGCCATCCCGTTGTGCAGGCGTGATTCGGCGATCCCCAGGTCCCCAGGGGTCTGGGCGATCGGCTTGTTCCGCAGCCGGGCCAGGTCAACGGCACGGCGGCGAAACCCCGGAGGCCTGGGTACCGGCATCTCGGACTCCCCTCAGGCGGCCATCGCCGTCGCCCGAGGCGGGGGGTCCGGGAAAGCAGGGGGAACATCGGCTCCTAGGGTAGGACGTGGCTGCCCAGCAGGGAGGAGGCAGCCCCGCGACCGCAAACTGCTCCATACGCCAAGCTGGGCCAGCGGGTCAGGCGTCCCCTAGTAACGCATATCCCCGCCAGATTGTGTGTGTTGGGCGGACTGGCTCTTCCGCAAAAGAGACGGGCTCGCTCCGGGTACGCCCGCCGCTGCGCGACGAGCCGCGGCAGAGTCGCCGCCGCCGACGTGACCACCTCACCAGGACCTGACGGAACCGCCCGGGCGTCATTGCGCGCCGAGCCCGGGCACATCACCCCGGGCAGCCGCGCAAGCCTGGTCGATGCCGTCCTCGACCTTGCCGAAGTGCAAGATTGTGCACGCCTGGAGGCGGCGTTCCCGCTCGGCGACAGCGAGTCACTGCACCGGCTTAAAGAGCGATGCAAGGACGTCAGCACCCACCCGGCCGGGGCGAGTGCGCTCGCGGAAGCGAACCTCCCATCCGGCCGTGCCCACCGCACGGCGCAGGAATCAGCCGGGCAAGCACCCTCTCAGTGGTGATCGCTGCCGTGCTGACGCGGTCGGGCTGGGACAGTGCGATGGAGTGCGAGCCGCCATCGTTGCCGACCGTAGACGACGGCTCCCGCGACGACGCGCTCCGGTGCCTGAATATGCCTTCGTGCCCTGGCTACCGGCACGACTTCGGTGCGCTCCGGGCCGCATCGTCATGTCCGTCGGGGCGCAGTCCAGTACCGCCATAGCCGGCCGGGCGGCCGTAGCGGTGGCCGAACAGCTCGGAACCGAGCCCGTCATCTTCCCCGGCGGCCACGACGGATTCCGCGGCGGCGAATACGGCGGCGTGGGCGAGCCGGACGCGTTCGCCGCCACCCTGCGCAAGGTCCTCACCGACTGATGGCCTTATGCTGTCGACGCGCGCAAGCGCCCCTCTGCCGCGCTCCGGGTGTGCAAGGCAGGCATGTGGACGTGGAAGAGAGGAATCCTCAGGCGGAGGAAGCCGACTTGAGTGTCGGCCGAAGGCCCGCTATGGCGGCCGCGCGGGCAGACCCGCAGGCTCGGGCGAGCCGTAAGATAAGGCATGCTGCTACTGCTGATATGGCTGGCGATCGGCGGACTGATCATCGGCGGACTGGGGCGTCTCCTTGTGCCCGGCCCGAACCGGATCGGCCTGATCCGGACCGCCCTGGTTGGCCTGGCCGGGTCGTTCCTGGGTGGCCTGGTCGCCCGCTATGCCATCGATTCATCCTCGCCGTGATCTTCGCGGCGATCATCGTCGCGGCGATAGAGCGCCGCCCGTCGGCGAGACGATAGAACGTCCGCCTCTGCCGGGCACCGTGCCGCGGAATCCGCCACGTTCGCAGGCGGTGTCGCGGCCGTTTGCCGCGGGCTTACTGGGGCCACCTAGTGGCCGATCTCCGGGCGCGCGTCGTGCCACCTATGCCGGCCTAGGCTGTCGTGAATGCCCAGAAACACTGTCTCGATCGGCGCCTCGTATTACAGTCGCGGTTTTCCGATCTGTGGTCAGGCTGCTGCTGGGAGTGATGTCGTGCTCACCGGTTGCCGGTTACGTGGTGTCACCTGTTTTCCGGCTGTGCGGGGTTGTGTGATTGCGGCAAGGAGCCGGGCGCTGTGGTGGTGCCAGCGGGCGTTGGCCTAGTGGCGGCGGCG
>WNFM01224613.1_pt1 | contig 10748 bp, 9 predicted proteins | sample 5400271 | NCBI WGS metagenome assembly WNFM01 (sample SAMN13153352, study PRJNA577476) | soil metagenome | isolation source: 60 cm saprolite on Douglas fir-dominated hillslope | place: USA:California | collected 2013-09-17 | reverse complement strand
CGGTTTATAAAGGGCCTTCTGGAGTTTGAACAACAAGCCACGAAGACGTTTGGTGATCCATTCGTTGATCTGGATCCAGCCAGGCAGCTGGAGTGGGTGAAGAAGGTACACGATGCGGCGATCGAAGCATTCAAAAAAGGGGATGAAAAGGCAAAAAAGGAAAAGCCTTTTATCCTGATGACCAAAGAACTGACGATGTTAGGATTCTTTACGTCAGAGCCGGGAGCTACCAAAGTATTGCAGTATAATCCTGTGCCCGGGGCCTACCACGGGTGCGTGCCATTATCCGAAGTGGGGAAGACGTGGGCTACTTGAAAGAAACATCCGTCATGTGGATTGTTTATTGTTGATGTCCGATCTTTGATTCACAGCGCCGCAAAATCAATAATCACAAATCAACAATAAACAATCAAAAATCCGTCACGTGGATTGTTTATTGTTTATTGTTTATTGTTGATGTTTGATTTTTGATTCACAGCCCGGTCGCAGGGGGTTGGTGAGGTCTAATGTTGTTCTCCGCCGCCCGGTGCCTTCGGATTAGCGGGCTTCACGACAATAGTACGGCCATCCAGGTCCGTTTCATTTAGACCGGCAATCGCTTTATTGGCCTCTTCGTCGTTCGGCATCTCTACAAATCCGAATCCCTTGGAGCGCCCTGTGTCGCGGTCTTTTACAATCTTGGCGGAAGAAACCTGACCGAATTTCGCAAATGCAGCCTCCAGGTCTTCACCTTTAGTCTTAAAGTTCAGTCGAGCAACAAAAATGTTCATGATAACAGAAATAGTAAATTGAAAATTTTATTAATTCCCAACGCATTTGGCGGGTTAGGGAATTACAAATTAGTAAATTAATCTTAACAAATTCAAGCCCGGGAAGAAGTAAAAGCACGGTTTTAGCGTCGTTTCGGCCTTTTTATAGGATGATTTAACTCTGCATCAGTTCCTTTGCGTTTTCCAGCGCCAGGGAAGATGGCTTGGCCCCACCGATCATTTTAGCGATTTCCGCAATCCGTTCTGCCTCTTCCAGTTTGCGGATATGGGTAATAGTTTTGCTTGCCGAATTATCCTTATAAACGAAATAATGTGTGTCTCCCTTGGCTGCAATTTGCGGCAAGTGCGAGATAGCAATAATCTGGTGGCGTTGTGCCATCGCCTTCATCAGCGCGCCCAATTGGATGGCAATCTGTCCGGATACCCCCGTGTCGATTTCATCAAGGATAAGGGTAGGCAACGACGTTTTTTCGGCCATCACATATTTTACGCAAAACATCAAGCGGGAAAATTCTCCGCCCGACGCGACCTGAGCGAGGGGGCGGGGCGCTATCCCTTTGTTGGCGCTGAAAAGAACTTCTATGCTGTCGCTTCCCGAAGGTCCGGGGGGAGCCGGTTCATTTTCAATTGAGAGTCTCGTTTCCGGAATGCCAAGTTGTTTTAATAATGTGATGAGTTGGCTGCAAAGCGGGACAAATACCTTTTGCCGCGACAGGCTAAGTTCCGTTGCCTTCTTATCCATCGCTTGCGTTGTCTTTTCCAACAGCTGCTTCGCCTCGGCCAGCAGGGCGTCCATGTTGTTGGTCTTGTCGGCCTTGCGTTCGAGCGCCTCCTTTACTGCGAGCAATTCCCCGAGGGTTTGGCAATGATGTTTTTGCAAGAGCTGATAGATAAGGCTAAGCCGTTCTTTTACTTCTTCTGTTCGCTTCGGATCAAATTCAATTTTACTTTCTTCGCTTTCAATTTCACTGAGGATGTCACTCAACTCGATCCTCCCACTTTCCAGGCGTTGGAAAAGTTGTTGATAGGCAGGTGAATAAGAGGTAATGGGATTGAGCTGGCTGCGCACTTCGGCGAGAGAGGAAAGGACTGAAAATTCCCGGTTGCCCATTAGCGCAATGGCTTGGTTGAACCGCGTCTTAATATCCTGGGCATGCTCCATGATTTTGAGCTGCGACTCCCATTTTTCCTGCTCGCCGTCCTGGAGATCTGCTTTGACAAGCTCTTCCAGTTGGAATTTTACGAAGTCCGCCTCCTGTTTTAACAAGCCGGAATCGTTTAAAAGGGTCTCGTATTCCTTCCTCGCGCTGGTGAAGGCTTTCCAGGCAATGTCATAGTCCTCCCTTCGTTTTTGATTGCCCGCAAAGGTGTCCACGAGGCGAAGCTGAAATTGGCGGCTGCCGAGTTCGAGGGTTTCGTGTTGTGAATGTACATCCATAAGCCGGCTTCCTATTTTCTTCATCACCTCCAGGGTAACAGGCGTGTCATTGATAAAGGCCCTGCTCTTGCCATTCGGACTGATTTCCCGGCGCAGCACCGTATTTTTTTCGTAGTCCAGGTTTTCAGCCTCAAATAGATTGTTCAACGAATAGGCCGATAGGTCAAAGACGCCTTCCGTGACGCATTTCCCGGACTCATCCCAAAGTACTTTGGTATCGGCCCGGTTGCCCAGCAACAGACTGATTGCTCCTAACAGGATTGATTTCCCTGCACCGGTTTCACCTGTAATGACATTCAACCGGGCCGATGGCTTCATTTCCAGGTGCTTGATCAGAGCATAATTTTTTATGGTCAGGTGGATGAGCATGCACAATATTAATTTTTTGATTCGACAGTCCCTAGTCCCGGGTCCCTGGTCTTTTAGTAGGGAATCCCTGAGTATGGAATCCCTGCTGACTGAGTTTGTTCGATGAGGATTTTGATGGTAAACCCGGAACCAATGCCCAAAACCAGGGACTCAACACTCAAGGGCAAGTGCGGGTTCCACTAATTGATTCTATATCCTTTTGTCAAAAAATTATGGGTTGGAACGTTTCACTGAACCCGTCATTTATCTGTATAAACAGATAATTGGTTTGGTCATTGTCATTAATCGTCATATTCCTAGTTCCAAGGAGCTGTCCCCAATAGAATAAAATTGGTAATAATCTCTTCCAAGCCCCGAAGGGGGCGTAATATATCAGCGCAGGGTGAAGCCCTGCGTATAAGACAAACGTGAAAAGTAAGCCCTGAAAGGGCGAAATAAAAACGAAATGGCTCAAAGGCGCGAAGGGATTCCGCCCTTTCAGGGCTGGGAAAATATGGATTATCCAGACACAGGGCGTTGCCCTGTGCTATTGATTCCGCCCTTTCAGGGCTTTAATTACTCGAGATGATCTTCTGATAAATATTCCGTTTGGAGTCGATGGCTGTGAGGATATCATAAGCATCGCGGCGGACGGCCAAGGCGCCATCGGAAAAAACATTGACCAACTCAGTTGCCTTGGCATCGAAAAAGGTAATCACAAAAATGCCATTGGGATAAATGCTCCAGACTTTCTTTACGTTTTTAAGAACGTCCAGTATAATTTCCCGGCTTTGGTCGGGAGTCTTATCAAACGTATCCAACGCCAGCCGGTGGTACTTGTATGCATTTTTGCGCATCTCGGCCATTTGCGGATTGTTGAGGTCTACGATTAGCGCATACCGGTTGCGATTGCTGCCCAGCGCTGCCCACCCGACGGCGTTTCCGGGTTGCGCATTGTTCACTACCGTTAGCGCTTTTTGAAAGAAAGGTGTGCCGCCCATCTCGCCAAACGTGTCATAATCCATGCCAATGATAACATAAGCATAAAATGCCAGCATCGACGTGAGGTTGTTGATGTAGGTGTTGTCGTTGTACTCGAGGGGCTGCGATTCGATGTATCCGAATTCCCATTCCCGGTCAGCAAAATTAAAGACTACGGTTTCGTAGTTCGTATTATAGATGGGCCGGGCCGACGTAATTTGCGCGTTGGCTACAAAATTTCCTATGGAGGGCATCTTCAGGTTGAGGAAGAGACTGCAGTTGATCTTCTCATAGTTCTTCAAATTGTCATTCGACCACTTGCGTGTATTCAAAAAAGTGGCAAGGGCACGCTCCATGTCCTTGAAGACAGAGCGATCCGAGGTTTGGACCTGGTCGGCATTGATGGTGACTTTGCAGTTCAACTCCTGGGCAACCGAACCAAATGAAAGCACACAAAAAAGCAGGATCGTACCGGGCCTATGCATGGGTGTATTCAATAATAGCATTAACGATATCGCCCGCTACTTCTTTTTTTGTTTTAAGATTAAATTTTTTGACCCCGTTTTTCCGGTCAATAATCGAGATTTGGTTGGTGTCGTGTCCGAATCCCGCACCGGCATCGTTGAGCGAATTGAGCACGACGAGATCAAAATTCTTCGCCGCTAGTTTCGTCTCTGCGTGGGCCACCTCATGTTCCGTCTCGAGGGCAAAGCCGACTATGAATTGTCCGTTTCTTTTTAATTTTCCCAACTCCGCGGCGATGTCGCGGGTCTTTTCCAACTCCAGTACCAGGTTCTGCTCCGTCTTTTTAATTTTCTGACCGGATACGACCAGAGGTTTGAAATCGGCGACGGCAGCGGCGAGCACGGCAATGTCCGATGCGGGAAAGATGCTTTTACACGCGTTGTACATTTCCTCTGCCGAAGTAACATCCTTTACCTGGATGTTCGGATGGTGCAGGGAAAGCGATGTAGGTCCGGAAACAAGGCTTACATCGGCCCCAAAATCAGCCAGAGTTTCCGCGATGGCGAATCCCATTTTTCCGCTTGAATTGTTGCCAATGAAGCGTACGGGATCGATGGCTTCGTGCGTGGGGCCTGCCGTGACCAGCGCCTTTTTACCCTTCAGGCGGTTTCTGTTCAAAAAAAAATTTTCAAGGTAAGCGAGGATCACTTCCGGCTCAGCCATCCGGCCATTGCCCACCAGTCCGCTGGCCAACTCGCCGAACGCCGGATCAATCAGGTGATGCCCCCAGCTTCTCAATTTCAAAAGATGGTCCCGGGTTGCTGGATGTTGAAGCATGTCCAGGTCCATGGCAGGGGCGATGCAAACCGGACAGCGGGCTGAAAGATAGACAGCAAGCAAGAGGTTGTCGCATAGGCCCTGGGCCAGCTTGGCAAGGGTGTTGGCGCTGGCCGGCGCAATGACCAGGACATCAGCCCACAAGACCAAGCTCTACGTGGTTGTTCCATTGGCCTTCCTCACCTTGTGTGAACGCAGAAAGAACAGGGTTCCTGGACAGGGTGGAAAGGGTAAGCGGAGTAATAAAATCGCGGGCCGCCGGTGTCATCACTATTTTTACTTCGGCCCCGGCCTTGACCAACAACCTTGTCAGTACCGCCGATTTATAAGCCGCTATGCTGCCGCTGACACCGAGAACGATTTTCTTCCCGCTGAGCATGAATTATGCTTCAGGTTTGGGCTCTTCTTCTTCGCGGATGCGGTACATCAATTTACCTTCCAGGAATTCTTCAATAGCCGTGGTCGTTGGTTTGGGCATGCGCTCGTAGAATTTGGAGATCTCGATCTGTTCACGGTTTTCAAATACCTCTTCGAGGTTATCGACGGTAGTTGCAAATTCGGCCAGTTTGCCGTTGAGTTCTTCCTTGAGGTTTACTGCGATTTGCCGTGCACGTTTGGAGATGACCACGACGGATTCATACAGGTTGCCTGTCGGTCCGGCGATCTTATCTACGTCGCGTGTGATAATAGAGGGTTGCGCTGCCATTTTTTTAAATATTAGAATTAGAATTAGTGTTTTTCAGGTCGTTGATTTTGTTCAGGCTGTCGGTATACATCTTTTGAGCTTCTTTAAGGTAGGCACTGGTTGGAAAATTGTCCACCAGCTCCTGATAATATTCCACGGTCGCGGCGTACCGCTCGGATTGCCTTCTTGCATAACTGCTTTGAGCCCATTTGTATTGCGACACGACCTTCAGAAAAGCCAGTTCCTCCAGAAACCCGGAATCGGGAAAGCTTTTCTTAAAATTATCAAAGTAAATAACGGCAGCCTGGTAATACCTGAGCTTTAAATACTGTTTTGCATTTTCATATCCTTTGAATTCCAGTTTCTTCTGGCAGATGGTAATGACTTCTACCGCTTTATCACGAAAGGCGCTTTCGGGATGCTGGTTCAGAAAGTTTTGCATCGCATTCATGGCTTCGATACTGCTCTTTTGGTCAAGGTTGGAATCGGGCGAAGCAATGAATAGCGAGTAGGCATACATGAACTGGGCCTCGTCGCGCAGCGGGCTTCGGCCGTAGGTTTCGTAGAACGTCTTGAACTGATTGCTGGCGAGCAAGTACGTCTTCTCGTAGTATTGGCAGTAGGCCAGGTAGAATTCCACCTTTTCTCCCTCCGGCAACCCCCTTACAATGGCTTGAACTTGCTCGAATAAAATGGCGGACCGGTAATAGTCCTTCTTGTTATAATAATTCAAACCGGCTTCGTATTTCACCCTCCAATCTTCACTTTTCTCAATCTTCCGGAACGGGCTGCACGAAAAGGAAAACAATAACATCAAAAGAGCCAAAGAGCAATAAATTCCCCTGAATTTCATCCCGCTGTCGTTACCCGTTTTTTTAAGCCTGCAAATATACATCAGAATTAGCAGAATTAAAGAATTACAGAATTTACAGAATTAGGAGGATTTATACGATTGGTTGAGTTTGTGGGACACTGTTTGATTGGAATCCCACTGCGAGCCATTAGATCGGAACGTTCATAAGTACAATAGGCTCAGGGGAATAAAAAACGACAACAGGACTGATGCCATCTCAGTTTATTAATTCTGTAAATTCTGTAATTCTGATCGCTATTTCCGCACAATCAGTTTACGTGTAAATACTCCTTCATTGTTGAGATAGAGTGTATAGAAATACACACCGGCGGGCAATTCATCTGCCTGGATCTTGACCTTGTTTTCAGAAGGTGGCAGCTCGTAATCACCGAGGGGCTTTCCTAATATATTGTGAATCACCACCTTAGCTTTTATCAATTCGTTGTGTATGCTGTAGTCGATGGATGCCTGGTCTGAAACGGGATTTGGATAAACGTCGTGAATGGTAATGTCCTTGGAATGAAATACCATTGCCTTGACATTGTGCTCATCGATCGTGACCGAGACGGGACGCTCAATGGTCTGGTAGACGGACCCTTGCGGGAAAATTTCAAATTTGATGCTGTGCTGGCCACCGAGAAGTCCTGTTTCAATGGTAAAATAAAGGTTTTGAAGCGTCTCTCCAGCCTCGATTTTTCTCGCGAATTCTTCGATCCCGGGTTCCAGGCAAGTCTTATCAAAGCAGAAATAGCCTTTCTGGGTGGTATTCAGGTCATCCTGAACCTTCCGGAAGACATAAGATTGAGCCTTATCTGATGTGTTTTTTATGCTAAGGGGAATGCGTAAGATCTGGCTGACGCCGCTTTGGTAGGAGTCTTGTTTATCAAGAAGCACGAAACTCTGGGCAATACCGTTCACCCAACCCATAACCAGCCAGCTTATGATAATCCAGCGCTTCATATATGGACACACTCTTACAAGTGAATATACGCGAAAAGGAGGGGTAGAACAAGTGAATTGTAAACTATATTAGGCAGGCGAACAATTTCAGGGATTAATTGCCGTTGGAAGAGGGCTCTTTTTAGGAACAACGTCTTCTTTTGCAGGACGGTCAGACCCTCTCCAGGTAAATCCCCTCAACTTGCGATCGCCGTCCGTCCATTCATGGGGAGGGATGAAGGACGCATCGGGCTTAATGTAAAAGCTGATGTTGTTCACCTTTCCCTTTTTGAAGTTGATCCGCATGTTGCTGCAGATAATTTTGCAGATAATTTTGTTCAGGCCCATGGTCTCCGTTGACTTGGTGACGACGCTATCCGCTTTCGTTTTTTTCTCTTCCAGGGCATAATAAATGCTTTCGCCGTTGCCCAGTACCACGACGTGATGGATAGTCTTACCATCAAAATTGGCCGTCATCTTACGGCCTTTGATCTGGTTGAAGTTTTTAAGGGAGTCCTGGGAAACCACAAACGAATTGGCAATTAGGTAAATTTTATCAATCTTTTTGTGCTTGAGGAGAATGCGGATGGAATCGGCCGTCATTTGATTTTCCTGAGCCCATAATACCGGATCTTTATAGAAGTGAATGGTTGAGTCGGGAGCGATGTAAGCGAGCGAGTCGGCTATCCCTTGCAAATCGGTCTTAAAAATCTTTACGTGATGATAGGCCAGCAACCGCTTCTTTGACGGATCCTTGCTATCGATGGAAACCAGCGTATCGGCCCGGATAAACAAGGTGTCGTGGTCCTCCTCGGCGATCTTGGCCACGTAAGAATGGCCATACACTTTAGATATTCCCTTCGCCTTGTCGTAATAACTTTCGTCTCCGTAGATGATCATGTTCTCCTCCTTCGAGGTCATCACGACATGAGTCTGGGCCTTGTACATTTTCCGGTGTTCATCAATGAAATATTTGTCACCCTTCATCTTGTAGGTAGGTGTTTCAATTTCGCCGCTATTGAGGTTCGAGAGCCTCCGTTTGGTGTCATAAAATCCGCTTTGATATACCGCAACTCCTCCCTCTTTGTCTTTCACGGTCGTGGAGTCCTTGAAGTAAATGATCTTGGTTTTGGAATTGTATTGAAGTGTATCCGATTGGAGTGTATAGTCCGGGTTGACTCCCACCACGTCCTTTTTGAAGGAGGCTAAATTCGTACGGAGATCATAATATCCTTTTTTACTGGTAAGGGTATTGGTCGTGTCGACTAATTTTCCCCCATTAAAGTAACGCGCTTCATTTTTGCCCCGGTCATAGTCCAGGAAGTCTGTATAAAGGGTGGCAATGCCCAGTTTGGTGAACACCACTTTTCTCCGGAGGTGGGCGATTTTTTTGTCTCCCTCATAGGAAAGATCGACCGACGTGCAATCCACGGAGTCGCCTTCGGTAATGTGTACATGGCCGAAGGCTTCTACCCGGTTTTGTGTTTTGAAGAAATGAGCCGAATCGCAATAGATCGTCGTCTTGCTCTGGACCATGATCACATCGCCGATCAACCGGTCAAAGCGCTCTCCGTCTTTCATGCTTCCCGTGAGCGTATTGGCATGCTTGATCTTTACTTTCTTCTGGGCAAGGGATGCCGTCGTGGTCAGCAACAAAAGGAGAAGGAGGACGTGGCGCATAGGCAAAACTAGAACTAATTGGTGATTGATTTCATTGATATCGGACCCTGCAGAAACGCGGTTCACGCAAAGAACGCTAAGGTAAGGCGCAAAGGCCGCAAATTATTCTATTCTTAATCAAGCTTTGCGCACTTTGCGGTTTCCTTGCGCCCGTTGCGTGAAACGGACAATGGCCTGAGGCAAATTAAATTGTAATTTTAACCACTGTGCAAAAGCGTCTCCATGATCAACTGCAGGCCCTCGGCTGCCTGGACAGGAAAATCCTCCTCGCCGCAAGCGGAGGGCTTGACTCAACCGTTTTGCTGCATTTGCTGGTAAAACTGGAGTATACAGTCGCTGTGGCGCACGCCAATTTTCAACTCCGCGGAGAAGAATCGGAGCAGGACGAAGTCTGGGTGAGGCAATTGGCAAATAATTATCACATTCCGTTCTATACACAGCGATTTGAAACCAATAATTATGCCACGGAAAACGGACTCAGTATCCAGATGGCCGCGCGCAATCTGCGCTACGAATGGTTTGATGCGCTTTGCGACAAGCTAAACTACGATTTCGTGGCGACGGCGCATCATTTGAACGACAACCTGGAAACCGTGTTACTGAATTTCACCCGCGGGGCGGGACTTGCCGGCATGCTGGGAATTCCAGAAAAAAAAGGAAGAATTATACGGCCTTTGCTGCCGTTTAACCGGAACGAGATGGAGGAATATGCCACGGTCCATGGTCTAACCTGGCGAGAGGACTCCAGCAACATCAGCGATGATTACAACCGGAATTTTATCCGCCACCAGGTCGTCCCCAAATTGAAAGAGCTTAATCCCTCCCTCGAGGAAACCTTTAGCAGGAATACGGAGCGCCTTCATGCGGCCGATGAGTTAGCGCGTCATGAATTGAAGCGATTAAGGGAAACATACGTACTACAGTCCGGCCGCCAAATCAAGATCCTGAAATCGCTGGTCGGGTTGTTTCACTATCCCGCACCCGTATTGTTGGAATTGATAAAAGACTATGGTTTTAACCTGGATCAGTGCACCGAGGTAGTATCGGCGGAGCAGGGGCAGCCGGGTAAACTTTTTTTTTCAGGGACCCATCAACTCGTGGTCGACCGGGAGCATTTGATCATCAGCGCGCAGAAGGACAAGCCCGGTGAGGTGCAAATTGAAGAAGGGGCTGAAGAAGCAACGCTTGGCTCGCTGGTTTTAAAAATTGGAGAAAAGTCTCCCGCAGATTTCGCGGATAATCGCAGAGACACTGCAATGGCCATACTGGATAGAGACAAACTTAACGTGGAGGCGTGGCGACTTTTTTTTTCCCCTGGGGATGGACCATCGCAAAAAGCTCAGTGATTTTCTCGTGGACAGTAAGATTTCCATGACGGACAAAGAAGACGTTACGGTCTTGGAATCGGGGGGAGAGATTGCTTGGGTAGTGGGATATCGGATTGATAATCGGTTTAAATCGACCGATGGAACTAACGGGAATGTAGTTTTTGAATTGATGACAAAGGACATCCTCGGTGGCAAAGGTTCCGGTTCTGGAGCATGAAATTTGCGCGGACAAATGCAGGTCACAAAGTTCACGAAGAAACACAAAGGACACGAAGAATTCAGGGTCAATTCCTTGTATTTCGTTGTGGTTTTTGTGGCTCTTCGTGTCCTTTGTGACCCTGCATTAGCAAGGAATAGCCACTTTTTTTGGTCGATGTCAAACTATTGACAGCTCTGGTACGCCGATAAAAAACCGAAATCCTTT
>WNFM01307303.1_pt1 | contig 10749 bp, 13 predicted proteins | sample 5400271 | NCBI WGS metagenome assembly WNFM01 (sample SAMN13153352, study PRJNA577476) | soil metagenome | isolation source: 60 cm saprolite on Douglas fir-dominated hillslope | place: USA:California | collected 2013-09-17 | reverse complement strand
TGAAATAGCCAGGCTTTAAGGGGTTTATCGGTACGTAGCGAGGGTAAAGAGTTATGCAGTTGGATAAAGACGTGTTGCAAGATATCGCAGGCCTGGTCGTAGTCACCCAAAAAGCGATAGATGAAGTTAAACAACGGGGTGCTATAGCGATGCACTAAACTCTCGAAAGCGTACTGATCACCAGCAAGAGTTTGCTGTGCCAGAAGCCCATCAGTCATTTCTATTGATTGCATGTGTTTTGTATCTTGTATCTGCATTGCTTATACGCTCCTTGTTTATTTTCTGTTCTCTGGTACTAGAGTAAGTCTTTCTAAGGCAATTGACAAGGGATTTTTGGCCTTATAAGCCCTGCTGTAAGCGACTCTAAGCGGATACTAAAGCATATTAAAATAAAGCCCAGGTTTTCTTATTTTTAGTGGTGTTTGCTTAAAAATTGCTTATGGGGATGGTAGGTATCAACGCTGGATTACCTACAAAGAGGAGGAAAACCGCTATATTTTACTCTATATACGTTCAAAGTTGCTATTAGGAGACACTTTTGGGGAATTTGCTTGAAACTGCTCATTTGCAAGCTAAGCTTTTTCCAAGCAAATTCATGCGTTGTTAAACTGATTCTATAGGTACAATTGGCGTAAAAACAGCTTAAAACCTTACTTCTTCCCCAATTTTGCCAATACAGCCGTCTTGACCAGAGCAATCTCCTCTACTTTAAGCAGCATTACCCCACCAATATAGACGCCTGCGGAGATACCTCCAACGACGAGCACGGTCAAGAGTCGGCCGAGCAGATGATTGAGCGAGAACAAGGCAACATGGCTGAATAATAGTTGCAGGCCAATAGCAACAACAACCATGGCAGCAGTGGCCACAAGAATTTTGAGGGTAGCAGGAATGGCCTCACGTACGCGCATAGGGCCGATAGCCATGCGCAACAATATAAGCAAAATGATAGGATGAACCGAGTTCTGAACGGTGTTAGCGAAGACGAGGGCTGGCATGCCGACAGTTTTCCAGAAAGGCAGGGCAACGGCCAGATAACCAACAAAGCTAATGAAATAGACAATTACAGGGGTGACGGTATTTTTACGGGCATAGAAGGCGGCTAGCAACAGCTGGTCTATAGCGATAAAGGGCAGTTGATAGGTGTAGTTTTGCAAGGCGATGGCCATAAGCTGAGAATCTTTGGCAGTAGAGTGATAGTGTTGAAAGAGCAAAGATACAATGGGTAAAGCCAGGACAAAAAGACCTGCGGCAGCGGGAATCATTAAAAGCAAGCCCAGGCGAAAGCCAAGCAGAAGCGTCTTTTTGAAGCGCTCAGTATCAGCTGCCCTGGCATGTTCGGCAAGAGTTGGCAAAACAGCAACTGAAAGAGCGGTCGCAACCAGGCCGCCAGGGAATTGAATGAGCGTGGTAGCGAAACGCATAGCGGCATAGTTTGCTGCACCGTCGCCAGGTGTCTGCGAAGCCAGACTTTGATCCAGGAAGACGAAGAATGCGCTGGCCAGAAAGCTAATTGAGACCGGGCCATAGAGCTTGAGAATGCGTCGTAGAGCCGGGTGCTTCAGATCGAGCACGAACATATAGCGCAGCCGTTGGTTGCGCATACCAGGAATGAGCAGGCCAATCTCTCCAAGAGCGCCAATGACCACGCCCCCAGCGATACCAAGAAAACCAAAATAACGCTGACCCAGGAACCCTCCAATAACTGCCCCAAGAATGATACCAATGTGGTACGCAGCAGTGGCTACGGCGGGCCAACCAAACTCTTTACGTGCAAAAAGGGCGGCCTGAAGCACGGCAAAGGGACCAAGGGCAAGCAGCGAGAAGAAGATGATACGGGCAAATTGAATGGTCAGTTGCTTTTCTGTGGCCGTATAGCCTGGCACCTGGATATTCGCAATAAACCAGGGTGCGATAAATAGAAAGACGACCGCCGCAATAAGCATGACAAGGAAAACGAGATTGACGATAGTGAAAACGATGCGGCGCAATTCATCGCGTTTTTCAGGAGCAGCGTAATCATTGAAGGTAGGAATGAGAGCTCCGTTGATCGATCCATTGATCAGAAAGTCATTGAAGGTTTGTGCGGGTGAGATGGCAGAATTAAAGGGACCTGCGATAGAACTGCCCAGCCCTGCCACAACAATCTGCCGAACCATACCCATGACGCTACTGCCCAGGTTACCAAGCATGACCAGTGTCGCGGATTTGACAATATGCCTGCGTTCACCTGGTAGAGCGTCTGAGCCTGCATCTTGCGCAATGGGTATGGGCATGGGTTCAGGTGCAGTCTCAGCAGCGCCTCCTGTTACCAGCGGAACTGCCTCGATCCCCGAATGTGATTGTTCTAACGCAGATTGTGATGGTATAGAATCTTTTGCCATTAAAGAAGGTCTCCCAAATAGTCTTATGTAGATCGTTCAGGTAGTTGTTTAATTGCAGCAATCAACTCGGTTGTTGAATGGTGAGGTAGATACGGAATTAAACGCACTATGCCGCCGTATGCCTGAACTACTTTTGCTTCAGGCAGGCGGCTGGTATCGGGTTCGCTGCTGTGGGCATGTGCATAGTCGCCTCCCTTGACGTAGATAGAGGGTTGCAACAAATATAAGAGAGAGCTGGCGGTGGGTTCGTTAAAAATGGTCACGTAGTCAATACAACTGAGGGCAGCCAGGATTTCGGCGCGCTCCAGCGCCAGTACTAAAGGTCTACCCGCCCCTTTGAGCAAACGTACACTGGCATCATCGTTCAAACCCAGGATGAGAAAATCGCCAAGCGCCCGTGCTTCCTGTAAATAGCGTACATGTCCAAGGTGGAGCAAGTCAAAGCAGCCATTGGTGAAGACACCACGCTCACCTACTTGTTGCCTGCGCTGTACCTCTCTGGCAAGCTCATTGCGATACATTAATTTATGTTGAGTCTCACGAGATAAATTGTTCATAGGATCACGTTCATTAATTCTTCTGGTGTATTGCTGGCACATCCCAGGCGACGAACAACCAGGGCCGCAGCTGCGTTGGCGATGTAGGCAGCTTCAGCCATGCTCGCTCCGGCAGTCAGCGCAAGAGTAAAGGTAGCGGCGACGGTATCGCCTGCACCATTCGTATCTACAATCTCACTGGCGGGAACCAGGTGGTGAATAGGCAGGTGTAGAGGAGGCTGACCGGCTTCAAAGAGACTCATACCCTCCGCGCCGCGAGTAATGAGCACGCCTTGAGCATGACAAATATCGAGCAAGCGCTGACCCGCTTCATTCAACTCAGCCTGAGTTTTGATGGTTATGCCTAAAGAGAGTTCAGCTTCTGGCTGATTAGGCGTAAGAGCGGTCACACCCTGAAAGCGCTGTAGCGAGCCGTGGGAGTCCACTACAACAATCTTATTGAGACGCCGTGCCATAGGTACACAGGTCTCAATGATGTCGGGGCTGATAACGCCATTTTCATAATCTGACAGGACTACAGCATCAATGCTGGGCAACATTTGTTGAATGTAGTCGATAATTTGACCTTTGCTCGGCTGCCCTACCTCAGAGGTATCAACGCGGTCGATACGCACGATATGCTGCTGAACGATCTGAGTGCTGCCCGCCATGATACGGGTCTTGGTTGAGGTAGGACGATGAGCGTCTGTAACCAGGCCATCTTGCTGCATATCGAGATCGCTGATAGCACGACGCAGACTGCGACCGGTAATATCATCGCCAACCACACCTGCCAGGAGAACTTCTGCCCCCAGAGTACGGGTATTGACGCCTACATTGGTTGCTCCCCCAGGAACGATACGCTCTTCGCTCAATTCCAGGATGAGCACAGGCGCTTCACGGGAGATGCGAGCCGGTTTACCAATCAGGTATTCGTCTGCCACCATATCACCAATAACCAGGACGCGCTTACCACGGAAGCTGCCGATAAGCGAGCGCAAACGTAAGCTTGTAAGATTAGAAGTAGAGATATCAAGCGTCATGTTTTTTGCGACCTCTCAAGACAACCCGGACAATGAAACGCGGTATAGCCAGCATACGCTGCCAGCGCCAGGGTTCACGATAGAGGCGATACATCCACTCTATACCCATACGCTGCATAAAATTTGGTGCGCGCCGTTGACGTCCAGAGATGAAATCGAAGGCTCCGCCGACACCCATAGCAACAGAGACTGGCAAGCGTGAAAGGTTGCGCCAGATCCATAAATCCTGGGCAGGCGCACCATAGGCCACGCAGAGAACATCAGCCTGTGCAGCTCGCACACGTTCGATAATTTCGTCTTCTTCATCTTGAGCAGGTGAGCCAGCATAAGTACCCGCGATTTGTAATCCCGGGGCCAGCTCTTGTAAACGTGCCGCGGCAATCTCAGCGATCCCTGGAGCAGCACCGAGGAGATAGAGACGGTAACCAGAGGCGGCACACCGCTGAGCCAATACGGGCAGAAGATCGGTGCCCGTCAAGCGCTCTGGCGCAGGACGACCGAGATAACGTGTGGCCCAGACGACGCCAGTACCATCAGCCACCACAAGAGCCGCAGAGTTTATGGCTATACGAAATTCCTGCACCCGTTGTGCAGTCATGACAAATTCCGGATTTACAGTAATGATTTGTTGGCATGGTAAAGGGCTAGGGCTAGATTTGTGTTGAATGATCATCTGCTCGATGCTATTAAGCGCTTGCTGCTGTGAAACCCGGTCAACACGTACACCGAGCACATAGACAGCTTCTTGCAGACTATTTGGCGGCATAGTATCTACTTGTTGTACTGACATATCTTTTCTCAAATGTGGCACTCTTTATCGGTGCCATCTGCTCCATTACATTGAAGATTACCAGGTAAGAAGCTCATGTTCGACATTGCTAATGACAACATCTGGCCGCGTCTCTTCGATATAACGTTGAACATGCCCCAAAACTTCATCGGCATGCTGGCTGCTATTACTAACGCACGTGATGCCAAGTACGGCAATCTGCCAGCGGTCCTGTTCTTCAACTTCGGCAATTGCCACTTCAAAGCGGTTCCGAACGCGAGCCATGACAGATTTAATAATCTGCCGTTTATCTTTTAACGATTGACTATCCGGTAGATGTAACGTAATTTGACTTACTCCTATAATCATAGGCGTAGTATAACACGTTTTAATGAGAGGTAGATATACCTGAGTTCGTCTTGTGATTGAGCGTGTAGAGGCACATTTTTGTCTAACCGTGTCGTTATTTGACTATGAAAAACTATCGCTTCTGGTGTCAAAATGGTGTCATTTTCTTGTGTCTCTCTGCTGGTTTTTCGAAGGCTCATTATATTTCATCGTCTTTGCTCTATTATTCGTGCATTTTCTATCTTTCCAGGCTTTGTGAAACAGAAACGTTGATTGTTCCGTGTTCTTTTTGAAAGCATACGACGCTCTACTTACGCAAGAGGGTGGTAATACTCTATGAGACAACCTTTCTCACACAAATCCGATTTCCGGCCCGGGGGACTTTGGTTGCTTGTGTACGGTGGTCTGGCCGTTATTGAAAGTGCCCTTCCACATTTCTTGTCTGTCAAAAGTCCTCTTTTCGAACTGGTGCAGATAGCTCTGGTTTGCTTGATTGGTCTATTTTCTCTGTATACTGGTATGAAAAAGTTCCACCAGCGCCAGGAGCGACAGCCACAGGCACGTTGGTATATGCAACCATCGATCCTTGGTGCCCTAGGGATATTTTTTTTCGTCCTTGTCTCACTGTTCCTCCTGGCTCTCGGAGTCACAACGCTGGACTTGTCTCTGTGGGCGCTCGTGCTTATCCCGGCATGGATTTGCTGGCTTGCTGCGATGATCTTTCTCGTGCGTGATTGGCGCACTCCAAAGACACTTTGAACACATGGTGCATTTTCAACTCTTTTTTTGTAGCAAACACAAAGGAATATGGTGTGAGAAGGACCCAAAAGACCAGACAATTGAACCTGATTGCCCTCAGTTGCTATCTGATTGGGCTCTGTCTTCTTGTTTTTCCCTTGCTCGATAGCGATCTGCGCCTTCTCTCTCTTTTCGGTGCCATAGCTGAGATTGGAGGCGTGTGTTTTACTCTGCTGGCTCTTCGAGCTGGAAACAGAGCATGAGGGTGCCAGAGGAAAGGCTTTCGCATCAAAGAGATGGCGAATGAACCTACAAACGCGGTTCACTGGTAGTATCAGAGCCCGACCTCAAATACGAAAGGAGGCAGCAGGAGGGGATGATCGCGTTTTTGTATGGTGACTTTATCTACTTTTTTGTAGGTAGTACGTATCTTCCTTTGCTCTTCTCTCGTGATAACTCTAGAAGCACCATCCTTGCACTTGATACTATTTCTCTCGGGAGCCTCAATACTAAGGCAGTGCGAGCACCCCTACTAGAATCTGGCAAGGGAGTCAGTATTCAAGCGGATGTGATATAAGGAGTAGCTAACGATGAAAAGGAATGATCCCTACACTCGCACACAACGTCAGCAGCTATCGACTCTGGGCATTATTATACTGCTGCTGACCGTGACCGCACTTTTTGAAGTCTTTAATCCACGCATTGATCTTTTCGATAAAGTGATTTTCCTGGTACCGTATGTCATTCTGCTGATAGTGGGAGTTTTTACTATCTTCCGCTACAGATCGAATCTCAAACGTCTCGATCAACGACGTGAACGCGCGCTGCAAGGGGATAGGAGCCTGTTGGCCAAGGAACAACCTCTACCTGACCCCAATCTTCTCCCACTTCCAACGACTATTCAACTCGATCAGTCAAAGCGCGCCGTTGTTTTGCTGGGTTCGGTTATTGCTTTTGTCCTTTTTCTTCCTTTTGTGGTTGGCGTGGTTATCGGTTCAGGCCAGAGCCATCACAGCTCCGGCAATCACGCTTTGTTGTTGACTTTGCTCATTATTCTCGGTGGGGCCGTGGTTGCGCTGCTGGTAGCCCTTGTGCTCATCTTTTTTCTCCTGCGTAGTCAACTGATCTTCACCATTGTCGTGGATGAGCAGGGTCTCTCTTCAACCTACCGGGGCATTACTTCGTCGATCAACTGGTCAGATGCACGTCTCTTCGCTGTTCTCAACCCGGAAAAACCCTCCGCGATGCGATTCTATGAGCTTTCCAATGAGTATACGGTGGTGCGCTGGGTCAACATGCCGACGCGGACCCTTTTGCAACGAAGGGAAAATATGGTGTATGTCGAATATCGGCGCAAAGTCCAGGCGTTGCTCTCTTTGATTGTTGCCAGGACGGGACTGCCGCTCTATGATCTCAGTCCATCATCAGGTGCTAAAGCGGGACTCAGCGAGATTGAGCGATAAGCTCCTCCATTTCTGAGCAGGATGGTGCCTGGTCTTGAATGTTTTGTTTTAATGGCAAGCAAGCCATTTGTGAGATTTCTGTGATAATGGTAAGCCTGGCAGCTAGAGGCTGTTGGATTTGCCATCATCACATGCGTATTACTCTCGTAGGTGGTACAAAAAGCGTGTAAGCACGTTGACAATGGAAGAAAAATAAGCAAGTGTTTGCAGGAGGACAGCATATGAGCGAAAATAAAATCTCTTCAAGCCAGAATGAGGAATTGTTACGGGAACTGGCTCTGCGGCTGGCAACCTTTCCTGGTGACCCACGTGTCATGAATCCACAACTATTTGTGGGAGAGCTTCCTCAGCGTTTACCTGTAGAGATTCCTTTACCTGAGAACAGTCCTGTGCTTGGCTCGCTGGCACGCAATCCTCAACAGTTTGAGATTGTACTCGATAGTGAGTTGAAGCCAGAGGATGTGACTGCATTCTATAAAGAGCGTTTGAGTACTCTGGGGTGGAGTGAACTTGATTGGCCACCGAGGGCTATGCGAGGTGGTTTTACGACTCCGGCTGTTTTGGGTCTGGAGAACAGTGTGCAGTTCTGTCGCGGTACTCGTGGTCCCGGCTTGCGTATTATGGCATTGCCAGGAAAAGAAGGGGGTACGGATGTGCGTTTGAGTCTGGATATGGGCGAGTCATCTCCTTGTGCTCAACAAGCACATATGCGAAAAATGCAGGGTATGGCTATGGGTGCGGTAACGCGTGCCTTTCTACCCAAACTTGTTCCGCCAGAGGGAGCGCAGCAGACGGTGAGAGGTATGAGCTTTAATGTCGATGAAGCGTCCTCCTCTGCCTCTGTGCAGACAGATATTGGCATGGAGATGCTTGTGCGACATTATACAGCACAACTTGAAAAGGCTGGTTGGAAACGTACCAATGAAGGGGAGAGTGGGCCGTTAGCTTGGAATAGTTGGAGTTTTGAGGATGAGGAGCACGAGCAGTGGCAGGGTTTGTTCCTTCTGGTGAAACGGCAGGACGTTGAAAATCAGTATTTTCTGCATGTACGGGCTGATTCAAGTCGAACGCGAGCCATGACAGATTTAATAATCTGCCGTTTATCTTTTAACGATTGACTATCCGGTAGATGTAACGTAATTTGACTTACTCCTATAATCATAGGGGTAGTATAGCACGTTTTAATTGCGGCTAGATATAAGCCAGGATTTGTACGGCAAGCGATGATTCGACGCTTCATACCAACTCTGGTACAATGATCTAGAAAGATATGTATTTGAAACTACCATGTCTGAGGGACACAATAAATCGTGCCCGCCAGCAGTACGCTATGTATGTTAAGGAGCTATTTTATGGCAGAAGCAAGTACTCAAAGTGGTGGACGACCTGGCCTGCCAATGCAAGGAGTGCCCCAGCCTGCACGAGAAGAGGTACTAAACCTACCCCGTGTGCATATTTCATCTCATCCCGTCATGGCACACAAAATGACAGCCTTGCGTGATAAAAATACAGCGCCGCCAGAGTTTTATCGTCTGGTGAAAGAAATTGGGGCATTGTTGGCCTATGAAGCCACGGCAAATCTGGCTCTGGAGGCCCATTCAATTGAGACGCCGATGGCACCCATGGTAGGACGACGGCTGGCTGGTGGTATTGGTGTAACGCCTATTCTGCGAGCGGGTCTGGGCCTGGCCGAGGCATTTCGTGAAGTCATCCCTGACATCCAGGTCTGGCACCTGGGTCTGCGACGTGATGAAGATACGTTGCAAGCGATGGAATACTATAACCAGTTGCCGTACAAGGTCGATTTACAGGTGGCATACGCCATAGATCCCATGCTTGCAACGGGAGGATCAGCCATTGACGCAATTAATATTCTCAAACGGCGCGCTATTCCTCGTATTTCCTATGTGTGTATTATCGCGGCACCCTATGGCTTGCTCAAGTTAAGTCAGACCCATCCAGATATTGACATTTACGTTGCTGCACTTGATGAGAGTTTGAACGATAAAGGCTATATTCTGCCTGGGCTGGGTGATGCCGGAGACCGTCAATTTGGCACATTTTAAGTGTACCCTGATGCTTGTTGACAGCTTACATCAGTATCAAGAACATAGCTTAGAAGGCTGGCGTATCGCGTCTACTAACGATGATAAACGATTTCATTTGCGAACGCGACGCATGAGGTTTTAAAAATGCCAGGTTCATTCCCATTCGTACCATCACCTGATCCAGAAGATGAAAATGCAAGCCAGGCGGAATATATTGAAGAGATCCATCATGATCCCCTTGTAGATGAACAGGCTGAACCGAACCAGGCAGGTACACAATTAGAAGAACAAGCAATATCAGCGCCGCTACCCACAGCAGAGTTGCCGCCGGAGGCACAAGGTGAGGCTAATGGAGGTCCCTTGGGATGCTGCCTGGGTATTATGGTCGGCATTATGCTCAGTCTATTCCTCGGCGTGATCGGTCTTGGGCATCTGACAGCCAATGTGCTCGTCTTCCTTTTTCATGCCGATGCAATTACCAATATACGTATTGCGACGGGCTTTTTTGTAATTATCGGGATTATCCTTGGCGGCTATTTGGGGTGGAAAATTGGCAAGAGGATCTACCGAGAATATGAACTTAGCGCCAGGCAGAAGCGAAAACTTGAGGAACTGGAACGAAAATATAAAGCGCGGCCTAAAGAAGCAAGATCATAAAAGGAGAGTATTGCATGCGTGTTGTGATTTTTTGTGATATGGAGGGTATTTCCTGTATCGAGCACTGGGACCAGGTAACAGGTGGCAAGGCTCTCTACGAAGAGTGTCGCAAGCTCTACACAGATGAGATGAATGCCGCCGTACGGGGCGCGCGAGCAGCGGGGGCACGTGAGATCGATGTTGTCGACTGCCATGGAGCAGGTGGCGCCTATAGTTTCAAAAGTTTCTTGCCTGACCGCTTAGAGGCCGGTGCGCAGTATATTTTCGGTTATCCCTGGGCACGCTACATTGCGCCTTTTGAGCAGGGCTGTGACGCAATACTGTTCGTGGGAGCTCATGCTATGGCAGGCACACCCGATGGTGTGCTCTGTCACACGGTATCTTCAGAGGCCTGGTATAACGCCTGGATCAATGATACCCTGGTGGGCGAAAGCGGCATCCTGGCGGCTATCGCTGGCTGTTGGGATGTTCCGGCGGTCTTTGTCTCGGGTGATGAGGCAACATGCTACGAAGTTACCACTTTGCTGGGAGAAGAGGTAACCACAGCCCCGGTTAAAAAGGGACTGGGCCGTTTCTCCTCACGCAATATGGCGCCCAAAGATGCCTGTTCGCTAATTGAGATGCGCGTCGCCCAGGCACTGAGCCTGGGTAATTGGCCCAAACCTTATAAACCCCAGGGGCCAGTGACGTTCAAAGTAGAACTTGCCACACCTGATCGTGCTGATGATTTTAAGGGCCGTACAGGCGTACACTTTGAGGGTCC
>WNFM01218827.1_pt1 | contig 10749 bp, 15 predicted proteins | sample 5400271 | NCBI WGS metagenome assembly WNFM01 (sample SAMN13153352, study PRJNA577476) | soil metagenome | isolation source: 60 cm saprolite on Douglas fir-dominated hillslope | place: USA:California | collected 2013-09-17 | reverse complement strand
CGCCGCCCGCGGGCCCGGTCACGTCGCCGATCCGCTTCGTCGTCTACGGCGACAACCGCACCAACACCGCCGATCACCAGTCGGTCGCGACCGCCATCGTGGGCGAGCCGGGCATCGCCTTCGCTCTCCACACCGGCGACATGGCGCAGAACTATCCCTTCACGCAGGAGTGGGACACCTTCTTCCAGGTGGAGCACGAGCTGCTTCGCAACACGCCCATCCTGCCCACCATCGGGAACCACGAGACGCTCGACCTGCTCGCGACCTGGAGCGAGTACTTTTCGCCGCCGCGATTCGATTCGACCATGACGGTCCGCTACTTCTCGAGCGACTGGGGCCAGCTACACTTCACCGTGCTGGACACCTTCGACCAGACCGGGCCCGCGCTCGATCCCAAGCTCGACACCATCTCGGCGGCGCAAATGGAGTGGATGAAGGCCGACCTCGACGCGGCGGCTGCGCGCGGCCAGATCCTCTTCGTCTCGCTTCACCACGGCGCGGTCAGCCACGCCGTCGGATCGAGTGCGCACGGCGGATCGGCGCTGGTGGCGACGCAGGTGATCCCGGAGCTCGCNNNGACCACATCTACGAGCGCGGCTGCACCGGCGGCGTCGACTACTTCGTCGAAGGCGGAGGCGGCGCGCCGCTCTATCCGGCGCAGGACGGCGGGCTGCCGTCGAGCGTTTACGCGCTGCAGTCCACGCTCGGGTACAGCGTGATCACCGTGAAGGATCGCGCCGTCAGCGGCGTCACGCGCGGCGTGCACGGCGAGCAGATCGATACGTTCACACTGCCCAGCGCTGGCTGCCAGCTCGACGGCGGCACCGGCGGAACCGACGCGGGCGAAGACGGCGGCACCGGGCAAGACGCTGGACAGGACGCCGGCACCGGGCAAGACGCCGGCGCGGGACAGGACGGCGGAACTGCCGGCACTCCCGATGGTGGCGCGGACGGCGGAACCGGCACTCTGCCCGGCGGCCCCTCGTGCGGAAGTGCCGGCGCGGCGACGCTGCTCAGCCTGCTGCCGCTCGTGCTCCTCGCGCGCCGGCGCCGCCGCGATCGGTGAAGCGCTAAGGCAGACCGGCTTCAGGTTGTACGTGCCGTTGCCCTGCGCGACCAGCGAGTCGCTGGCGACGAAGTCGAGCTTGATCTGCAGCGTCTGGTTCTGCGGCACGTCGCGCTGCACATCGATCTTGAGGCCGCTGTTGGAGCCGCTCGGGACATTCAGGTCCTGCGTGGTCCCGTCGGTGAGCACCAGCTTCGCCGCCGTGACGCCGAGGCGGATCTGCGAGACGCGGCCCGCGGCGACCGTGATGCTCTGGTTTCCGCAGAGGGGCATGGTCACGCCGCCAGTGAGCGCGAGGAGATCGAAGCTCTGCACGCCGCTGCAGAGCACGACCCAGCCGGTGCCGGTGGCGCCGTCCGCGGTCGCACTCGCGTCGCCGCTGGCGGCGGTGGGCTCTGCGTCGTCGTGAATGCGCACTTCGTCGACGGTGATGATCAGCTGCTTGACGGCCGACGACGCCGGATCGTCCGTCAGGCTGACGTGGACCATCCCGTTGTTGCTGCATCCGACCGCTGCCGCCGCGAGGGCGATGAACACGAACCGCATGGGGGGCCTCCCGAAAAAGTTGCGGCCGTGTAGCGATTCCGCGCCCCGATCGGAATCGGTCGATCGGCGGACAGTCGACGCTGGAGTCGCGCGCGCGAGGCGAAAAAAAAGCCGGCTCTGGGAGGGAGCCGGCCTTCGACGGTTGGTGCCCAGGACAGGACTCGAACCTGTACGGTTTTACCCACCAGCCCCTCAAGCTGGCGTGTCTGCCAATTCCACCACCTGGGCGAAGCAGGGAGCGGCCTTTTAGCACCGGACCGCGACGATCTTCAAGACTACTTCTTCGGCGCCTCGGCGGGCTTGCCGGCTGGAGCGGGAGCCGCGTCCGTCTTCGCCGGAGCTGTTCCGGCGGCCGGCGCGGCGGGAGAGTTCGCGTCTGTCTTTGCAGCGCCATCGGTCTTCTTCGCTGCATCCTGGGCCGCCAGGTTGCGGCGCGCGCGCAGCACCGAGTCGCTGTGCGACGATCGCCACGCGAGCGTCAGCGAGGTCACCATGAAGATGACCGCGCAGACCGTGGTCACCTTGGAAAGGAAGGTGACCGACCCGCGCCCGCCGAACACCGTCTGCGACGAGCCGCCGCCGCCCGAGAAGGCGGCCATGCCGTCGCCCTTCCCCGGCTGGAGAAGGATGACGAAGATGAGGAAGACGCTGACGATGACGTGCAGGCCGATGATGAAGGCAAACATGGGGGCGCGCGAATAACACGGCACATCCTGCTCGGCAAGCGCGCTGGAATCCGGCCGGTCCGCGCCGCTACCTTCGGCCCGCTCCTTCGGCGCCTACGGCACGCATCCCACGTCGCCCCCTTTTCCACTCTTCCCGAGCGTGGTAAGCTGCAATTTGCGAAGGTGTATTCGGGGAGGTCAGCGATGCCCGGCGCAGCACGGCTCGGAGACAAGGCGCAGATTCAGGCCGACGCGCACGGCTGCCCCTCGTGTCCGCATCCGGGGACGGGCCCGATCGTGGCCGCTTCGGCCGACGTCTTCACCAACGGAAAGCCGCAGGGGCGGAAGGACGACCTCGGCATCCACGCGGTCTGCTGCGGGCCCAACAACTACCAGATCGCCAAGGGCTCGCCGACCGTCTACGTCAACGGCAAGCCCGCCGCCCGCATGCAGGACAAGACCAAGCACTGCGGCGGCTCGGGCCAGCTCATCGAGGGTTCGCCCGACGTGCTGCTCGACGACGGCGCCGACGCCGAGGGCTTGGGCAGCTACGTGATCAACGCGCTCAAGCTGCTGCTCGAGAAGGCCGCCGAGAGCAAGAAGAAGGAAGCGAAGAAGATCTCCGACTCGCACGGCGGCGCCGCCGCAGCGGGCGGCGGAGGCAAGGACGTCTCCAAGGATCAGAAGGACGAGAAGAAGGCCGGCTCGATCGCGTCGGCGAAGTGGAGCGTGCAGCGCGCCGCCAATGGGCAGGAAGTGGAGCTGCAGATCGAGGTCAAGGATCCGAAGGGCAGCATCACGCTCGAGATCTGGGCCGCGAGCGCCGATCCGGCGCAGGACAAGAAGGTCAAGAGCGAGAGCGTCAGCGCCTCGAAGACGGTGAAGAAGAAGGTGAAGCTCGACATCCCCGCCGACGCCGCCGGCACCAACGAGTCGCACTTCTACTTCGTGGTCAAGGACGGGCAGGGCGGAGAGAAGAAGTCGGACCCGATCTTCGTCGACCGCGCGCCCTTCAAGTTTTCTATCTAGTGATGCAGTCGGGAGCCTCCACGCGGCTTCGCCGGCCAGATGGAGTGATCTGATCCGGCGCGACGCAGGAGCAAGGCACAGCCGACGGTGGCGCCTCCACTGGGGGGCGGATCGCCTCCCCCCAGACCCCCCACTCGGTTTGCGATAATCTCAAGCCCAATGGCAACCGCTCTCGATCTTCCTCCCATCAGCACCTCGATCCTCGCCGACGTCGAGCAGGCGGCGGTCGACTTCGGCGTCACCCGCGATCAGATGACCGAGTCGGCCGCGCGCGCTGCGGCCGCGCTCTCGCGCAAGCTGCTCGACAACCAGGTCGCCGGCTCGACCGTGGTCGCGCTCTGCGGCGGCGGCGTGAAGTCCTGCGTGGCGCTGCACACGCTGCGCATCCTGCACGGCTTCGGCGCCGACTGCTCGGCGGTGCTGGCGGTGAGCGAGCGCGAGATGCGGCCGGAGACGGTGGCGGCGGCGTCGGTCTGCGAAGCGCTGCGGATGCCGCTCTTGCAGCCGCGCTCTCCCGCTGTCCGTGGCGCGGTCGCGGACGCGGATCTGGTGATCGACGGCATGGTCGGCGTCGGCCTCGACGGCGCACCGCGCGATCCGCTGGCCACGCTCATTCGCCTCGCCAACGAAGTCCGCGCGGGAGTGCTCTCGCTCGAGTGTCCGAGCGGCCTCGAGCCCGACTCGGGCGAGCCGCTGCCGCCGACGCTGAAGGCGCGCACCACGCTCGCCTTGGGACTGCCTGCGGCGGGGCTGTTCGCGCCGCTCGCCTGGCAGTACACGGGCGAGCTCTGGCTCTGTGACATCGGCTATCCGCCGGAAGCGCTCGACGCGTCGGAACTCGACGGCGACGGAATCTTCGAAGCGAACGAGCTGATCCGGCTGCGATAGCGTGTAGCTACACTGTAGCTACAGCTTCGCCACCTGATCGAGCAGCGGCGCGAGGCCGCGCGCCTTCGCGTGCAGGCCGTACTCGGTGCGCGGCGGAAATCCGTCGACCACGCGCCGATCGACCAACCCCGCCTCGACCAGATCCTTGAGCGCCATCGAGATGGCCCGCGGCGTCGCCGAGGGGAGCGCCGCCTTCAGCTCGCCGAAGCGGTGCGGCTTGTGTCCCAGCGCGTGCAACAGCGGCAGCGCCCACTTGCGCTGATCGGCGGCGCCCGCTTTCTGCAGCGCCGAGAGCAGCGCCTCGCCGCGCTCGGCCACCCTCTCACCCTTGCGCGTCAGCGCGGGCTCGTTGGGCGGCCCCTCGACCAGCCCCTGCTCGGCGAGCGCCTGCAAGGTGGAGAGCAGCGTCTGGCGCGAAACGTCGAGGCGGCGCGCGAGCGGGCCCGGCTTCTTCTCGGGCCCGCGGAGCAGCTCGACCAGGACGTGAATGGACCAGTGCCGATGGGTCAGCGCGGAGAGATCGGACATGAGCACTACTTAGTATACAAAGCGGACCCGGTCCAGATCTTCACATCTCGATGAGGCCCTTGCGCAGTCCCTCGGTGACGGCTTCGACGCGGTTGGTGACCTCGAGCTTCTCGTAGATGTGCTCGAGGTGCGTGCGCACGGTGGCGCGCGAGAGCGTCAGCACATGGGCCGCTTCGTTGTTGGAGAGGCCCTTCGCGATCAAGCGGAGGATCTCGATCTCGCGCTCGGTCAGCGGCCGCGTCGCCGGCTCCTCGCGGTTGCCCGGAGGCAGCGGCCTCTTGTAGGGCGGCTCCGGCGGCGCTCCCTCCTCGGGAACGTGGAAGTGCTTGAGCAGCCGCCGCGCGAGGTTCGGCTGGATGACGCTGCCGCCCTCCTTCACTTCCTTGATCGCCTCGATCACCTTCTCCGACGACGCGCCCTTGAGGAGATATCCCGACGCGCCCGCCTTGACCGCGTCGATCACCTTCTCCTCCTCGTCGAAGATGGTGAAGACCAGCACTTCGACGGCCGGCCAGCGCTTCTTCACCTCGCGCGTGGCCTCGATGCCGGTCATGCGCGGCAACCCGAGATCCTGGAGGATGACGTCGGGCTGCTTCTTCTCCAGCAGCTCCAGCTCCGCCTCTCCCGAGAGCGCCGTCCCGATCACCTCGATCTCGTCCGACTCGGCCAGGATCTTGAGCTGGTTCTTGAGAATCTGCGGCTGGTCCTCGACCACCACCACCTTGATCTTCACGGGGGCCGTGGGCTTCGCTGGCGCTGCGCTCATCTTCCCAACTCCTCTCCGGCATGAACGGTCAGCTCGATGCACGTCCCCTTGCCGGGTTCGGACGTCATCCTGATCTGCCCAGAAACCTTGTTGGCGCGCTCGCGCATGTTGGCGAGCCCGTAGTGTCCGTCGCGGCTGAGCGCCGTCGTGTCGGCAGGCAACGCGAAGCCCTTGCCGTGATCCTTCACTTGCAGCCTGGCGTTGCCCGGCGTGAACGTCAGCGTGACGTCGACGATCACGCCCTTGCCGCAGTGCTTGCTGGCGTTGGTGGTCGATTCTTGAAGGACGCGGAAGAGCGCCAGCGCACTCTCGGGCCCCACGCTGCGCTCGCGTCCCACGCGGGAGAAGCGCACATCGATGCGGTGCCGTCCCGAGGCGAGCTTGCAGTAGTCGGAGAGCGTCGCCACCAGGTCGAAGTCCTCCTTCATCATCCGCAGCGAGCGGCGCAGCTCGTCCATCGAGTCCTCAGCGGCGCTGTGCAGATCGGAGATCTCCTTGCGGATGGTGGGCAGGATGGCCGCGCGCGCTTCGTTGGTGCCCTGCAGCCGCGAGCGCACTTCCGAGCCGTCGATCATGTTGAGCAGGTACTCGCTCTGGATGACCACGCTGGAGAGCACGCCGCCGAGGCCGTCGTGGATCTCGCGGGCGAGGCGGTTGCGCTCCTCGACGATGGCCATCTCGCGGACCGCGTGGGAGAGCTTGTTGAGCTCGCGGTGCTTCATGCGATCGCGCTCGTTCAGGTAGACCATCACGTAGACGAGGATGCAGTTGATGGCCGAGTACCAGAGGAGGATGAAGATATCGACCTGCACCACCGCGTGGCCGCCGAGCAACTGATCGAGCTTGGCGACGACGGGAAAGGTGAGCAGCGGCGGCACCACCGCGAGCGGGGTCGGGAAGAGGACGACGAAGAGCGTGGTGAAGAGGAGCTGCGCCGCGAGCAAAGGAGAGCGCAGGCCGCCCGTCACGCTCACCAGCCAGACCAGCACGCAGAGGTCGGCGCAGAGCGTGGCGAAAGTGAGAATGCGGCCGATGTTCTTCTTCGGCAGGAAGACGTAGTTGGCCGCGCTGTAGGCGACCATCACCAGATAGATGGCGTACGCGCCCGGCCCGCCGACGCCGAACGCATGCGACCAAGCCGGCACGCCGATGACGCCAAGGCCGAGCACCAGGAATGCGAGGCGCGCGTAGAAGAGCGCGCGGGCGCGGGTGAGGAAGCGGTCTTCGCTGAAGGCGCCCTTGGTGTCGCTCTTCTCCGACGGACCGCCAAAGAGCGTCCCGGAGCGCTGCGCCGGCTCGCTGCGCGCGCTGCCCAGGACCGCCGCGGACGTCTCGCTCACGGGAGCGACGATAGCATCGCTCGCTGGACGGGCGGTAGCAGGCCACTCAGGGGCCGGCGTCGGGGCCGCAGGCGCGGGCGATCTCCGGGTGCTTCGCGCGAACGTACGCTTCGCGATCGGTGCGCTTGCCCGACTTCTCGTCGAAGAGCGGAGTGCCGCCCGGGTACATGGTGTCCGGCGGATCGCCGTACGGGTTCAGCCCTTTCGCAGCGAGCTGCGCGTCGAGGCAGGAAGGCGGCGGCGCCGATGGCGGTGCCGGCTTCTGGCAGGCCACGATCACGAGCAGCGCTGTTGCCCCGAAGTGCACGGCTCCATATCCTGCGCGGCCGGCGCGACGAACGCCACCTCATGCTCGCTCCCGACGACATCGCCAGCCGTCCGACGCCGCTCCTGCGCTGGGGAAGCGCTTTGCTCAAGCTCGATCTGCTGCGGCCTTCCGGCAGCACGGCGGGCCGCGCAGCCGCCGCGTGGGACTGGCGCGGCGCCGGCGTCGCCGTCCTCGAGGCGTCGGGGAACGCTGCCATCGCGGCAGCCGGCTGGGCGCGCTACCGCGGCGTGCAGCTCGCGGTCGTGCCGCGCGGAGTCTTCACGCACGAGATGCGCGAGACGCTCGAGCTGTGGGGCGCGCGTATCGATCCGCAGCTCGAAGCGACGCTGCCCGCGCTCGACTCCGATGCGGCGGCTCACCTCCTCGCGCGCACGCTCGGGGCGGAGCTGATCGATGACCTCGAGGCGCCGCCTGCGCTCCTCGTCTGTCCGGGGGGAGAGCGGGCGGCGCTCCTGGGGGCGCTGGCGGCGCTGCAGGAGAAGTGGCCCTCCGTTCGCGGCGTCGCCCTGCTCGCGGCCGGCGAGGAGCTGCCGGACCTGCCACGCGAGGCCGTGCTGCCCGAAGGCATCGAGCGGATCCGGGTGACGCGCGCGGAGGCTTCGCAGGCGCGGGCACGCGTGGCGCGAGAGCTGGGTCTCCTCGCCAGTCACGCCAGCGCAGCAGCCGCGGTCTACGCGCACGAGCACGGCGGCGTGGCTCTGATCACCGCGCCCGGCGAGCGCGAGTTCAGCCTGGAGAGCGCGGCGTGAAGACCGCGGTGATCCTCGGCGCGGGAGGGCTCGGGTGCCCGGCGGCGCTGGCGCTGCGCGACGAGGCGCGGGTGCGGGGGCTGCCGCTGCGCCTCGTCATCGTCGATCCCGACCGCGTCGATCGATCGAATCTCTCCCGGCAGATCCTCTTCGTCGACGCCGACGTCGGGCAGCCCAAGGCGGAAGTGGCCGCTCGCAAGCTCGGAGCAGAGGCGCGCGTCGAACGCTTCGAGGCTGCGACGGCGGCGCAGCTGCTCCGCGGCGCGGACGTGCTGCTCGACGGGACCGACGACTTCGCGACCCGCTTTTTGGCCAACGACGAAGCGCTCGCGCGGGGGATCCCGCTCGTCCACGGCGCCGTCCTCGGCTGGATCGGGCAGCTCCTCGCCGTGGTTCCGGGCCGCACCGGCTGCCTGCGCTGCCTGTTCGAGGGGCCGCCGCCCGCCGGCGCGGTTCCGGCTTGCTCCGAAGCGGGCGTCCTCTCTCCCCTCTGCGGAGTGGTGGGCGCGACGATGGCCATGGCCGCCGCGCAGCTCCTCGACGAAAAAAAAATTATTTTTTCCGGGGCCGACCCCAGGCCGGGGGTGCTCTACCGATGGGACGCCCTTCGGGGAATCGAACGTCCGCTCGAGGTCAAACGCGATCCAGCCTGCGCCGCTTGCGCCCACGTGGCATCCTAGGGTGCTGGAGGAACCGAGATGCCCGTCACCGTCAAGATCCCCTCGCCGCTCCGCCCGCTCACCGGCAACCTGGGCGAGGTGGCGGTCGAAAACGCCTCCACCGTCCAGGCGGCGCTCGACGAGCTCTCTCGCAAGTACCCCGGCCTCAAGGACAAGCTCCTCGACGACAAGGGTGCGCTGCGCCGCTATGTGAACCTCTTTCGCAACGAAGAGGACGTGCGCCACGCGCAGGGATTGGGCACGGCGCTGAAAGAGGGCGACCGGCTCACCATCGTCCCGGCCATCGCCGGAGGGTGAATGGAGCTGAGCGCGGAGCAACAGGAACGCTACGCGCGCCATCTGATCCTCGAAGGATTCGGAGGCGAGGGGCAGGAGCGCTTGCTGGCGGCCAGCGTGCGCGTGCGCGGCGACGGCCCGGCCGCGCTCTGGGCGGCGCGCTACCTGGCCGCGAGCGGGGTAGGGCGGCTCGCGGTTGATGTGCCTGGCTGGACCGCCGAATTGCGCGCGCTGGGGCCCTGGCTTGCGCTCGACGGACCCGCTGCGACATGCGAGCGCGACGTGTCGCCGCTGGAGGGCGCGGGCCCCGCCGAGAGCGCGATCAACGGCGCGCGCGCCGCGCTCACTCTGGTGCGCGCCCTCGCGCGAGGCGCGCAGGAGTGATCCTCGAGTCGCTGGTCGAAGCGGTCGGCAACACGCCGCTCGTGCGACTGCGATCGCTCGAGCCCGCCGGCGTCGAGATCCACGCCAAGCTGGAGTGGTTCAATCCGGGCGGCAGCGTGAAGGATCGGGCGGCGGCGCAGATCTTCCGCGAGGCGGCTGCGAGCGGCGAGCTGCGGACGGGCCGGACGCTGCTCGATTCGACCAGCGGCAACACCGGCATCGCCTACGCCTGGATCGGCGCCGCGCTGCACGTGTCCGTCGCGCTGGTGATGCCGGCCAACGTCAGCGAGGCTCGCAAGCGCATCGCGCGCGCCTTCGGAGCGGAGATCATCTTCAGCGATCCTCTCGAGCAGTCCGACGGCGCGATCCGCCTCGCGCGCAGCATGGCCGCCGCCGAGCCCGATCGCTGGTTCTACGCCGACCAGTACTCCAACGAGGCGAACCCGCGCGCCCACGAGCAAGGGACGGCCCGCGAGATCTGGCAGCAGACCGGCGGGCGCGTCACGCATCTGGTGGTCGGAATCGGCACGGGCGGAACCGTGATGGGCGCGGGCCGCGGGCTCAAGGCGCGAAACCCGCGCATTCGGTCGATCGCGGTCGAGCCGGCAGAGGCGTTGCACGGGCTCGAGGGGCTCAAGCACATGCCGTCGTCGATCGTGCCGAACATCTATAAGGAGGAAGAGCTCGACGAAAAGCTCTCGATCCCCACCGACGAGGGCTGGGATATGGCGGAGCGGCTGGTGCGCGACGAAGCGATCCTCGCTGGCCACAGTGCGGGCGCCGCGGCCGTCGGCGCGGTGCGGGTCGCGCGCGAGCTCGCAGAGCGCGGCGAACGCGGCGTGGTGGTGACGCTTTTTCCGGACCGGGCAGACCGCTATCTGCCCCCCGCGCCGTGATACCCCTTCGAGAGATCGCCGCGCACCTCCGCGCCTGCTACCCGGCCGAAGGCTGCGGACTCGTGATTCAGGACACGCGGGGAAAACTGGCGTTCGCGGCCATCCCCAATATCGCGGGCACCGGAGATGGGCAGGCCACCAGCAGTCGTACCGTGCGCGATGGATATGTGATGGATCCAAAAGCAGTGTTGGCCGCTCTCGACGCCGCCGAGCAGTCCGGTGGGCGCCTGTACGCAATCGTCCACTCGCACCCCGATGTCGGTGCATATTTCTCTAAAGAGGACAAGGATATGGCGCTCGCCGGAGGTAGCGAGCCGCTCTGGCCGGATGTCCGGTATCTGGTCGTTTCGGTCCGTTCAGGAACTGTAGACGGCGGACGCCTCTATACTTGGGACCCCGCACGGCTGGATTTTCTTGAAGAGGAAGTTTTTGGAATTGCTGCTTTTTCCTGATTTGTAAAATATATACAGCATATTCCTTGCCATCGCTCGGGGGTCCGAGTATTGTGCGCCGAATTTTTACCCCGGGGCAGGAAACACTTATGACTCTTGGCACGACATCGAGCGGATTCACCGTGTGGTTGACCGGCATGAGCGGGGCCGGCAAGT
>WNFM01278565.1_pt4 | contig 10750 bp, 14 predicted proteins | sample 5400271 | NCBI WGS metagenome assembly WNFM01 (sample SAMN13153352, study PRJNA577476) | soil metagenome | isolation source: 60 cm saprolite on Douglas fir-dominated hillslope | place: USA:California | collected 2013-09-17 | reverse complement strand
CGGCGATGTCGGCTGGGAATCGCCCTGGGGCAAAGGCCGGCCCGGCTGGCACATCGAGTGTTCCGCGCTGAGCATGGAACATCTCGGCGAGCAGATCGACATCCACGGCGGCGGCACCGACCTCCGCTTCCCGCACCACGAAAACGAGATTGCCCAAAGCGAAGCCGCGACGGGCCGCACCTTCGTGCGCCACTGGTTCCACGTCGAGCACCTGCTCGTCGACGGCCAGAAAATGGCGAAATCGGCCGGCAACATGTACACCGTCCGCGATGTCCGCGAGCGCGGCTTCACCGGACGCGAACTCCGCTACGCGCTCCTCTCCGGCGCGAACTACGCCAAGAACCTCAACTTCACCTGGCACGGCATGGACGACGCCAGGACCGCGCTTCACCGCATCGACGAATGGCGCAAGCGGATCAAAGCGGCTGCGGCAGGCGCGACGGCTCCCGATGAAGGAGCGCCTTCCTTAAACCTCTTTCAGGCCATCGACGAAGCGCTCGGACAGGACCTCAACATCAACGATCTCCTCGGGACTCTCTTCATCTGGATTCGCACCTCGAACAAAGCACTCGATGCAGGGAGCCTCACCGCGCTGGACCACGCTCGACGCCATCCTCGGCCTCGGCGACGCGACCGTCACCGTCCCCGCCGAGGTGCAGGCGCTCCTCGACCAGCGCGCCGCCGCCCGCCAGGCAAAAGATTTTCTCAAGAGCGATGAACTGCGCAAAGCCATCGAAGCGCTCGGCTGGAAAGTCAAAGACACCCCCAAGGGCCAGGAGCTGTCGCCGGGTTAGCCCGTCATCCCGAGCCTTTATTCGGCGGTGAAACCGCTGCTGGCAAAACGTCATTCTGAGCGAAGCGGAGCGGAGTCGAAGAATTGTCGAGGGATCGGTGTTCCACTCGTTCCCAAATTTCATTTGGGAACATCTCCTGCTCCTCGCAAAATTCCATTTTGCGCTGATTTCGGGTGACCCGAAAGGCTCTCTCTCCACCATGTTTCCGCACCTCTGGCGCAAGGCCTATTCAGGCGTATATTGAGGGTGAAAGGAGGCCTTATGACAACCAAATCTTACATGATTGTTTCCACGCTCATCTTCGCGCTCGTCGCGTTAATGCACCTGATTCGAATTACGCAAGGCTGGCCGATCCTATTGGGCACAATGACAGTTCCCCTCTGGGTATCGGTGCTGGCGCTCTTGGTGTTCGCACTCGTGGCGTTGTGGGGCATTTCGCTCATCCAGAAGGTCTGACTTGATGGACGGCGACCATGCCCGTGGCTGATTAGCCGAAGCTCTCCGGGCGATGGTGCAGTCTGTAGCGGCGTCTAGGACCGTCGTCAGTTCCCTTCGGTCATCCTGAGCTTGTCGCACACGCGTGTGACAGGATCAGTTCCGCCGGTTTTCCAACGTGTGAACAAGAGGAGCAATATCGGTGGTAATCGTGTCCCAAATAATTCGAAGGCTGACATTGCGATAATCATGCACCAAACGGTTTCGCATGCCTCGAATGAGCCGAAGCTGAATCGGGGAAAGTTCCTGTTGGGCTTCTGGAGAAAGGTGATTGACGGCCTCTCCAATGATTTCCAGGCAACGGATGATGGCTAATTGCTTTTCTTCGTTGGCATCGAATGTCTCCCGGGAAACGCCCTGGGTGAACGCGAGAATTTTTCTGGCGTAGATCAGGATGTCGCCGAGGAGGGCTTCCTATTCATCGGGCAGCATATAGTTCCGTGGCGTCGGAAAAGATCAACTTTTTCCACATTGGATTGGGGTTTTGCTCAAGGGCTTCGCGCTCGATGAGATCAACCTCGCAGCCGAGCAGGCGTTCCAGTTCCTTTTCCAGGTCATCAATGAAAGCAAAATGGGCCATCCCCCGAGGTGCGTCCGGCGAAAACGTGACGAGCAGGTCGACGTCGCTGTCCGGCTTGGCTTCGCCCCGGGCCACGGAGCCAAAAACTTCCAGTCGGGTGATGGGGTGGTTGTGGCAGAAATTTTCCAGTTCCGGTTTGAGCCGGATCAACGAGGTTGTTGTGGAAAGAAACGAATTCATAACTATTTTGGGGAAATAGAAAATGAATTGATGGCTGTGCTCAGTTCCGAGTCTTTAGCGGGATCTCCGCCGAGATCGTAAAGACAAACTTGATACATATGTCCGGCTACTACGGTCACCCAGGCACATGTATGGAGCACGCCCTTTCCGGTATCTTGTGCGCCGGTCAAAACATAAAAGGTGATGTCATGCAGTTTTTGCCGATCTCGCCCGACAATCTTGCCGCCGCTTTTTTGATAACCGTCCTCAAAACCCCTGATGATATCCGAGTTATCGTCGATTGAAGCGGTTGAGCTAACCGGCTGGACGAATAACAAAACCGCCTTACTACGGTCGGCTTTAACAGCTTGTATCGCGTAGCCGCCGGACGCCGCTGGATTGAGCACGGACCAGTCATCCGGCACGACGAGTCGACAGCCGGCTTTGGGATCGGGCAAATTTTTGGCCGGGAGCGGGCAAATGGTTGCGATGAGTGCGGCGAGCAGAAGCGGGCACCTTAATCGGAGTATCAAGCGAAAGCGGGCGATTGTCATTTGGTTTTGATATTGAGGGAATGGGTTGAAAACTCAAGTTCGCCCTTCTTCGAGGTGACTTCAACGCGGGAGTGGTCGGTGATGTCGCCTTTGAGCAGTGCGCGGGAGAGCCTCGTTTCGAGTTCGCGCTGGATGATGCGCTTGAGGGGACGCGCGCCGTAGACGGGGTCGTAGCCGCGCCGGGCGAGGAGTTCCTTGGCGGTGTCGGTGAGTTCGAGTTCGATGTGGCGCTCGGCGAGGCGCGCGCGGAGCAGGCCGAGTTGCAGTTCCACGATCCGCTCGATTTCGGCGAGGGTGAGCGGCTTGAAGAGGACGATTTCATCGACGCGGTTGAGAAATTCGGGCCGGAAGTGATTCCTCATCTCAACCGCCGATGGAGACATCGGCGGCTACCTCGATCAGGTGGCGCGACCCGATGTTGGAGGTCATGATGATGATGGTGTTTTTGAAATCGACGGTGCGGCCCTGGCTGTCGGTGAGGCGGCCGTCGTCGAGGATTTGGAGCAGCGTGTTGAAGACATCGACGTGGGCCTTCTCGATCTCGTCGAAGAGGACGACCGAGTAGGGCTTGCGGCGCACGGCTTCGGTGAGCTGGCCGCCCTCGTCGTAGCCGATGTAGCCGGGAGGCGCGCCGATGAGCCGCGAGACGGCGTGCTTCTCCATGTACTCGCTCATGTCGAGCCGGACCATGTTGTCTTCGCTGTCGAACATCGACCCGGCCAGCGCGCGGGCGAGTTCGGTTTTGCCGACGCCGGTCGGGCCGAGAAAAATGAAGGAGCCGATGGGGCGCTTCGGGTCCTTGAGCCCGGCCCGGGCGCGGATGACGGCGTCGGCGACGGCCTGCACCGCTTCGTCCTCGCCGATGACCCGCTCGTGCAGGATGGCATCGAGGCGCAGCAGCTTTTCCTGCTCGCCTTCGAGGAGGCGGGCGACGGGCACGCCGGTCCAGCGCGCGACCACTTCGGCGATTTCGTCGGCGGTGACCTCCTCCTGCATCAGACGCTGGCCGCTTTTGGAGGCCTGGGCGATGTGCTCCTCCGCCTCTTTCAGTTCTTTCTCCTTTTTGGGCAGGAGGCCGTAGCGAAGCTCGGCGGCGCGGTTGAGGTCGTTCGCGCGCTGGGCCTGGTCGACTTCGTTGCGGACCCGCTCGAGTTCCTCGCGGAGCTTGCCCGTCGCATCGATGGCCGCCTTTTCGTTTTGCCACTGGGCCTTGAGCCGGTCGCGTTCGGCCTGGACGTTGGCGATTTCCTTTTCCAGTTCGGCGAGCCGTTCCTTCGAAGCGGCGTCCTTTTCCTTTTTCAGTGCCTCGCGCTCGATGGCGAGTTGCGTCACGCGCCGTTCGAGGATTTCGAGTTCCTCGGGCATGCTCTCGTTTTCGGTGCGCAATTTCGCGGCGGCCTCGTCCATCAGGTCGATCGCCTTGTCGGGCAGGAACCGGTCGGTGATGTAGCGGTGGGAGAGGACGGCGGCGGCGACCAGCGCGGCGTCCTGGATGCGCACGCCGTGGTGCACCTGGTACTTTTCGCTCAGGCCGCGCAAAATGGAGATGGTGTCCTCGACGCTCGGCTCGTCGACCTGCACCGGCTGGAAGCGGCGTTCGAGCGCGGCGTCCTTCTCGATGTGCTTGCGGTACTCGTCGAGTGTGGTGGCGCCGATGCAGTGGAGTTCGCCGCGCGCGAGCATCGGCTTGAGCATGTTGCCGGCGTCCATCGCGCCCTCGGCCTTGCCCGCGCCGACCATGGTGTGGATTTCGTCGATGAAGAGAATGATCTGGCCCGCCGCCTGGGTCACCTCCTGGAGGACGGCCTTGAGGCGCTCCTCGAATTCGCCGCGGAATTTGGCCCCGGCGATGAGCGCGGCGAGGTCGAGCGCGACGATTTTTTTGTCTTTGAGACTCTCGGGCACGTCCCCGGCGACGATGCGCTGGGCGAGGCCCTCGACGATGGCGGTTTTGCCGACGCCCGGCTCGCCGATGAGCACGGGATTGTTCTTGGTGCGGCGTGAGAGGACCTGGATGGCGCGGCGGATTTCGGCGTCGCGGCCGATGACCGGGTCGAGCTTGTTCTGGCGCGCGAGGGCGGTGAGGTCACGGCCATATTTCAGGAGCGATTCGTAGGTCGCCTCGGGGTTCTGGCTGGTAACGCGCTGGTTGCCCCGCACTTCCTGCATGGCGCTGAGGAATGCGCCGCGCGTGAGGTTGAGGCTGTGGAAAAGGCGGGCGATTTCGCTTCCCTTCTCCTCGTTGAACATGGCCAGCACGAGGTGTTCGACCGAGACGTAGTCGTCCTTGAGTTTCTTCGCCTCGTCCTGCGCGCGGACGAGGAGCTGGTTGAGCCGGTGCGTGATGCCGACCTGTCCGCTCGCGCCGGAACCGGTGACTTTGGGCAGGCGGTCGAGCGAGGCCTGCGTTTTGGTGAGAAGGAGGTCGAGCGAGATTTTGAGGCGCTCGAACAGGCGTGGGACGAGGCCGTTTTCCTGGGTGAGCAGCGCGTAAAAGAGATGCTCGACCTCGACCGCCTGGTTGCCGAGGCGGACGGCTTCTTCCTGGGCCGAGCCCAGGGCGGCGGTCGCCCGCTCGGTGAACTTGTTTAAATCCATGGTTAACAATGGAGCATGAGAAGCGGTTAGCAACCGGGAGAAAATCCTGTAGCCTAGTTTGCATGTCGCAACCGCCGCCGAAGGATTGGCTCGATATTGCCATTTTTTGGGATATTTTCGGTGATTGGTGTGATTTTTCATTCGGGAGACATGGCTGCGCTGCACGGAACCACATGGCTCGTATTTCTTTTATCGGCCAGTTTGATCTGCGGATCACTGGCCGCGCTTGCGCGCGATTTATTCTGGTCCAAGTACGAGACTTACACGGTGATTCCGCCGATCAAGGACAGTGTCTCGAAAAGGAGGCAAACGATTCTGTGGATTGTGTTCGCTCTGGGCTGCGCGTCCCCGGTGTTATTGTTCATCTGGTAAGATAGCAAAAAGCGAAAGAGCTGAGAGTTGGCCAGCAAGTTGCTTCACTCCTCTTGCGTCGTTTTTTCCTGCTTCACCCTATGAAAAAGCCATCCCGTCGTGAGCATCCAGAAGAGCCGTCTCGTCCGAACAAGCGGGAGGAGTCCAAGAAGGGTTCAAAAAAAGGCGGTTGGGCGTTTAACCTCGCGAGCGAGAGCCTCTTTGCGCTCGGCTCGACTGAGGGCGCGCGCCGCGTGGCCTATCGCACCGCCTCCGGCGAACTCCGTTTCCTTCCGCTTTGATTTGGATAGGTGAAAGACCGGTCGCCGCCCAGCGTGCGGCGGCTACCGCTTTCCTCTCGTTCCCGCTTGGGAACGCACCTCTCTTCTGCCATACTGGAATCCATGCAGACGTCCCACTTCGCCGCGCGCCAATTTCTTCCCGAAACCATCGACCTGACCGATACCGCCCAACTCGCCCCGGTCTTCGACAGACTCGCCGCCAAGCTTGACGCCATCGCATCCGTCGCCGATCTGGAAGGGTGGCTGTGCGACCACGGCGAAGTCTGCGCCGCGCTCGCCGAATCCTCCTCGCTGACCTACATCGCGATGACCTGCCAGACCGACGACGAGGCGCGCGAAAAGGCCTACATGCACATCGTCGAGGTCGTCGATCCCTGGCTCAAGCCGCGCCAGTTCGCGCTCATGCGGACGCTGGCGCAATCTCCTGTCTTCAAGCAACTGCCGCCCTTCTACGCGGTCTATTGCCGCAGCGTCGAGACGCAGGTCAAAATTTATCGCGAGGAAAACGTGGCGCGCGAAACCGCAGTGGCCAAGCTCACCCAGCAGTACCAGAAAATCAGCGGCGCCATGACCGTCCAGTTCGACGGTCAGGAACAGACCCTTGCCCGCATGGGCCGCATCCAGGAAGAACCCGACCGTCCGCGGCGCGAAGCCGCCTGGAAAACCGTCACCGAACGCCGCCTGCAAGACACCGACAAGCTGGAGGAACTTTTCGACCAGCTCCTCGTCCTGCGCAACGAAATTGCCCAGGCCGCCGGCTTCCCCGATTTCCGCGCCTACACCTTCGCCAGTTACGAACGCTTCGATTACACGCCGGAGGATTGCCTCCGCTTCCACGACGCCGTGGAGCACCACGTCGTTCCGCTCGCGCGCGACTTGCAGGAGGAACGCCGCCGCAAACTCGGCGTCGAGCCGCTTCGCCCCTGGGACCTCGCCGTCGATCCCGATCAGCGCCCCCCGCTCCATCCCTTCGCGGAATCGGCGGAACTGCTCGAAAAATGCCACCAGATTTTTGGCAAACTCGACCCCCGTCTCGGCGACTACTACCAGGTCCTGCGCAAACAGGAGCTGGTCGACCTTGACAACCGCAAGGGCAAGGCGCCCGGCGGCTACCAGAGCACGCTCCCGGAAGCGCGCGTCCCCTTCATCTTCATGAACGCGGTCGGCGTCCATCGCGACGTGGAGACCATGCTCCACGAGGCCGGCCACGCCTTTCACGCCCTGGCCGCGCGCGAACTGCCGCTTCACGCCTACCGGAGCGCGCCGATCGAATTTTGCGAGGTCGCCTCGATGGGCATGGAACTCCTCGCCGCGCCGCATTTGCGCGCGTTCTATTCGGACGACGACGCGAAACGCGCCCAACGCGATCACCTTGAAGGCATCATCAAGTTTTTCCCGTGGATGGCGACGGTCGATGCCTTTCAGCACTGGATATACACCCATCCCGGCCACACCCGCGACGAACGGGCCGCGTGCTGGCTCTCGCTCATGGACCGCTTCGGCGGCATCGAGGACTGGAGCGGTTTCCCCAAGGCCCGCGCCCACATCTGGCACCGGCAACTCCATATCTTCGAGATTCCCTTCTATTATGTGGAATACGGCATCGCCCAACTCGGCGCGCTCCAACTCTGGCAGGCCGCGCGCCGCGATCTCCCCGCCGCGCTCGACCACTACCTGGCCGGCCTCAGCCTCGGCGGCTCGCGCCCGCTGCCCGAACTCTTCGCCGCCGCCGGCCTCGCCTTCGATTTCACGGACAAGACCATCGCCCCCCTCATGAGCAACGTGAAGGATGCGTTAGTGGAGTTGGCCACATGATTTTTCGGGGCGGCCTGCATGTTGGAGCGAGTTACTACAATGCCATCAATGCAAGTTGGCCATTCGCCAAACTAAACATTGAAAAAGAATCCATTGCCATATCCTCACCATTTGGAAATCCCAGGTTTTCCCGCGCCCAAATCACAAAGCTCTCAAAATATTCAGGATTTTTTTCAAAGGGCGTCAAAATCGAACACTCCGCGAAACAACCCCCATTCATCGTCTTTTGGACTTTTGATTTGCCTTCAGTGAAGCGCGCTCTTGAAGAAAATGGCTACCAGTTCTCGGAATAGTCGCCCTGCGAAAATCGCCTTTGCCGAAGCCCGCAACTGTGAGAAACTATCTCGGATGAAAACTCTCGCGTATACCTACTGGCAGGATGGGGATGCCTGGCTCGGTTATTTGGACGAGTTTCCCGATTACATGACCCAAGGCGAGTCGCTTGCCGATCTCAAGGCCCATCTGATCGACCTCTACCGTGATATTTCCTCGGGTGAAATTCCCTGCATTCGTCATCACGCCGAACTTGAACTTGCGTGAAACACCGCGACCTCGTCAAAAAGATCGAGGAACTTGGCTGTGTTTTTATTCGCCATGGCGGCAACCATGATTGGTATCACAACCCCGAAACCAAGGCCTCCCAACCCGTTCCTCGGCATAGAGAAATTAAAGAACACCTTGCCAAGCACATTCTCAAGGTACTCTCGAAAAAATAGCATGAGATCCTTCAACAACCCCTTCGGCTTCCCCGTTCGGCAAGCTCAGGGCTTCGCTACGCTCCGGCTACTGAAGGGCGCGGCTTACTGCCGCGGCTGGGGAAGGATGACAGAATTTGGAAAGGTCGCTTACGCGACCGGAATCCTGCTGGCGATACTGGCCCTGCTCCCCCTGCGCGCCGAGCCGACGGACGACGAGAAGAAGGCGCTGCACGCCGCCGGGCAATCGTACAAGGACGGTGCGTTCGACCTTTGCAACGACCGCGTCGCCGCGTTGCTGAAAAAATTTCCCAAGACCGAGCTGGCCGCTGAAGCCGAGCTGCTCCAGGCCCGCGCGCTTTACCAGCTCGGCCGCAGCGACGCCGCCCTGGCCGCGCTCAATCTCCCCCCCGACCAGGTGCCCGAAAACCTGCGCGCCGACACCCTTTTCTGGCAGGCCGAATCGCTGCTCGATCTCGGCCAATGGCCCGACGCGGAACAAAAATATCGCGCGCTCCTCGCGTTGAAGGACACCGCCGGCCGCATGGACGCCGCCAACCTCGGCCTGGCCTGGGCGCTCTTCAAGCAGGGCCGGGAAGCCGATGCGCTGTCGTTGATCCAGGCTCTCATCAAGGACAAGGCCTCGACTCCCGCAGGCCGGCAGGCGCAACTGCTGCTGGCAAAAGTGGAGCTGGCCAAAAAACAATTCAAGGAAGCCATCGCCGGTCTCGAAGCGCTGCTCGCCGCCAAACCGGAGGCGGGCCTTGCCTTCGAAACCGAGTACTGGCTCGGGGAAGCCTACGCGGCCAACGGCCAGCCCGACCAGGCCGTGACGGCCTACGAAAAAATCACCGGCGATCTCCAGGGCACGACCAAGCCGCAGGCTTTTCCGAAGCCCCTCGTCGCCCGGGCCTTTCTCGGGTTGGGCCGCGCCGAACATGCCCTCCACCAGGACGACCCGGCGGCGCTCGCCTACGAGCAGGCCTACAAGCTGACGGAAAACGAAGCCACGCGGCTCGACGCCTTCCGCGCCTACCTCGAAAGCGCCCGTTCCGGCCAGCAACTGCCCGAGGCGGTGGCCAAGCTCCAGGAATTTGCCAAGACCTCCGATTCTTCCGCGCCCGCCGCGCTTTTTGCCATCGGCTCGGTTCTGGCCGAGAATAAGGAGGACGACAAGGCGATCGGCATTTTGGGCCAACTATCAACTCGGGAAACTCTACGCCCGCACGGGCAAGCCGGACCAGGCGATCAAGGCGCTGCAAAATTGCATCAACACCAGCCCCGACCCCGAACTCGTCCGCACAGCCCGCTTCCAACTCGGCTATGTCTTGCTCAAGCAAACCCGGGACTATGCCGGGGCCGCCGCCCAATTCGCCCAGGTTTCCGACGGCTCGGACGCCGCCGCCGAGAATGCCGCCTACAACTTTCTCCTCGCCCAGGCGTACCTCGGCAAAAACGACCCCTTCATGAAGGCGGAGGCCGATTTTGAAAAACGCTTCCCGAAAAGTTCCCACCTGAAGGGAATCGCCCTGGCCGAGGGCCAGCTTCTCGCCGGCCTGGGCAAAACCGACGACGCGAAGGCGACCTATCAAAAAGCCATCGCCCTTGGCGGGACGGGGCCCGACCAGGCGGCGCTGCTCAAGGCGCTGGCCGATCTCCAATATCAAACCAACGATCTGGAGGGGGCGCTTGCGACCTGGAAGATGATCGTCAGCCTGTTTCCCGACGATTCGCTCGCGGCGGCCCAACGCGGCATCCTCGTCTCCTACGAATTGAAGAAGCTCACCGACGAACAGGTCGAGCAGGCCCTGGTGCAGTTGGCCGATAAATATAAGAACGTTCCGGGCGCGCCGGAGGCTTATTTCCGTCTCGGCGAGTTCTATTTCTACCGCCAGGACTACGTGAAGGCCCAGGACGCTTTCCAGAATTTGACCGCCAATTATCCGGCCAGCGACTACGCCGACAAAGCCTGGTTCTACGCCGGGCAGGCCGCCTTCAATCACCAGGATTACGCGGCCGCGCGAACCCTCCTCGAAAAAGTCCCCGACACCTCCCCCTTCAAGCCCGACGCGCGCCTCTGGGAAGGCCGCGCCTACCAGCAGCAGATTGCCGGTAATGGCGCCATGTCGAACTTCGACCAGGCGATAACCTTTTACGACGCGGTCCTCGCCACCGAAAAAAACGGCCCCCGTTTCGTGGAGGCGAGCCTGCTCAAGGGCCAGTGCCTCTTCGAACTCGGCACGAAAGACCCGGCCAGCTACCCCAAGGCGCTGGCGGTCTTCGACCTCATCCTCAAGGGCAGGGAAGGCACCATTGCCGAGCGCAACGAAGCGGGCGTGCGCAAGGCAAAATGCCTCGAAAAAATGGGCCAGACCGACGATGCCATGGCGCTTTACCTCGACGTCCT
>WNFM01028969.1_pt1 | contig 10750 bp, 9 predicted proteins | sample 5400271 | NCBI WGS metagenome assembly WNFM01 (sample SAMN13153352, study PRJNA577476) | soil metagenome | isolation source: 60 cm saprolite on Douglas fir-dominated hillslope | place: USA:California | collected 2013-09-17 | reverse complement strand
ACATCGCCTACCACAACAAGGCCGTGATCTACGGCATCCTGTTCAAGGCCGCGGCCGAGACGCTCGTCACGATCGCTGGCGACCCGAAGCACCTCGGTGCCCGGATCGGCCTCACAGCGGTCCTGCACAGCTGGGGCTCCGCGCTCACGCACCATCCGCACGTCCACATCATTGTGCCGGGCGGCGGTATCTCGCTCGATGGGCAACGCTGGATCTCGTGCCGGCCCGGCTTCCTCCTCCCCGTCCGCGTGCTCTCGCGGCTTTTTCGACGCCTGTTCTTGGAGAAGCTGGTCGCCGCCCACGACGGCGGCCGCCTGCAGTTCTTCGGCGCTCACGTCCATCTGGCCGAGCGCAATGCCTTCACCACATACCTCGCGCCCTTGCGTAAAGCCGAATGGGTCGTCTATTGCAAGCGACCGTTCGGCGGCCCCGAGGCGGTGCTGGCCTATCTGTCGCGCTACACGCACCGCGTCGCCATCTCGAACAGCCGGCTCGTCGCGCTCGACGACACCGGCGTGACCTTCAGCTGGAAGGACTACCGTGCCAAGGGACGCGGGCGGCCCAAGGTGATGACGCTCGCCATCGACGAGTTCATCCGCCGCTTCCTCATCCACGTGCTACCCGACGGCTTCCATCGCATCCGCCACTACGGTCTCTTCGCCAACGGCGGCCGCGCCGAGAACATCGCGCGAGCGCGCCAACTGCTCAACGTGCCGGCGCCACGGAGCGAGCCCAGCGATGCTGGCGGCGCCGACGACAGCGAGCCGCAAACCCTCGCGCATCCTTGTCCCTGCTGCGGCGGCCGCATGATCATCATCGAGACCTTCGAGCGTGGCGGCGCGCCGCGATATTGGCCGACAGTCCCGATCGGGATCGACAGCTCATGAGCGCCGTCACCCGATCACGACGCCCAAATGCCGCTCACAGCTGCTGCTTGCTGTCGATCAGCCGCGCGCCCACTCGGCCATTGACCAGAGTCGTGCGCCAGCTCGTACCCTCGGCGATGCCGATCGCAACGCGATCACGGCTCCGGCACGCGCCACCACCGCAATCTCACGCGGCAGACCTTCTCCGGCGATCACCACGCCGACGCTGCATCCGACCACGCGCGGCTCTCAAATCCCCATAGCTCCGACGCCCGGCATCGCCGTACCCATGCCGGCCCGCGGTTTCCTCCCCTGAGGCTTATCAGACGCCTGCCGTCCCAACACGCTGCACGGTCCGTGTGCGGCAGGCATCTGATAACCCTTAACATGAACGGACGTCGTGACAGTGGTGGCTAGTCGTCACGCCTGGTCTGGTGAGACGTGGCCCCATGGGAATCGAATTGGGGCACATTGACCCGAATCCATTACAGCGGGCCGGATAATGAGCATCAGCGCCGCAGCCCCGGTTAGCACCGAGCTCGACATGATATCAAGCTGTGGCCGTGTGTGTCCTTGAGTGGAAGACGGATTAAAATCCCGGTTGTCCGATTCCTCGGCCGCGGCCAGTATGGCAAGGATCGGGAGCGGACGCGCGGCAATGACCGGCAACTTCACAAGAGTATTCGGCGACGGAAAGCCGGTCATCGCGATGGTGCATCTCGGCGCGCTGCCGGGGACCCCCCTTTATGACGTGAATGCAGGCATCGCTGGGCTAATAGAGGGTGCGTACAAGGACCTCGGCGCGCTCCAGGCCGTCGGCTTCGACGCGGTGATGTTCGGGAATGAGAACGACCGCCCGTACGAGCTCAACGTGGATACCGCGTCGACGGCGACGATGGCGTATGTCATCGGAGCACTGCGCGCCGAGATCAAGGTTCCCTTCGGCGTCAATGTCCTGTGGGACCCGATGAGCTCGATCGCGCTCGCGGCGGCAACCGGCGCATCGTTTGTGCGCGAGATCATGACCGGGACCTATGCCTCTGACATGGGGCTGTGGAACCCCAAGGCCGGGGCAGCGCTACGCTATCGCGACCGGCTGAGGCGCAGCGACCTAGCCGTTCTCTACAACATTTCCGCCGAGTTCGCGTCTTCGCTCGACCGCCGCAGCCTTGCAGACCGCGCGCGCAGCGCGGTCTTCTCGAGCATCCCCGACGCGATCCTGGTCTCGGGCGCGATTACAGGCGAGGCGGCAGCCCTATCCGACCTCGAGGCAGTCAAGAAGGCGCTGCCCGACACCGCGGTCCTCGCCAACACCGGCGTGAAGCACGCGACGGTGGCGGACGTCCTGAAGGTTGCCGACGGCTGCATTGTCGGCTCGTCGCTGAAGGTCGACGGCAACACCTGGAATGCCGTCGATCCCGAGCGCGCAGCCGAATTCATGCGGCTCGTGCGCGAGACACGCAAGGGCTGACCGGCGATGGGCCGACCAGAGAACGCGGATGGCCTAATGAAGCGCCTGCGCGCCTTGTTGTCGAAGTTGATGCTGATCCCCAGCCTCAGCGGCTACGAGGGCCGTGTCCGGCGCGCCATCGCGGACGAGCTCGGGACCCTCGGGATCGCGTCCCGATCGGATCGCGTGGGCAATCTGATCGCCACTATCGATGGCGACGCGGAAGCGCCGCGCGTGATGCTCTTCGCCCACATGGACCAGATCGGCCTCGTCGTCCGCAAGATCGAGGCGAACGGCCTCGTGCGTGTCGAGCGCCTCGGCGGCGTGCCTGAGAAGGCGCTACCCTCGCAATCGGTGCTCATCTGCATCGGCAAGGGAAGAGACGTTCCCGGCGTCATCGCCAATAAGAGCCACCACGCGACCGGCCAGGACGAGAAGTACCGCGTGCTCCCATATCCCGAGCTCTACATCGATGCCGGGTTCGGCGCCGCCGCGGATGCGCTGGCGGCCGGCATCGATGTCGGAACACCAATCGTCTATGAGCCGAAGGTCGTAGCGCTTGCCGGAGACCGGATCGGCGGCACGTCGGTCGACGATCGAGCCGGCTGCGCCGTCATCATCGAGGTGGCGCGCGCGCTGTTGCAGTCGTCCCGTCGGCCGACGACGCATCTCGTCTTCTCCGTCCAGGAAGAGTTCAACCTGCGTGGCGCCACGACGGCCGCGCGGGTGCTTGCGCCCGACATCGCGATCCAGCTTGACATCGTCCTCGCCACCGACACGCCCGACATGGCGACGCGGGGCGACATCCGTCTCGGCGGCGGACCGGCCATGAGCCTGTACAGCTTTCACGGACGCGGAACGCTGAACGGCACCATCCCACACCCGGCGCTGGTGAACCTTTTCTCTGAGACTGCGGCCGGAGAAGGCATCGGTCTGCAGAAGAGCTTGCAGATCGGCATCCTCACCGACTCGTCCTACGTGCAGCTGGTCAATGGCGGCGTCGCGGCGATCGACCTCGGCTTCCCGACGCGCTACACCCATTCCTCCCTCGAGATCTGCGATCTCTCGGATCTCGTCGGGCTGACCCGGCTGCTCGTCAAGGGCATCGAGCGGATCGACCGCACGTTCAGCCTCGACCGCGACGACCACATGCAATGAAATACTATCTCGGCATCGATATCGGGACCTTCGAGTCGAAGGGCGTCCTCGTCAATCAGGAGGGCGCCATCGTGGCGAGCGCCGCGAAGCCGCACAAGATGCTGGTCCCCCAACCCGGCTGGGCCGAGCACCGTCCGCGCGAGGACTGGTGGGGCGACTTCACCTTCATCAGCCGCAAGCTTCTCGCCGAGAGCCGCGTGCCGCCCTCCGCCGTGAGAGCGGTGGGCGCGAGCGCGATCGGTCCCTGCATGCTACCGGTCGACGCGGCCGGCGAGCCCTTGATGAACGCCATCCTTTACGGTGTCGACACCCGCGCCGCCAAGGAGGTTGCTCAGCTGACGGAAACCATTGGCGAGGAGGTGCTTCTCGACCGCTGCGGCAATGCCCTCACGTCCCAGTCGGTCGGTCCGAAGATCCTGTGGCTCCGGCGCAATCGGCCTGAGATCTTCGCCCAGGCCCGCAAGATCGTCAGTTCTGTATCCTATCTCGTCCACCGGCTGACGGGAACCTACGTCATCGACCACTATACCGCCTCGAGCTTCAGCCCGCTCTACAGGGTCGACCAGTGCAACTGGAGCGATGCGCTCTGTTCGGACATCGTCGGGCTGGATCGCCTGCCCGGGCTCGCCTGGACGACCGACATTGCCGGCGGGGTGACGGTCGAGGCAGCCGAGGAGACCGGCCTTGCGGCAGGGACACCGGTCATCGTCGGGACCATCGATGCGGCGGCCGAGGCGCTGAGCGTCGGCGTGCTCGACAGCGGCGACATGATGATCATGTACGGATCGACTATTTTCATCATCATGGTCACCGACACCCACGTCCGCGACCCGCGCCTGTGGTACGCGCCCTGGCTCTTTCCCGGTCAGCACGCCTGCATGTCGGGCTTGGCGACCAGCGGCACGCTGACCCATTGGTTCCGTGACATCTTGGCCCGCGACCTGGATCCGCAGTCGGCCATGCCTAAGCTGGTCGACGAGGCCAGGCTGTCGCCGCCCGGCGCCAAGGGACTGGTGCTTCTTCCCTACTTTTCGGGCGAGCGCACGCCGATACACGACCCGCTCGCCAAGGGCGTTCTCTTTGGCCTCGACCTGACGCATACGCGCGGCGACATTTTTCGAGCACTCCTTGAAGGCATTGCATACGCCACTAACCACGTCATCGAGACCTATCTGGAGGCCGGTCAGGATCCCCGGGCAATCCTCGCGGTTGGTGGCGGGACGAAGAACCGGATCTGGACCCAGGCGACCTCCGACGTCTCGGGACGGAGACAGATGGTCCGCGGCAAGACCGTCGGCGCTTCCTACGGCGACGCGTTCCTTGCCGCTCTCGCCGTCGGCGACGCCAAGCCAGCCGACATCAGCGCCTGGAACCCGCCGCACTCCGACATCGTGCCCGATCCCGCCAATACAGAGGTCTATCGGCGCCAATATGCGGTCTTTCGCGATGTCTATGAGAGGACGCGCGATGTGATGCGACGCCTGGATGGCCGCGCATGTATGCCAGAAAAGCCGTAAACCTATCCGATGGTTGGCCGTCCAAGTCGCTGACAAACACTGGGGAGGCGCCTCATGCTGAAATCGATCGATCCGCTGCTTAACGCGGACGTCCTCTATGCCCTGCGGGCCATGGGCCATGGCGACGATCTCGTCATCTGCGACACGAATTTCCCGGCCGATTCGGTGGCCCGGCAGACCGCGCTGGGGCGCCTGCTGCGCATCGATGGCGTCACCGCCGGCCGTGCGGCCCGCGCAATTCTTTCGGTGTTGCCGCTTGATTCCTTCGTCGAAGCACCTGCGCTGCGGATGGAGATCGTCGGCAAGCCAGGCGAGGTGCCCCCGGTCCAGGCCGAGGTTCAGGCCGAAATCGACGCCGCGCAGCGCCGCCCTTCGCCGATGGGTCCGATCGAGCGGTTTGCCTTCTACGAACTCGCGCGGAAATCCTATTGCGTGATCCAGACCGGCGAGCGGCGCTTCTATGGCTGCTTTGTCTTCAAGAAGGGCGTCATCCCGCCGGATGCGGGATAGGCTGATGCACGCTCAGGGCGGCAGGGCGGATTTGTTGACACCTGCCAAGGCCCCTGCATACTAAACGAAAGGGCTTCCTCGCTCTCGAAATCGCGTCGCGCGTGTTGCGATCTCGTCGGTGCAGAGACAGTGCGGATCAAGCGTTCAAAACGGGAGGTTTCGCGATGGCATCAGATCAAGGAAACCAACATCTCGCATTGCCGCTGAAACGGCGCAGCTTCCTGAAGGGCGCTGGCGGTGTCGCCGCCTTGGGCGCCGCCGGGGCGCTCGGTCCGTTTTGCCTACCGGCGATGGCGCAGACCGATCTGCGAAAACAAATCCTGCAGATTCCGGGCGTCGGGAAGGGTTCACCGACCGACGCCGATTGGCAGAAAGTCGGCGAGCTGTGCCTCGGGCCGACCAAGGCCAACGTTGCCGCGGGCGAGTTCAGGGGCGTCGAGCTCACCTTCATGGGGCTCAACAACCAGAACCTGCACAACCTGCTGTTTCGCGGTTTCCTGAAGCCCTGGGAGACGTACACGGGCGCGAAGATCTCCTGGATCGACCTCGCTCAGGCCGACTACAACCCGCGCCTTCAGCAGGCGATCGCGACCGGTACAGTCGACTTCGACGTACTGGAGATGGGTGCGCCGTTCGAGGGCGATGTCTGCGGCAAGGGGCTGGCGTCGGAAATGCCGGACTGGGTGAAGAAGCAGATCGACATCGACGACTATGTCGACTACCTGAAGCCGCCGGTGGGAACTTGGAAGGGCAAGACCTACCGCGTCACGATCGACGGCGATTGCCACAACTTCAACTACCGCACCGACTATTTCTCCGACCCTGGGCTAGCCAAGGCCTGGAAGGAAGCGGGCGGCAAAGGCGAATGGGGCGTCCCGAAAACCTGGCAGCAGGTCCAGGCGGTGACCAAGTTCCTCAAGGGCAAGAAGATCGGCGGCCGGGAGGCGTTCGGCTATCTCGACGCGCCGAAGCCCTGGGGCGGTTTTGGCTTCTATTTCCTGGGCAGCCGTGCCACCGCCTACGCCAAGCACCCCGACGACAAGGCTTGGCTGTTCGACGTCGACACGATGAAGCCGCGGATCAACAACCCGGCCTGGGTTCGCGCCATCCAGGACGTCGTCGACGCGCTGCCGTCGGAGCCGGCCGACCAGCTCAATGCCGATCCCGGCACAGCGGGCTTCCAGCAGTTCCTGGCCGGCACCGGCTCCATGCTCTCCTGGTGGGGGGACATCGGACAGGGCGCCAACACCAGCGATACATCGGTCATCGGCAAGGTCGTCGGCTTCGACATCCTGCCGGGCTCGGACGATGTCTACAACGCCAAGACGGGTGCCTGGGAAAAGCTCGCCACGGGCCCGAACTACGCGCCAAACTGCGCCTATCTCGGCTGGGGTATGTACGTCATGGCGCGGGTCGATGGAGACTCGAAGAAGCACAAGGCCGCCTGGAGCGCGGCGGCACATGTTGGCGGCAAGGATCTGTCGCTCTGGACCGTGATGTATCCGTCCGGTTTCCAGGTCCATCGGACAAGCCACTCCAACATCGACGAGTGGGTCGGGGCGGGCTACGACAAGGCGTATATCACCTCGTATCTGAATTCCCAGTTTGGCTCCTACAACCACCCGAACAGGGCGATCGAGCCGCGCATTCCAGGCATTTTCCAGTACTACAGCGTTGCCGAGGATGAGCTGGCGAAAGTCTTCGCCGGCAAGCTCGATGCCAAGACCGGCGCCGACAACATTGCAGCCGCCTGGGAGAAGATTACCGACAAGATCGGTCGTGCCGACCAGATCGCGTTATACAAGACGTCCCTCGGTTTGTAGGGGCTTCGCCGAGCTTGCGTTCCGGCAACGACGCCGCAGGAGACGATGTCGCGAACGCAAGCCCGGACCGACGAGCGGCAATGTCCATGGAATATGCGTCACCGCTGGCGGGCGACCGGCGCCTTAAGGCGATGCCGAGAGGCGACAGGAAGAACGCGGGACGCTGGCTCATCCTCTTCGGCTCGTTCGGCTTCGCGCTCATTGTCCTCATTCAAATCCTGGATGCGGCGGGGGCTATCGCAATAGGCTTCGATAATTGGCGCCCCGCGCTCTATGCCTATGTGCTTTGGGCCGTCGCCCTGGGTGCCGGGCTCCTAATGACCAAGGGCGAGCGCGGTCAACAGGTGCTGTTCCTCCTTCCCGCGATCCTATTCACCGTCGCGATGGTGATCTTCCCGACATTCTTCGGGCTCTACATCGCCTTCACGGATTGGAATCTGAGTTCGTTGACGGGCCGCCACTTCAACGGCCTCGACAATATCCGAACGCTGATCGACGATGCGTTCTTCTGGAACGCGCTGGGCAACATGGCCTGGTACGTGTTGGCCGTGCTCGCGCAATACGCGATCGCATTCGGACTGGCCTTGCTTCTCAACGTCGAGATACGGGCCCGCAAGTTCTTCAGGGTCACCTTCCTGCTCCCCCTCATGCTGAGTCCGGTGGCCGTGAGCTGGATGATCGGCAAGTCGATCATGGAATATCGGTTCGGCCCGGCAGCGACGCTGGCGCGACTTCTGGGCTGGGACAGCCCCGCCTTCTTCGCCTCCCCGTGGGTCGCGCGATTGAGCATCATGGTGATGGATGCCTGGGTCTCGATTCCCTTCATCATGATCCTGCTGCTCGCGGGGCTGCAGGCGCTGCCTCTGGAGGTGTCGGAGGCCGCAAAAGTCGACGGGGCAAGCCCGTGGCAAACCTTCTGGAAGATAACCTTCCCGCTCATGCTGCCCGTGAGCCTCACGGCCGTCATTCTGAGAATCATCTTCGAGCTGAAGCTCGCCGACATCATCATCAATGTAACGGCCGGTGGACCGGGAGGCGCGACCGACACGGTATCGAGCTTCATCTACCGCGAGTACCGCGACCGGTCGAACGTGGGCTATGGAACCATGCTGGCGGAATTCTACTTGGTGATCATCATCGTGTTCGTGACCGGATTGCTGACCTTGACGAACCGCCGGATGCGACGATTCGACTAGACGTGAGCGCGGATGTGGCGATCTTGTTCTAGAGGGAGCTTGGCGATTGGCGACTGAAGCGTTCGCCCTCGAGGCCATTCACAGGCGTGACCAATTGCGCCGCGCGAAGCACATGTTGAGCCGCGGGCTGATTTATGGCGCGCTGCTGCTGTGGGCGTTCGTCTCGTTGTTTCCCATCTACTGGACTGTGACGACATCGTTCAAGAACGCGGTCGATGTGACGCAAGGCCATTTGATTCCCTGGGTCGACTTTCAGCCGGATTGGAAAGGATGGCGCTCCCTCGGCTTGTCGCCGGACAGGATCGGCGAGACCTCGACGGCCCGCCAGGAGTTCATGCAGCGCTTCGCCAATAGCGTGACGGCCTCTGTCGGCGCCTCCGTCCTCGCGATCGTGATCGGGTCGCTGGCGGCATACGGACTGAGCCGCTTCAAATACAAATTCGGACCGTGGCGGAACGACGATATTTCGTTTTTCTTCCTGTCACAGCTGATCCTTCCCCCCGTCGTCCTCGCCTTGCCGTTCCTGGTTCTCTACAAGGAGCTGGCAATGCTCGACACGAAGCTTGGGCTGATCATGGTCTATACGCTCATGGTGCTGCCGATCGTGATCTGGATCATGCGAGATCAGTTCAACGCGATTCCTATCGAGCTCGAACAAGCCGCGCTCGTCGACGGCGCATCAATTTGGGGGGCATTCACGCGCATTGTGCTGCCGATCGCATTGCCGGGTATGGTCGCCGCGTTCATTTTGTCGGTCGTGCTTTGTTGGAACGAATATTTTTTCGCGGCTTTGCTGACGAGCACGGATGCCAAGACCCTCCCCGTCATGGTGGCGAGCCAGACCGGTTCACAGGGAATCGACTGGTGGTCCATGGCGGCGCTTTCGACGGCGGCGATTGCTCCCCTCGTGGTCATCGGGATCTTTCTCGAGCGCTATATCGTTAGGGGTTTGACGGCGGGTGCGATCAAGTAGGCAATCGGCCGGGCCGACGTCACAATGAGCCGACCTTATGGTCCAAAAGAGTGACGACGCTATGCCCCTGAAGCCCGCTTCAGTGCGACAAGGAGCGTTGCCGACGCGTGCCCTCGGCCGCAGCGGACTCGACGTTACCGTCATCGGGTTCGGCGCCGCCCCCCTAGGGGATCTTTATTTCCACCTTGATGACGCTCTCGCCATTGCGGCTGTGGAGGCCGCCTATCAGGCCGGAATCCGGCTCTTCGATACCTCGCCGCATTACGGCAACGGGCTCTCGGAGCATCGCTGCGGCACCGCATTGCGGCGGATCGCGCGCGAGAGCTTCGTGCTCTCCAGCAAGGTCGGGCGTTACATGCAGGCTCGATCCGCGCGTGAGGCGAGAACGGCAAAGGGCGTCGCCTCGCCAGGATTCGCCGGCGGATTCCCGCATCGATCAATCGTGGATTACTCTTTCGACGGCACGCTCAGGTCATTCGAGCAATCGATGCTGCGACTGGGGGTCGATCGCCTCGACATCGCACTCATTCATGATGTCGATGTATGGACTCATGGGGCGGAGCAGATCGAGACGCGGTTTCGGGAAGCGATGGCAGGCGCGTATCGCGCGCTCGAGCGCTTGAGATCCGAGGGCGCCGTAAAGGTGATTGGCGTCGGCGTCAACGAGGCGGATATGTGCGCGCGTTTCGCGCGCGCGGGTGACTTCGACGCCATGCTGCTCGCCGGTCGCTATTCGCTGCTGGAGCAACCGGCCCTCGCGGAATTCTTACCGCTTGCCCAGGAGAAAGGGATCGGCGTGATGCTCGGCGGCGTATTCAACTCGGGTATCCTCGCCACCGGTCCGGTGCCCGGCGCGCACTACAACTACAAGCCAGCAGCGCCCGAAGTGATCGAACGCGTCGGCAAAATCGCGCGGATCTGCGGCGCACATGGCGTTGATCTGCCGGACGCGGCGTTGCGCTTCCCGCTCGGTCATCCAGCCGTTGCGTGCGTCGTCCTTGGCGCGGTAACGCCCGGAGAGGTCGCCCGCAACGTCGCATCACTAACAAAGCCGATCCCGGCAGCGCTATGGAGCGATCTGAAGGCTCAAGGTTTGCTCGCCGCGCAGATTCCGACGCCGGCTGAGACCGAATGATGAAAGGATGACCGAGCAACGTACACACTTCTAGCAGCATGGCGGAGGCGACCGTCGCAACCTACCATGAGGCTCGTGAGAAGAAGCGGCGGCGCGGCCGCCCGTATGCAATGACGATCGGG
>WNFM01328376.1_pt6 | contig 10751 bp, 11 predicted proteins | sample 5400271 | NCBI WGS metagenome assembly WNFM01 (sample SAMN13153352, study PRJNA577476) | soil metagenome | isolation source: 60 cm saprolite on Douglas fir-dominated hillslope | place: USA:California | collected 2013-09-17 | reverse complement strand
GTCTCGGCCGCGACCAGGGCCGCGGGAAGGATCGCGACGCCCGGATGGGTCAGCATGCGGAACGTGTCCCACTTGCCGCCGGCGAAAATCGTTTCCGCGTTGACGAAGGCGGCGCCGGCCTTGGTCAGCTTCGCGCCGTGGCACAACACGGTCGCGGCCCCTCCCCCGCCCGCTTCCTCTTCCTGCATCAGCGCAAGTGCCTGTCGGCTCGCCGGCATGGCATGGCCGACCAGGGCTGAAGAAAGCGCCTGCAACGTGACGCCCTTGGCGCGGTCGACCACGGCCGGCGGCAAGTCGTCGTAGCGGAGATTGGCGACAAAGGCGGCGAAGTCTCGGCTCAACGACATGGCCGCGTCCTTTCGGATAAAGTCAGCAGGTGCCGATAACGGGAGGAATCAATGGCAGCCGAAGGCAGCGGCGGCAAGACGCTCGAAGAGCGCGTCCGCCTGATCGAGGATCGCCTCGACATCTATAATTTGATCGCCAGCCATCCGCCGAGCGCCGATACCGGCGCGGGCGATTACACCGCGACGGTATGGACCGAGGACGGCGTCTTCGATCGCGGCGCCGAGTTTCCCCGACCGACCGGACGGGCGGCGATCGCCGGCGGATCATCGAACCCGGAGCATCACCGCGCGATCGAACAGGGCATCGCGCATTTCGCGGGCCTGCCCTATGTGCGGGTGACCGGCGACACGGCGTTCGCGGTCACCTATCTGCAGATCCTGGTGCCGGACCGGGTCGGGCCGGTGTTCGAGGTGCCCAATCACGGTTCTTCCCGCGGCTTCCACGTGCACCGGGTGTCGGCCAATCGCTGGGAATTCGTGCGGACCGCCGAGGGATGGAAGATCAGAAGCCGGACATTGCGGCCGCTCGACGGCACCGCGCCGGCGCGCGAGATCCTGCGCGGCGCGCTGGAGGCGTGAGCCACGACGGGGTTCCCGGCGCAGGCCGGGGACCCATTTGTCCGCCTCGCAGCCGGTTGAGAAATGGGTCCCGGCCTGCGCCGGGACCTAAAGCAAACGCGGCTACTCGGCCGCCGCCCGCGCTGGTGGCGCGGCGGGTTCGGTGCCGGACGGCAGATCGAACAGGCCGGCGGGCAGCCGGTCGAAATAGGCCAGCACCTCGGCGGTCGGCACGACATCGGCGTATTTGGCGTGCATGTCGCAGAGGCTGATGGCGTGGCTCGCCTCGCTGCGATCGAAGCAGCCCTCCTCGGCCAGGATCACGCGGTAATTGAGGCTGAACGCATCGACCGCGGTGGCCCGCACGCAACCCGAAGTCGTCGTGCCAACGATGATGACGCTGTCGCATCCCAACAGGGTCAAAAAGGAAGCCAGATTGCTGCCGAAAAAGCCGGACGGCTTCTGCTTGCGGATCACGATGTCCTTCGGGCCCGGAGCGATCATCGCGACGATCTCATTACCGTCGACCGGCGGAGTGTTGCTCCCCGAGGGAGCGGCGCCGCCGGTTTCGTCGGCGCGCGAGCTCTTCCAGCTCCAGCTGCCGCGGTCCCACTTGTCGGGGCGCCCTTCGCCGGTCGTGTAGATGACCGGGAGGTCCTTCACATGCGCCTTGTCGCGCTCGGTCAGAAACCTGTTCCAGACGGGCTCGCTCATCGCCGCTCTCCTCTGTCGGGGTGGGCCATCATAGAGGCAGAAGCAAGAAATCCGCCAACGCAGCCGATGACCGAGATCGTCACCTCAGCCGTTCGGCTTTGGCTTCGCGGAGCGGGGTGCCGGCGTCGGCGAGGCGGCGCAGCAGCGGCGAGGGCGCCCAACGCTCGCCATAGCGCTGATGCCAGGCGGCGATCTGATTGTAGACCTCGCGCACGCCGATCGTGTCGGCCCAGAACATCAGCCCGCCGCGATAGCGCGGGAAGCCGAAGCCGTAGAGCCACATCACATCGACGTCGCTGGCCCGCAATGCCTTGCCTTCGTCGAGGATCTTGCAGGCCTCGTTGACCGAGGCGAACAGCATGCGCTTCAGGATCTCGTCGTCGGTGAAGCTGTGCTGCGCGATGCCGAGCTCGGCGGCAGTCTCCTTGATGATGCGCGCGACCTCCGGGTCGGGATGCGGGGTGCGGTCGCCGGGCTCGTAGCGATACCAGCCCTTGCCGTTCTTCTGGCCGAGCCGCCCGGCCTCGACGATGCGGTCGGCGATCGGCAATTTGCGGTAGTTCGGATATTGCGCGGCACGGCGCTTGCGGGTGTCGTAGCCGATATCGAGACCGGATATGTCGCTGACCACGAACGGCCCGACCGGGTAGCCGAAATCGACCATGACCTTGTCGACCTGCTCGGGCAGCGCGCCCTCCTCCAGCATGATCACCATCTCGGTGCTGAACGGGGCGCGGCTGCGGTTGGCGACAAAGCCGTCGGTATTGCCGGCAAGCCCGCTGACCTTGCCGATCTTGCGGCCGAGATCCATCGCCGACGCGATCACGTCGGGGGCGCTCTTCGTACCCTGCACCACCTCGAACAGTTTCATGACATTGGCCGGGGCGAAGAAATGGGTGCCGGCAACGTCCTGCGGCCGCTTGGTGACATTGGCCATGATGTCGATGTCGATGCCCGAGGTGTTGGTGTAGAGCAGCGCCCCGGGCTTCATCGCCGCATCGATCTCTTTCCAGACCTCCTCCTTGACCGAGATCTGCTCGAACACGGCTTCGATCACGACATCGCAATCGGCAATCTTGTCATAGCCGAGCACCGGCTCGATCCGCGCGAGCCGCTTTTCCATCTCCTCGGCGGCCAGGCTGCCGCGCTTGACGCTGGTCTCGTAATTGCTGCGGATCCGCGCCATGCCGCGGTCGAGCGCCTCCTGCGTTGCGTCGGTGATCTTCACCGGGTAGCCGTAATCGGCGAAGCTCATCGCAATCCCGCCGCCCATCGTGCCGGCGCCGACCACGGCCGCGGTCTTGATCGGCCGCAATTCGATCTCGCGCGGGATGTGCGGGAGCTTCGCCGCCTCACGCTCGGCGAAGAAGGCATAACGCAGCGCCCGCGCCTCGTCCGAATTGACCTGCTCTTCGAAGAGCTTGCGCTCGCGGGCGCAGCCCTCATCAAAGGGCAGCGTGCACGCCGCCTCGACAGCCTCGATGCAGGCGTAGGGCGCGCGCTGGTTGCGAGCGCGGCGGGCGATTGATTTGCGTGTCGCCTCGAACAGGTCGGCAGTGCCCTCGGCGAGCTTCTCATCGTTGTCGCGGATGCGCGGCAGCGGCCGCTTGTCGGCGACGCGGCGAGCGAAAGCGATCGCGGCGTCTCTCAGCTGCGCCTCCGGAACGACCTCGTCGATGATGCCGAGCCGGTGCGCCTCCTCGGCCGGGAGATGTCGGCCGGAGACGATCATGTCGAGCGCCGCCTTCGGGCCGATCAGGCGCGGCAGGCGCTGGGTTCCGCCGGCGCCGGGCAAGATGCCGATCTGCACCTCCGGCAATCCGACTTTCGCGCTCGGTACGGCGACGCGGTAATGACAGGCGAGCGCGGTCTCGAGCCCGCCGCCCAGCGCATAGCCGTGGATTGCCGCCACGACCGGCTTTGGGCTGTCATCCGTCACGTCGTAGTGGCGCCGGGCATTTGCCGGCCGCGACGGCGCCTTGCCGAATTGGCGGATGTCCGCGCCGGCAATGAAGCTGCGCCCGGCGCCGATCAAGACCATCGCCCTGACGCCGGGGTCGGCATTGCCGCGGTCGATGGCGGCCGTAATGCCTTCGGGGACGCCCGGGGACAGTGCGTTGACCGGCGGATTGTCGATCGTGATGACCCCGATCCCGTCCACGCTCTCGAAACGGACCAGCTCGCGCTCGCTCATCTCGCATCCTCCGGTACAGCAGGTATCAGGAAACCTGCCACAAAGCGCCGGCGCGCGCAGTCGCTATCGCATCGGCCTTGATTGCCGGCCTACAGCGCGGCCGCGACCTCGCGCAACAGCTGACGCAACCAGTTGATGGCCGGCTGCTCGCCGTGATCGCGATGCCAGAGCGACATCAGCTCGAAGGGCGGCGAGGGATAAGGCGGCTCGAACAGCGCCAGCCGGTAACGTCCCATGAAAGCGGTTGCCAGCCGCCGCGGTATCAAGGCGGCAATATCGGACTCGCTGACCGCGGTCAGCGCACCGAGAATATGCGGCGTGGTTACCGCGACTGTGCGGCGCAGCCCGCGCGCAACCAGTGCGCCTTGCAGCAACCCGGCATCGCTGCGCGTCACTAGGCGTTCGAGCCCGTGATCGACGACATAGCCCTCGATCGCATGCTCGTCCTCGCCGGTAGCGGACATCACCAGATGCGGCAGCTCGGAGAGACGTTCGAGGGTCAATTCCTGCCCGGCGGCCGGGTGATCGGCCCGCAGCACCCATACCCGCGTCTCACGCATCAGTGTCTCGGCGGCGGCCCATTCGGGGATGCGCCGGAAGCTGCCTATGGCGATATCGGCGCGGCCGGAACGAAGCGTCTCGGCAACTCCCATATTGCTCGGCATCACCGTCAGGGAGGCATGCGGCGCCTCAGCCCTCAGGCGCGCAACCAACGCCGGCATCAGCACGGCGCCGGCATATTCGGTGCCGGTAATCGTAAACCGGCGATCGGTGCGCTCGGGGACGAAGTCCGTCGGCGCAAGCGCAAGCTGCAGCTGGAGCAGCCCCTGGCGCAACCGTGGCGCGATCTCGGCGGCGCGCTCGGTCGGCTGCATCCCCTCGGGCCCGCGCACGAACAATTCGTCCTTCAGCACATAGCGAAGCCGGTTCAGCGCGTGGCTAACCGCCGATTGCGTCAGGCCAAGCCGCTCACCGGCGCGGGTCGCGCTGCGCTCCTGCATCAGCGCCTCGAAAACCCGAAGCAAGTTGAGGTCGAGCGCATTAAAATGAATTGAATTCATGGTTGATAAAGTCATATTTCACTTGCCTCATGCTGAGACGCAGCTTAAGCGGTCTGCCAAACGGGGAGCGCACGAGTCCACCAAGAGCAAGAAGCGTACAAATTCATCCCCAACCGCTGTGAGAGACAAGCCCTGTCGATTATGAAGCCCACCCTCCTCGCGCTTGGCCTGGTGGCCGGTATTGCGCTCAGCGCGCAGGCCCAAACCGCTGCCGGTCCGGCGCCCGGACCGAGCGTTGCCAGCCTGCCTCCGGCGCAAGGCCCGCGGCCCAGCTCTTACGAATCGATCCGTCAGGGCGAGCACGTCGCCGTGACCCCGTCGCCGGCTTATGTCGGTCCGGCGCCCGGCGCTGGCACCGGCCACATGCCGCCGCACTTCGACAAATCGACTGATTGGGATGCGAACCCCGCAATGCACCCGTATGACAGCGGGAAGAGCCCGAAGCCGAACTAAACCGGTCTCTCGATCTTGCCGGGGACGGCGGTGCCAGGCCCCGGCAAGATACGCGTCCGCTCGTGCGCATCCGGTTTGCGGATGCGCCCGACGCTAGCCCTATATGTCGCTGGATCGCCATGTATCGCCGGCCGTGGCCTATCGGTCTGGGCGAATGATGGGCGTTCATATTCCCGTTATCAATTCTTCATTTGCATCATGCGCCCGCCCGGTCGGAGATTGCAGCACGGCACTGCTGTTTGGGCAGGCCAAGCGATTGGAGACATCGATGGCATTCTTAAGCAAATCAACCTTGCTGAGCCTGGGTATGGTGGCCGGCGTCGCGTTTTCGGCGCAAGCCCAGACGAGCGGCTTGGCGTCATTGCCGCCGAATCCGACTGCCGCGGCGCCGGCGGCAATGAGCCCGGTGGCGCCGTCCGCGGCATTGCCCGGCCCGAACCCCGGCGGCTCCTCGAACCCGAACACCGTCGCCACGGGAGTTGGCGTGCCGCCGTCTGAGGGCTATGTGGGCCCGGCCCCCGGGCAGGGCTACTACGGCATGCCGCCGCGCTACGAGAAGTCGGCGGATTGGGACAGCAACACCGGGATGCATCCCTATACCAGCAGCATGGGCCCACGCCCGCACTGATACTGACGCTGCATACCACTGGACCAGGGCCGGCCGCCTCGCGCGGCCGGCTCTTTTCGTTTGCCTAGCCGGCCGTCGCGATCATGAACAGGCGGCGGAACGGGAACAGGGTCTTGCCATCGCCGCGCGGTGGATAGGCAGCGGCGACCCGCTCGGCGTAAGCCGCTTCGAATTTGCTCCGCTCGGGCTCGTCGAGCGCGGCCAATAACGGGCTGAGCCAAGTGCCCTTGGTCCATTCTTTGACCGGATTCTCGCCCTCGAGCACCTGCAGGTACTCAGTCTCCCACATATCGAGGGAAGCGGCGCGCGGCGCGAGCCAGGCTCGGCCACCGGGGCCGGGCGCAGCAACGGTTCGAGCCGCTGCCGCCACGGGCCGCTGCGCGCCGCCTCGGTGATCAACGTGTGCGAGCGGGCGCCAAAATTGCGCGGTATCTGCACCGCCAACACGCCATTCGGCGCGAGGGCGCCGAACAGCGCAGAAAACAACCGCTCGTGCCCGTCGAGCCAATGCAGCGCGGCGTTCGAATAGATCACATCCGCCGGCCGCTCCGGCCGCCAGTTTGCCAGATCCGCCTGTTGCCACTCGATCTGCGGGTTTTCGGCGGCCGCCTTGGCCAGCATCTCGGCTGACCCGTCTACGCCCACGATCCGCGCCTGTGGCCACCGCGCGACGATCAGCCGTGTGACGTTGCCGGCACCAGCGCCGAGATCGTAGACGAGCTTCGGCGCTTCGACATCGACGCGTTGCAAAAGATCGATCGCCGGCCGCAGCCGCGGACCGGCAAATTTCAAGTACTGTCCGGGATCCCAGGGCATTTCCAGACCGGGCGCGCTATTCAGGCGGGGTCGAAAGCGGAGACGCCGACCCGGGCATGCCAGCGATGCGGCTTGATCCCGGCTCGTTGCAGCGCGTCGCCGAGCCGCCAGCCGATCAGGCTGCGCCGCGCCAAAGCGGCGCCCGTCCACGGATCGAAACCCGCCCAAGGCACGAACGGGCTGCGCCTTCCGTAAGCCCAGATCTCGACCCGCAGAGAACGGCCGGTGCTCGGTCCGCGCGCGTGGAAGCCGAATGTGTCGGCGACAACGAGCGTGTTTGCCGGCACCGCGAAGACCCGCGGCGGGGGGAGACCCAGCGCCGCCAACTCGTCCGGCTCGATTCGGAACGATCCCTGGCGATTCTCCGCATTCGGCGAGTGCGGGGCGGCAAGGCTCATCTGCCGCTCCCAGGCGAGACGTTCCGGGGTCAGCCGGTGCGATCCGGGGACATAGGTAAACGGGCCCTCATCCGCCGCAACATCAGTCAGAAACAGCCAGGCTTTGACGGTTGGGTGGAACGTGTCGGCATGCAGCGCAGTCTGGGGATCCGGCGGTCCGTCGCAGGCATGACGCAGGATGCTTTGTATCCACACCACCGGCTCGGCGTCGCGGCTGCCGATATAGCGGATCAGCCCGCGCCATTCGGGCGAACCCAGCGCACGCGCAAGCGCCGGCAGCGCGGCGAGCGTTCTTGGATCAAGCGCGATCTTGCGCAAGATCGTGTCGCCCTCGGTGATTTCGCGAAGCGGACCGCGATAGGATTTGATTTGACCGAGCAGCTCGGCGAACTCGCCCTCGGGCAGGAAATTCGGTTTGACGATAAAGCCGTCGCGAGCGAAGTCCTGGCGGTCGGTAGCGGAGATCAGGCCGGCAAGCCGCCGCCGGCGCGCTGCCGCGACGCGATGCGCCAACGATACCCGCGCGGCATGGAGACCCCGCTCGTTGAGCCGGGCGTTGCCGATCACGCGGTTGCGCTCGAACGATTTAGTACCGGTGACAAGCTGCGCCGTCCAAAACGGCACCATTGCGGCGCGCCCCAGCTGCGCCAGCATCCGCCCTTCTCCTGTGTCCTAAACCTTCGGCATCAACGACTGACCCGCCGGGGAAGGATAACACGCCCCATGAGAGATCCGGCAAGCCGCGCGACGCGCCGGCTTCAGTCGCCGGGCGCCGACCCAGTGCTTAACTGCACCTCTTCGGCTGGCTCGACCATAGGCTCCACGCTCGAGACAGCGCGGCCCTTCGCCCAATCGCGCAGGCTCGACGGCGCCCGGCAAAGTATCCGCAGCGCCATGGCGGTTTGGCACGGAATGGAGATCACCGCTCGGCCGCGCCGGACGCCATCGAGAATCCGCTGAGCGGCGCGGTCGGGCTGCATCGCGGCAAGCGAGGGTTGCCCGTATCGGGCCGCGGCGCGCAGTGCGAGGTCGCCCGGGACGATGGTGGCAACGGATACGCCGCGCGGCCGCATTCGGAAACGCAACGCTTCGCCATAGGCCAGGAGCGCCCGCCGCCCGCCGGCCAACACCGGAAGATCGCGCGGCAACGCACGACCGATCAGGGTGCTGACGAGCAGAATCCGCCCACGGTTACGCTCGCCCATCGGCGCGGCAAGCGCGGCCACTGCACTCATTGCGTTGAGCACCTCCGGCTTCGCCGCTCCCGGCTCGGACCGGCCGATCTCCCGTGTCCCGGCATACACAACCAGAACGTCGGTCGGCATGTCGTCATCGAACCGGGCGAGGCTCTGCTGCAGCGCCGGCTCGCTCCAATCGCCGAGACAGACCGATTCCACAGCGGCGCCGCGGCGCAAGCAATCCTCCACCGCGACGCCAAGTAGGCCGGCATCGGCGCCGATCAGAGACAATCTGACCCCCGGCGCCGCATAGGCTCGCGCCAGCGCCAGCGTGATGCCGTCCGATATGTCGGCCAGGATGACGTGTTGCGTGGGCGGCCGCACCGGCCGGGCGCTCAGATCGGTGACGGCGAGCGCTGGCAGCGGGTGCGGCCCCGCTTCGAGCCGCTCGACAAAGCCGTCGATCGCGCGTGCCTTCGACGCCCGCTCGTAATACCCGCCCTTGATCTGGGTCGCCCCACACAGTGCTCGGACAAAGGCTCGCATCAGTTGGGGATCGGGGCGCGGCGGATCGCGCCAGAAGGCGTCGAGCGATGCTTGGGAGGTTAGATCGGGGATATCGAAAACGGCGCTGCCCAAGACCTTGACCGGCACACCGTGATGCAGCGCGGTGATGCCGATCGTGCTGTTGACCGTAACAATCCCAGCCGCATTCACCATCAGCTCGTGCGGGGTGCCGCCCTCAAGCACGCGCACACGCTCGGCAACACCAAATTCGCGGGCAATCTCTGCCGCCGTCCGGTGCCAGGCGCTAAGACCGGGATCGAGCGGATGCACGATGCAGACGAGCTTACGGTCGCTGCCGCTCCGTGCGAACGAGGCAATGACCTGGCGCAGAGCGTCGCGCACTTCGACAAAGGGCGAATGCGCGCGGAGCTGGAAATCGGTTGCCAGTTGCAGCGGGAACAGGAAATACGAGCCCGAGGCCGCCTGCAGCCGCGTTTTCTCGGCAACAATTCCGCGCCTCGTAAACAGCAGCTTCGCCCGCGAGCAGATCCAGCCGGCATATTCCGCAAAGGGGTGGAAGATGCCGTGATAGCGGTAGTTCGGATAAAGGAAGCGCCCGAATACCAGACCGAGATTGTAGATAACGTCAAGCGTCGCCACGAGCCGAAACGGCGCGTGATAGCGGGGCATCAGATCGGGCGCTGGAAAGCACTCGGCAAGCGGGCGGACCGCCACGGGATCACGCGGGAAGCGCGAATAGGTGGTCATGCCGTCGTATTCGAGCGTGAGCCAGTCAGGCCGCACATAGCCGAGATCGGTGGAGAGCACCGCGATGCCGCGGGCGCGCGCCTCCTCGGCGGCAACGACATGGTAGGGGCGTCGATCGCCATGGATGACGAGATCGGTGACCTCGTGTAATGCATGGCCGGAAGACGCCAGAACAGCTGGTCGCCGAAATGCAGGTTGATGCGATGGACGCGGTGGCCGCGCGCGATCAGCGCGCGGCCAAGCTGATCGAAGAAGTTCGAAATCGGCCCCTGCAGAAACAGAAACGAACGTTGCCTGCCCGGCGTCACCGACCCGCCGTCCTCACGCCCCGCCGTAACTGCCGCGCTATGCATGTCCATCGCGCGCCGGCCTAGACGGGATCGAAGGCCGAGATGCTGTCGCGGGCGCGCCAGCGCTGGCGGCCGAGACCGACTGTCTCGAGCAGGTCGACCGATTTCCAGTACAGGAGCGGCTTGCGCAGCCCGAGCGCGTCGACCGACCAAGGATCGAGCCCGGTCCAAGGCAGGAACGGGTTCCGCCGACCGAACGCCCAAATCTCCACCCGTGTTGTCGGAGCGGCGCTCGGACCGCGGGCGTGAAAGCCGAAGGTGTCGGCGACGACGAGCGTGTTCGCCGGAACCGAGATGCTGCGCGGCGGCGGCAGCCCGAGATCGCTCAGCTTGGCCGATGAGATCGCGCGAACCAGCCGGGTTTCCGGCGGGCGCTGGCTTTCATGCGCGCCGCGGCTGGCGGCGACCGCCATCTGCCGCTCCCATTCCAGCCGTTGCGGCGTCAAGCGATGCGAACCCGGCACATAGACGAAAGGCATCGCCCCGGCTTCGACATCGGTCAGGAACAGCCAAGCCTTGACCGTCGGATGGAAGGTATCGGTGTGCAGGTCGCGCTGCGGATCCGGCAGGCCGCCCACGGCGTGGCTCAACACGGTCTGGATGTAGACCATCGGCGCCGCCGCCGAGGAGCCGGCATAGTTGATCAGGTTGCGATATTCCGGCATGTGCAGCAGCCGGCGGGCGGCCGATACCCGCTTCAGCACCGCCGGGTCGAGCGCGATGTGACGGGTGACCGTGTCGCCTTCGACCATCTCGCGCGCCGGAGCGCGCAGGTCGTG